>Ga0209677_100754_pt1 | contig 16397 bp, 9 predicted proteins | sample AraplaCvi_mCL_r2_2_FD_184285 | JGI IMG/M metagenome (GOLD analysis project Ga0209677, IMG submission 184285) | Arabidopsis root microbial communities from North Carolina, USA - plate scrape CL_Cvi_mCL_r2 (SPAdes) (version 2) | ecosystem: Host-associated > Plants > Roots > Endosphere | place: USA... | reverse complement strand
CGTTCCAGGATTGGCCGCGCCTCATCGATCAGCGCCGCGAGCACCTGGCTGGATGCGGCCTGAAGAAGGGCGGTCCATGCGGCGCAGCAGGCATCAAAGAGGCCCTCTGCGGCATCATTCAGCCGGTCGCCATCGGCCTTGGAAAGCCCCGCCTGCTTCGCCGCGGCTGTCCATTTGCCCTTCTTGCGATAAGATAAAAAGCCGCCAGCCTTGGTGCACAGATCGGGATGAGGACGTGAGACCAACAATCCGACGAGACCTGCAGGCGTTGATGCGTTCGCCGCAGTTGGCAGGCGCGTAGCTATTTCGGAAAAGCGGGCCGCGTAGACATCGGTCTCCGGCTCGACGACGCCGGCAGCACGAATGAAGGTAGACAGGTCAGCGGTCGCCTTGCGAAATGCCTGCAAATTGTCGGCCAGCGGTGTTACCGCTGGAGCGACGAGGTTCCGGCGCCGGCGTAGCGCTTCGGCGATCTTGTGCATGAGCGCAACGGTCTCGCCAGGACTGTGCAACACCATTTCGGCGAGGATCCCACCCTGATCGCCCGACAAGCGTTCTCGGAGCCAGTCATCGACAATTTCGAGAAAGTTGAGGTCGGCCTGGTTGCGGTCCATGACGGTGGCGCCGGGATCGATATTCGCTTCAGCCGGGTAGGGCTTAATAAGACGCTGACAGAAACCGTGGATGGTCGAACAGGTGATCTCGTCGATCGCTGCGCCCGCTGCGATGAGATTATCGCGTTGCGCTTGCGACAGACCGTTCGGCAGCCCAACGCGGAGTTCGGGCGCGATATGACCCGCAGCAAGATCGGTGACGAAATCGCGGACACGGGAAAGAAGTTCGCTCGCGGCGAGTTCCGTGAATGTGACTGCGGCAATGGCGCGTGGTGCAACACCTTGCGCCAGCATGACGGCGATACGCCCTGCCATGACTGCGGTCTTGCCGGAACCGGCGCCGGCTTCAACCAGGATCGAACGGTCGTGTCCGCTGATGGCATTGCGCCGGGCGCCATCATCCTTAAGGATCCTTTGCATGGTATTCATTATTCCGCCTCCCAGACCTGAGCGACTTCGCCAAGCCGCTCGGTCGCAGCGGATTGCTTGCGTTTGCAGTATGTGGCGCCGGCATTCGCCGGCAGGGCGAAAGCGAGATCGTCATAATCGCTGCCAGTATCCGGACCTGGCAAAGCGGCGCCGCTCGCGAAAGCACTTCGCGCCGCCCGGAGATACCCGATGATCTCCGCCAGCGTGGCTTCTGGATCATCGAGCTGAAGGTCGAGCGCTTCACGCGGATAAAGCAGGGATGCGCTGATCGCGACATGGTCGCCCAAGAGCGCTTTCACGGCAAAAGCGTAGAGGCAGCGCTGGAGTTCGCGTCCGCCATTCAGCCGAATTTCGCCTCTGGGAGGCTTTCCAGTCTTATAGTCGCGAACGAGCGCACGGCTTCCGTCGCCGGCAACATCGAGCCGATCGATATAGCCGGCAATGCGAAACCCGGTGTCCGGAATTGTCACGGGCAAGCTCGCATCCCAAGGCAGCTCTGTCGTCGACTTGGGTTCTGACCCACCGAAGGGCACTTCGCCATAGGAACGGCTGCCCGCCAGATGCGCGTCGCCATAGGCAAGCGCTTGACCAGCCAGAACGCGCACGTCAGCGAGTGTTCGGCCCCATATGACATTGGGCGGAATGGGGCGTTCGCTTTCCCAGTCCAGCGCGACCGCGTCCACAGCCTCGGCCACGGCTCTTTCGATGGCGGACGCATTGGCGGAAGCTAGCCCGCCGGCCGTCTCGACAGCCCGCAATGCGCGATCAAGCACCAGGTGAATGAGATCGCCCGCCGCAAGCGCATCAAGCACGAGAGGCTCGGCGCTGCTTTGCGGCGATTTCCAGCCGAAAGCGTAGCGCCAAAGAAAACCGAGCGGGTTGCGTAGCAGGGTTTTCAGCGAACTGGCCGACTGGGTCCGCGCGAGAATAGCGAGAACGAGCGGATGATCAGGCCGGACGAGGCCATCATGAGCGGTGATGTCGCCCATGCGCCAGTCCCGCCAGCACCTGCGGGCGCCAATCGCCTGAGGATCTCCGGCAAACTCCCGCGGCCGAGCCATCAGTCGGTCGGTTTCGCTGCAGGCATGCTCAGGGATTGCGTTACGGCGCAGATAGGTTTCGTTGCCGTAGGCGGCAAACAACGGGCTGCGGCCGAGTAAGCGGCCGTCGCTGTCACGTCGGGCGCGGGAAAGCACCACCTCACGGGAGGTGGTCGTAAGGATCGTTTCGAAATCCCTGCGATCGGCGAGGCTGACGGGAAGAGGGTCAAGCTCGTCAGTCGGGATGATGTGATCGGGTATCAGCCTGTCTTCAGCAATCCCGCGCGGCCAACGCGAAGAGTTGAGCCCGATCAGCCGAACGAAGCGTCGAGGCGATGCGGCAAGCGCGCTTGCCGGCATCCACGCGACCGACACGCAGGCCTCCAGTCCGTCGTCCTGCTTCAATGTATCGAGCGTGACGTCGACGGACGTGGCAGGCCCGGCAAGCAGCGCCTTGCGCCAGATGGACAACGCCCGGCCCTTGAGGAACACCTCGCCGATCTCCTGCGCGGCTTCCGGCCCCTTTGCCAATATCTCAACCGCCGCCCGCAACGCCGGTACGTGATCCGTGTCATCGGGCCAGTCTTCCGGCTTGAGACGCGCGAGCAGACGTTTCCACGCGGCTGATGTCGACAAGGGCGCGTCGCTCGGCAGGACTCGCAGCCATCCGTCGGGAAGACCAGACAGCGGCGCAGATTCTCGACACAGCGAAGCCAAGCGGCGCAGACGTGATTGCGTGAGCCCGCGCACGATGATGTCAGCAAGTGCCGCAGCCGCCTGTCCCTCGCGCGTCGCGACGGCGCGAACGCCGTGAACGAAATGCAGGTCGATATTGGCGTCGGCGCGCAACGCCAGGAAGTGGTCGTCATAATCGGCCGGAGAAGCGGTCGCGATGGCGATTTCGGAAGGCGAGATGCCTGAGGCGAGCAACGCACGCGCCCAGCGCATCGCCTCGAGGGCTTCGTGGTAGGCGGTCGCACAGCTAATGGAACGGACTGCCGGCTCTTCGCTCCTGCCCTGGACGACGGTGACTCCGCAATCGCCCAGCCAGGCCGGGACGGAGCGCGGGCCGGCCGTCCATCGCACAGGAATGTGCTCGGCAAGCTGCTTGACCAGCGGCCGCCAGCACGGAGACAGTTCCGTCAGACCGACGATTTCGATGTCGCCGAAAATCGCCGGTGCATGAGCAATACGGCTGCTGGCAACGGCGACAATGTCGACTGGGCGCATCATCCCTTCCGGGAGTTGCGCAAGGACCGCAGCCTCGAGCCCAGCAATTGCGCCGAGACGTGGATGGTCGCCTGCCCGAGCTTCGAGATTGATGCCTGCGCGCCATGCCTTGTGCAGCGTGTCCGCCGCTGCGCCAATCATGCCCGGCAGCATCTTGATGCTTTCCAGTTCGCCCATGGGCGTATCGGGGAGAACCGTCTGGATCGCCACGCGCAGGCTTTCCTCATCGATCGGCCGGGCGAAACCACCGGCAAGCCGTACGGCCGCTTGCTCAAAAGACATGATCTGGAGGCCGTTGCGACTGTCGCGCGCCGCCGCAAGCCGGGCTTCCCGCATAGCGAGGCGGCCATGGACGACAAGTGTTGACCGACTTGCGGTGGTCATGGTGTTTCCTTTCCTGGCCGGATCCCGTTGTGGTTTGCTCCCGGTCGACTTCGCTGTGCTATAGGCCGCGCGAACCTCCCGCCTTTTCGGGCCCGCACGGTCTTTCTTACGAGGTACAAGCAACGCTTTGAAAGTACACTTCGGCGCGATATGCTTGCGCCGCAATGTAACCCACAGGTTTATTGCTTAGGTGCTGATATAAATGCCCAGATCCGTTGCCAGATACTGCGCTGGGGCTTTGCTGGAGCCGGATGGGCATGAGGTTCGACCTTTGGCGGCTGGCCGTAGAAGCGGGCCTTGGCGGCGCGATCGCGACGACGCTCGGCTTCGACCTGTTCCTCGCTCCACGGGCCTGCTTCGATCACCTTGCTTCGATCGATCACATAATGAGAGCGGCACTTGAGCGACCAATTGCCAATGGACGGACGAAGCGAGATGGTTTCGCCGTCGAATGTCATCTTCCAGTCCGTCGGCGTGAAGGGGACGATCACCTCCTCGCCGCAGCCGCAGCAACAACTGTGGGCCGATGTCGCGTAGTCCATCGACACGTAGAGGACACCGGCCTCAAGGCGCTCGGGGATGCGCTCGACGAAGCGGTGCTCAAGTCGGTGGTGCCGTATCATGCGAGGTCTCCGTTGATCAGCATGTTGCCATCGGTCGTGTAGGTGCAGTGGTGTTCCTGCTCGAGATCGCGATAGAAGCCGCGGATCTTCTTCCACTTCACCACCGCAAGAACGGCGTTTAGGGCGTTGAGGTCTGCCACCTGGATGTTGGAGGCGTAGATGTCCTTGGCGCCCCCGCCCACGAAGGAGATACGCTGCGGCACATGATCCCGCTTCTCCGGTGTGCTGGCGGTCACCCGCAAGATGCCGCCAAGCGACCCTTCATCGAGCTCAAGACCTATGCCGACATCAATGAACCCGGCGCCGATCGCCTCGAGCTTCTCCACGATCGACCGCTTCGCCTCGCCCGCATCGAGGGACAGGAACGCAAAAGTCACGCCGTCGAGCAGGTGGAGGTTGTCAGGTCCCAACGCGACATCGTTCGCCACGATGTTGCGGTGCATGCGGCTATAAATGCGCTGTAGATAATCGACCTTCTTGGGCGCTTCTCGGAGCTCGTCCAGGCTGGGAGCACCTGGCGCGCGAAACGCATTGTGAGTGAGAAACTCATCGCTGTCGAAGATCCGGATTTCGCGGACCGGAGTTTTCGCGACGAGGTCGAGAATGTAGCCGCCAGTGCCGCCGAGCCCGATAATCGCGATGCGCTCGCCGACGAGCCGTCCTGTCAACGCGCCGATACCGACGCGGTCGGAGGCAGTCTCGACATAGTTGAAGACGCTCTCTTCCTCCTGTTCGGGTTCACGGAAAGTGCGTGCGGTCGAACCGGGGTTCAACACTGCCGCCGGGCCTGCGATGATGTTCGCATAGCTCGTCATCTTGTGGTGGTAGTCCGCATAGCCGCCCTCCGGCTTGCTGGAGAAGGCATGCATTGCCCTCAGGCCGTGACCAAGGTCGAAGGTGCCGGTCGCGTGCGAAATCCCTTGAATTCGAACGCCATCGGCATGGCATGGGAAATCACCGTCCCAGTGGACGACATGCGTGTCGGGCGTACGCGTTTGATCTCCGGCGAGCGTCAGGCTGGAGATCAACGTGCCGACACGCAGCTGTCGGCGCTCATCGACGTAAGGGATCTCGCGCATAACGAGATAGCCGCCCTGCTGCTGGACGAAGTAGCCTTCGTCCAGCAGGCGCTTGAGGTCGGGATTACGATTGAACAGTGCGCGTGACATTAAACACCGTGCCTTTCTTCTTGACATCGACGGAGCCGCCGGCCCCCAGTTCTCCGGCATGGGGCGCTGACGCCGCGTGCCGATAGGTCATCGAGAAGACGACATTCGGCTGGTGCTGACCCGGAAATGCGAGCTGGACGACCTGCTCGAACGTGACCGTCTGCGCGTCGACCGTGCGGAGGCGCGAGTTGACGACGATTTCAAAGATCACCGGCGGCTTGCGCGCGGTGATGAAGCGCTCGATGCCGTCACCGGTCAGATCGATCAGCTCGGTGTGTTCGATCAAGCGGTCTTCCCCGCCCGGAATTTCAAGAAAGACCGCTGCGTTATCTCCCGGCTTAGCCAGGCCATAGAGGACAGCGCCGCTGATGACGGGCTTGCCCCAGCGCAGTTCGTCGTCGTTGAGGGTCAGCTTGAATTCGCGATCCGACTGGAAAGCAATGAAACGCTCGACCCCGCGCTCGCGCAGGTCGAAGGGTTCATTCAACCGTACATCCTCGAATTCGCCCGATTGCAAGATCGCAAAGAGGCTATAGCCGAGCCGAGGATCGAGAGATGCGGCCCCCAGCAGCTGGCGGCCGAGCGGCACGGGATCGCTCACCTGACGCTGCTGGAAATTGAGATCGCCCTCAGCGAGGAGAAAGCGATATCCACGCGCCGGACGAAGCGCCCGGCCTTCGCGCAGGGCGTCTCCGACATCGTCATAATCAAGTAGTTCGTTTGTCGTCATAGATCGGGTCCTTATGTTTTACCGTGGCGACGCCGCGGCTCTAAGGATCCAATCGGTGCGACATTGGCCGACCGGTAAGGTCAGGCAAACTTTTTTTTAAGCGGCCCTTCCGGGGTCGAACCACAGATGAAGAAAGCGGGACAGTTCGGGCATGTGAATGATGAAACCACGGCAGGAAACCGCCCCGCGCGAATTTCGCCCAGGAACTTTGCAAGCTTGTCTCTACGCCCCGACAATTCACGATCGGACAGGGATAACGGATGCGCTTCGCTGTCCGAGAGGTGGACCAGTTCTGCGACGGCGCCGGGGAAGGCCTGCTTGACCGCGAGGATCAACGCCGCGGCGGCGACATCCTTGCCCTCGGTGGATCGCATGTGACCTGTGCCGATGCGGCGCACGGCGCGCACGCCATCGGGTCGCACCAGCACCTCATCCGGCTGGACGAGGATTTCCTCGCCGCCAAGTATGAGACTGACGGCGGTCGGCTCCTCGGCGACCGCTCCCGCGCGGCTGGACAGAAAGAAGCGCAGCATCGCCAAGGCGAGATCGAGGAATTCGGCGCGATAACCATGATCGGCAAGGCCTTGGCTAATGAACGCCGCTTCCGCGCGATCCTGCAGCTCACGCTCGGAAAGAGACAGATCGGAAGCGACCACCGCCCCGACCACCGAGCGGACTGCCTCATGCAACCGCATGAATGCGGTCGTGGTTCGACGTCCGCCGACCTGAAGGACATGCGTGTAGAAAAAGCGGCGGGGACATGACTCGTAAAGAGCGATTTGCGGCCCACTGAAGCGAAGCCGTCCGTCGATGATCAATTCAACTCCCAGCGTGTCTGCGGCCGGAGGAAGCAGTCGCGCCGGCGTGATCGAGCGGCGTGTCAACGTGGGCCCGAGGCGGTCGAGGAACGGAGAGAGCGGCCGATTGTTGCCATCGCTCTTCTCCGTGGGCGCATAGAGGAGCAGGCGGTCACGAGCGCGCGATAGTGCAACATAGAAAAGGCATTCCTGCTCCTCGGCCTGGCCCGCCCGGAATACATCCAAAGCGCTGCCTTCCGCACCAGTGATCATGCCTGTCGGCGCCGGGCAGGGTGGAGGCGGCGGTTTACGCGGGATGGTATCGCTGTTAAGTCCAACAATATGCACTGCTTCGAATTCCAGGCCCTTGGCGCCGTGGATCGTCATCAGCCGGACGCCGTCGAGATGCTGTGCTGCTGCCGGCAACTGACGCAGGTCGCGGTCGTCGCCCAAGCGCACCAGTCTGCGCACGCGGTCGAGCAGGCGCGTGACCGGCAGCCCGCGCCCCGCCGGCTGTACGCGCACGAAGTTGAGGAACTGCCAGATCGCAATACCGCGTGTGCGATCACCGAGGTCCGACGATGCTCCGAGACGTGCCGCGATCTGCGTGCGATCGAGAAGCAAGGTCGCGAGTATTGTCCACGGCGAGGCGGCGTCTCCGAATCCACCCAGGGCAACTGACAGATTGCCCAGCGCCCGACGGCCTGCCTCACTCAGCCCCGGGATGGAGTCGACATTTTGCAGCCAACTCGCAGGACCAGGGTCTGTGGCTCTCAAATACGCGAATACAGCCGCGACGTCCGCGAAAGACATCGCGAAATCAGGCCAGCAGGCGATGCGAACGAGACCCATGGCGCGCCGGTCGACGAGGATCGAGAGGAGCGCCAGCAGGTCCTTGACCTCACCTCGCTCCAACAGACTGCCCAGGAACAGGACCGGAACACCGAGGAGCTCAAGATCTTGTCCGATCCTGGACAGCTTTTCGTTACCGGTGCACAAGACCGCCTGATCGCGATAAGCATGCCCCTCGCGACGCAGTTCCTCGATCGCGTCGGCGAGGGCGACTTGCTGTTCTTCGGCTCGACGGACCGTGCGCAATTCCGGCTCATGGCCATTGGCGTCCCGCTCTGCCTCAAGGCCGCTATCGGCGTCGCCAGCTCGCATCTTGATCGCGAAATTGGAAAAGCTGGTCGTGATCTCTGGTACCGAGCGATAGTTGCGCTTCAACCGACCGCGTTTACCGCCGGCGAAATCTTGGCTGCCGAAGCGCGCCATGTTGAACGATGACGCTCCCCGGAACCGATAGATCGACTGCTTGGCGTCACCGACCACCCAGAGATTATCGCCGTCAGGGCGTAGCGCGCTCAGCAATCTCACGCTGCTGCGGTTGACGTCCTGATATTCGTCGACGAGGACATGATCGTACTGCGCCTGAAGCGTCGCGCGGATGGCTGGATCATTTTCGAGCAGTTGCACCGGCAACGTGACGAGGTCGCCAAAGTCGATACAGTGCGCATTGCGCTTTAGCTGCTCATACGCTGCGTAGACGCGCGCGACCTCCATCGCACGCTCTGCTGCCTCGTGTGCCTCGGGGTCACCGGCCTTCGACAGCATGGCGCCGGCGAGCACTGCGTAGGTGTCGGCATCGACCACTTCGTCCTTGGCCCTCGACACGGCAATCAGTATATCGGCGATGATCTGGGTGGGATCATAGAGATTGCGATAGTGAGAAAGCTTCAGGCGCGGAAACTCCTCCTCAAGGAGCTCGACCGCCTCCGTCCGGTCCATCATCCGGGGGTCTTTCGGCAAGCCGAGTTCCGCATAGAACCGGCGAATGATATCGAGGCCGAAGGCGTGAAACGTGCCGATCCACATTGCGGCGGCCGCCTCGGGCCGCTTGCGCGCGATCCTCTCGGCCATTTCGCCCGCCGCCTTGTTCGAGAAGGTCAGGAGCAAGATCCGCCTCGGATCGACGCCCTCTTCCAGAAGGCCTTCGACGCGTGCAACCAACGTCTGGGTCTTGCCGGTGCCTGGACCTGCTTCGAGCAGGTAGGCTTCCCCGCGATGTGCCGCCGCTGTCGCTTGCAAAGGATTCAATGGCCGTTCCACATGCGCCGCCTCGGTCGGCGGCGGCACCGGCGGTAGGAGCAAGGCATCGAACAGCTGTTGCGCGACGACCTCCAACGGCGCACCGAGCTTCGTGGCAATCTCGGAAGCGGAAAGCCCCTCTTCGATATGAAGGGACCGCGCGACGTTGCGCGGGAGCAGCAGCTCGCGCGCGAATAGGTCCATTTGAACTTCGCGACGCTGCTTGCGCCCGTAGTCGATGACCCGATCAATGCCGACCGGCGATGGCTCCGCCGCGCGAGCGGGATCGATTGTCGGCGCGGGCGTATCATCGGGGTCGTCGCCAAGCTCGACATGTCCAATCTCGTGCGCAACAAGGAAGGCTCTTTCGAACAAGAAACCGACATTCTCATGAAGAATCAGGTCGTCGGCCGCTATGAAGGTCGCGCGACCGCCGTTGAGCACAGCCGCACCCGCCGCTGTCGGCTCGACGTCGATCCCCCGTCGCTTGGCCTCGGCGATAACGAACTCATAGGGTGACCAAGGATCGGCGCCGGACTCGACGAGGTTCGCGTGAAGCTCGGCGGCGACTTGCCTGGCAAGCTCCACGCTGTCCATATCACTCGGCCTCTCTCAAAAGCTCGGCGCGCCTCTCATCGGAAACGCCGGCGTCGATCAGAACTTTCTCGAAGGTGACCTGCTCTCCCGCGCTCGGCTTGCCATCAGCCTTGTAGCTGCGAGCTGCGGTCAACGGTGCCGCTCCCCAAGACATCTGCAGCTGTGTGAGCGAGCAGCGCATCGCCTCCGCCAGCTTATTGAGAAACCGCTGCGGGATACTCAGCAGCGACACCCGCCGTTCACGCAACGCGGTGATCACCTGCCGCGGGACGTCAAGTTGGCGAGCGACGGCGCGCCAATCATCGGCTGTCAGAGCCGCAAAAGGATCTGACCCTGCCGCTGGCAAAGCCTTCGCGTGTTGCGACCAGGCGGCGTCGATCAGCGCCTGATCCGCGGCGGAGAGCGGTGCGTCATCTTCGGAGGGTTCACGACTCAGCTCGTGCGATAGGTCAACGAGTTCGGCTGCGTATTCCGGGTAAAGCCTCAGGTAGCGCTCGAGGGTCGAGCGATCTGGGTCGCTTTCGACCGCGAACGCGTCAAGGACGGCTTCACGGGAGGGGCGTTCGCCAGCCGGGCTCATTGCTGTTCACCGTCAACCAGAGCCAACCGCAACGCTGCAATCGCTTTATCGCGATAAGTCCGGATCGTCTTTTCGGAGCGGCCCAATGCCTTGGAGATGGTCATGACGTCTGGCTCCTTTGAATCTATGGGAAAGCCCTCTTTCAGCATGTGTATGATCCTGATTTGTTCTGGAGGTAGAGTTTCAATCGCCGCATCCAGACGTGACCGGTAAACCGGATTGTCGAAATCCGGTGCGGCAAAAGGATCATGGGCGCCGGCCGCTCTCTCCACCTCCGCCGTCAGCTCACCGCTCTCCTCGTCATATTCGAGAGGCTGGGATCTATTCTCGTCCCGCCAAGCCTGTTCCTGAGCATCGCGTCTGAGGCTCGCAACAGCGCCATCGAACCGAACTTCGAAATAGTCGAGTTTGTCGACATAGGAGGACCGATCCGCCGATAGCATTTCTACGAACCGGCTGAAGACCTTGTCGCGGACCACGCCGCGCGTCAGCGATTCAGTCTTTCCGTCGGAACTTTCTGATTTGGGCACGCTGCGCAGCACCCGCTCCATGAGAATACGATAGAGACGCTCGAACCAGGCCTCGTTATTGTCGTGACGACTGGCGCGAATGAAATACACGAGGCACTCGCTCGGTACGTAGGCCGGGTCGGAACGCTTCGTGATCGCAGCTCGGCCGATCAGCTCGTCGCGCGGCAGGATCGTCAATTGTCCGATGAGCGTCTCTATCTTTGGGTCACGTTTGTAGAGTTCGTTATTGAGACTTCGTTTGCGCAGCGGGATTACGATTGCTTCCCCCGCGTGGGAGCCGGCTGCCTTGTGGCCTATTTCGGCAGCTCTCTCCGACTGGTTCATGGTCTCGCCCCGCTTTTTTTCGTTCCAACGCTCGCTCGGGAGGGGACGGAATTGTCCACTGACGCGCCATCCGGAGGGTTTCGAAGATCCTGCCCGTTCACCGTCTTGTTCTTCACTTCATCCCTCCGGAGATTTAGTCGCCAATTACATCGACCAGCGCCGCAGATTGCCCGGGCTCGCGATGAAGCCAAACCTCGACACGTGGCCTCACTTTCAACCGGTTAGCAATTTCCCGTACAATTCGTTCCGGATAAGACCCATAGAACAGATACACCCCCCGTTCATAGCCAACGTCTGTTTGGAATACTGAGAGCGTGACCAGATCCTTTGCGATCCCGCGCGGATTTTTTGCCGCGTTGTCGCCCGGCTTCACTTCGATCACAGCATGGTTTCGCCCCATATACCCCGGTACATGCACGAGCAGATCAGGGATCGACATGTCCACCCCAAGTCGATGAAGTATAGGGTGCCCGCGCTTGTCTACCTCGCCATTGAGCACGAAATCGGTTTGGTCCCGCGTCGGCCACTGTATTCTAAGCTGGTGGTAAAGTTCATAGCAGTAAACCCGTTCTCGGTAGATTGGCCCCCCGCCGTCAACTGGCAAATTGAAGAAGTGCGCTTCGATTCGTCCAGTGGCTCTGGCAATGATTTCATCAAGTTGCTGCATGTGATTCCACTAGAAGCCGCCGTCGATTCTCGAAGTTTACGCATAGCTGATAATTTGGGACAGCCCGTTGCAACTTTAAGCACGCAAAAATTAAGCTACCGTCCAGCCATCGAACCGTGAAAAGCGCCAAGATACGGCGTTGCGACCGCGCCCGTCGGCGCTCCATCGGAACGCGTTAAGGGAACCTCAAAATTTCGGCCTGTAGTTCGGATAAGCGGGGGATAGCACTGGATAAGGATCAATAGGGCGCGCGCGAATCCTCCACTTGGGATATCGGTTCTCGAGTAGACAATTGATTGGGCAGAAGCGTTGATGATCGAAAGTATCTTTCAGGGTAGTCTTTTTACTAGCGATTTTCTGACGCAGTCGATCGTGGATAATGCAGCCTGGAAAAGCATAAGTGACCACGATGTCGACGCGTTGGCGGCGGATTTCGCCGCCGTTTTCTCAGCCTTTCCCGTTGGGCAAGCGCCTAACGAAACCCGAACTGAAGACGATTTGATCTGGCCAATTCTCCGGCGGCTGGGCTGGAGCCAGGCTATGCGCCAGCAAAACCTGACTGTAAAAGGGAGGGATGATGTGCCGGATGGCCTGCTGTTTGCCGATACGGAAACGAAGACGCAGGCAGATCGATTTCCAGAAGAGTGGAAGCGCTATCAGTTTGGCCTTGCAATAGTTGAATCGAAACGGTGGCGCCGACCGCTCGATCGCCAATCGGGCCGGCGGGGTGAGGAGCTTGCGCCGTCAACACAGATGCTTCGCTATCTGCGGCGTGTCGACGATTTGACGACCGGCAATCTGCGTTGGGGCATTCTTACAAATGGCGGCAGGTGGCGACTTTATTATTCCGGCGCTCGGTCGGTCTCCGAGCAGTTCTTCGAACTTGACCTTGCTGCTGTTCTCGGAGTCTCCGGATCAGGCGACGTAATCGCGCTTGATGGTGAACAGCGTCGACACGCCCTTCGCGTTTTCGCTTTGGTGTTTCGAAGGGAGGCGTTCCTGCCCTCCGCGACCGATCCCCGGACTTTCCACGTCCGCGCCCTTGAGGAGGGCAAATTTTATGAGGAGCGTGTCGCAGCCGACCTGTCGAACCTAGTGTTCGACCATATCTATCCATTACTAGCGCGTTCGATAGCCAGCAGTGCAGCGGATGCCCCATTGCAAGACGTAAGAGAAGCGGCACTGATCCTTCTCTATCGACTGCTATTTATCCTCTATGCGGAGGACCGCAACCTGCTCCCTGTGAATGATAGTCGATATGACGACTATGGATTGCGCGATCGTGTTCGGCTCGATGTCGGTGACCGCAAGGACAGGGGTGATACTTTCTCGATGACGGCGGCGCGGTACTGGTCCGTGCTCGATGATTTGTGCCGCGCCATTGACGAAGGTGACTCGTCAATCGGGTTGCCGCCATACAATGGTGGCCTATTCGATTCCGAACGCACTCCCCTGTTGCGCCGGGTGCGCCTGTCCGATTCCATAATGTCGGAGGTGATCGACAAGCTCTCTTTCGAGAGAGCTGACGGCGGGCGCAAATATATCAACTATCGCGACCTGACAGTGCAACAGCTGGGCTCGATTTACGAACGGCTCCTCGAACATGAGGTCATCAGGAACGGCGACATCATCGATATCCGCCCCAACATATTCGCGCGTAAGAGTTCAGGCAGTTACTACACGCCGGATGATCTAGTAGCTCTCATCATACGCGAGACGCTAGAGCCGTTAATCGAAGCGCGTCTTGCCGCGTTTCGGGAGAAGGCCGAAGAGTTGGCGGCCTCGGACCAGGACGAAGGACGCAAACTGGGCATCTTGAGGCGGTTCGACCCGGCCGAGAAATTGCTCGATCTCAAAATCTGCGATCCTGCCATGGGCTCGGGACACTTTCTTGTCAGCCTTGTCGACTACATGGCCGATCAAGTCATCACCGCCATCGCCGAAACCGAAACTATGGTCGAGTGGGCAGACTATATCTCACCGCTCGCCGACCGGATTGAAGGTATCCGCAGCACTATTCTCGGCAACGCGGAAGAGCGTAGATGGACCGTTGACCCCGAACAGCTCGATGACCGCCACATTATCCGCCGCATGGTTCTCAAGCGCTGTGTTTACGGTGTCGACAAGAATCAGATGGCCGTAGAGCTTGCTAAGGTTGCGCTTTGGCTGCACAGCTTCACGGTGGGTGCGCCGCTGTCATTCCTCGATCACCATCTCCGCTGCGGCGATAGCCTTTTCGGTTCTTGGGTGAAAACCGGCATCGAAAAAGCCACGGCTTATGGTAGCCCTTTGCTACTTCATGAACCTATTAAGACGGCACTTGGGTCTGCGGCGTCGATGCAGACCATCGAGGGCCTACCGGATGCGGAGATCGCAGAGGCGCACCGCTCGCAGGAAATCTTCGAAGGCGTCCAGGTGATGACGGCGCCGCTTAACGCGTTCCTATCATTGCTTCATGCAATTGAATGGCAGGACCTGAAAGGGAAGGACAACGCGAAGGCAATCCAGGGCTTTTTCGACGGTTCCTTTGGAGACCCCTTTGAGATTGCGCTTGGAAAGCGCGAACCGCAAGTTCGCGACGATCACGGCCGCCGCTTTGTCGCAATACTCGCGACTGCTCGCGAACTGATGGCGGAAGAACGCTTCCTGAACTGGCAGGTCGCCTTTCCGGGCGTCTGGAGCGACTGGGAGGGCGACGGCCTCACCGGCGGCTTCGATGCGATTATTGGCAATCCGCCTTGGGATAAGATGAAGCTTCAGCAGGTCGAATGGTTTGCTGCGCGCAGACGCGAAATTGCTCTCGCGCAGCGGGCCGTTGACCGCAAGAGGATGATTGACGAGCTGGAAGCCGCAGGCGATCCCCTGGCTAATGATTTCAGGAAGGCGAGCGAGCGCGCCGAAGCGGGGACCCGCATGGCTCGGTCTGGCAGTGATTATCCGCTCTTGTCCGGGGGCGACATCAACATCTATTCGCTCTTCGTTGAGCGGGCGATGGCTCTCGCCAAGCGCAATGGAATGGTGGGGCTGTTGACGCCATCCGGGATCGCATCCGACAAAACTGCGTCGGTGTTTTTCAAAGGCGTGGCAACACAGGGAAGACTGAAGGCGCTCTACGATTTTGAGAACGGTCGGCAGGGGATCAATAGCGCGCCCTTTTTTCCCGACGTACATCGCAGTTTCAAATTCTGTGCTTTCGTGGCAAGCCCGTCGCCGACGGAGTCTCCCGCAACCTGCGCATTTTTTCTACACGATGTGGCGCAGCTCTCTGATTCCGACCGGCGCTTTCCCCTGACGGCTGACGATTTCTCCCGCGTGAATCCGAATACAGGCACGGCACCAATTTTCCGCTCGCGCAGGGATGCAAAGCTAGCGAGTGCGATTTACGCACACCTGCCAATTCTGATCGATCACTCTGCCGGCGAACCGGTGAGAGCTTGGCCGGTCAAGTATTCGACCATGTTCCATATGACAAATGACTCCAAGCTGTTCCGAACACTTTCGGAGCTTGAAGAGCGGGAAGGTGCATATCCGGTTGGTGGCAACCACTATGGCAGCACCACGGGCCCATGGTTGCCGCTCTATGTCGGGCGCATGATCCATCAGTTCGACCATCGCGCCGCGTCTGTCGAAGTGAACGAGGAGAACCTGCACAATGCGGCATTGACCGGCGATATCACGCCTGAGCAGAAAGCAGACCCTGATTTCGTGCCGATGCCGCATTTCTGGGTTCATGGAAGCGAGGTCAAATTCCCTGCCAAGCTTGATTGGCTGGTAGGTTTCCGGGACATAGCTCGTGCGACGGATGCCAGAACGGTTATCAGTGCGATTGTTCCTAAGGCTGGATTTGGCAACAAGCTCCCGTTGCTGATGCCGACGAATGTGGACGAGTATCGGCGCGATGGCTTCCTGTACGTGGCAAATCTCAACTCTCTGGCTTTCGATTTTGTCGCCAGAACAAAGCTACATAGCACAACGCTCAACTGGTATATTGCGGAACAACTCCCCGTTGTCCCCTCAAAACGCTTCGATGATATGCGGTTTGGCTCAAGGACTGCCGGCGAGATCGTCCGCGAAGCGGTGCTGGAATTAACGTATACTGCGAACGACATGGCGCCGTTCGCACGTGACTTGGGGTACGTTGACGCTGCCGGCGGGGTTCGGCCGCCATTCGTGTGGAATGAAGAGCGAAGGCTGAAGCTGCGGGCTAAGCTCGACGCCGTTTTCTTCCACCTCTATGGCATCACTCAACGCGACGATGTTCGCTACATTTACTCCACGTTCCCGATCGTTGAGCGGCAGGAGAAGGAGACCTATGGGGGGCGTTACCGTTCCTGCGAACTATGCCTCGCCCATATTAACGCCCTCGCCGCCGGTGACCCAGATGCGGACATTGCCCTATGAGAAAGCCAGAATCCGGCCCGGCCCCGAGAGCGTCGACGTGATCACTCGAACGACCGCTAGCTTTGGGATGTGCTGTTCGACCAATCGCAGGAATCGTTGGTTGCGAGCCCCCGCAACCAAATCACCCAAATGCATATACTTCAAAACCGTTTCGGCGTTCAGGGACTTGCCGGAGCGCCTACCCAGCAGGGTGG
>Ga0209677_100753_pt1 | contig 16409 bp, 16 predicted proteins | sample AraplaCvi_mCL_r2_2_FD_184285 | JGI IMG/M metagenome (GOLD analysis project Ga0209677, IMG submission 184285) | Arabidopsis root microbial communities from North Carolina, USA - plate scrape CL_Cvi_mCL_r2 (SPAdes) (version 2) | ecosystem: Host-associated > Plants > Roots > Endosphere | place: USA... | reverse complement strand
GGAGGGTGGCATCCCGCGCTTTCACGCTTCGCCGCAACTTTTCATTAAAATTCTCACCCCCGCTTTAGCCGGATCGCATCATCTGCTCCGCATCATCGCGCCAAGCCCGCCGCGATCTGCGGAATTGGAGGAGAGTGCCAATGCATCCGCGCCGACATGCCCGCGTCAAGCCGGCAGGCCTGGTGTCCCGCCAGGCCAAGATCATCACCGACCCGCGCGCGCCGGTGATCCCGTGCACGCTGATCGACTATTCGGCGGGCGGAGCCTGCGTCGATCTCGGCGGCCAGGTGAATATCCCCGACAGGTTCGAGCTCCTGCACGTCAACACCAAGAAGCGCTGCCGCATCGCCTGGAAGCGCGGCACGCGGGTGGGCGTGGTGTTTTAGCGCTACTTCCGCATCCGCGCCTTGGCGCCGGCGACGATCTGCATGGCGACGCCGCCGATCCAGCCGATCAGGGCAAGCCAGGTCCAGACCATGTGCGGCTCGAGCCGCAGCACGATGACGGCCACCGACGCGAACGCGGTCAGCGTGGCGCACAGCGTGCCGGCGGAGCTGAGCAATTCCGCGGCGTCGATATGGCTGTGGGCCTCGTCGAAAGGAAGCTGCGGCGTGTCGATGCCGAGATAGAAGCCGACGAAGCCGAGCACCATCATCAGCAGCAGAAAGCCCTGCGTGGTGAGCACGGCGATGGCCGAGCCGACATAGGCGCCGACGAACAGCCCGCACGCCGCGCCCGCGACCGCAAGACCCACGCGTTCGAAAACGTGGGCAGCCTTCCGAACCCGAAACCGCATGGCCAGCCTCCGTGTTGCCGCGAGTGCACGGAGGTTAGGCCAGTTTTGCGGGGGGAGGAAGCTAAGGGGATTTACGGATGCGTGAGGGGGAAGGCTCACTCCCTCTCCCCGCTTGCGGGGAGAGGGTTGGGGTGAGGGGGAGTCGCCGCGGGGACGGCAGCAGATAGACTCGCGGAGAGTCCCCCTCACCCACATCGCATCTTCGATGCGATGTGACCTCTCCCCGCAAGCGGGGAGAGGTGAAGACCCTTACCTCGCCCCGAACGTGGTCTTGCCGAACAGCGCCTTCTGCGTCGAGGGCTGCGAGCGCCAGTATTGCGGCGGGGCTTCGACCTCGCCGCCGAGTTCGGCCGCGGCATGCCAGCCCCAGCGCGGGTCGTAGAGCATGCCGCGGGCGAGCGCGACCATGTCGGCCTTGCCGCTCGCGACGATCTCCTCGGCATGCTTGCCTTCCGTGATCAGGCCGACGGCGATGGTCGGCAATCCGGTCTCGCGCTTGATGGCTTCGGCGAACTGAACCTGGTAGCCGGGGCCGAGCGTGATCTTCTGCAGCGGCGAGACGCCGCCGGAGGAGGCATCGATCCAGTCGACGCCGCGCGCCTTCAGCGCATTGGAAAACTCGATGGTCTGCGCCAGGTCCCAGCCGCCCTCGACCCAGTCGGTCGACGACACCCGCATGCCGACCGGCTTGTCGTGCGGGAACACCGCGCGCACCGCGTCGTACACTTCGAGCGGGAAGCGCATGCGATTCTCGAGCGAGCCGCCATATTCATCGGTGCGCTTGTTCGAGATCGGCGACAGGAACTGGTGCAAGAGATAGCCGTGCGCGCCGTGCAGCTCGATGGCGTCGATGCCGAGCCGCGCGGCACGCCTGGCGCAGTCGACGAAGGCGTCGCGGATACGCTTGATGCCCGCAGCGTCGAGCGCGAGCGGTGCGGCCTCGCCGTCCTTGTGCGGCAGCGCCGACGGCGCCACCGTCTGCCAGCCGCCGGCGCTCTCGGGAATGAGCTGGCCGCCGTCCCAGGGCCGCGCGCTGGAAGCCTTGCGGCCGGCATGGGCGAGCTGCATCGCGATCGCCGTGGAGGAATGCTTGCGCACCGAGGTGAGGATCTGCTTCAGCGCGGCCTCGGCGGCGTCGCTGTAGAGCCCGAGGCAGCCCGGCGTGATGCGGCCGATCGCCTCGACATGGGTCGCCTCGATGCAGAACATCGCGGCGCCCGACAGCGCCAGATTGTTGATGTGGGTGAAGTGCCAGTCGGTGGCGACGCCGTCGTCGGCCGAATACTGGCACATCGGCGACACCACGAGACGGTTCTTCAAGGTCAGGCCGCGCAGCTTGATCGGGGAAAACAGGGCGCTCATGCGGGGGTTCCGGAGGATGAGAGGAATGGAAGCGATTGCATGAAGTTTAGTCGGTGAACGGCGAATTGCCAGCCGCGCAGCGGGCATGACCGCCGGCACGGCCATGCATTGCGCGCGTCATGTAGTCACAAGCCCGCACCGCATATTCCGCCGTCGTCCCTGCGCACGCAGGGACCCATAACCCCAGGGAGGGGTTTGGCGAAGACTGGTCGTTCGGAATCCGCACCAATCGCAGTCGATCAATCACGCGGTATGGGTCCCTGCGTGCGCAGGGACGACAGTGGAAGTTGGGATGGCAGCGGAGGCCCTACTCCACCAGCGTGAACTGCAGCAGCAGCGTGCGCTGGAGCAGCGAAAAATTGTCGTCCGAGATCAGCGTCAGCACCGTCTCGCCCTCGCCCGTGACGTGGGCGTCGATGCCTTCCATGTTGTCGACCTCGTGGCCGAGATCGGCGTTGAACAGAGCGGGGCCGTCCACCAGCGCGCCCGGCGCGATCGATTTCAGGGAAATCGACCGGATGCGGATGTTGATGCCGGTGAACCAGGAGAATTTGCGCTCGAGGATGAGCAGCTCGCCCGAGGGCAGCAGCACCGCGTCACTGATGAGCTGCTTGTCGGTGCGGCGGATGCTGAACTGGCCCGGCGTCGGGCCGCCGATCAGAAACCCGATCAGATTGCCGTCGGCATCGAAGCCGCCCTCCGACAGCGCGATCAGCGTCCCCGCCAGCGGCTGGCCTTTCGGGACGACGACGAGAGCTTCGATCCCCTTGTTGGTCGGCAGCTTGCGCATCGCCGCCGGCGACGGGATCACCTCGCCGCGGGCGCGCGTGCCGCCCTTGGCGAAATCGAAGCGCATGATCTGGTTGACGCGCTCGAGCCCGACGTAAACGGTCGAGCCGTCGCGCGCGAGCGACTCGGTGTCGTACCACAGGCGCTTTTCCGTGATCGGCCGGCCCTCGGGACCCAGCACCGGCGCGGCCTCGACGTCGTCGAGCCCGACCATCCTGCCGCCGGAATAGCGGATGGCCCCGGTGAACCAGCCGCCCTGGTCGGAGATCGCGAGGAAGCGCTCGCCCTTGGGATCGAGCCGGATGCCGGACAGGCCGCCGAAGCCGCGAAAGGGCGAGGTCAGCACCAGGCCGCTGCGATATTGCAGTGAGCCGAACCGCACGCGCGAACGATCGCGCGGCTCGAAATTGGGAATCGGCCGCGCGTTGACCTCGACGCTGACCGGCTCGGTGACGCTGTGCTCGGGCGGCGGCACCGGTCCGCGCGGCGGCGGCGGCACGGTCGCAGGCTGCGCCTGCGCCAGCCGCGAGAGTGCGAGAGTGGAAAATCCCGCCGCCGCGTGGCCAAGGAAGCTGCGGCGGGATCGAAGCGCGCTCACGAATGCAGTTTGCGTCGCGGGCGGCCGGCCGGTTGCGCCGGCGCGGTGTTGGTCTCGCTGAACAGCTCGGCCAGCTTCTCGGTGATGGCGCCGCCGAGTTCTTCCGCGTCCACGATCGTCACCGCGCGGCGATAATAGCGCGTCACGTCATGGCCGATGCCGATCGCGATCAGCTCGACCGGCGAGCGGGTCTCGATCTCCTCGATGATGTGGCGCAGGTGCCGCTCCAGATAGTTGCCGGGATTGACCGACAGCGTGGAATCGTCGACCGGCGCACCGTCGGAGATCATCATCAGGATCTTGCGCTGCTCGGGACGGCCGAGCAGGCGCTTGTGCGCCCAGTCGAGCGCCTCGCCGTCGATGTTCTCCTTCAGCAGGCCCTCGCGCATCATCAGGCCAAGGTTCTTTCGCGCACGGCGCCAGGGGGCGTCGGCCGACTTGTAGATGATGTGGCGAAGGTCGTTGAGGCGGCCCGGATTGGCCGGCTTGCCGGCGGCAAGCCACGCCTCGCGCGACTGCCCGCCCTTCCAGGCGCGGGTGGTGAAGCCCAGAATCTCGACCTTGACGCCGCAGCGCTCGAGCGTGCGCGCGAGGATGTCGGCGCAGGTCGCGGCCACCGTAATGGGGCGTCCGCGCATCGAGCCGGAGTTGTCGAGCAGCAGCGTCACCACGGTGTCGCGGAAGGTCGCTTCCTTCTCGTGCATGAAGGACAGCGGATGATGCGGGTCGGTCACCACGCGCGACAGCCGCGCGGGGTCGAGAATGCCCTCTTCGAGGTCGAACTCCCAGGCGCGGTTCTGCTGCGCCATCAGCTTGCGCTGCAACCGGTTGGCGAGACGGGCGACGATGCCCTGCAGATGCGCGAGCTGCTTGTCGAGATAGGCGCGCAGGCGCTCCAGCTCGTCATGGTCGCAGAGGTCTTCCGCCGCGATGACCTCGTCGAATTTCGGCGCGAAGGCGTGGTACTCCGGCCCGCGCGGCTCGTTCTTGCCGTGCGAGTTCGGACGGGTCGCCTCGCCGGGCGTCTCATCGTCGCCGAGTTCGCCGTCGTCGAACGTGTCGGAGGTCGAGGCCTGCGCGCTTTCCATCGCGCTGTCGCTCATCTCCTCTGACGAGGCCTGCGCCTGGTCCGCGCTCATCTCCTGGGCGGCGTCGGAATCGGGCGACCCTTCCGCGCCGGACTGGTCGTTGTCGCCGTCCTGGTTCTCGTCGTTGTCCTCATTGTCTTCGCTGTCGGCGTTGCGCTCGTCGCCGAGCTCGAGCGCCGTCAGCAGATCATGCACGGCATCGCCGAACTTGGTCTGGTCCTCGACCAGGGTGTCGAGCCGGTCGAGCCGCTTGCCGATCTTGTCTTCGAGGATCGGTCGCCAGAGATCGACCACCTTTTTCGCAGCCGTCGGCGGCGCGAGGCCGGTGAGGCGCTCGCGCACCAGCATCGCCAGCGCGTCGGCGAGCGGAGCGTCGGCACGGTCGGTGATCTCGTCGAACTTGCCGCGATGAAAATGGTCGTCGAGCATCGCGGTGAGGTTCTTGGCAACGCCGGCCATGCGGCGCGCGCCGATCGCTTCGACGCGGGCCTGCTCCACCGCCTCGAACACGCCGCGCGCCTGCGGATTGCCGGGCATCAGCTTGCGATGCAGCTTTGCATCGTGACAGGCGAGCTTGAGCGCGATGGAATCGGCGTGTCCCCGCACGATCGCCGCGTCGCGCTTGGTCATCTTGCGCGCAGGCTCAGGGAGCCGCGCCTTGCCCGGCGCAAGGCCCGGCCGCTCGGCGGCAAAACTCACATCGAGCTCGGGCGACTTCGCGATCGCCTTCAGGCAGGCCGCGACCGATCGCTTGAACGGCTCGGTCGGGGCTTCCTTGGTATTGCGGAACTTGCTGTTGGAGGTGGTCATTTCACCCTATCCGTCGTCCCGGCGAAAGCCGGGACCCATAACCACCGGCCGTCGTTGGGTCAGGAAAACTATCGGCGTCGCTTCGATCGATACATTGCGCGGTGTGGGTCCCGGCTCCCCGCGCGCCGTTGCGCACTCGGCCGGGACGACACGCCAAGAGAGGTCAGCTCAGCGCCACATTCACCGAGGATTCCGGCAGCTCCGCGTTGAAGCAGCGCTGATAGAATTCGGCAACCAGCGGACGCTCGAGCTCGTCGCACTTGTTGAGGAAGGTGACGCGGAACGCGAAGCCGATATCGCCGAAGATATCGGCGTTCTCGGCCCAGGTGATCACCGTGCGCGGGCTCATCACCGTCGACAGGTCGCCGTTGGCGAAGGCGTTACGGGTGAGATCGGCGAGACGCACCATCTTGTTGACGATGTCGCGGCCCTCGCTGGTGCGATAGTGCTTGGCCTTGGCCAGCACGATCTCCACTTCCTCGTCATGGCTGAGATAGTTCAGCGTGGTGACGATCGACCAGCGGTCCATCTGGCCCTGGTTGATCTGCTGGGTGCCGTGATAAAGACCCGAGGTGTCGCCGAGGCCGACCGTGTTGGCGGTTGCGAACAGGCGGAACGACGGGTGCGGCTTGATCACCTTGTTCTGGTCGAGCAGCGTCAGGCGGCCCGAGACTTCGAGCACGCGCTGGATCACGAACATGACGTCCGGGCGGCCGGCATCGTATTCGTCGAACACCAGCGCGACGTTGTGCTGCAGCGCCCACGGCAAAATGCCGTCGCGGAATTCGGTGACCTGCTTGCCGTCGCGGACCACGATCGAGTCCTTGCCGACGAGGTCGATGCGGCTGATATGGCTATCGAGATTGACGCGCACGCAGGGCCAGTTCAGGCGCGCCGCGACCTGCTCGATATGGGTGGATTTGCCGGTGCCGTGATAGCCAGTCACCATCACGCGGCGGTTGCGGGCGAAACCGGCGAGAATGGCGAGCGTTGTGGCGCGGTCGAAGCGGTAATCGGGATCGACATCGGGCACGTGAGGATCGACTTCGGAATAGGCCGGCACTTCGAGATCGCTGTCGATCCCGAACACCTGGCGCACCGACACCTTCATGTCGGGCAAACCGGAAACTTCCTGAACTTTGGACATGGCGGCGGTCGTCATCAATCCTCCGAGGTCCCGGGCGGTCCCGAAACCGGTTATTCGCACGTTGGCTGCGGCTGGGTGCTGAAAATCAACCTATCAGAGACAACGGGCTGGCAGAAGCCCGCCCCTCAATCAAAGTTCCGTTGTCTTTTCATTGAGATAGGTAAGGAACGCGATTTTTGGAAGGCTGCCCTGCGAATCACGCTCGAATTTCGCGCCCCGAGGCGGGATCTGCCGGCGCGAATGGCACTTTTACCGCCGCTCCTTACTTATGTAGGGTCTGAAGCCCCATGCCCGCCGCCAACATAGAGACGACGTGACGTCCTTTCTCGATCCCCTCATATCCTTCGTTTCGGCCCATGCGTGGCTGGCCTACCTGACCCTGTTCCTGGCAGCGCTTCTCGAGGCCGTTCCGGTGGTGGGATCGGTGATCCCCGGCTCGACCCTCATCCTGGCGCTGAGCGCCTTGATTCCGGGCGGAGAATTGAAGCTTCAATGGGTGCTGCTGGCCGCCGCGCTCGGCGCGGTGCTGGGTGACGGCTCGGCCTACTGGATCGGGCACCGCCAACAGCGCGAAATCCTCAACACCTGGCCGCTGACCAATTATCCGCGCGTGGTCGCCGAGAGCGAGAGCTTCTTCAACCGCTTCGGCACCTGGGCCGTGTTCTTTGCCCGCTTCGTGCCGCCGATCCGCGCCTTCGTGCCCGTGACCGCCGGGGCGCTCGGGATGGCGCCGGCGCGGTTTTATGCGATCAATATCCCGGCGATTTTGGTCTGGGCGCCCGCGCATGTGCTGCCAGGGGTGCTGGCGGTGTCAGCGCTGCATGAATATGCCGGGCTGCCGCATCATGCGCACGTCGGCAAGCACATCTGGATGCTGACCGTGGTCGGCGTCGCGATCATAGGCGGCCTGGGCGTCTGGTACTATCGCCGTCGGCAGAATGGCGTCGTCGCGGAAGCAAAGCCGCGAGTTTAGACCCTGCGGAGCCACGCGCTTGCTTCCCTTACGCCGTTGACCGCGCTTGTTGCCGCTAGCGCAAGGGGACCGCTTCGGGCGACACCGCGACCGAGCCAAGCGGCACATCCAATGAATAAATGAACCCACCGGGTTCGTAGGCAAGGTGCACCCGACCGGTCAGCTGCTGGCCGAGAGACTCCATCATTCGGGTGCCGAAGCTTCGCCGGGTTGGCGGCTCGACGGCCGGACCGCCTCTTTCCATCCACACCAGCCGGAGTCTCTGCTTCGGCTCGTCTATCGTCCACGCAATTTCGACGCGGCCCGTAGGAACCGACAACGCCCCGAACTTGGTGGTGTTGGTGCACAGCTCGTTGACGGTCATGGCGAGCGCGATGACCGCCGCGGAGGTAATCCTGATGTCGGGTCCGTTGAAATGAAAACGCCGATCGCCCTGACCGTCATAAGGCTCTGTCGCGCTGCTCAGCGTGTGAGTAAGGCTGGCATCTGCCCAACTGACATGCATCAGCAGATCGTGCGCTCGTCCCAATGCAGTCAGCCTTCCCTCCATTGCCTTCTGTCCGTGCTCAATACTGGGGGCTGCGCGGAAGCTCTGGGACGCGATAGCGCTGACCATCGCCAGAGTATTCTTGACGCGATGGTGAAGCTCCCCGAGGATCAGCGTCTGCAATTTGTCGGCGGCTTGTCGCTGCTCTGCATCGATCCCGGCCTGGACAAGGAGGGCCTTCGCGTCAATCCCGGCCTGTTCGAGCAGCAGGCGAAGGCTGTCGTTCTCCGCGGAAAGGACGGCCTCCTGCGCGGGGCGGACCGCGGAATCAGCCGTCGCCAGGGCGTGAAGCGCCTGATCAGCCGGCCGCCAGTCGGTTGGGCCCGGAACGATCCTGAGCGCCCCCGCACCCACCATCTTCTGCAACTCGGCGATCATCTGCTCGACGCCAAGCGGTTTGCCGAAGAAGCGACTATTCTCCGGCCTTTCCGCGTCAGATGGCCTCACCTGACCAGAAACCAATATGATCTTGATCGAAGGCCAGCGCTCGTGCACCGCATGCGCGAGTTTCAAGCCGTCGATGCTTCCGGGCATCTGGATGTCGGTGAATAGCAGCGAGATGTCCGAGCGGGACTCGAGAATCGATATCGCCTCGTCGGCGTTGACGGCCTCGACTGGATGAAAGCCGGCATCCTCCACGATGTCGACCGCGCGCATGCGCAGGACCATTTCGTCCTCGACGACAAGCACGTTCGGCACCGAATCTGGATCTGTTGACATGGACGGCCTCACTCTTTTCGAAAGGAGCTGGATCGGTCAGGAAGATTGTTCGCGGACGGCGAAAGGGAGCTACCCAGAAGGGACTTGCCCAGAAGGGACTTGCCCAGCCACTCAGCGGCTCGACGCGGTCCGTGATGACTGCGTCTGTCGCATGAGATGACGGGCATTGGCGGCTTCCGTCGGCGCGTCGCCTCCGATCAACGGACGGAGGGGATCCGGCCTATCGCCGGGCGGTCACAAGACGAGCTTCCACGATTTTTCCGCCCGAGCCCATGTCTTGCAAACAAGAGGCGGAGAAATTGGGCCAGGTCTGTGTGGAGCAATGCGACGCTGCTGCCCGGACTTCAAGCCGGTCCCCCTTGGCCATCGCGACGACCTCACTCGATTGCACCTGGGGGGTAAAACCCGGGAGGGCGATAACCAAAGCTCCGAGGAGCGAGAACATCGCCGCCGCCGAGAGTAATCTGACCATTTTGGGCTGCTGACTTTTTGATCTTCGGTCCCGCCACTTTCGGGGACCACTTTGACAACAACCAAAATGGCAAATGGTTCCACAAAAACAACTTGTATTTGTACAGTTATTGGAATAGTGCCGTTGCCTTGGCGAGTGAACCGGCGTGGCGCTCCTTAGCTCTTGAACGCGGTAGCCGTCCCTCTCCGCCCGGGCGCCGGGCCCACATAGCGCGCCCGCGGCCTGATCAGCTTGCCGAACTGCAATTGCTCGCTCGCATGCGCAATCCAGCCGACGCTGCGGGCCATCGCGAACAAAGCGAGCTCGCTGCCCGCCGGCAGGCGCAGCGCGTGCACGAGCACTGCGAGCGCGTAGTCGATATTGACGAGCTCGCCGGTCGCCTCGACGATCCGCTCCGGCACTTCCCGTGTGAACTTTCGCGGCGCGCCGGCGCGCGAGAGCGCGTTGAGCAACGACTGCGCGCGCGGGTCGCCGCGCTTGTAGACGCCGTGGCCGAAGCCGGCGAAGCGCTCGCCGAGCGCGACGCGCTCGCGCACCAGCGGCTCGACGTCGCGATCAATCAGCGTCTTGACGAGCTGCGAGGCCAGCACGCCAGCGCCGCCATGCTTCGGACCTTTCAGCGCGGCGAGGCCGGCGATGACGGAATCGTAGAGATTGAGGCCGGTCGAGGCCGCACAGCGCGCAGTGAAGGTCGAGGCGTTCAATTCGTGATCGGCGAGCAGCACGAGCGCGCGACGGATGAGATCGGCGGCATGCTTGTTGTCGGGCGCCCAGGCCGTTGCGATCTGCTGGTGCAGCGGCTCGGCCGACGGCGCGGCATTGAGCATGGTCGCCACCAGCAGCCGGACGATGCGTCCGCCGACCAACGCGCGGCCGTCGTGCGCGCGGGTGAAGGCTCGGGGATCTGCGCTCGCGGCAAGCGCCAGCACGGCGATGGCGCGGTCGATCGGCGCGGCGCGGCGCGCGGCTTCCGCAATCGCGCGCATCTCGTCGGAGATCTCGGGCTGATTGTCCGGCGCGAAGGGATCGACGCCGGAGACATCCCAGAGCAGCGTCGCGGTGTGCTCCAGCGTGTCGTTCTCGGCGAGATCGACGCAGTTGACGCCGCGGTAGATCGCGCCGTCTTCGGTGATGGTCGAGATCTCCGTGTCCATGACAGGCAAATCGGCATCGAAGCTGCGCAGGCCGCGCGGCTCCGGCGACGGCACCCGGCGCTCCTTCAGCGCGCGGACGTCCTCGGCGCGGTAGCGGTTCTTCCGCGAGTCCGGCGTCGGCTCGGAGCGGATCAGGCCGCGGCTGACATAGGCGTAGAGGGTCGCCGGCGAGATCGCGAGCTCGGCCGCGGCTTCGCGGGCGGAGAGGTAGAGCTCACTGGAATTTTTCATATTGATTTATGTAATCAAGATTGATCAATCTGTCGAGAGGCCTGAATTTCACGTCCTGCAAAGGAGATTTGGGCCATGAACATCCACCTCACTAAAAGCCAGACCGGGCTGGACGGCGTTTCCGCGGCCGAGACCGTGCTCAGCCATGTCGATGGCGAGCGCGGCGAGCTGATCATCGCCGGCGAGCATGTCGGGCGCCTCGCCGCCACATCGTGCTTCGAGGGCGTCACCGCCCGGCTCTGGAACGGCGCCAGCAAGACCACGCTCAGCGAAGCCGATGTGCGGGCCAGCCTGGGCGCAGCTCGCGCGCGCGCCTTCGCGCTCCTGCCGGAGCTGCTGGCGGCGACCGGCAGCATGGGCATCGTCGACGGGTTTCGCGCAGCGGTCGCCGGACTTCGCGCCGAGCACGGCCTTGCGCACGAAGCGACCATCGTCGGCGCGTTTCCGGTGATCGCGGGCGCGCTGGTCCGCCGCACCAAGGGTCTCGATCCGGTCGCGCCCGATCCGAGCGCGAGCCACGCCGCCGATACGCTTCGGATGCTGCATGGGCGCGCGCCTGAAACGCGCGAGGTCACCGCGCTCGACGCCTATCTCGTCACCGCCAGCGACCACGGCATGAACGCCTCGACCTTCACCGCGCGCGTGGTGGCCTCGACGCAGGCCGATCTGTTTGCCGCCGTGACCGCTGGCTACTGCGCGCTCACGGGGCCGCTGCATGGCGGCGCGCCTGAGCCGGTGCTGGAAATGCTCGACGCCATCGGCTCGCGCGAGCGCATTCAGCCCTGGGTGGATGCGGCGCTGGCTCGCGGCGAGCGGATGATGGGCTTTGGCCATCGCGTCTACCGCGTGCGCGATCCGCGCGCCGATGTGCTCAAGACCGTGATCGAGGCGCTCGCCTCTGATGGAGCCGACCTGCCCTTCGCAGGCGAGGTCGAGGCCTATATCCGCAGCGCGCTACGCAGGAAGAATCCGGAACGGCCTCTGGAGACAAATGTAGAGTTCTTCACCGCGATCCTGCTCGATGCGCTGGCCATTCCAAGGCAGGCCTTCACGCCGATCTTCGCGGTGGCCCGCGCCGCCGGTTGGACCGCCCATGCGCGCGAGCAGCAGCGGACGGGACGATTGATCCGTCCGAGCTCGTCGTATGTGGGGGCGATGCCTGCATATTGAATGCGAGCGGCCTATCCGCGCCCGTCGGAGCTGAATCTGGTTCGGCAATTCGCCCATGCGACCTAGCGACCCAGCGGCAAGCCGGAACAAAAGCGCCGGCCACGCATTCAAGCTCGCCCCTACGAAGGTCATCGGGGGCGAACAAGAAAAGGAATGATAATGAAAAAGCTCTCCTACGCCCTCGCTGCAGGAATGCTGCTCGCTCTATCCTCACTCGCAGCACCCGCCAATGCGCTGCCGGCTCACCCTATCCCAAGCGCATCGGTTTCCGGGGACGTCGTGAACGCACGCTATCATTACGTTCCGCGGAGAGTCTGCACCGTACGCACCGTCGTCACGCGCGGCTATCATGGACGCCGCATCGTCAAGCGCGTCCGCGTCTGTCGGGGAAGGTAACTTTGAAAGTGCCGTCCGCTTACGAGCGGGCGGCATCCAATCGCCGCGCGGTGAGGCCTCAGGCCTCCCGCACCACCGTCTTCAGATAATTATACGCCTTGATGATCTCGATCAGGCGGTCTTCGGTGGAGCGGTCGCCGCCATTGGCGTCGGGATGGTGCTGCTTCACCAGCGCCTTGTACTTGCTCTTGACGTCGGCGAGCGTGGCGCTGGGGCCGAGGCCCATGACCTGGAGCGCCTTGCGCTCGGCGTTCATGATCTTGCGGGTTTCGACCTTGGGCTGGGCCTCCGGACCCTTCCGCCAGCCGGTGCGGCCGTTGAGCTCGGCGAACATGCTGAACGGATCGAAGGCGCCGTCGATCTCGGCCTCTGCGCCTTTCTTGACGCCGCCATTGGCGCCCATTTTCCAGGTCGGACGGTGGCCGGTCAGCGCATCCTTCTGGTAGCGCGCGACGGCGTCGGCATTCATACCGGAGAAGAAATTGTAGTTCTGGTTGTACTCGCGCACATGGTTCAGGCAGAAATGCCAGTACTCGCGCGAATTTTCGCGGCCCTTGGGCGCGCGGTGGGCACCCTTGTTCTGACACCCGGTCCATTCGCAATTGACCACGGTGTCGCGCGGCTTCACTTCCGCCTGCTTGCCTTTCGGCTTGACGCGGATGGAGTCGAAGAACTTTGATGAATCGATCGGCATGACCAACTTTGACTACGCAATGCAAAAACCTTCAAGTCTTGACATTGCAATTAGCTGAGCACCCCGGGCATTGACGGGGGGCGATGACGCGCACGAAAGGCACTCATGGTTATGAAAGACACTATCAGCAACAAGTTGCGGGAAGCTTTCAAGCCGGAAAGCCTCGAGGTCGTCGACGAGTCACATTTGCATGAGGGCCACGCCGGCCATCGGCCGAGCGGCGAGACGCACTTTCGCGTGTATATCGTGTCTGCAGCCTTCAAAGGGAAGAGCCGGGTCGATCGCCACCGCATGATAAATTCGGCCCTGGCCGCGGAACTCTCCGGCAGCGTGCATGCGCTCGCGATCCATGCGCAGGCGCCGGGAGAAGGCGGGACTTAACTCACCCTCCCCCTCCGCGGGAGGGTAAGAGTCAAAACGACGTCCCGGCCCGCTTTGGCCTGGCCCCTTCCGTCTCCGCCTCGCGCGGCACCGGCGAAATACGGAGCGCGGTGATGCGGTTGCGTTCGCGGCGCAGGACGCGGAAGCGGAAGCCGTGGAAGGTGAAGCTCTGGCCGCGATCGGGGATCGAGCGCGCCTCGTGAATGACGAGGCCGGCAACCGTGGTTGCCTCTTCGTCGGGCAGGTGCCAGTCCATGGCGCGGTTGAGATCGCGGATCGGCACCGAGCCGTCGACCACCACCGAGCCATCCGGCTGGGCGCGCACACCCGCGACCACGACGTCGTGCTCGTCGGAGATGTCGCCGACGATCTCCTCCAGGATGTCTTCCAGCGTCACCAGACCTTCCACCTCGCCGTACTCGTCGACGACGAGCGCGAAATGGGTTTTCCGGCGGCGGAACGCCTTCAGCTGCTCGGACACCGGGCGCATCTCCGGCACGAACCAGGGCGGCAGCGCGATGGTGGAGACGTCGATGCGCGAGGTGTCGCCGTCGGCGGCGCGGATCGCGCGCAAGAGATCCTTGGCGTGGAGCACGCCGATGATGTTTTCCGGCTTCTCGCGCCAGAGCGGGATGCGGGTGTATTCGGTCGCCAGCACCTCGCGCACCAGCTCCTCCGCCGGCAGGTCGGCGTTGATCATCATCATCTCGGTGCGATGGATCATGACGTCGGAGACCTGGAGCTCGCGCAGGTCCAGCAGGCCGCCGAGCATGTCGCGGTCCACCTTCTCGACCTTGCCCTCGTGATGCAGCAGATCGACCGCGCCGCGGAGGCGCTCGGTCGGCGACAGGATCGCCTGGTGCTCGCCGGCGAGGCCGAACAGCCGCATCAACACGCGCACGATGACTTCGACGATCTTGAGCAGCGGGCCCAGCACGTACATCGTCAGCCGCATCGGACGCGCGACCGCGAGCGCCATGCGGTCGGGCGCGTTGATGGCGATGGTCTTGGGCAGGACCTCCGCGAAGATCACGACCAGGGCGGTCATCAACCCGGTGGCATAGAGCACGCCGACATCGCCGAACCAGGCCGTGAAGATCGAGGTCGCAAGCGCGGACGCGCTGATATTGGCGATGTTGTTGCCGAGCAGCAGCGCGCCGATCAGGCGTTCGCGCATGTCGAGCAGCTGCGAGACCACGTCGGCATCGCGGTTACCCTGCTTGGAGAGCCGTAACATGCTGGCGCGCGAGGCACCGGTCAGCGCGGTTTCGCTCGCGGCAAAGAAGCCCGAAACCAGCAGGCAGAGAATGACGATGGTGAAGCCGAGCCAGTCCATGCAACACTCTAGTTACTCTTGACGCGTTTTCCTGGCGCGAACCGGTACCCACTTCGCTCGAAAACGCTTTGGCGAAATTCAATTCAGCCGCGCGTCATGCCTTTTGCGCAAGCTTCTCTTGCAGGAAATCGCGCACCGGCGCCGGCTCGACATCCTTGGCGATGACGGCGCGGCCCACGGCCTCCAGCAGGATGAAGGTGAGCTTGCCACGCTTGACCTTTTTGTCCTGCGCCATCAGCGCCATCAGCGCGTCGGCATCGGCGAGACCTTCCTGCGTGAAGCCGGCGATGTCCTGCAGGCGCGTCGGCAGGCCCGCCTCGATGAGGTGACGTTCGACGCGCGCCGCATCGGCTTGCCCGATCATGCCGAGCCTGGCCGAGAACTGCGCCGCCAGCGTCATGCCGATGGCGACGCCCTCGCCGTGGAACAGGCGGTCGGAGAAGCCGGTCGCGGCTTCCAGCGCGTGACCAAAGGTGTGGCCGAGATTGAGCAATGCGCGCTCGCCGGTCTCACGCTCGTCGCGCGAGACCACGCCGGCCTTGGCGCGGCAGGAGGTCGCGATCGCATGCTCCCGGCCGGGACCGCCCTTGAAGATGTCAGCGTGGTTCTTTTCCAGCCAGGCGAAGAACGCCTCATCCCCGAGCACGCCGTATTTGGCGACCTCGGCATAGCCGGCACGGAACTGCCGCGGCGACAGCGTATCGAGCACGGCGGTGTCGGCGATCACCAGCACCGGCTGGTGGAAGGCACCGAGCAGGTTCTTGCCCTGCGGCGAGTTGATGCCGGTCTTGCCGCCGACGGAGGAATCGACCTGCGCCAGCAGCGAGGTCGGCACCTGCACGAAATCGACGCCGCGGCGCAGGATCGCGGCTGCAAAGCCGGCGAGATCGCCGACCACGCCGCCGCCGAGCGCGATGACGAGATCGTTGCGCTCGATCCTGGCGGCGATCAGGGCCTCGCTGACCTTTTCCAGGCCGGCATAGGTCTTGGAGATCTCGCCTTCCTCGACGACGATGCGCGAGGTCGGGATACCGCTTGCTGCGAGCGACGCTTCGGCGGGCTCGAGCCAGTGCCTTGCGACAGTCCGGTCCGTCACGATCGCGGTGCGCACGCCGGGGCGTAAACGCGCGACCCGTTCGCCAAGCGAGGCCAGCACGCCGCGGCCGATGACGATGTCATAGGCGCGGTCGCCGAGCGCGACGTCGACGTTGACCGGGTCGGAATGTTTCAAGGGGGCAGTCATCGTACGGCACTCGCGACGTCGGCAGGTGGTTGGGCGGCCTGCTCGCCGCACAGATGGGCGCGCAGCGTCTCGATGCACTCCTCGACGATCTTGTCGTGCGGCACGTCGCGCGAGGCGATGGTGAGGTCGGCCTTGGCATAGACCGGCTCGCGCTCGGTGAGCAGGCGGGCGACGGTTCCTTCGGGATCGGCGGTCTGAAGCAGGGGGCGGTCGGCGCGGCGGCGCACGCGGCGCATGATGACGTCGTGATCGGCCTTGAGCCAGACCGAGATCGCCTTCGCCGCGATGCGGCTGCGCGTCTCCTCGCGCATGAAGGCACCGCCGCCGGTCGCCAACACGATCGGCCCGCTGTCGAGCAGGCGCGCGATCACCCGGGCCTCGCCGTCGCGGAAATGCGGCTCGCCGTGGTGCTCAAAGATCTCAGGTATGGTCATGCCGGCCGCCGCCTCGATCTCGGTGTCGGCATCGACGAAGGGAAGCTTGAGCCTGAGAGCCAGGCGGC
>Ga0209677_100752_pt1 | contig 16411 bp, 15 predicted proteins | sample AraplaCvi_mCL_r2_2_FD_184285 | JGI IMG/M metagenome (GOLD analysis project Ga0209677, IMG submission 184285) | Arabidopsis root microbial communities from North Carolina, USA - plate scrape CL_Cvi_mCL_r2 (SPAdes) (version 2) | ecosystem: Host-associated > Plants > Roots > Endosphere | place: USA... | reverse complement strand
CTCGATCATGGAGGAGCCAAGGTGATCGTGGTCGATCCCGAATTTTCCGGCGTGATCACCCAGGCACTTGAGCTGATGACGGGGCCCAAGCCGTTCGTGATCGACGCCGACGATGGGTCCTACAAAGGCGGCAGCCGGATCGGCGCGATCGAATATGAGGATGCGTTGCAGCTGGGCGATCCTGAATTCGAGCCGCGGCGGCCTGCGGACGAATGGAATGCCATCGCGCTGAGCTACACCTCGGGCACCACAGGCAATCCGAAAGGCGTCGTCACGCATCACCGCGGCGCCTATCTGAACGCCGTCAGCAACATCCTGGCAGGCAATCTCGGCCAGCATCCGGTCTATCTCTGGACCCTGCCGATGTTTCACTGCAACGGCTGGTGCTTCCCGTGGACGATGGCAGCGGCGGCCGGCGTCAATGTCTGCCTGCGCAAGGTCGAGCCGAGCAGGATCTTCGCCCTGATCAAGGAGCATGGCGTCACGCATATGTGCGGCGCGCCGATCGTCTACAACACGCTGATCAATGCGCCCGACGCGCCGAACGCCGGCGCAAAATTCGTGGTTGGTTTGATCGCCGGCGCGGCGCCACCGGTCGCGGTGCTCGAAGGCGCCGAACGGATCGGCATCAAGCTCACCCATGTCTACGGGCTGACCGAGGTCTACGGTCCCGCCTCCGTCTGCGCCGAGCAGCCGGGCTGGGACGATCTGCCGGCGGCCGAGCGCGCACAGTTCAAGCGCCGGCAGGGCGTGCCCTACCCCCTCGAGGAAGCCGTCACCGTGATCGATCCTGCGACGATGCAGGAGGTGCCACGCGACGGCCAGACCATCGGCGAGGTCATGTTCCGCGGCAACATCGTCATGAAGGGTTATCTGAAGAACGAGAAGGCCACGCAGGAGGCCTTTGCCGGCGGCTGGTTTCACACCGGCGATCTCGGCGTGCTCGACGCCCACGGCTATGTCACCATCAAGGACCGCTCCAAGGACATCATCATCTCCGGCGGCGAGAACGTCTCCTCCGTCGAGGTCGAGGACATCCTCTACAAGCACCCGGCGGTGCTGTTCGCTGCCGTGGTCGCCAAGCCCGATCCGAAATGGGGCGAGGTGCCCTGCGCCTTCATCGAGCTGAAGGACGGCGCGGAGGCCACCGAGGCCGAAATCATCGCCTATTGCCGCGAGCGGATGTCCGGCTTCAAGACGCCCAAGGCCGTCGTGTTCGGCCCGATCCCGAAGACGTCCACGGGCAAGATCCAGAAATTCCTGCTGCGCAACGAGGTGCAGTCAGCGAAGGCGATTTCGGCGTAGGCGCAGGCAATCCAAACAACAGCTGTCGTCCTCGCGAACGCGAGGACCCGTAACCACCGCGCTGTGTTGTTACGCCCGCTGGCAACTCCGACCGTCTCACACCGATCGGCCTGTGTGTATGGATCCCGGGTCAGCGCCCGACAGCGCGTTCGCGCTCTCGGGCTTGCCCGGGACGACAGCGAGAATGTTGCGTCAAATTTCGTCGCTTACATTCCTCGCACCGACGGAAACCTCATCCTTCCCTGCTCTTCGGCGGATAGAACTGCGGCGCTTCGGTGCGGTCGTACATGCCGTAATCCCTGACGACCTCGACGATCCGGACATAGTCGGTGGAGGGCTCGTCGAACAGCCGCGGCGCGAGCGCGACGCCGCATTGCTCGTCCGGCAGCTCGATCAGGTGCGCGTATTGCCCCTCGCGATAGACGCTCGCGAACGCCTCGTTGTGCCGGTTGCAGGCGACCGGAAGCTTTACGCTCTTCGATTCCGTCGCCAGCACATAGGTTGGCGGCCGCCGCTTCGGATCGTTGTAGAGCGAGCGCGATTCCGGCTGCCAGACCGGCTGTCCGCGCTTGGCCTCAAAGATCACCTGGGCCACGCGGATCCGATAATTCGAGAACACCTTGTCGCGGCCGAGCGTCTGCACGTCGTGATGATGCGCCTGCACCCGCCACGCCGTCAGCGAGCCCTCGTCTTGCCAGATCTGGTAGGACAGGATCAGGTTGTCGCGCGACAGACTCTTGAAGCGGTCGAGGAACAGGCAGCCGCCCATCGCCTCGAGCTCTGGCTTCAATGATGCGGCCAGGTTGAGATACTGGTCAACGCGTCCAGGCTTGATCTCGACTTCGAAGAACAGGGATAGCATTCAATGCTCCGTTCGTTGTCGTCATTGCGAGAAGCGTCAGCGACGAAGCAATCCAGACTTACTTCGCGGCTCTGGATTGCTTCGCTTCGCTCGCAATGACGGACACTGAAATCACGCTAGAATGCGCCTTATGCGCGCATCAGCCTGCGAGCTATCCGATCTCCAACCGCATGCCATCATAGGCAGGTATGACGCCGTCCGGCAAACTCTGACGCAGCACCTCGTAGTCGAGGTCGGCATGCATGTTTGTGATGATCGCCCGCTTGGGCTTGAAGCGCTCGATCCAGGACAACGCATCGTTGACGGAGAAATGGCTCGGATGCTGCGTGTAGCGCAGGCCGTCGACGATCCAGAGATCGAGGTCTTCCAGCGCGCCCCAGCTCGCTTTCGGAATGTCGTTGAGGTCGGGCGTGTAGGCGGCCTTGCCGATAAGATAGCCGAGCGCCGGGATGTTGCCGTGCTCGACCAGGAAGGCCGAGAGTTCGAGCGTGCCACCCTTGCCATCGATGATTCGGCTGTCGCCAGCTTCGACGTTCTCCTGCGTCAGGATCGGCGGATAATCGCTGCCAGCCGGCGAGATGAAGCAATAGGAGAAGCGGTGAATGACGTCCTTGGCGGTCGACTGATTCAGGTAGACCGGAATGCGCCGGCGCTGATGCAGCACCACCGAGCGCAGATCATCGATGCCATGGGTTTGGTCGGCGTGCTCATGCGTTAGGAATACCGCATCGAGGTGCTCGACCTCGGCGTCGATCAGCTGTTCGCGCAGGTCGGGCGAGGTATCGATCACGATCCGCGTCGTGCCCTGCGACGACGTCCGCTCGGCCATGAGCGAGCAGCGGCGGCGGCGATTCCTCGGATTGTTCGGATCGCAGGCGCCCCACCCCAGCGCCGGGCGCGGCACGCCGGCCGAAGAGCCACAGCCGAGGATCGTCAGAGTCAATGTCATGCTGCAACACCCGGGCGCGGCACCTTGGAGAACAGCCTGAAGAAGGTCTCCGTGGTCTGACGCGCGAGCTCATCGAACGTCACGCCGCGCGTTTCCGCCAGCACTTTGGCGGTCTCGACGACATAGGCTGGCTCGTTGCGCTTGCCGCGGAACTTGCCGGGCGCAAGATACGGCGCGTCGGTCTCGACCATGATGCGGTCGGCCGGCAGCTCGGCCGCAAGATCGCGCAGGCTTTGCGATTTCTTGAAGGTCAGGATGCCCGTGAACGAGATATGCAGTCCAAGGCCGATCGCTTTCATCGCAAGCTCCCGCCCGCCGGTGTAGCAATGCAGCACCGCCTGAAAAGGTCCCTTCGCGACCTCCTCCTCCAAAATCTCGCCGCACCGAGCATCGGCCTCGCGGGTGTGGATCACCAGCGGCAGGCCTGTAGCGCGCGCCGCGGCGATGTGAGCACGGAAGCCGCGCTCCTGCGCTTCCGGCGAGCCGTTGTCGTAGAAATTGTCGAGCCCGGCCTCGCCCAGTGCGACGACCTTCGGATGCTTCGTGAGCGCGATCAGCTCATCGGCCGAGATGCCGTCCTCCTCGTCAGCGTTGTGTGGATGGGTGCCGACCGAGCAATAGACGTTCTCGTAGCGCTCGGCGATCGCGAGCAACTCGCCAAGGCGCCGCACGCGGGTCGAGATCGTCACCAGCCGGCCGACGCCGGCGGCCGCTGCACGCGCGACGATCCCGTCCAGATCCTCGGCGAAATCCGGAAAGTCGAGATGGCAATGGCTGTCGACCAGCATCACGCGGCAGTCGGTTCGATGTAGCGCGGGAACACCGCCTGCGGTGCCGGCAGTGTCGTGCCCGGTGCGATCCGCATCTCGCCGCCGAGCCGGTCGAAGCTGCGCTCGCCTGTGGGAATGCCGAGGCTGTCGAGCAGCTTTTCCGAGGCTACAGGCATCACCGCCTGGGTCAGAATCGCAATCTGCCGGATCACCTCAGCGGTGACGTAGAGCACCGTGCGCTGGCGTGGCGGATCGGTCTTGGCCAATGCCCACGGCGCCTCGCCCGCGAAGTAGCGATTGGCCTCGGCAACGACCGACCAGACGGCGTTGAGCCACTGATGGATCTGCTGCGTCGCCATGGCTTTGCGCGCGGCGCCGATCATCGCATCGGCCTCCGCCAGGATCGCCTTGTCGTTGGCCGAGAACTCGCCGGGCTCCGGCAGCACGCCGCCGAGTTGCTTCGATATCATCGACAGCGAGCGCTGGGCGAGGTTGCCGAGATCGTTGGCGAGATCGGCATTGATGCGCGCGACGATGGCCTCGTGATTGTAGTTGCCGTCCTGACCGAACGGCACCTCGCGCAGGAAGAAATAGCGCATCTGGTCGACGCCATACTGATCGGCGAGCGAGAACGGGTCGACGACGTTGCCGACCGATTTCGACATCTTCTCGCCCCTGTTGAACAGGAAGCCGTGGGCGTAGACGCGCTTCGGCAGCGGCACGCCGGCCGACATCAGGAAGGCCGGCCAATACACCGAATGGAAGCGGATGATGTCCTTGCCGATGATGTGCACGTCGGCCGGCCAATAATGCCAGTTCGGATCGGTCTCGTCGGGATAGCCGACGCCGGTGATGTAGTTGGTCAGCGCGTCGACCCAGACATACATCACGTGCTCGTCGTCATGCGGCACCCGCACGCCCCAATCGAAAGTGGTACGCGAGATCGACAGATCCTTCAGCCCGCCTTTGACGAAGCTGATGATCTCGTTGCGCCGTGCGTCCGGCCCGACGAAATCGGGCTGGCGCTCATAGAGCGCGAGCAGCCGGTCCTGATAGGCCGAGAGGCGGAAGAAATAGCTTTTCTCCTCCACCCATTCGACCGGCGTGCCCTGCGGGCCGAGCCGGACATTGTCGCCGTTGAGACGCGTCTCCTCTTCGGCGTAGTAGGCCTCGTCGCGGACCGAATACCAGCCGGAATAGACGTCGACATAGATATCGCCATTCTGCTGCATCCGATTCCAGATCGCCTGAACAGACTTGTGATGCGCCGGCTCGGTGGTGCGAATGAAGCGGTCGAACGAGACGTTGAGCCGCTCGTCCATCTCCTTGAAACGGGCCGCATTGCGGGTCGCGAGCTCGGACGGCGGCAGCCCTTCGTTCTGGGCGGTCTGCACCATCTTCAAGCCGTGCTCGTCGGTGCCGGTCAGGAAGAACACGTCCTTGCCGTCGAGCCGCGCGAAGCGTGCGATCGCGTCAGTTGCGATCGCCTCATAGGCGTGGCCGATATGCGGGCTGCCGTTCGGGTAGGCGATCGCGGTGGTGACGTAGAAGGCGTTTCGCTCGATGGCGGGCGTGGCAGCGACGTCCGTCACGGCGACGGGCTTCGGCTTGCGCCGTGCCTTCGGCTTGGCGGACTTGGCCGGCTTGGGCGCAACCGGCGCGGCTTCCGCTACCGGCGTCCTCGCCGCCCGTTTCTTCGGGGCCACTGGAGCAGCCTCGTTCGACGCCTTGGCGGCAACCCTCTTCGCAGGCTTCTTGGCGATGGTTTTTCCTGTGGTCTTCACGCCGCGCTGGGCGGCCTTGCCAGCAGGCTTGTTAGCGGATTTGGCCTTTGACGCCTTTGTCTTCGAGGTCTTCTTGCCGGCCTTTGCCGCCGTGCGCTGCTGCTTGGCGGCTTTCTTCGCAGTTTTCTTCGCGGTTTTCTTGGCAGCCTTCTTCGCGGCGCGCGGCGCTTGCGACTTGCGCGCCTGCTTCGTCGCCTTCTTCTTGACAGTCTTCTTGCTGGCCTTCGCCACGGCAAATTCCTCTTTGAACGACGTCGGACGAATGATCTCGGGGTAAGACTCGGCGCGACTAGCGCGTGGCTTCGGCGAGCATCCCGAACACCGAGAAAACCAGCGGTTTTCTTTCCAGATTGTAGGATTCGGTGTCGCGCGCGGCGCGGACGATCTTTTCCCACACCTCCGCCAGCCGTGCAAGGCGGGGCAGATTGGCGTTGGCATCGCCGGTGCGCAGCCGCTCGGCCACCCAGCGCTCGATGCTGTCGAGAAAGCTCGCCAGCGCCACCCGATCGCTGGTGCCGAGTGCATCGCCCAGGGCATGCAGTTCGGCCGGATCGATCTTCGGCAGGGTCGCCAGCAGCGCCGCGGTGCGGGTCTGCAGCTGCAGCGAATCGCCGCCGAGCAGCGCCAGCGCACGGGAGACGCTGCCTTCCGACGCCTGCGATGCCTCCTCTAGCGCCGGATCGGATGCATCCATCCCGGTGGCCTCAGCCGCGGCACGGACAACGTCCTCGATCGCAAGCGCTCGCAAGGACAGCCGGCGGCAGCGCGACTTGATGGTGGCGAGCACCCGCGCCGGCGCGTGGCTGATCAGGAAAAACAGCGATTGCTGCGGCGGCTCTTCGAGGATCTTCAACAGCGCATTGGCGGCGTTGGGATTGAGCTCATCGACGGTATCGACGATGCAGACCCGCCAGCCTTCCACCGCCGCGGTCGAGCCGAAGAAGCTGATGGTCTCACGCGTCTCGTCGACGGTGATGACCGTGCGCATCACGCCCTTGTCGTTCGCCGAACGCTCCAGCGTCAGGAGGCCGCCATGGGCGCCCGAGGTGACGAGACGCGCGACATGATCGTCCGCATCGACCGATAACGATTCGGCGGCGCGCACGGCCGGCGCACTGGAATCACGGTTGGCGAGCACGAAGCGCGCCATCCGGTAGGCGAGCGTCGCCTTGCCGATACCCTGCGGCCCGCCGAGCAGCCAGGCATGCGCGATGCGGCCGCTGCGATAGGCATTGAGCAGCGCCGCCTCCGCCTCGCGATGCCCGAACAGCGCAGCGGTTTCGCGCGGATGCCGGACCGCAATCTCCTGCTCGACCTTGCGTGCGCTCATGCCGGACTCGCCACTGTCGCCGTCGCAAGATGCGCGCGCACGGCGCTCCAGACTGCCTGGCCGACGCTGTCGGCGTCGGCCGTGGCGTCGATCAGCACGCAGCGTTCGGGATCATCGGCCGCGATCTTCCGGTACGCGGCGCGCAGTCCCTCGTGAAAGGTCATGTCCTCGCTCTCGAAGCGGTCCGCGGTGCCGCTGCCGCGCCGCACCGCGGCCCTGTTCATCCCGACCTCGACCGGCACGTCGAGAATGATGGTGAGGTCCGGCTTGAGGTCGCCGATCGTCACGCGCTGCAGGGCGTTGAGGATATCGGGCGAGACCTGGCCGAGGCTGCCCTGATAGGCGCGGGTCGAATCGAAGAAGCGGTCGCACAGCACCCAGGTGCCCAGGTTCAGCGCCGGCAAAATCACGGTGCGGACATGGTCGTCACGGGCTGCCGCAAACAGCAGCGTCTCGGCCTCGGGGCCGAGCAGCTTGCCGACCCCGGACAGCAGCACATGGCGGATGATCTCCGCGCCCGGCGAGCCGCCGGGCTCACGAGTCCTGACATTGCGCACGCCGGCCGCCTCAAGACGTTGCGCCAACATCTTGATCTGGGTCGATTTTCCGGAACCCTCGCCGCCTTCGAAGGTGATGAATTTACCGCGGCCGGGGCCGCGCTTTACGTCAGCTTCAGCCATCTCAGAGCTTCTCGACGCCAGCGCGGAACATGCCGATCACGAGCTCGCTCACCCCATCGATCGCGCGCCGCATGGTCGATCCTCGGCCTATCGATTCCGCCGCATAGACCGGCGTTTCCACGGCGATATTGGCACCGCGCCACACTTTGACAACGCCAACCCTCTGGCCTTGTTCGATCGGCGCGCGAACCGGACCGCTATAGACGATGCGGGCGATCAGCTTGTCGGTGCCGTTCTTCTGCACCATCACCTTGACCGGCTCCGGGCTCGCAAGCTGCACCGAGCCGGCATCGCCGCCGAACACCTTGGCGTAGCCGATCGGCTGGTTGGCCGCGAACAGGGTTCGGGTTTCGAAATTGCGGAAGCCCCACTCCAGCATCTTCTTGGCCTCGGTGGCGCGGTCCTCGGAATCCTCGAGCCCGTTGACGACGACGATCAGCCTTGTGCCGTTCTGCACCACCGAGCCGACCATGCCGTAGCCGCCCTCCTTGGTGTAGCCGGTCTTGAGTCCGTCGGCGCCCTCCATCGCGTTCAACAGCGGGTTGCGGTTCGACTGGCGAATCTTGTTCCAGGTGAACTCCTTCTCGCCGAACAGCTTGTAGAACTCCGGATAGTCCAGGATGATGTGGCGCGCGAGCATCGCGAGCTCGCGCACCGTCATCTTGTTGCCGGGATCGGGCAGGCCGTTGGCGTTCGCGAAGGTCGACTTGGCCAGGCCAAGCTCGCGGGCGCGCGGGGTCATGAAATCGGCGGCGAAGATCTTCTCGTTACCGGCCATCCCTTCGGCGAGCGCGATGCAGGCGTCATTGCCGCTCTGGATCACAGCGCCATGCAGGAGGTCGTCGACTGAGACCTTGCTGTTCAGGGCCGCGAACATGGTCGAGGTGCCGGATGGCGCCCCGCCCCGGCGCCATGCATTCTCGCTGATCCGGTACTCGTCGGTCAGCTTGACCGTCCCCTCCTTGACGGCGTGGAAAACCACCTCCGCGGTCATCAGCTTCATCATGCTGGAGGGCGCGCGCAGCTCGTCGGCGTTCTTCTCGAACAACACGCTGCCGCTGGTGGCCTCGATCAGGATCGCGGTCGGCGCATCACCCTCGAACCCGCCCTCCTCCTTGTGGCCCTGCACGCTCTGGTTTGCGGCATGGAGCACGCCGCCCCACCCGATCGTCACGGCAGTCGCAACCGCAATCAGCGAACGCAACAGCCGCCCGGAGGATGGAACGCGCGAGCGGAACGGTAACTTTGACGATGCCATCGACGGTAAGCCCTGGAGATATCGGTTCTAACAGTTGGGCCGGGCGCAAACAACACGACTTCCCGTTCCGGACATCCGCATGCCGACTCACGGACCATTGTTGAAAACGGGATCGAATTGTTCATTGCTGGAACTGGGCGAAGGCGTCGCGCTACGAGGCGTACGCTGCTCAGCCACGGCTTCTCCGATTTCAAGACAGCCCAAACGTAGCGGCCATCTTGCTGCGCTGCACCAAGACCGTATCGATGGAGAATCTAGTAAAGGCCGCGACCGCTCAAGATCTCGCGTGCTTCGCCGGCGCCATTATCGGGCGCATAAGCCGTTGCTCGGACGGAGTCGGTCGCGTAGCTGCCGCTCTCGTCATAAGAGACGGCGCGAGGGTTCGGCAGCGCCCGACCCCGGCTGCGGCTCGAGGCCGACATTTCCGACGTCGCGTTGATCGACGCCATATCCGCCGACGTGCTGCCGAGCGTGTAGGGCCGATCCTGCGGCATCGGGACCTCGCCTCGAACCGGACGGCCGGCCGAGGTCGAGAATTCCGGCACGAACGGGCGCGCCGAGGCGACTCGCACCAGCGAGGGCGCGGGCGCCGGCGTGCCGGTGCGCAAGGTCGCCATCAGCGTCACGTCGTCGGAGCCTTCGAGCGGAGCACGGCCGACATATTCGACCCGCACGCGGGCGACGCCATTGCCTTTGAAGTCCAGCAATTCGGCCGCCTTGTTCGAGACGTCGATCAGGCGGTTGTTGTGATACGGACCGCGGTCGTTGACCCGCACGATCAGCGATTTGCCGTTGGAGAGATTGGTGACGCGGGCATAACAGGGCATGGGCAGGGTCGGATGGGCCGCCGTCAGCGACGCCATGTCGAACACCTCGCCATTGGCGGTCAGCCGGCCATGGAAGTCGTCGCCATACCAGGACGCCAGGCCCTCGGCGCGATAGTTGACATCCTCCTCGGGCACATAGACCTTGCCCGCAACGGTGTAGGGCTTACCGACCCGGTAGACGCCGCCGCCCTTCGGCACTGGTTCGCCGAAGGCGACCACACGAGGACTCGACGACACGCCATACTTCGGATCGATCCGGCTCGCGAACTTGCCCGACGAGGCACAGTTCGCAACCATCAAGCACGCCGCCACCGCGACGGCGCCACGCACCACCCGCTCGACCGGATCTGTCCGCCGAATCCCCAAATCACCACTCCACCGGTTGCCCAATGCCGGGCCGTACCGGACCGTCCCCGAGTCGCGTCCCACCGCGACCGAGCGAACAGGATAACGCAACCCGAACACGGCGGAAATGGGGTGGGCTGCGGCGTGGTTAATCAATCCCTGCCCCACATCGTACCGATTGGTGGCAGCACCCGTCTCTCACTACACGTTTCGCGTGTTTCCACTGATCCCCGCAAGACACACCTGTTGCCGGGAATCCCCAGTGCGCCCCCATCTGATTTTGCGTCGGTGAATCCTTTTGACTGTGCGGGGGTGCACGTCGTTTGGTTCTCGCGGGGCGCAAAAGGACGTTTTGCGATGTTCGAAGCAGTGACAGCGATGATGGGTTTGGTTGGCGCGGGGATCTTCCTTGCTCATGCGTTCGAAGGCGTGCGTTCACGCGCCTGATCGTGCGACCCGGGCTTGATCTCAGGGATCGACCCCGAACCACCTGAAAGCAGCACTTTTTTGCAATCTGGCTTTTTCCGAAAGTCTTAACCAATTCGGACGAGCATCGAGCGCAGGAGGTGGCTTATGCGACATCAAGACATTGTCTCGGGCGGCTTTCTCGCCCTGGCTGCAGCTAGCTTCGCGGTGCTGTGCTCGAGCCTGATCGTGTTCGTGCTAGCATAGAATGAATGGTGACAACGTCCGCGCGCCGCGGCGTTGCGAGGCTGAGGGACTTGTGGCCCTTGTCGATGCTGAGCGCATCGGCGAGGGCTTTGTATTTGGAGCGGTGGCTTAGCGGCCGGAGGCCTCATTCTCCCCGCCCCCGTCTCATTGACGGGCCGAGCCGAGCGCCATTGTCGCCAGACCAAAAATCTATCTCCAATGTTTCGACCGTAGTTCAGTTTGCGATCGGATGTAACCGAAGCGTAGCCCCCGAAGCTTAGGTGGCTTCCATGATCACGAGACCAGACCCTGTCTCGTGGATGGTGACGGCGCGGAGGACTCCTGATGTCAACCTACGTTCTGGTCCATGGCGCCTGGCACACCGGCGCGGAACTCGCGCCTGTCGCCGCTCACCTTCGCGAAGCCGGCCATGCCGTGTTCACGCCCACGATCGAGGGCAATCGCCCCGGCGACGTGAAAACCAGCGGGCTTGAAGAAGCCATCGAATCCATCGTCGATTATCTGGTCGAGAACGCCCTTTCCGACGTCATTCTGCTCGGCCATTCCTACGGCGGCATGGTCATCACCGGCGTCGCCGACCGGATCCCCGAACGGCTTCGCCGGCTGATCTATTGGGTCGCCTTCGTTCCGAATGACGGCGAGGCGCTCGTCGACATGGTGCCGCCCGATCGGGTTGCGATTTTCGAGGCCCTGGCCGCCGAGCGTGGCGACGGCTCGGTGGTCCTGCCGTTTCAGGTCTGGCGCGAGGCCTTCATCAACGATGCCGATCTCGAGACCGCGACGCGCGCTTACGAGCTGCTAAATCCGCATCCGTTTCGAACGTTCACCGACAAGATTGCGCTGCGGACCAATCCGGCTGAGATCGCGCTGCCGAAGTCCTACCTCCTCTGCACCGAGGATACGGCGCTGCCGCACAGCGCTTGGTGGCATCCACGCCTTTCGGAGAAACTCAGTCTGTTCCGGCTGGTGCAGACCTCAGGCAGCCACGAACTCTGCTTCTCCGATCCGGCACGGCTTGCCAAGGCGATCCTGGAAGCCGGCCGCGACTGAGCGCATCGGCATCAGAATGCCACCACACCTGAGAACGTGCTCAATAGCGTGATCACCCAACTCGCGGCATAGCCATCGATCCGCTTCTCCCGACCACCAGACCGAACAGGCAATCTTCCGCGTCTTCAGCAGAACGAGTTTTTTCAATACGATTTGCCAAGGGTTGCCCCTTCCCGCAAGCTCGCACCTTGACATGAACGAACATTGCGCGGCCCGGGGGCTGGCCACTTTCCGTCGCCAGCCTATGTCAATTGAAGGTGCCTTACGGTCAAATGCGAATAGGAACATGCACTCCATTCCTGGGTTGCCCAGACATCGCCGGCACGGGACTAACTCAATGAGCGCGCGTCGGTGACTGGGAGACCGGTCGCGCTCCCGCCTCATCGGATCGGAGCCGCGCCAGGAGATGATCAATCGCCGTTGGCATGCAACGCCTGCTATTGCCGTTGCGATGCTGTCCATCTGCACAGTCGGTCATGCTCACGCGCACGACTATCAACATCCAGAGTTGAACGGTTGGTATGAGAGCTTGCATAGTGGCAAAGGGCCCTGCTGCGACGGCACTGATGCGAAGCGCGTTGAGGACGCGGATTGGGAAAACTCCGACGGCCACTATCGCGTGCGCATTGATGGAGAATGGGTCGATGTGCCCAACGAAGCTGTCGTGCCCGGCCCGAATCGAGCGGGTCGCACGGTGGTGTGGCCATATTACATAGATGGCCATCCGAAGGCGCGCTGCTTCATGCCGGGCAGCATGGGCTGATCGTGACTGCGACGACGGGTCAGCAATATGATGTTCGCTGCCTATCTGAGTGCTTGCAGGACGACTCCGTAACGGCGGTAGATCCGGTCGATGGTCCCGTCCGCAGTCAGCTGTTTTAGCGCTGCATCGACCGCGTTCCGCAAGGGATCGTCGGGGCGAACCATGCCGACGGCTACGTTCCAGCTGAGATTGGGCTCGCTCTCATCGAGATCCAAAATTCGCACCGCTTTGTCAGGATTCGTCATGTTGAAATAGCCGGCCATCGCCGGTGTGACCGCCGCCGCATCAATCTCATGATTGGCAAGGGCTTCCAGGCTGTCGACCTCGAAACCGAAGGTCGACGTCGGCACGTGGCGTTGACCGAGAGCCATGGCCGCCATTGATCCGACCAGGACGCCGACCTTGGTGTGCTCGTCGAGACTCTTGAACGAGGTGAGTTGGCTTCCCTGAGGCACGGCCAACGCGACGCCCGTATGGTAGTACGGCTTTGAGATCCTCAGATTGGTTTCGCCCTGCGCCTCGCGGTCGGCGATGACGTCGAGCACGATGTCGCAGCCGGCGCTGCGCATCTGGTACTGGGTGATGATCCAGTCGAGCCTGAGCGAGACGCCGAGCTCGCGTGCGAGCGCGTTGCCCAATTCGATCTGAAATCCAGGCGGGCTACCGGCCTTGCTGGCGAAAGGCAGCGAGTTTGGGTGGGCGCATAGTCCGAGCACCCCGGACTCGCGGATCGCATCGAGGGATCGGGCCTGCGCGACATGGGTTGGTCCAAGCAGGACGGCGAGCATGAGGGGGACAATGGTCTTCATGAGGCTTCCGGCATCGATACTACTCCTTCATCGCTTTTAGCCTTCGTGCGGCTTCAGGGCGCGGACGTATTTTACGATCTCGTCAATTTGCGCATCGTTGAACGTTGCGCCAAAGGCGGGCATCGCGCCTTCCTTGCCGTTCTTGATGCGGTTCCGAATGAAGTCGTCATCACGCTTGGTGTCCATCAGCTGCGGCCCCTTGCCGGCGGCACGACCGCCATCGGAGTGACACCAGCCACAAGTCGTTGCGAACAACTGTCCGACATCGATCTGCTCACCATTCGGCGCGGCCGAAGCCGGTTGCTGTGCGCGAGCAGGCAGAGCCGAAAACTCGAGAAGGGCAGCAATTACCAACGTCGACAACGTCGCGGTCTTCCAAGTCCATCGCATACCGGCCACCCATCTCTCAGGAACCCAATTTGGGCCGAGCCTCAAGTGCTCCGTTGTGACAGGCTGGGAGCGGCGTCACGCCGCTCCCAGACCATCATCATGGGAACTTTATTTCAGGCTGTAGACGACGAGTGCGCCGTCGTCGCGCGGCATGCTCTTGTAGACGCCGCCGAAGGTTGGCGCGTAGTCATCCGAAGCCATGCCGCCGAAGCCGGCGACAACGGCAATGTATTGCTTGCCGTTGACGGCGTAACTAATGATGCCGCCCTGATGGCCCGTGCCGTCGCCGTGACTCCATAGCTCAGCTCCGGAGTCGGCATCGTAGGCATGAACCGTGCCCCGCGAGTCCGGCACGAACACAAGATTGCCTCCGGTCGACAATACGCTTCCGAGCGGTGGCTCGGGGAATCGAACCTCCCACTTCTTGGCGCCGGTGATGGGGTCGCGCGCGTCGAGATGGCCATAGATCTCGCCGCCGGGCGGTGGTGCGATCTTGAAGTCGGCGCCAATATTGAGCTGGGCCTGTGGAGCGACAATCGGAGTCGTTTTCTGAACTTCGAGCGTCATGCACCATTCCTGGCCGAGCTTGTAATAGAGGCCAGTCTTGGGATTGTAGGAGCCGGCGTTCCAGCTCACCCCACCGGAAATGTGCGGGCACAGCGGCTCTGAGACCTTGCCGGCCGAGAAGTCGCGACGGCCGATCAGCTCACCCGTCTTGGGATCGATGTCCTTGACGAAATTGCTGTTCTGCGTGATCCGCCAGACGTTTTTGACACCGAGATTACGGTCATAGACGAAGATGTATCCGCTCTTGTTCGGATGGACGACGTACTTCTGGCCGTCGCGCTCGAGCATCACGAACTCGCCGACCGCGCTGTCGAAGTCCCAGGCGTCGTGGGGCAGCTCCTGGTGATAGGATTTCAGCTTCCCGGTATCTGGATCGAGGGCGATCACAGAGGTGGTGTAGAGATTATCTCCTGGACGCGCGCCCTGCGTCTTGTAGTCGGCCCCCGACCAGTCATAGAGCGGCGCTGGGTTGGCAGTGCCCCACAGGATCGTATTGGTCTCGGAGTCGTAGGTGCCCGGCATCCAGCCGCCGCCGCCGCCAGTGCGCCAGGAGTCATTGCCCCAGGTCTTCATGGCGTCGTCGGTGCCGGCAACTGTCAGGAATTCCCATTTCTTCTTGCCCGTGGCGGCATCAACACCAAAGATCGGGCCCCTGCCCGGCCATTCTCCGCCCTGCGCGCCGATCACCACCGTCCCCTTGGCGTAAAGCGGCGCGCCGGTGAATCCCACGGTCAGCTTCTGGGAATCGATCAGCTTGGTGTCCCACATGACCTTTCCGGTCTTCATGTCGAGCGCGATGAGACGGCCATCCATGGTCCCCACGTAGACCTTTCCCTCGCCGATCGCGACGCCGCGATTGTACGGCGAGTGAGTCTGTCGCGCGATCAACGCCTCGTCCAGCTCGGGGAAGTAGGACCAAATCACCTCGCCGGTAGCGCCATTCAACGCAAAGGTTCGGCTATACGAGCCGGTGTAGTAGAGCACACCGTCGGCCGCGAGCGGCATCGATTGCAACCCGCGTGTCGAACGTCCCGGAATGTGGATCCAGGCAACGCCCAGATTGCCGACATTGTTGGTATTTATCTGCGCGAGGGGGCTGTAGTGATAGGACTTGTATGAGCCGTGATAGGTCAGCCAGTCGTTCTGACCGCCGGTGTCGATGCGCGCGGTATCGACCGACTGAGCGAACAGCGGTGAGCTTGCGAACGCCGCGACCGCAACAGCAATGCAAAGACCAAAGTGATGCCCTTGGTTTTTCATGAGCTATACCTCCCCTATTTGTGAGTATTTTTTTCGGCTTTCGGACGCGAGCAGCGCCCGCAGTTCATATGCGTGGCTTCTCCTTGTCGCCTAGTTGGCTCACCGGCCGCGTGACCGACGAACCTGCCTTCAGCCTGCTGGTGCAAATTGCGTCCAACGCCTGTCAGCATAGAACAAACTTGGGCGCCAATCATGGAGAACCAATGACATGCTACTCGTGCGGGAGTGGTCAGCTATGCTGACCTTTCTTCGCGTGCGCGGATGCGAGATAGTCATGCCGATACAGCGACGTTCGACGGGAGTTCGGACTGCATATGGCAACGAGCCGCGCCGACTGCCGTCGCTACGTGGTGACCGTGGGCGATGGCGACCCGGTGCAGCCCGGCAGGCTGACGCATGTCATGTCGGCATTCCCCGCTGCATGGGGGGACGCTGCACAAGATGCGCCACCATATGCTCGCCGCCCGGCTGCATCCGAAGGTCGTACAGGAACGGCTAGGCCGCTCCTCGATTGCGATCACGATGGAGATTTACAGCCACGTGATGCCAATTATGCAGGGCGAGGCCGCGGTGGCTGTTGACGGCATGATGCTGGCCGCCATAGACAAGCCGGACGACGTTGGATAGCAATCGGGTCGCTGGAATCGCGGTCAGTTCTCCGCGGCGGCGGAAAAACACTAGAGAAATCAGCGTTTGGAAGGGTGGCCGAGTGGTTTAAGGCACCGGTCTTGAAAACCGGCGTGCCCGCAAGGGTACCGTGGGTTCGAATCCCACCCCTTCCGCCAGAAGC
>Ga0209677_100749_pt1 | contig 16460 bp, 15 predicted proteins | sample AraplaCvi_mCL_r2_2_FD_184285 | JGI IMG/M metagenome (GOLD analysis project Ga0209677, IMG submission 184285) | Arabidopsis root microbial communities from North Carolina, USA - plate scrape CL_Cvi_mCL_r2 (SPAdes) (version 2) | ecosystem: Host-associated > Plants > Roots > Endosphere | place: USA... | reverse complement strand
CACGAGGCCCATGTGTGTGGAGCCCGAGACGAACTGACCGCCGGCAATGGTGCCGATCAGGATCGCCATGAAGGTCGCGCCTTCGACCAGCGCGTTGCCAGTGGCGAGCTCGCCGACCGTGAGCTGATCCGGCAGCATGGCGTATTTCACCGGCCCGAACAGGGCCGCCACGACCCCGAACATCGCAAGCGCGACGAACAGCAGCGGGACAGAATGCATGAAGAAGCCGAGCGCCGCGAACACAGCGGCAAAGATTTCGACAAATTTCAGCCGGCGGGCGACGACGCCCTTGACGTATTTGTCGGCGAGTTCACCACCGAGCCCGGACAGGATGAAGAACGGGAAGATGAACACGGCGCCCGCGACAGTGACCAGTGCGTCACCATGCGTAGCGACCGCGCCGTAGAGCAGCATGATGACGAGTGCGTTCTTGAGCACATTGTCATTCAGCGCCGAGCAGAACTGCGCCCAGAACAGCGGCGCGAAGCGGCGGGACGACATCAACTGCTTGATCATGAGTCTTTCCTGCTGTGCAGCGGCTGATCCGTGGAAAGCGCCGCGACCTTGTCGAAATGAGGGAGCGATTATCGGGAACGCAAACAACGACGCGCGGGCGGTAGCGCAATGACACCGCCGGCGAGCAGGCCTGAGCATGGCGCGAAAGTGATGGACGAAAAGCTTATCCGGGTACGCAAGGACCGATCGGTGCGCGCGACATGTTGGGACATGGTGATCACTTGGTTGCACTGGAAACGAGGATTGGCGCGACCTCAGGTCAGTTCACTCAGGTAATGCAGACAACCGAACAGGCCGCGACGGCCGACGCGATGCCCGTCCCTGCCGGCCGCCTGAAACAGCGCGGAGCCTGCCCGCCATGCGGCGCGCCGGGCGGCGAGGAGGCCCGCGACGTCGCAGGCGTCAGCGATTCGCTCGACCGGCGCCATCACCAAGTGAGACACGATCCGGACGAAACCGTTCACCAAGGCAACGGGGTCGCCAGAAAAAAGATTAGCCGTCCGCAAAGTCTGGCTCGTCATGGCAACATTCCTTCTTTGAGCATCGCTCAAAATATTTAGCGGAAATATGAGCAACGTTCAAGAAGAAAGTGCAAAGCGGAGCTGGATAACCGAACAGAGACCGCGGCTGCTCCACCCCACGGCGCCAGCGCTCCCTTTCAAGCCATTGAAATATATTTGTTTTTTTCATCCGGTAAAATGCATTACCGGGAGGCCCTCAAGCTGCGGCAGCCTTGCGGAGCCAGACCTTGTTGTCATGGAAGGCGGCGCCCCCGATGGGCGCGATGGTGTCGGCGCCAGTCAGCATGTTGATGCCGCGGCCACCGATATGGCTGTGATTGGGATGGATCGACTCGGCGATCAGGACTCCGCGCCGCACGCCCTCAAACAGCCGCGCGACCAGGGAGGTCTCACCCCGGTCATTGCCGAGCGTCACCGCATCGCCGTCGGCGATATCGAGCGCGGCGGCATCGAGCGGATGGATCATCACCGAGGGTGCGCCCTCGCGGGCCTGCGATGACGGCGTCTCGTTGAAGGTGGTGTTGAGGAACGAGCGCGACGGGCTGGTCGCGAGCCGGAACGGGTGGCGCTGGTCGATATCCTCGATGACAGCCCAGTGGTCCGGCAGCGAGGGCATGCTCGCGATGTCGCCCATCGGACGGCCGAACGGCGGATGCGCCCAATCGGCCTTGAAGTGGAATTTGCCGTCCTTGTGCGCGAAGCCGTCGAGATAATGCGAGGTGCGGAAATCCGGCTGCAGGTCGCGCCAGATGTCTGCCTCCAGGCCTTCGATGTCGCCGTGGCCACTCCGCTTCAACGTCGCGTCGATCAGCTGCCGCGGCGTCATTTCGAAGCCGGGATGGACGGCACGCAGGCGTCGCGCCAGCCCCTGCAGCACCTCATGGTTGGAGCGGCATTCGCCGGGCGGATCGATCAGCTTCGGACCGACCGAGATGTGCTGGTGACCGCCGCCGTAATAGACGTCGTCGTGCTCCATGAACATGGTCGCCGGCAGCACGATGTCGGCCATTTGCGCGGTCTCAGTCATGAACTGCTCATGCACAGCGACAAACAGATCCTCGCGCGCAAAGCCCTGCGCGACCCTCGCCTGCTCCGGCGCCACCGTCATCGGATTGGTGTTCTGGATCAGCATCGCCTTGACCGGCGGACCGCCGCACAGCGCCTCGGGATCGCCGGTCAGGATGCGCCCAATCTGCGACTGGTCGAGAATCCTGACGTTCTGATCGATCGCATCATGGCCTTCGATGACCGCTTCGTCGAAATGCCAAAGCGCGGCGTTGTTGAAGAAGGCACCGCCGCCTTCATATTGCCAGGCGCCGGTGACGGCTGGAATGCACGAAGCGGCATGCATCTGCGTGGCGCCGTTGCGGCTGCGGCTAAAGCCATAGCCGAGCCGGAAGAAAGTGCGTTTGGTCTCGCCGACGGCGCGCGCGAAGGCCTCGATCTCCGCCACCGGCACGCCGCAGATTGCGGAGGCCCATTCCGGCGTCCGGGTCTTGAGATGCGCCTCCAGTTCCGCCGGACAATCGGTGTAGCGATCCATGTAATCGCGGTCGGCATAGCCCTCGCGGAACAGCACATGCATGGCGCCACAAGCGAAGGCGCCGTCGGTCCCCGGACGCAGGATGATCCGGATGTCGGCCTGCTTCATGGTCTCGTTATCGTAGATGTCGACAGCTGCGATCTTCGCGCCCCGCTCTTTGCGGGCGCGCGCGGCATGCGTCATTACGTTGACCTGGGTGTTGACGGGATTGGTGCCCCAGATGACGACGAGATCAGAAACGCCCATCTCCCGCGGATCGACGCCGGCGATCTTGCCGGTGCCGATCGCAAAACCGATCCGGGCGACATTGGCGCAGATGGTCGAGTAGAAGCGCGAATATTTCTTCACATGGGTCAGGCGATTGATGCCGTCGCGCATCACGAGGCCCATGGTGCCGGCATAGTAGTAGGGCCAGACCGACTCGGCGCCGAACTCACGCTCGGCTGCGATGAAGCGATGCGCGATCTCGTCCAGCGCCTCGTCCCAGCTGATCCGCTCGAACTGCCCGGAGCCCTTCGAACCTGTGCGGCGCAGCGGATGCGTCAACCGCTCCGGATGATGGATGCGCTCGGCATAGCGGGCGACCTTCGCGCAGACCACGCCGGCGGTATAGGTCTGCGTCTTCGAGCCGCGCACGCGGCCTATCCTGGTCCGGTCGAGCACCTCGACGTCGAGTGCACAGGCCGACGGGCAGTCGTGCGGACAGGTGGAATGGCGGATCTGAATCCGGGTCTGCTGGTTCATGACGAAATTGGTAACACCAAAAAGAGCGTCAGCCGAGTGCATTCAACGAGCATCGCACGGGCGAAATTACGGCATGCGCCGCAATCTGCCGTTGGAACTCCGGCTTTGCTGATATTGCCGCACGACCGGCCTCCCTGCCTGCTTAAATGCGGCCCTTCCAGACGGTTCGCCCCTGCGGCACGTCATCCATAGCCAGATCCACGAATCCCATCCTGTCCCAGAACCGCTGGGCACCGACGTTGGCCCGGTTGATCCCGACATGCAGACCCTTGGTCCCGGATCTGCGTGCCAAAGGAAGCCATGCATCGAAGAGTTCGGTTCCGACGCCACGCCCCTGAAGCTGCGGCAGCAAGTTCAGATGGAGATGCGCCGGACATTTTTGCGCAACAGCGCCCGGCGTCGGCGTAGGACGATGGATCATGACGATCCGCCGCTGGTCAGGTGTCCATGCCGATGCGTCCGGGTCGGACGGCATCGCGTATTGCCGGCGGAGTGCCGGCCACCACTCGCGTTCTAGCCGCTCTTCCCACGCTGCGGTATCGATCGCACCGACCGCGAACCCGGCCACGCCCCCCTGGTCTTCAACGACCAGCGCCAGTTGCGGTTCGAGCCTGGCATAGGGCGCCGAATAGATGTGCCCCATCAACCTCGGATCGGCGTAGAAATGCGAGGCATCACCGCCCGCTGCGCCCGTGGCCAGCGAGATCCGATAGAGGTCATCGAGATCATCGGCGTGGAATGGCCTGATGGTCGGCATCGACCGCTTTCAAGATTCAGAGACTAGCCGCCGAGCTTGGTCAGGCCGGTCGGCGGACCATCGACCGCGGTCCAGCCGCCATCGACGAACAAGGTGCTGCCGCTGACATAGCTTGCGGCGTCCGAGGCGAGATAACACACCGCGGTCGCGACCTCGTCGGCGCTGCTCCAGCGGTTGAACACCGTATGCGCGGCATAGAGATCATAGATCTCCGGCCGCTGCTTGAACGGCGCCGTCAGCGCGGTCTCGACGATGCTGGGCGCCACCGCATTCACCCGCACGCCGAAGGGTCCCACCTCCGAGGCAAAGCCCTTCACCAACAGGCCAATCGCCGCCTTGGTCGCGCCGTAGACCGCAAGGCCTGGCTCGATCGTCACCGCGCGCATCGAGGAGCACGCAATCAAGCTGCCGCCGCGTTGTTGCGTCATGATACGGCCGAACGCCTGGAAGAACCATACCGTGCCTTTGACGTTCAGATCGAGCACGCGGTCGATATCTTCTTCGGTGTAATCGAGAATGGTCTTGCGGATGTTGAGCCCCGGCGTCGTCACCGCGATGTCGAGCCGTGAGAACATCTTAGTGGCCTTATCCGCGAGATCAGCGACGTCGGTACGGCTCGCCGCATCGCACGCCGCTGCCTCTGCTGCTCCACCATCACCGCGAATGGCGGCTACCGCGGCTTCCGCGCCCTCGATCGTACGGTCCGCGCACAGCACCTGCGCACCAAGCGCGGCCAGCGCCTGCGCGGAGGATTTGCCGATGCCCGAGGCTGCGCCGAGCACGACGGCGGTCTTCCCCGTGAGATCGAAGAGCTTGCGATAGTCCGTCACCTTGTGAGCCTCCCTGCACCGCAGCGGCCGTTCTGACATCCACAGACCGGAGCTGCAAATCATGCCGGCCCACCCAGCCCCGCTTTTTTCGTTGCCAAGCCCGGTTCATATACTAATATATCAATTGAGGAAACGCAGATGACCGCCCGCGCCCCAAAGAAACTGGCGTCAAGGAAACTGGACCAGACGCCAGCACCGGCGATCGCCCGCATGCGCCGCAGTGGTCGGCCGCGCGGCGCGACGGCGGCCTCGCGCATCTATGCCGAGCTCAGGGCCGAGCTGGTCTCGCTCGCACGCCGTCCGGGCGAGACGATCTCGGAAAATCAGATCGCGCTGGACTACGGCGTCAGCCGGACGCCGGTGCGCGAGGCCATCCTGAAGCTCGCGGACGAGGGCCTGGTCGAGATCTTTCCGCAGTCGGGCATCTTCGTGTCGCGCATACCGATGGCCGCCCTGCCCGAGGCCATCATTATCCGCAAGGCGCTCGAAGAGACAACGACGCGCATGGCGGCTGAACGCGCGACCGCGAGCCAGCTGCTCGCGTTACATGCCATATTGGAGCGACAGCGCGAGGCCGCGGATGCCAGGAATCGCGAGGCGTTTCATCAGGCTGATGAGGCATTTCATGCTGGGATCGCCGAAGTCGCCGGTTACCCCGGAATCTGGACGCTGATCCTGCAGGTCAAGGTCCATGTCGACCGCTATCGACAGCTGACGCTTCCGCAGGTCGGTCGCATGGCCGAGGTGATCGCAGAACATGAACCGATACTGGCCGCTATCGAGGCGCACGATCCGGATCGCGCGCGGCTTGCGATGGCAAGTCATCTCGAACGGCTGCTCGACGACATCTCCGCCATTCAGACCATCAACCCTGAATTCTTTCGACCAAACTGACGAACCTTCACCGCAAACAGATCGTGATCACGACCGATCGCGAAACAACTAAGTCAAACACAGTCCCGGGAGGACGCCATGAAACGACGCGACTTCATCAAGCTGAGCGTTGGACTAGCCTCTGCCACAACCCTGCCCTTTGCCCCGGCGTCGGCGCAATCCAAGGCCGTGTTCAAGGCCTCCGACGTACAGCCGGCCGGCTATCCGACCGTGGCGGCGACGGAGAGCCTCGGCAAGAAGCTCGCTGCCGCCACCAACGGCCGGCTTTCGATTCAGATGTATCCCTCCGCCCAGCTCGGCGGCGAGAAGGAGACCATCGAGCAGACCCAGATCGGCGCCATCCAGATGCTGCGCGTCAGCGCCGGCGCGCTCGGCCCGATCGTCGACGAGGTCAACGTCGTCAACATGCCGTTCCTGTTCAAGAGCATCGCGCATTCCGAGAAGATGATGGACGGCCCGGTCGGACAGGACCTGCTCGATCGCATCAACGCCAACCCGAATGCCGGGCTGGTCGCCTTGTGCTGGATGAACTCCGGCGCACGCAGCATCTACAACACCAAGCACCCGATCAAGACGATCGATGACATCAAGGGCCTGAAGATCCGCGTCATCGGCAATCCGATCTTCATCGACATGATGAACGCGCTCGGCGGCAACGGCATCGCGATGGGCTATGACCAGGTGTTCAGCGCGCTGCAGACCGGCGTGATCGACGGCGCCGAGAACAACCCGCCGAGCTACGTGTTCAGCAATCACTACACGGCGGCAAAATACTACTCGTTGACCGAGCATCTCGTCATCCCCGAGGTGCTGGCGTTCTCGAAGCGGGCCTGGTCGACGCTTTCGCCCGATGACCAGACCCTGCTCAAGAAGCTCGCCCGCGAGGCGCAGATGGAGGAGCGCGAGCTCTGGAAGGCCTATGAGCGCGAGGCCATGGAGAAGGCCAAGGCCGCCGGTTGCGAGATCGTCGAGATCGCGGACAAGGCGCCGTTCCAGGCTGCGGTGAAGCCGGTCTGGGACAAATACGGCCCGAAATACCAGGAGATGATCAAGCGCATCCAGGAGATCGCGTGAGCGCGTAGCGCCGGGAGGCTCGACTATGGCTGTGTTGTTCCGCCGCGCAATGGATGCGCTCTATCTCGCCTGCGTGCTGGTCGGATGCACGGCGCTGGTGGCGATCTCGGCGGTGATCCCCTATGCGGTGTTCACGCGCTACGTGCTGAACAGCGCCGCATCCTGGCCCGAGCCGCTCGCGGTGCTGCTCACCATCCTGCTCACCTTCATCGGTGCCGCGGCCGGCTATCGCCTCAACCTTCACATGAACCTGTCCTATTTCGCCAACCAGCTGCCCGAGCGCTGGCGCAAGGCGCTGGACGTTCTCGTTCAGCTCCTGATGGCGCTGATCGCGATCTTCATGGTGGTGTGGGGCGAGCGGCTGGTCGCGGTGACCTGGACCAATACGATCGCGGACTTTCCCTTCCTGTCGGTCGGCGTGACCTATCTGCCGATCCCGATCGGCGGGTTCTGCCTGCTTCTCTTCATCATCGAGCGGCTCGTCCTCGGCGTGCCGCCCGATCCCATTTCACACAGCGACGCCGCGTCGTTCGATTAAAGCCCGGCAGGAACAGATCCATGGATATTTTCATCCTGCTTGCGACGATGCTGGTGTGTTTCCTGATCGGCATGCCGATCGCCTACTCTCTGGCGATGGCCGCGATCGTCGGCGCCTTCTGGATCGGAATCCCGCTGGAAGCGGTGATGCTGAAGATCTCCGACGGCGTCAGCAAGGTCGCGATGCTGACCATTCCGTTCTTCGTGCTGGCCGGCGCGATCATGGCCGAAGGCGGCATGGCGCGGCGGCTGGTGGCTTTTGCCGACGTGCTGGTCGGACTGACACGGTTGCGCGGCGGCCTCTCGATCGTCAACGTGCTGGCGACGACCTTCCTGAGCGGCATCTCCGGATCAGCGGTCGCCGACACCTCGGCGATCGGCTCGGTGATGATCCCGCAGATGGAGCGCTCCGGCTATCCGCGGGTGTTCGCGACCAACCTGACCATCAGCTCGTCGGTGCAGGCGCTCCTGGTGCCGCCAAGCCATAACGCGGTGCTGTATTCGCTCGCGACCGGCGGCACCATCTCGATCAGCGCGCTGTTCATGGCCGGCGTGTTTCCGGGCCTCTTGCTCGGCTTCTCGCTGATCCTGCTCTGCGTCGTCATCGCCTATCGCGAGCGCCATCCGCAGGGCAAGACCGTCCCGGCCAAGGATGCGATCAAGATCACGATCGATGCCGCATGGGGACTGATCACACTGGTCATCATTCTCGGTGGCATCCTGGGCGGCGTCTTCACCGCGATCGAGGCCGGCGCTGTGGCGTGCCTGTGGGCATTCTTCGTCACCATGTTCATCTATCGCGACTATCGCTGGCGCGATCTGCCCGTGCTGCTGCATCGGACCCTGCGCACGGTCGCGATGGTAATGACCCTGATCGCCTGCGCGTCCGCGGTCGGCTACATCATGGCGCTGACGCAGATGCCGAGCAAGATGACGCAGTTCTTCCTGTCGATCTCGAGCAACAAATACGTCATCCTGCTCCTAATCAACGTGCTGCTGCTGCTGCTCGGCACGCTCGTCGACATGGCGCCGTCGATCCTGATCGCAACGCCAATCCTCTTGCCGGTGATGCAGAATTTCGGCGTCAATCCAGTGCATTTCGGCATGATCATGCTGCTCAATCTCGGCATCGGCCTGTGCCATCCCCCCGTGGGTGCGATCCTGTTCGTCGGCTGCGCCGTCGGCAAGGTGACGATAGAGCAGGTGATGCGACGAATCTGGCCGTTCTATGCGGTGATGTTCGCGGTGCTGATGGCCGTCACCTACATTCCGGAGATCTCGCTGTGGCTGCCGCGGCAGGTGCTGCGTTAGCGAACGAGAGACTCATCGCGGTCTCGTTTCGGAGAATCCGGGTATCCACTTTTTCGGATGGCGCGCTATGCTGGCCTGAAGGCCCCATTCAAGAAGGCGCGCGCCATGAAAATCGTCGACCTCAGCCGTGAGCTCTATCATCGGACGCCGAGCTATCCCGGCCACCCACCGATCATCCATGGCGTATGGAAGGACCACGAGACGGCGCTGACGGAGTCCGGAAACGTATGGGGGTTGGCGTCGATGTTCCTCTCGATGGCCGACCATGGCGGCACGCATATCGATGCGCCCAGGCATTTCGGCCCGGGCGGCATCTCGATCGACCGGTATCCGCTGGAAAAATGCATCGTGCCGGGGATCTGCCTCGACCTGCAGCACATCGCGCCGCGCGCCGAGATCACGCCAACCGATCTGGAGGACGCAGTCAAGAAGGCCGGCGTCAGTGTGCCAAGGGGCGGCACCGTCCTGCTCTGTACCGGCCATCACGCGCGCACCTTCCCGCGCAAAGCCTATGCGACCGACAATTGCGGCGTGAATGTCGCGGCCACCGAATGGCTTGCCAAGCAGGAGATCGTGCATTTCGGCATCGACTCGATGCGGCCGGGTCCTGACAGCGACGTCAATCTCCTGGTCCACAAGGCCTGCCTCGATCTGGACATCACCCACATCGAGAGCCTGTGCAATCTGGAAGCGTTGCTGGGCCGGGGTCAGTTCACGTTCATCGGCCTGCCGCTGAAATGGCGCGACGGCACGGCCTCGCCGATCCGCGCGGTCGCGGTGTTCGACATCTAGCCATACGCGGACAAAGAAAATGCCGGAGAGGAAAGCCCGATATCCGCGTCGCGAAATTATCCGCGCCGGCGGCCGCCTGATCGCCGCAGTCGCAGCAACGACGCTTGGCCCAGGGTTCGCCGGGGCAGCTGGTTATCCCGTGCGCCCGATCAAGATCATCGTGCCATTCGCACCAGCGGGTCCGACCGACATCATGGCGCGGGTGCTCGCGCGCCATCTCGGCGAGGCGCTTGGCGGCACCATCGTGGTCGAGAACCGGACCGGCGCCGGCGGCAATATCGGCATCGGGATCGTGGCACACGCCGAGCCGGATGGCTACGCGTTGCTCGTCACGTCAAGCGCCTATGTCGTCAATCCTGCCCTCTATGCGAAGATCCCCTACGACCCGTACAAGGACTTCGCAGCCATCGCCGAGCTCGGCACGTCACCAAATGTGGTCCTGGTCGATCCCAAGCTCGGGGTGAACTCGGTGGCCGACCTGATCGCACGGGCGAAGGCCAATCCGAACGAGCTGAACTATGCGAGCCCGGGCATCGGCACCACGCCGCATCTGTCCGGCGAACTCTTCAAGATCATCTGCGGGATCAATCTCACCCACGTGCCCTTCTCCGGTGCAGGTCCTGCGATCCAGGCGATCCTCACCGGAACCACGCAGGTCGCCTTCGCCGCCCTTCCGCCGGCGCATCCGCAGATCGAGTCCGGCGCGCTGAAGGCGCTCGCGGTGACCGGCGAACACCGCTGGTTCGATCTGCCCGATGTGCCGACCATGGTGGAGCTCGGCTACAAGGACTTCGTCTCCGATACGTTCCAGGGATTTCTCGCCCCAGTGAATACGCCGGCAGCCGTTGTAGACCTGCTCGCGGCCAAATCGATCGCGATCCTCAAGAGAGCTGACATCGCCGAGCAGTTGCGCAATGACGGCTTCGAGGTGATCGCCAATGGTCCCGACGGCATGAGGAAGCGTATCGCGGATGAAATCCCGAAATGGCGCGATATCATCGCGAAGGCCGGCATCAAGCCGGTCTGAACGCTTTTTCCGGTGGTGCCATCTAAATCCCCACGTGTCGTGCTACGTGACGCGATCATGACGCGCATCAAGGCACGTTGATCAAAGCACCGCTATGCGCCGCGCGCGGCGCAGATCGTCTTGCGGCACGCCCTCAGCCTGGCATACGCTGCTCGCATAAAGACAACCTCTGGGAGGAACTGTCATGACCACGCGTCGTGATTTTCTGCGCGGCGGCGCTGCCGCTGGCCTCGTCTTTTGCGGTTGCGGCATGATGCGAAGCGTGCGCGGGCAATCGGCAGCCCGCCAAACGCTTCCCGTTGTCGTGAACGGCAAGCGCGTCAAGACCATCGACGTCCACTGCCACTGCCACATCCCAGAAGCCGGCGCCTTGCTCGGCGATGAAGGGACCAAGCTGCAGCTTGTGCCGGTCAATGGTGGCGACGAGGTCTATATCGACATCAACAAGCGTCTTGCAGCCATGGACGCGCAGGCGATCGACCTCGAAGTGCTGTCGATCAATCCGTTCTGGTACGATCGCGATCGCGACCTCGCCGCCAAGATCGTCAAGATCCAGAACGAAAAGCTCGCGGAGCTGTGCGCGTCGAATCCGGACCGGTTCGCGGCTTTTGCATCACTGACGTTGCAAGCGCCCGATCTTGCGGTGCAAGAGCTCGAGACCGCGATCAAGAAGCAGGGGTTGAAAGGGGCTGCGATCGGCGACGTCGTGAATGGCGTCGAATTCTCCGATGTCCGATTCCATCCGGTCTGGGCCAAGGCGGAAGAGCTCGGCGTGCCGTTGTTCATTCATCCCCAGGGTATTCCGGAGCTGAGCAAGCGCCTCGCCGGCAACGGCTGGCTCGCCAACACCATCGCCAATCCGCTCGGCACGACAATCGCGCTGTCGCATCTGATCTACGAAGGCACGTTCGACCGTTTCCCGGGACTGAAGATCATTGCAGCCCATGGCGGCGGGTATCTGCCCTCCTATGCCGATCGGTCGGACTATGCTTGTCTGGTCGGGCCGAAGGGCTGCAATGCGGAGATCGCGCTGAAGAAGAAGCCGACCGAATATCTCAAGCAGATCTATTTCGACTCGCTGATCTTCTCGCCCGAGGCGATCCGTCATCTGGTGGCGCAGGTCGGGGCTGGTCAGATCGTGCTCGGCAGCGACTATCCTTACCCGTGGCAGCTGCATCCGGTCGATCACATCTTCGCATCGACTGTTCTCAGCGATGACGAGAAGCTTGACGTGCTCGGACGGACTGCAGCAAGGCTCTTGAACGTGCAGGCCTGACGTCCTGCGTACCGACGAACGGAGAGTTGCATCATGGCGCGCAGGCTGATCGATATCTCGGTGCCGCTGCAGAACGACGTGCCGGCCGATCCGCCCGGCAATCATCCGAAGATCCAGTATATCGATCATCAGCAGGGTCTCGCGCCCATGCTGCACTTCTTCGCCGGGTTGAAGGCGGAGGATCTCCCCGACGGGCAAGGCTGGGCCGTAGAGCAGGTGCAGCTCTCGACCCACAACGGCACCCACCTCGATGCGCCCTGGCACTTTCATCCGACCATGAATCGCGGCGAGCGTTCATGGACGATCGACGAGGTGCCGCTGGAGTGGTGTCTGCAGCCCGGCGTGAAACTCGACTTCCGCCATTTGCCGGACGGCTATGTGGCAACGGCTGAGGATGTCGAGGAGGAGCTGAAGCGGATCGGCCACACGCTGTCGCCACTGGAGATCGTCGTGGTCAACACCTCGGCCGGCGCCAAATATGGACAGGCAGACTATGTCAGCTCGGGCTGCGGCATGGGCTATGAAGCCACGATGTATCTGCTCGAACGCGGCGTGCGGCTGACCGGCACCGACGGCTGGAGCTGGGACGCCCCATTCGTGCACACGGCGAAGAAGTATGCCGAGACCAAGGATGCCAGCCTGATCTGGGAAGGACACAAGGCCGGTCGCCATATCGGCTATTGCCATCTGGAGAAGCTGCACAATCTGGAACTGCTGCCGTCGACCGGCTTCATGGTGTCCTGTTTCCCGGTCAAGATCGAGCGGGCCTCCGCCGGCTGGACCCGCGCAGTTGCGATAATCGACGGCTAACATCTTAAGGATGCATATAAATTAGTCGTAGTTCAGCATCGCAGTGGGCGGGTTCCGCTTGCTGCGCGCGGAAGCACGGCTACAATGCGCTCCAACGCAAAACGATAAGAATTGTCAGCGGAGAGAAACGATATGAACAAAATCCGGTATTCATCGCTTTTATCTTTACCCTTTGCATCGCCGCCGCGCGCGTTTCTCGCAGCTGCAGCATTCGGGCTTCTGACAACCGTCTCCAGCCAAGCGCTCGCGGCCGATCCGATCAAGATCGGCGTCATCGCGGAAGCCCAGGCGATCGCCGGCGCCTCGATCCCGCAGGCCGCACAGATGGCCGCCGACGAGATCAATGCCAAAGGCGGCGTCGACGGCCGCAAGATCGAGATCGTCACCTACGACAACCACTCTTCCTCAGCCGACTCGGTTCGCGCATTCCAGCGCGCGGTAAACGAGGACAAGGTCAACGTCGTCATTGCAAGCTATATCAGCGAGGTGGTGCTGGCGCTCGAGCCCTGGGCCTCGCGCCTGAAGACCCCCTTCATCACGCCGGGCGCCGCCTCCAACGAGATCAGCAAGAGCGTTCATGCCGACTACGAGAAGAACAAATACACCTTCCACGGCTATCTGACCTCGGCTGCACTGGCGCTGTCGGTCTGCGATGCCGCCAGGGAGTTGCTGGTGGACGAAAAGCACATGAAGACCGCGGTCATCATGAGCGAGGATGCCGCCTGGACCAAGCCGCTCGACGTCGGCTACGAGGAATGCCTGCCAAAGATCGGGCTGAAGGTGCTGGACCATATCCGCTTCTCGCCCGACACCACCGACTTCACGCCGATCTTCAACAAGATCGAGGGGGCGAAGCCGGACGTGATCATCACCGGCATCTCCCATGTCGGCGTGCAGCCGACCGTGCAGTGGAAGAACCAGCAGGTGCCGATCCCGATGCTCGGCATCAGCTCGCAGGCGACCAACTCGACCTTCGGCAAGGATACCAATGACGCCGCCAACGGCGTGCTCTATCAGGGCGTGTCGGGGCCGGGCGTCGCCGTGACCCCGAAGTCGATTCCGTTCGCGGACGGCTTCAAGGCCAAATTCGGCAACTATCCGTCCTACGCCGGCTACACCGCCTATGACGAGGTGTACTACATCGCCGACGCCGTGAAGCGCGCCGGGTCGACCGACGCCGACAAGCTGGTCGACGCGCTGGAGAAGACCGATTGGGAAGGCACGATCGGCCGCATCCAGTTCTACGGCAAGGATGATCCGTTCACCCATTCGATCAAATACGGCAAGGGTTTGATCACGGGATTGATGCTGCAGTGGCAGGATGGCGCGCAGGTTGCGGTGTGGCCGAAGGAGGTCGCCAAGGCTCAGATCAAGTTCCCGAGCTTCATCAAGGTCACCTCGAACTGACATGGGAGGCATGCTGCCCCCGGCTGGTTTCGGGGGCAGATCCTTTAGGACCTCATCTCAGCCAAGGCAGCGGCGCCGCTGCTGCCGCAGCGGACATTCATGCGTGCACTCCAGATCCTGATCGACGGCTTTGCCGTCAGCGCTCTCTATGCGCTCGGCGCGACCGGCTTCACCCTGATTTTCGGGGTCTCCGGCGTACTCAATCTGTCCCACGGCGCCATCATGGTGCTCGCCGCTGTCGCGGCCTGGGCCGCGGCGAGCATCCTTCATACCAACACCTATGTCGGTGCGCTGATCGGAGTCGCCGTCGCGCTCGTCGCCTCGTACGCGACCTATTTCGCGGTCGTGCAGCCGATCCAGCGATCGCAGCGCATCGCCAATGAGGAAAAGGAGATCTTCGTCCTTACAGGCACGCTGCTCTGGGGCATCATGATCCAGGAGCTGATCGCCTATTTTTTCACCAACAACGCCAAGACGGTGCTGCCGATCGTCGAAGGGGTGATCGATATCCTGGGCGTGCGAACGCCGCGAAACGAGGTGTTCACGGCGGTGGTCTGCTGCTTCGTGATCGCCTTGCTCTGGGCGCTGGTGAACCGCACCCGCACCGGCAAGGCGGTGCTGGCGGCCTCGATGAATCCGCGCGGCGTCACGTTGCTGGGGCTCGAGCTCAACAACATCTACATCGTGGTCTGGACCATCTATGGCGTGCTCGCGGGCATCGCCGGCGTCCTGCTCGGCATGTTCTTGGGTGTCAGCTCTTACAGTGTCGGCCCCCTGACCGCGAGCGCGTTCTCCATCGTCGTGCTTGGCGGGCTCGGCAGCGTCTCGGGCTCGCTGATCGCAGCCTTCGTGGTCGGCTATCTGGAAACCTTGACTGCCTATCTGATCTCGCCAGCCTATCGCACCATTCCCGCGCTGCTGCTTCTGGTGTTCGTCATGTATATCCGCCCGCAGGGCCTGCTCGGGAGGCGCTGAGATGGCTGGCTTCTTCAGATCGCGCCTGTTCCTGATCTCGCTTCTGGTCGTCGTGGTCGCGGCAACCCTGCCGCTCTACGTTTCCGGCTATGTGCTGGGACTGCTGACGGTCGCCTATTATTTCGGCGTGTTCGCGATGGCCTGGGATCTCCTGTTTGGCTTCGCAGGCGAGGTGAATTTCGGCCCGACCTTCCTGATCGGGGTCGGCGCCTACACCGCCGGCATTCTCAACAATCAATATGGCTGGTCGGTCTATCTGTGCATTGTGCTCGGCGCGCTGGCCGCGGTCGTTGCCGGCTTCGTGCTGGCACTGCCCGCTTTGCGGGTCCGCGGCCCCTATTTCGGCCTGACTACGCTCGTTGCGGTGCTGATGCTGCAGAACTTCGTCGTCGTCTTTGCCGATCTCACCGGCGGCGAGATCGGTCTCACCATCCCCGACGTCATCACCATCAGTGCCAACGCCAATTACTGGATCGCGCTCGGCTTCATGGCGATCAGCGCAGCTATCCTTTACGGCTTGTCGCAATCGCCGCTCGGCCTGGTGCTGCAGGCGAGCGGTCAGGATCCGGTGCAGGCCGGCGCGCTCGGCTTCAACATCGTCAAGCACAAGCTGTTCGCCTTCATCGTCAGCGCCTTCTTCTCCGGCCTTTCGGGCGCGCTCCTCGTGTTCTATTTCGGCACGGCATCGGTCGGAACGGTGATCGACGTCGCCGTCGGCGTGAACGTGATCGTCGCCGCCGTGCTTGGTGGCCGGCGCACCGTGCTGGGTGCGGCGCTTGGTGCGATCTTCCTGATCGTTGCCGGCGAGTTCTTGCGGCCGACCGGCGAGCTCGCGACCTTCATCGTCTCCTTTGTCGCGCTGCTCGTCGTCCTGTTCTTCCCCGGCGGCTTTCTGGGAGCGGCCCTGTCGCGTGAGGCACGCTCGTGATGGACGCAAGCTCTTCCACTCCGATTCTGCAGGTCCGCGGCCTGGTCAAGCGCTATGGCGGACTGACGGCGGTGAAGAACATCAGCCTCGCTCTTCATGGCGGCGAGATTTTGGGCCTGATAGGGCCGAACGGATCTGGCAAGTCGACCGCCATGAAATCGATCATGGGAATCGAGCGGCCTACCGGCGGCGAAGTGATTTTCGAAGGAGAGAACATCGCCGGCCTGCCCGCGCACAAGATCGCGCGCAAAGGCTTCGGCATGGTGTTCCAGCACTCGCGGCCGCTCAATCGGCAGACCGTGCTGGAAAACATCATGGTGGCGCTGTTGCCGGATAGCCTGCTGATGCTGTTTCCGGACAAGGCGCTGACCGAGCGGGCCAAGTGGATTGCCGAACGTGTCGGGCTCGGCGCAGTGATGAACCGGCGCCCGCCGACCCTGCCGTTTGCCGATCTGCGCAGGCTCGAGCTCGCCAAGGCGATCGCGCGCGATCCGAAGGTCGTGCTGGTGGACGAGCCG
>Ga0209677_100748_pt1 | contig 16467 bp, 16 predicted proteins | sample AraplaCvi_mCL_r2_2_FD_184285 | JGI IMG/M metagenome (GOLD analysis project Ga0209677, IMG submission 184285) | Arabidopsis root microbial communities from North Carolina, USA - plate scrape CL_Cvi_mCL_r2 (SPAdes) (version 2) | ecosystem: Host-associated > Plants > Roots > Endosphere | place: USA... | reverse complement strand
GTGCCTGCTCAGGAGGATGCCCGGTATCGTAGGTGCCGATCTCCGGCGCCGCATGACGGACGCATGACGCACTCATGATGGTTCATCGACCATGCTTCGACCATGACGGAGCCGGCGGCTCGTCCATCGTTTGGATGACGAGGTGTCAGGTCTTCGGGTCGAGGCGGCTTGATAGCGCCGATGCGCGGGCGTGGGCCCGCTCGAGCAGGTAGCCCGTCAGCAGCGCGAAGACGCAGGAAGCCAGGGCGGCGATCGCTTGGCCCAATGCACTGGGTGACCGGGAACTGATCGCAAGCGCCCCATCGTGGCAGAACAGGCGACGATGCAACCGCCACAAATGGCGACGCGGATATCGATGCGGCGCCGCCAGCGCCTCGCTGGCCATGGCTTCGATGACGAGGTGGGTGGGGTACAGAAGCGGCCTGACATAGTGGCTGGGGTATTCGTCCAGACGCCGTGACGGCCGCGGATCGCCGTCGACTTGGACGGCGGTGAGGTCGAGAACGTGGCCGCCCTCCATGGCCACGGCCCAATGCTCCAGACAATCCTGATCGTTGCGCACCCGCCACCTGACGAACGTCAGCCGATCCTCCACACCCAGTCGCCGCGCCGTTCGTGCAAATTCGATGGACGCATGCAGGCACGTCCCTCGTGCCTCGGTCACGGTGTCGTACCGATTCTGCACGGCGAGTTGTTCCAGGACGGCGAAGCAGGAATCATTGATCACCGTTCGAGTCTAGTGAGATCGCTCGGAAGGAACATGATCGATTCTTGACGGCCGCAGCTTCGCTTTCAGCGCGTGCCCGCGGCATCGTGGAGAGAACCCATCGCTTCCACTCGGGTGTCCGTCATCAGCCGTTCATGGCTGGATCATGAAAAAGCGTTGCGGTTGGACTACTGTCCGCTGCATGCAAAACGTATCGCGCAAGACCCGTCCGATCGGCCTCGACGTCGTTCCCCCGAATGCACGATTCGGAGAGCTTTTCAGCGATCTGTACAGCGCCGTGTCGCGCAGAGACGGTGAATTCGCACGAGTCGCATGGCGAGTGCCGATGCAAGGTGTCGTGCATCTCCTGGCCATCGAACGAGGAACCCTGCCGAAGGGCACTGGGGGCCAACTCATCGCCGAAGCACTGACGCTCTCGCAGACGCTGCCGACCAGGCGTCTGGTCATCGAGGAGATCATCAATTCGCCGACGATCGATGCGTACACCGCTGGCGACGCGCCGGAATCGACGGTTCTTGGCAAGACCGCCGCCAGCGCGCTGGATCAGATGGGCCTGTGCCCGAGCAGGTGTTGTTGGGATGTCGGGCAATTCAAGATGAGGATGGTCATCGACATCGACCAGTACGCGCAGGGCGAGCGATGACGCGCTTCGCGTCGTCAACGCATCGGCGTCGCGTCAGCGGCGCGCGCCTGTTCACCGTCGCCGTCGAGATCCCATGTCCGTCCTGACCGAAGATCAAGCCCGATCCCACATGCGTTCAGCTCCGGACAGCGCAGAATCGACTCTTTGCGAGCCAAGGACCGACCATGCGCCAGATGCCACTGCAGGGAGCGACCGCCACTCTTTCAATGCCCGTGCTCGGCTTGGGCACATGGAAGTTCGGCGACTCCCGTTCCACAAGAGCCGCGGAGATCGCCTCGGTACGCACGGCACTCGAATTGGGCTATCGAATGATCGACACCGCCGAGATGTATGGCGAAGGCGGTGCCGAGGAAATCGTCGGCGCCGCGCTGAATGAAGCCATCCGCGCCGGTGACGTCGGGCGTGACGAGGTGATCGTCGTGAGCAAGGTCTATCCGCACAACGCCAGCCGTGCGGGCACGCAAGCCGCATGCGACCGCAGCCGGCGGCGCCTGGGCGTGGACAGCATCGACGTCTACCTGCTGCATTGGCGCGGCCAGTACCCGCTCGAGGAAACCGTCGAGGCCATGCAGGCGTTGACCGCTGCAGGTCATGTCCGCCGCTGGGGCGTCAGCAACTTCGATGTCGACGACATGGAAGAACTGAGCGCGATCAGCGGGGACTGTGCCGTCAACCAGGTCTGGTATTCGTTGGGCGAGCGAGACCCGGAGTTCGCGTTGCTGCCTTGGTTGCGAGCCCGCGGCATGCCGTTGATGGCTTACAGCCCGATCGACCAGGGCAGGGCTGCCGCGGATCCGGTGCTCCAGCAGACTGCCAGGGAACGCGGTGTCTCGGCCGTCCAGGTGGCGCTGGCGAGCCTTCTTGCGCAGCCCGGCGTGATCGCGATTCCGAAGGCCTCCAGCGAGACGCACCTGCGTGAGAACCTGGCCGCGGCGGACCTCGTGTTGACGCCCTCCGACATGGAGGCCATCGATCGGCGGTTTCCTCGGCCTGTCCGCAAGGCGCCGCTCGCGATGAACTGACCTGCCACGGGTCGCCGATCGGCGCGGCCACTTCGCGAGCGAGAGCCGTCATCCGCCGGGTGCACGACGGCAGCGGCTGCCGCTGCGTCGTCGCCCCGGCGATGCCGACAGTCCCAACGCAGCGCCATTGCGCGGCGGATCCGTTCAGAGCCTGGCCGCGTCGAGGCGGCGGGCGAAGACGTCGGGCGGCTCGAAGCCGATGGCGCGGCTCGGCAGCTCCGCGCCGCGGGCATCGAAGAAGATCACGGCCGGCGGTCCGAACAGCCCGAAGCGCTTGAGCAGCGCCTTGGCGTCGACGCTGTTGGCGGTGACGTCGGCCTGCAGCAGCGTCGCGCGTTCCAGTCGCGCGCGGACGGCGGGTGCGCCGAAGGTCTGGTGCGCCATCTCCTTGCACGAGACGCACCAGTCGGCGGCCATGTCCAGCACCACGGGACGCGTCGTGTCCTTCAATGCCGCGTCCAGTTCGTCGACACGCGTGATGCGGCGGAACGCCGGCTCGTCGGCGCCGGCCGTCGCCACGGGCGCGCCGGCGCCGGCGCGCGCGAGATGGCGCAGCGGTTGCAGGAAGCTGTCGCCGCCGGACAGCGCCCCGGCCACCTGCGACGCCGCCCACAAGGCCAGCACGAATCCGGCACCGCGCAGTGCCTTCGCGCGCGACGCGTCGAAGGCCCCGAACCAGAACAGGAACACGAGCACGGCCGAGCCGGCGATGAGCATCACGACCTGGATCGGCAGCACGGGCGAGACCAGCCACAGCGCCACGCCCAGCAGCATCACCCCGAAGAACGTCTTGACGTGTTCCATCCAGCGTCCGGCGCGCGGCAGCAGGGTGCCGGCCGACAGCCCCAGCAGCAGCAGCGGCACGCTCATGCCCATCGCGAGCGCGAACAGCGCCATCCCGCCCAGCACGACGTCGCGGGTCTGGCTGATGTAGACCAGCGCGCCGGCCAGCGGCGCGGCCACGCACGGCCCGACCAGCAGGGCCGACAGGCCGCCCATCGCGAACACGGCCGCATGGCGCCCGCCGCCCAGCCGGTTGGACGCGTTGTTGATGCGATCCTGGATGAAGCCCGGCATCTGGAACTCCCAGGCGCCGAACATCGACAACGCGAGGCCCGACAGCAGCAGCGCGAACGTGCCCAGCACCCACGGGTTCTGCAGCGCCGCCGCGAACCCCGATCCGAGCAGGCCCGCGATCACGCCCGCCGCGGTGTAGACGAGCGCCATCCCCAGCGAGTAGGCGAGCGCGAGCGTGAAGCCCTTGCGACGCGACACCGCCTCGCCCTGGCCAACGATGATGGACGACAGGATGGGCAGCATCGGCAGCACGCACGGCGTGAACGACAGCAGCAGGCCCCCGAGCAGGAACAGGCCCACGACGCGGGGCAGGCTGCCCGAACGCAGGGCCAGCGCGTTCAGGTCGCCGGAATCGGCGGGCGCCGCGACGGGCGCCGCGGCGGCGTTGGCGACGGCGACCGGCGCACTGGCCGTCGTCGGCGCGGTCGCAGCAGCAGCCGCGTCGGCGGGCGTCGCCGGCGCAGCGTCGTCGCCCGGTTCCCATCGCGCGGCGAGCGCGCCCGCTGCGTCGTGCGACCACTTCATCGTGCCCGACTGCGGCGGATAGCACAGCCCGCGGTCCGCACAGCCCTGGTAGCTCACGGCGGCCGATCCCGATGCGGCGCCGTCACCGAGCGGCTGGCGCACGTCCACCGTCCCCGTCCAGATCACGACGTCCTTGCCGAAGTTCTCGTCGAACTGCTTCTTGCCATCGGGCAGTTGCGCCGGCGGCAACGCGGTGTGCGCGGCCGGCGTGATCGAGAACCGATCGCGATAGAGGTGGTAGCCGGGCGCCGCGACCAGGCGGATCGCGAGCGCCTTGTCGCCGTCGGCGGAGACCGCGACGTGGAACGCCTTGTCGACGTCGAGGAAGTCCGGCTCGGCAGCAGCGGCACGCAAGGCGGGCAGGAGGCAGGCCAGGAAGATCAGGAGCGCGGGCAGCCAGCGTTCCAGGGTCGATCGCAGACGCATGAAGGGCCTCGTTTGTTCAGGAAGTGGGCAGGTCGATGTCGTGCCGGTGCAGGCATCCGGACTGGTCGACCGCGAGAAAGGCTGCGCCTTGGTCGCGCAGGAAAGAGAGCGCGTCCGCGCCGAGCAGCATCGCGATGGTCGCGAGCGCGCCGGCGGCGACGCAGGAGGGCTGGATCACGCTGATCGACTGCCAGTGCGTGACGGGACGCCCGCTGCGCGGATGCAGGATGTGGCAGCACCGCCGGCCGTCCGGCGTGACGAAATAGCGTTCGTAGTCGCCGCTCGTGGCGAGTGCACCTCGCGCCAGCTGCACGCTTGCGCACGTGGCGTCGGTGATCCGCGGATGCTGGATGCCGATCGTCCATGGCCGGCCCGCCTCGGACGGGCCGGTGGCGCGCAGGTCGCCCGCGAGGTTCACCAGGCCGTGCGCGATGCCGGCCTGCGCGAGCACCGCGTGCGCCCGATCGGCCGCGTATTCCTTGCCGATGCCGCCGAAGTCCAGCTCCATGCCGGGGCGCGTGAGTCGCACGCCGTGGCCGTCCCAGTCGACCTGCGCCCAGCCGATCAGCGGCAGGACGCGCGCGAGATCCGCGTCGTCGGGCTCGCGCGCTCTTCGGAAATCCCACGCGCGGCGCAGCGGGCCGGTCGTGATGTCGAACAGTCCGCCGCTGAGCTCGAACAGGCGGGCGCTGAAATCCAGCAGGGACGCCGTCTCCGCATCCACCTCGACGCGTTCTGCCGACCCGGCCGCCGCGTTGATGCGCGAGACGACGCTGTCCGGCCGATACCGCGAGTACTTCGCCTCGATGCGCCGCACCTCGTCGCAGGCCGCGACCAGGGCCGCGCGCGCACGCGCCTCGTCCGCACAGGTGGCGAGGACCTCGTTGCGCGACGCCATCGCCTCGAAGCGCAGGCGCAGGTGGCGATCGACGCGGTCGAACTGCATGGCCGCCTTCAGAAGCTGCAGGCGACGCCGACCTGGAACCAGCGGGCGGAGAACGGTGCGAGCCCGGGCGATCCGTCGCCGCCCAGGCGCCACGAGCCGCGCTGCTCGTAGCGTTCGAAGCTCGCGTCGAGGTGCCAGCGGGCGTCGAGCTTGACGTCGACGCGCAGGCCGGCGGACAGGGCGCCGAAGGCAGACATGCGCTGGTCCTCGGAGACCGCATGCTGGCCGTCGTAACCCGGCGGGAACGGTTCGCCCAGGCTCGTGCTGTAGACCGGGTCGACGTAGAAGCGCGCCGCACGCTGGGTCGTGTAGCGCACGCTGGGCGTCAGCTGCAGCCGATCGCCGAAGGACTGGACCCAGGCCGCGTCGAAGGTGTTGGCGCGCACGCCGAAGGTGTCGCCGTAGTAGCGCCAACCCAGGCGCGCGACGGCATCCAGCGGCCCGAGGTCGTGGTTCCAGCGCAGCAGGCTCGTGAACTGGCTGCGGTGGCCCGGCCGCAGGTCCGGAAACTTGTACGGGTCGGAGTACTCGCCGTGGCCGATGTTCGCGCCCAGCGACCACTGCACCAGGTCCGCCGCGCTGAGCGCCTGCGTGATGCCGGCGGTGGCCTGCCACGTCAGGCGCCTGGCGTGCAGGGTCGGGTCGTTGCTGGACCCGATCATGTCGTCGGAGCGGCCCAGGCCCACGTCCCAGGTTCGATTGTTGTCGTCCGTGGACCAGCGGTAGGTGCCCGAGACGGTGCGCGAACGGTAGTCATGCTCGTTGGAAGACGCCGCGCCGAGCGACCAGCCCTCGTGCGCACCGTAGTGCTTGACCGTGGCGTCCGCCGCGTTGCGCCGCTCGCTCAGGCGCGACGCGCCGGAGACCGCCGTGTGATGCCGTGGCGACGCCCCCGAGACGCTGTCGCTCACGACGCTGCCCTCGACCGACCAGCGCGAGCCGATCGGCGCGAGGACGTACACCGACGGCGCCTTCACGCGGATGCGCTGCAGGCCGGGTTGCCAGTCCCGATAGTCGAGCGCCTGGACTTCGACGGTGCCCTGCTCGGGCGCACTCTCGGCATGGGCCTGGATCGCGATGCCGGGCAGCAGCAGCGCCGCGGCCAGGACGGAGCCGATGCGGGCTTCAGTTGCAGCCACAACCGCCTCCTCCCACGCCGTAGCCGCCGGACGCGTTCTCCTTGCTGCTGTAGACATGCTGGTCGAAGCGCTGCGACAAGGTGTCGCCGCCCATCGTCATCGCGGGCTTGGCCAGCGCGCCCTTCTCCCAGGCTTGTGGCGGCGCCCAGGCGCAGCCGGCGAGCGCCAGGCTCGCGCCGGCGCAGGTGAGGAATGCGAGTCGTTTCATGGTCGGGGATGTCTGGAGGGGTTCGTGATCAGGGGCGGCCGAGCGCCGCGGCGATGCGGCTTTCGAGTTCGGCCTCGTCCTCCTTGCGGAAGCCCTGGTGGACGGCGATGACCTTGCCGTCGGCACCCACGAGGACCGAGCTGGGCATGGTCTTGACGCCGAACTGCCTCGCGGCGACGCCGCCGGCATCGAAGCCAAGGTCGAAGGTCGCGGGCATCTCGGCGAGGAAGGCCTGCGCGTCGGGCCGCTTCGCATCGAGGTTGACCGCGACGATGCGCAGGCCCTGCGGTCCGAACTTGGCCTGCATGCGGTTCATCCACGGGAACGACTGGCGGCAGGGACCGCACCAGGAGGCCCAGAAGTCGACGTAGGTCAGGCGCGCCTTGCCGTCCACGAGCGCGACGTTGCCGGCCAGGCCCGGGACGTTGGCCACGGGCAGCGCCTGGCCCGGCTCGAGTGCGGCGGCCTGCGCGGCGGCGGCCGCGAGCCAGAGGCTGGCGCCGGCGAGGGTCGCCAGAAGGAAAGTGGTCTTCATGGTCTGTTTCCTTCCCGGGTGTTCAGCGCGCCGCGCGGCGACGGCGCCAGGCCAGCGCGGCGGCGACCACGGCCATGCCGGCCAACATCGGATCGGCCGCCGAGGTGCCGGCGCCGACGGTGCAGCCGCCTCCGCCCGCGTTGGCAGCCGCCTGGGCATGGCCGTCGCCCTGGAGCGCGACCGTCGCGGTGGCCGGCTGCATGTCGCCGGACACGCTCAGCGATGCGGACTCGGCCGCATCGCCGGCCACGCCGAGCCAGGCGACCTGCACGCCGCAGCTCGCCCCGGCCGCCAGCGTGAACGGCGTCGTGCCGCACGGCGATTGCGCCGCAGGGGCCACCGTGAAGCGCGCGCTGCTTGACGCGAGTGCGGTCACGTGCAGCTCGGCCGTGCCGGCATTGGTGAGCGTCAGCGTCTGCGGGGCGGCACTGCCCGTGGCCGGAGCGACGAAGGCGAGCGAGTCGGCCGACAGGGCGAGCGCGGGCGCGGCGGGCGCGATGGCGGTGCCGGCCAGCTGCAGCGTCGCGGGGACGCTCGCATCGCTGGAGGTCACCGCGAGCGTCGCGGCGCGTGCACCGACCGCCGCCGGGGCGAAGCCGAGGACCAGCTGGCAGCTTGCACCGGCGGCGACGGCCAGGCCGGACGTGCACGTGGAGGCGGCGTCGATGCGGAAGTCCGCCGCGTTCGCGCCCGCGAGCGTGACCTGGCCCAGATGGGCGATACCCGTCCCCGTATTGCTCAAGGTCAACGGCTGGGTGGCCGATTCCGCCCCGACGGTCGTGCCGCCGAAGTCGACGGGGCCGGCGGCCGACCATTGCAAGGCCGCGCTGGTCGTGAGCACGCCGCTGCCCGAAAGCGCCACGGAATTGGGCGAGCTGGCCGCATTGCTCGTGATGCCCAGGGCGCCCGTCGCGCCCCCGGCAGCCGTGGGCGTGAAGGTCACGCTGATCGTGCAGCTCGCGGCGGGGGCCAGGCTGGCCGCGCAGTCGTTCGTCGCACTGAAGGCGCCGCTCGCCTGGATGGACTGGATCGCCAGCGTCGCGCCGCCGCTGTTGGTGAGCGTCACCGTGCGAGCCGGGCTCGTGGTCCCCACGGCCAGGCTGCCGAAGGCGAGCGAGGCCGAGCCGAGCGACACCGCCGGCGTGGCCACCGCCGTCCCCGTGCCGGCCAGCGTGACGCTGGCGGTGCCGTTGGCGGCGTTCGACGCCAGCGACAGCGTCGCGCCGCGCGCGCCGGTGCCCGCGGGCGTGAAGCGCAGCGTCACCGTGCAGCTCGCGCCGGCAGACACGGCAGCGCCGACGGCGCAGGTGCCGCCCGTCGCGAAGTCGCCGCCATTCGCGCCACCGAGCGCGATGCTCGTGAGCGAGAGCGGCGCCGTGCCGGTGTTGCTCACATGGAGCGTCTGGAGCGGGCTGCTGGCGCCGACCGCCTGGCTGCCGAAAGCGAGCGTGGCGGCATCCAGCGAGATCGTGGCCTGCGCCGCGGCCGCGGCCGTGCCGCTCATCGCGATCGTCACCGGCGTGGTCATGCCGCTGTGGGCGATGCTGAGCGTGCCGCTGCGGCTGCCCGCCGCGGTGGGCTTGAAGACGACGCCGATCGTGCAGCTGCTGCTCTTGGCGAGGCTGGCCCCGCACGTGCCGCCCTGCAGCGCGAAGTCGCCCGTGACCGACGGCGTGATGCCGGAGATCGCCGCGAACTGGCTCGACTTGAACGTGATGACCGAAGCGGCGCTGGTCTGCCCCACGCTGGTCTGCGCGAAGGTCAGCGCACTGGGCGTGTCGCCGAGATAGGCCGCGATGTTCTCGCGGTCGGCGGCGCTCAGGCTGCTCGCGAAGCCGCTCATCTGCCCGATGCTCGCGAGCGCGTTGCTGATCATCGCGGGGCTGTTGCGGCCGCGGTCGGTCGTCGCGGTCGAGGCGACGGTGTGGCAAGCCGCACAGATCTGGCCGAACCTGGCCGAGCCCGCGACCGGGTCAGCCGCCTGGGCCTCGCCCGGGATCGCCAGCGCGAGCGCGAGAGGCAGCAGCCTTGTGAACAGGGAGGAGTTCTTCATGGGGTTCGGATGGGTGGAGGTTGCAGGAATGGACGTCTGGTGCGCGTCACGCGCCCACCGCCCGCGAGAACACGGCCCCGAGGCCGCACAGCCATGCGAGGTTGAAGCCGGCGTGCCAGGCCACGCACGGCGCCAGCCGGTGGCCACTGCGCTCGTAGCGCCGTCCGATCCACCAGGAGGGAATCGCCGTCGCCGCGGCCTGGACGACCTGCCCGCCATGCCGCGCGAACGCGAGGTGGGCCGCTGCGAACACGAGCGCCGGGATCACCGGCAGGAGGATGGCGAGCCGGTTCGGGATCAGGGGCCGCAGCGAGTCCTGCACCCCCAGGCGCAGCACGGTCTCCTCGACCAGCGGTGCGAGGCAGATCGACCGCAGCACGGCCAGCGGCGGCAGCCACGCGAGTCCGATGGCCCCGATCCAGAGGCTCGACCACGCCAGCCAGGGCACGGACGCGCGCAGCCGCGCCGCGCCGGCGAGGCGGTCACGGCGACGGGCGGACAGGGCGATGGCGGAGGTGGCGGGCATGCGGTTCGATGCGTCGCCTGCTCGATGCGAGGCGTCGAACACTGGATGCTCGGAACCGGGCCAACGGTTCACGTGGTCATGAAAAGATCATTTCGTGGATCGCTTCGAGGACCGGGGGCGATCTCGCCCAGCACTTGCCCGCGACACGGGGGTGCCGCGGCCGCATCGGCACGGCGCATCGGGCGCTCGACATGTCTTGTTGCACGGCGCTGCGGCGGTTTCTCCCCAAAACCGGTGAGTCCGGAACGCTGCGTTGATACCTGATTGACAGGCTGGATTTCTAACCTCTGGGGTTCGTTCGGGATGGATCGACTTCGATGCCACCCGTCTTCAAAAAATACCGGGAGGGGTAGACCTTGAACAAGAGTTTCATCACGGCAGCGGCCATCGCGACGCTGACCATTTCCAGCACGTCCGCGTTCGCGACGGCCACGGCCGGCGCCCAGCTGACCAGCCTGACGGTTACGCTCAGCCAGATCAAGGCGAGCGGCCCGGCGGCCTCTGCCACGTTCGCGGTCGGCAGCGGCGACGAGTTCTACACGTACGCGTACACCTATGATCCGTTCACGTATCAATACGTCGTGACGTACGGCAGCGGCGCGTTCGGCGAGGGTGGCCAGTCCGTCAGCACTCCGCACGCCGGCGGAGCCGGGGCACTGACCGGTGACGTCTACAGTGACGACGGTGCCGTGGTGGCGACGTCGGCCAGCGCCTCCGGCACCCCGGGAAGCGTCTCCCTCAACTCCGCCATCGGCGAAGTCCTGTTCGGCAACGCCGGCGGCAGCACCACGTTCACGCTGGGCAAGAACACCCGTCTGGACATCTCCGCCGATTACTCGATCACCGGCAGCGCCAGTGGCGCCGTCGCGACGGGCTACGAGTACGCCGCCGCCGGCGTCTCCCTGTCGCTGACCGGCGTCAACGGCCCGAATTCGCAAACGTCGATTGCCGGCGCATCGAACTATGCGTCGAGCTACTTTGGCAGCCAATACTCGCCGAGCTTCGCGCAGACCGGTGAACTCGATGTGACCTTCACGGGATCGAAGAACGCCATGACGAGCGGCACGTTCTCCGGCTACGTCTACTCGTACGCCTACTCCAACGTCTCGAGCGTCCCGGAACCCGCCAACGCCGCGTTCCTCCTGGGCGGCCTGTCCGCGATCGGCCTGCTGGCCCGCCGCCGCTCGAACTGATCGCCCGCGGCCCTGCAGGGGCCGTCGAACGTCCTGCAACGCCCGCCTCGCGCGGGCGTTGTGCTTTCCGGTCAGGCCGTCGCGGCGGGGTCTTCCTGGTCGTCGTGCGGGAACGGCGCGAACCACGCGAACAGCAGCGGCGGCACCGATGCCAGCAGCACGAACGCGAAGTAAGGCGCGTACTGGTGGCCGAACGCGGCGTACACCGCGCCGCTGACCGAGCCCGTGGCCCACTTGGTGAGCGCCATCACGCCGGTCGCGAACGCGTAGTGCGTCATCTTGAACGGGCCCGGGGCGATCTGCTGCATCATGTACAGCATCTGCCCGACCGAGCCCATGCCGAAGCCGAACTTCTCGATGGCCACGATGGCGCCGATCCACACCGTGTTGTCCGGCAGCGCGTGGCTCAGGTAGAAGTAGGTGACGTGCGGCAGGTTCAGCGTCAGCGCCAGCAGGAACAGCGAGCGCCGGAGCGTCATGCGCGCGATGACGAAGCCGCCGAGGAACGCGCCCACGATGAACGCGATGGTTCCGACCGTGCCGTTGATGGTGCCCAGGGCGGCGTTGTCCAGGCCGAGTCCGCCCGCGCTGCGCGGGTCGAGCATGAACAACGGCCCGAACTTCTCGATGAAGCCCTCGCCGAACCGGTAGAAGAACACGACGGCCAGCATCATCCAGATGTGCGGCTTGCGAAAGAACGTCGCCCACGATTCGCGCAATGCGGGCAGCGCGGCGCCGACCCCCTGGCCCTGCAGCGACGACGGCGCGCCGGGCGGCAGCACGCGCAGGTGCCATAGCCCGAAGCCGCCCATGATCGCGGCCGTGCCGGTCATCACGGCCATCCAGCAATGCACCCACGACCACCCGAGCGTGTTGTGCAACCAGCCGGTGAGCGACACCAGCAGGCCCGAGGCGATGACGGCGCCCAGGTTCCAGCACATGCCCTGCAAGCCGGCGTAGCGCGCCTGGTCGCGCACCGACACGGTGGTCATGAACACCCCGTCGGCGACGATGTCCTGCGTGGCCGACGCGAAGCCGACGATCCAGAAGAACGCGAGCGACGCCGAGAAGAAGCCGGGCAGCGGCAGGCAGAACGCCACCAGCCCCAGCGCGGCCATCATCACGAACTCCATGCTGATGACCCACCAGCGCTTGGTGCGGAACGGCTCGAGGAACGGCGACCACACGGGCTTGAGCACCCACGGCAGGTACATCTGCGAGGTGTACAGCGCGATGTCGTCGTTCGACACGCCCAGGTTCTTGAAGATGATGGCGGCGACGACGCCCACGGTCACGTTGGGCAGGCCCATCGCGAGGTAGAGCGAGGGCACCCAGGTCAGGGGCGAGCGGTTTGAGGCGGAGGTGGACACGGTGGCGAGAGTCAGTTGTCGGCCGCGATTCCCCAAACGGAATCGCCGGGGCCGCCCGCAGGATAGGGGACAATGACAGCGTTGTCATTGCTGTTCACCCTTAGCCCGCCCGGCCCGCATGCGTGTACGGCGAGTGTCAAAGCAGCGCGAGCAGCCCACGCCCGCCCGCCGAGGCGGCCATCACGGTGCCGCTGGCCACGTCCGAGATCGCGTTGCCGGTCGCGCCGAGGCCCACCTGCGCGTAGTGCCCGAGCTCCTTGCCGGCGCTCCACGCGGTGGTGGCGATCTCGTGCGCGCCGGTGGCGATCGCGCTGCCGACGGCCTCGGCGGCCTGCGCGCCGTGCTCGAGGGCGTGCCAGGCACCCGTGGCCACCTCCTCGACCTCGCCCACCGCCGCCTCGCCCGCCTGCTCGAGCGCGTGAAGCGCCCTTGCGCTGAACGCCACCGTCGCGCTGACGCCCTCCTCGATGCCGGTCGCCACGCCGCTGGCCAGGCCCGCCAGCGTGCTGCCGAGTCCGGCACCGGCCACGGCCGCGGCGGCGCGGTCGCCGTGCGTCGTCTGGAAGGTCTCGTGGACGGAGACCAGGGACGGGGAGACGGAATGGACGGACATGCGGAGCATCCTGCGACGGCGGTCGAACCAGTCGTTCGACCCATGCACCGATGCTAGGAAATCGTCGCCGCCCCGGAAGCCCGATCAAGACCGCGAAACAGGCCGCCGATACCTGGGGCAAACAATGTGTCGGCCCTGACACCCGCCCGACAGTGCGCGTTCAGCTCAGGACAACGCGCGGAACACCGTCAGCAGCCAGCCGAAGCGCGGCGGGCGCGGCGGACGCGCCGTGCGCGCCGCGAGCCGGCTCGGCCGGAACTCGGACTCGCGCTCCTTGGCCACCGGCAGCGGCGCGCGCACCAGCGTCCGGCGGCGCGCCTGCGGGGCGATGGATGGCGCCGACACGGGCACCGCCGCGCGCGCGCTCGATTCGAGCTTCTCGGCCTGCGCCCACGTGGCATCGACCCAGTCGACGAGCGGGCGCCACTGCGCCAAGTCGACCTCGACCTTGGCTGCCGGCACGTCGAACAGCGACAGCCCCTGCTCGGCGCAGCGCCGGTAGACCTGCGAATCTCGCAGCGAACCCACGTAGGGCAGGCCATGCTCCAGCGCCCACGCCTCCAGTCGCGCGGCGCCCTTGGTCCGCGCGTCCACGCGCATGCCCACGACCGCCACCTTGCAGCGGCCGCTGATCACGCGCGGCAGGGTCATCAGCTCGGCGTGGCATTCGAGCGCCGATTCGCGGTCGAACACCGAGTCGCTCACGGGCATCAGGATGCAGTCGGCGCTCATCGCCAGGCGCGCGAGGTCGTAGCCTTGCAGGCCGCCCGGGGTGTCCAGCACCACGTGCGCGATGCCGGCCGGCGGCCGCACCACGCTCTTGCTGCCGAACGCCGAGCCGGTGATGGCCGCTCCCTTGGCCAGCGGCTGCGCCGCGCGACGACGCAGCCAGGCCAGGGACGAGTGCTGGCGATCGACGTCGCCGAGCATCACGGGCAGGCCGCGGTTGGCCAGGCTGCCGGCCAGCTGCGTGGCAAGCGTGCTCTTGCCGCTTCCGCCTTTGCGATTGATGACTGCTACTACGGGCATGACAGGGGAGGCGCCGCGCGCCTTGCAAGAGGGATCCGCCGAAGTGCACGAGCGTTCGACGCGGCGTGCTGGGCCATTGTGGAGCTGTCAACCCCCTGTTGCTGTGAGCGAATGGACAGCACCGTAACGGTTGGTTAGTGCGGACCCTCGCCGCCTGGCGCGCCAGTCAACCGCGCAGCACCCCGACCGCCAGGCGCAGCCCCAGCGCCCCCATCGTCAGCGCGACGCCGCTGTCCAGCCAGCGCCACGCCTGCGGGCGCGCGAACACGGGCGCGAGCAGCCCTGCGCCGAAGCCCAGCCCGACGAACCACACGGCACTGGCGCAGATGCAGCCAGTCAGGAAGGCCGGTCGCAGGCCGGGCGCCTGCTGCGCGCCGACGGCACCGACCAGCAGCAGCGTGTCGATGTAGACGTGCGGATTGAGCAGCGTGCAGGCGAGCGCCTGCAGGAGCACGGGCGCGAGCGGCCGCGCCGCGCCGTGCGTGGCGGTGGCCAGCGCCTGCCCGGCCCACGCCCGCCGCGCCGCCTGCCACGCGTACCAGAGCAGGAACGCCGCGCCCGCCCAGCCCATGGCCTGGAGCAGCAGCGGATGCGCGCCGATGGCCGCCGCCACGCCGCTGACGCCGGCGGTCATCAGGAGCGCGTCGAGCCCCAGGCAGGTGGCGACGATCGCGCCGACGTGCTCGCGCCGCAGGCCCTGCTGCAGCACGAAGGTGTTCTGCGCGCCGACGGCCACGATGAGCGAGGCCCCGAGCGACAGGCCGGCGAGCCAGGCGAGAAGGTGTGCGTCCATGCATGCAGTCTGGCGGGACGGGCAGGGCACGACAAGTTAGCATTGCTGAACCAGGATTAGCCCAGATGATCGACCACAACCTCGTCCGCGCCGTCGCTGCAGTGGTGCGCGAAGGCAGCTTCGAGGCCGCCGCGCGCGCGCTGAAGGTGACGCCCTCGGCGATCTCCCAGCGCGTCAAGCTGATCGAGGAGCGCCTCGGCTCGGTGCTGATCGTGCGCGGCCAGCCTTGCATCGCCACCGAGACGGGCGCGCGCCTGTGCCGCCACGCCGAGCTGGTGGGCGCGCTCGAGGCCGAGCTGCACCGCGACCTGCCGCAGCTCGCACAGGCCGGCAGCGCGCCGGAACCGGCCACGCTGCGGGTCGCCGTCAATGCAGACTCCCTGGGCACCTGGTTCGTCGCCGCCATGGCGCGCTTCGGCCGCGAGCACGCGACGCTGCTGGACCTGGCCGTGGACAACGAGGACCACACCGCCGACGCGCTGCGCCGCGGCCGCGTGCTGGGTGCCGTCACGTCCATCGCGAGCCCGGTGCAGGGCTGCCGCAGCCGGCGCCTGGGCGCGTTGCGCTACGTGGCCACCGCCAGCCCCGCGTTCGTCTCACGCCACCTGGCGGGCGGGCTGACGGTCGACGCGTTCGCGCGCGCGCCCAGCTTCAGGTTCGACGGCCGCGACGAGCTGCAAGCCCAATGGGTGCGCCGCCTGCTGCGTCGCGACGTGCCGCTGCCCGCGCACCGCATGCCGGCAACCCAGGCGTCGGTGGATGCGGCGCTGGCCGGCATCGGCTGGGGTATGCATCCGGAGTCGCTGGTGCGGCCGCACCTGAAGGCCGGGAGGCTGGTCGAGCTGGCGCCGGGCACGCCGATCGACGTGGCGCTGTACTGGCAGTCGGCGCGGTTGCCGGTGCCGGCGCTGGAGCAGCTCGGGCGCGCGGTGGCGGCCACGGCCGCGGAGGCGCTGGTGCAGGCGCGCGCGTGAGCCGCGGCGCCCCAAAAAACACGGGCGCGACCCACATCGAGTGAGCGCGCCCGCGGGTCGGTCGAGACCTGGCTACATCACGTAGGGAGGTCCCTCTCGGACCAAGAGAATGAAGACATATCACCTCCTTTCGCAGCGGCTTTGGGATGTCCAGATTACCTCAAGACGGCGATTCCTGCCCGCTGGCCCGTGCCATCGGCCTGCTGCGCGGTGAGGACGAGCGCGGCCTGATCCGGGGCCGCGGCGGGGAATGACACGGGCGACAATCGGCACGGCCCTCCAGGAACTCGACCATGCCTGCCCTCCTCACCTACCTGCGCTCCGACGCGATCCGCCTGACCCATGGCGACGTTGCCTACGAGCCGATCACCAGCGACGCCGCGCTCGGGGCGTTGCTGCTGGCGCTGGACCTGCTCGACCGCCGGGCCTTCGACGTCCCGGCCATGCGCTACGCCGATCGCGTGGCGCTGGTGCCGGCGCTCGATGCCGCGCGCCAGTACGGATTGATCCTGCGGCGCCATGTCGACCGCGTCGACCGCGCCGTGCCGTTGTTGCCGCCCTCGGTGACGGTGGATACGGCGCATGGTTGGGTGCACGAGGCCGCGGCGCTCGTCCCCGAGGCCGAGCGCGACCGGTTCTGCTGGCGGCTCGCGCGTCGGCTGGGCGCG
>Ga0209677_100746_pt1 | contig 16488 bp, 17 predicted proteins | sample AraplaCvi_mCL_r2_2_FD_184285 | JGI IMG/M metagenome (GOLD analysis project Ga0209677, IMG submission 184285) | Arabidopsis root microbial communities from North Carolina, USA - plate scrape CL_Cvi_mCL_r2 (SPAdes) (version 2) | ecosystem: Host-associated > Plants > Roots > Endosphere | place: USA... | reverse complement strand
GGAGCTGCCTGTCTTGGACATGAGTTCCTCCCGACCATGTGCGGCAGTTCCTATCGTGCCGTCCGATCGGGAGTTTCAGCGCCGCCGCTTCAGGGCGTCAACAAACGGACGCGTGAGCGTGCAACGCTCGCGCCGCTGCCCTGCAGGTTGCGCAGGGGCCGTGCCATTCTGCGATCGACGATCGACCGCTTGTTCCTCGAAACGTCTGAACAGCCCTGGCGGTTCGCCAGGGACTATTCGGGCATTGTCTGACGAATCAATATCTGGCCACGACCGGTCCGCCGAACCGGTAGTTCAACCGCACTGTTAGCAGATCCACATCCTGGCCGATCCGGTTGGCGGCGCCCGCCACGATCGGATTGGAAACCGAGAAACTGTTGTTCGCGTCCCCATGAAGAGCCGGTCATATTCAATGCCGACGGACCAGTTTGGTGTGAACCCGTATTCAAACCCGACGCCGACAGTTGCGCCCCAACGCGTCGAGCTTGCGGACGCAATGTCCACGCCGGTCGCGGTCGTAAAGATGTCGTATCTGTTGCCGGTCACGGCCGCACCGCCCTTGACGTAGAACAGCGCTTCATTCCAGACGGCCCAGCCGAGCTGCCCGGTGATAAGGCCGAGCCCGTCCGTCTTTGCCGCGGTCGAGAATGCCGGATTGATCACACTGACACGAGAGCTCTTCAAGTCGGCCCAGTCGCCTTGTCCCTCGAGCCCGAACACGAACTGGCCGGTCTGCCATCGATAGCCGAGCTGGCCGCCGAACACGCCGCCCGAACGCGTGCTGCAACCATCGGCAACGATGGCCCCGACGGCAGGAACGAAGTTCCAGCAACTGCGGCTCTCGCCCCAGCCGCCGTTGGCGCCGATATAGAAGCCGGCCCAGCTATAAATCGGAGGAGGAAGGAAGCGGAGGCGCCTTGACGGCCATGTCAGCCGCGAGTGTAGGGGTCGTCATACTCAACGCGACGATTCCTGCAACGACGTATTTATTCATATCCAGTCTCCAACCTCCGTGGCCGTACAACTCCTGCGATCAAAATGCAAGCAAAGCGTAAGTTGGGATGGCTGGGACGGACGTATCGAATTGGCAACAGTCCAGAACAATCGATGAGTGCCGGCGAGAGTTTGTCACGATGGTAGCTATGGAGCTGAAGGCGCTCCCGGCTCCGATGGAGGCGGCTCTTCGCCAAGCCAATCGACGATCCGTTGAGGATGGATCACCTTCTTTGGGAGATGCGGATTGATGGTGCCAGCAAACACGACCAGCCCCTCCAAGAGCTTCGCACGCGCGAAAGCCTTGGCTTCCGTTTCGGTCTCAAATGCTCTGGTGCGGCGGGGGCTGCGCTGTTTTTTTCGCAGCAAGCCACGTTTGCGGACCTCGAAGGTGACATACCAGGTGATAGGCAATGCGACACCGAACCATGATGTGTCGACATGCAACGGTCACCCGCCGGCCGGGTTTTGATCTGCATCAAATGGTTGCGGCATCGCGCTCGATTGGCCAGCGGCCTCGAGCCAAGCCACCGCCGCTCGCGCGCTCCGTCAGTTGCGCGAGGAAGGCCCGGGAGATTGTCCCACAGGCCTTCCTCTGGATCGATCAGCCCATCGTCGGCATCACGAACTCGGCGCCGGCGCGAATGCCCGTTGGCCATCGGCTCGTGATGGTTTTCAGCTTGGTGTAGAAGCGAACGCCCTCGGGGCCATGCATGTGATGATCGCCGAACAGCGAGGCTTTCCAGCCGCCGAAGGAGTGGAAGGCCATCGGCACGGGGATCGGCACGTTGATGCCGACCATTCCAACCTGGATCTGATACGCGAACTCGCGGGCTGCATCGCCATCCCTGGTGAAGATGGCGGTGCCGTTGCCGAACTCGTGCTTGTTGATCATATCGGCCGCCTCGTCGTAGGACTTGGCCCGGGCGACTGCCAGCACCGGACCGAAGATCTCCTCGCGGTAGATCTTCATATCCGTCGTCACACGATCGAACAGGCTGCCGCCGATGAAGTATCCGTTCTCGTAACCCTGGCGGCGGAAATCGCGCCCGTCGACAATGAGTTTCGCGCCTTCCTCCACGCCGGCATCGATGTAGCCGCGGACCTTGTCGAGATGCTGCTTGGTCACCAAGGGGCCCATCTCGGCGTCGGGATCGGTGCCGGGCCCGATGTTCAGGGCGCGGACCTTGGGCGCCAGCTTTTCGATCAGCCGCTCGGCGGTGGTGTCGCCGACCGGCACGGCGACCGAAATCGCCATGCAGCGCTCGCCGGCGGAGCCATATGCCGCGCCCATGAGAGCGTCGACCGCCTGGTCCATGTCCGCGTCGGGCATGACGATCATGTGGTTCTTGGCGCCGCCGAGCGCCTGGCAGCGCTTGCCGTGTCGGGTTGCCGTCTCATAGATGTAACGGGCAATCGGAGTCGAGCCGACGAAGCTCACGGCGACGATGTCCGGATCGGTCAGAAGGGCGTCGACCGCCTCCTTGTCACCTTGCACGACGTTGAAAACGCCGTCCGGCAGGCCGGCCTCCTTGAGCCATTGCGCGAGCACGAGCGCGGCTGAGGGATCGCGCTCCGACGGCTTGAGGATGAACGTGTTGCCGCACGCAAGCGCGACCGGGAACATCCACATCGGAACCATCGCCGGGAAATTGAACGGCGTGATGCCGGCGACAATGCCAAGCGGCTGACGCAGCGCATGGCTGTCGACGCGTGTGCCGACGTTCTCGGTGATCTCTCCCTTCAGGAGTTGCGGCGCGCCGGTCGCGAACTCCACGACTTCCATGCCGCGCTGGATTTCGCCCTTCGCATCCGACAGCACCTTGCCGTGCTCGGCGGTGATCACCTCCGCAAGTTCATCGATCCGGTCTTCGAGAATTCGCAAGAAGCGGTTGAGGACGCGCGCGCGCCGGAGCGGTGGCGTGTTGGCCCAGACCGGAAAGGCCTTTCGGGCTGCCGCTACGGCCGCCTTCACGTCGTCAGCCGAAGCCAGCCCGAGCGTCCCTGACTGCTCGCCGGTCGCAGGATTGTAGACGGGCGAGGTGCGGGTGCTCCGGCTCGGCACCAGCGCGCCATTGATGAAATTCGGAATCGTCGCGGACACGGCTCTCTCCTCCAGGCTGGCTTGATCGCGCCCGGTATGAGGTGCATAAAACCGCGTATCAACGGCCGGGTTTGCGGCTCCGTTGTGCAGAAAGTATAGTCGATGGATTGGGAACGCGTTCGGATATTCCTTGAAGTCGCGCGCGCTGGTCAGATCCTGAAGGCCTCCAAGAACCTGCGGCTCAATCATGCCACCGTGGCCCGCCAGCTCACCGCACTGGAGCGCAGTCTGGCGGCCAAATTGCTCGAACGGCATACCTGGGGCTGCACGCTGACGCCGGCCGGCGAGGCGCTCGTCGCTGCGGCGGAGCGTGCGGAGAGTGAGTTCCTCAAAGTCGGCGCGAGCATTGCCGGTGCGGCCGAAAGGATCACCGGGACGGTGCGCGTCGGCGCCCCGGACGGGCTCGGCAACTATTTTCTGGCTGATCGTCTTGGCGCGCTGGCGGCGAAACATCCAGGACTCGTCATCCAGCTCGTGCCGCTTCCGCGCACCTTCTCCTTGTCCAGGCGGGAGGCTGACATCGCAATCGTGCTGGACCGGCCCAAGCAAGGCAAGCTGATCCTGTCCAAGCTGACCGACTACACGCTCAGTGTCTACGCCGCGGAGAGTTACCTCGCGCGCGAAGGGCCCATCAAGACGCAGGCCGATCTTGCCGGGCGCCTGTTCGTGACACAGGTCGAGGATTACGTCTACAGCCGGGCGCTCGATTATGCATCCGTGCTCGGCCGCCTGATGTCGCGGCGTTACGAGTGCGGAAGCGTCGTCGCGCAGATGGAGGCCGTCCGAGGCGGTCACGGCATCGGCATCCTCCATGACTACGTCGCGCGCCGTTATCCCGAACTGAAGCGCCTGCTTCCCGACATCCGCTTCGTCCGCAATTACTGGCTCACGTCGCATCCCGACACGCACGAAACGCGGCGTGTTCAGGAGGTCCATCGCTTCATCGCCGCCGCTGTGAAGGCGGCTAGGTCGTCTTTCGAGGCGGCTTGAGCGAAGCAGCGGCCTGCTCCGGCGGCGATCCGAGCTTTGCTCCCGATCCAGCACAGTCCATGAACGCCCGCAGTGCGGACGATACGAACGAATCCTTTCGGTGCACGAAAACGGTCATGGCTTTTCCTGTGCCGTTCGGCAGCGGATGCAGGCGGATCAAGCCCTGCCGTGCGGCGGGTTCGGCGACCACGCGCGGAATCAATGACAGGCCGACCGACGCCGCGACACAGCCGATGATTCCGTCGAGCGTTCCCATTTCCATCCAACGCAGATCGACGAAGCCGCGATGGGCCAGATACTCGGTCAATCGCTGCCGATACGAGCAGCCGGCACGGAAGACGATCACCTTGCGACCGCTTCCTGAAGCCAGAAACTTGCTGAGGTGTTGGGGTGACGTCACCATCGCCGGCGTGATCAGCACCAGCTCCTCCTCTACGATCGGCTGACAGGCCAGTTCGCCATGCGTGACGGGAGCCGATACGAACGCGCCATCGAGTTTCCGCGATAATACGCAGTCGACCAGGGCTGCCGTCGGGCCTGTCTCGATCTGAACATCGACGTCCGGATAGGCGATCGCGTAATGCGTCAGCAATGGCGGCAGCCGCAATGCCGCGGTCGTTTCCATCGCACCGATGCGCAACTCGCCGCTCGGGGCCACCTCGTCCTTCACGGCGCAATGGGCTTCCGCCAGGAGATTGCTGATCCGTTTGGCGTAAGGGAGCAACCTGCTTCCCATCGAGGTGAGCGTCACGCCCTTCTTCGACCGATGAAAAAGCTGGACGCCGAGCTGGGTCTCGAGGGCCCGAATTCGCTGCGTCACGTTGGATTGGACGGTGTGGAGGTCGTTGGCCGCGCGGCCGATGCCGCCCGCCATGGCCACCGCGGCGAAGAAGTTCAGGTCGGTACTGTCCATGCGGGTCATCTCCCAAAACGATGACCTTGATCAAAAATAATCACTTTTCGACTGTCAATGGCCAACCTAGGTTTTCGGCCTCGAAACGGCGGACTGCGCCTGAGAGGGAGGGGACATGACGATGAAGACGAGACTGACGGAATATTTTGGACTCGAGCATCCCATCGTGCTGGCGCCGATGGATCCTGCCGCAGGCGGCGAACTGGCCTCCGCAGTGTCTGCGGCCGGCGCGCTCGGTCTGCTCGGCGGCGGCTATGCCAACCGCACCTGGTTCGAAGAGCAGTCGTCCAGGGTCAGCCGCCCGGATGTGGGCTGCGGCTTCATCACCTGGGCGCTGGCGAACGATGCTGGTCTGCTCGATCTCGCGCTGGAGCGGCACAACAAGGCGATCATGTTGTCGTTCGCCGATCCCGCGCCGTATGCGCCGAAAGTGAAGCAGGCCGGCATCCCGCTGATCTGCCAGGTGCAGACGCTCGAACATGCCAAGCGGGCCATCGACGTTGGGGCAGATGTCGTCGTCGCGCAGGGCACCGAGGCAGGCGGCCATGGCCTGACCGCGCGCTCCACGATGCCGTTTGTTCCGGCGGTTGCAGATCTCATCGCGCAAAGGGCGCCCCATGTTCTCGTGCTCGCCGCCGGCGGCATCGCCGACGGACGTGGCGTCGCCGCGGCGCTGATGCTTGGCGCCGACGGTGCGTTGATGGGCACGCGCTTCTGGGCCACGCAGGAGTCGGTCATCCATCGCAACGCGAAGGAAAAGGTCGTGACGGCCACGGGCGATGAAACGATCCGCACGCGCGTCTACGACGTGGTGCGGAAGAAGGCCTGGCCCGCCGCATACACCGGGCGCTTGATGACGAACGGCTTCATCGAGAAGTGGCACGGCCGGGAAAACGAATTGCGCAGCCTTCAGGAGGCGGAGCTGCAGCGGGTCGAAATGGCCTCGGCCTCCGGCGACTATGACACCGCCAATGTCACCGTCGGCGAGAGCATCGGGCTCATCAACGACATCCCGACAGCGGGCGAGTTGGTGAGGCGCATTTCGGCCGAAGCGAGCGCGTGTCTCGCACGTTATGCGCCGGCACGGAATTCGATGGCCGCTTAACAGACTCGTAACTTCTTGACCCTTGCCGGGTGAAACGGCGCGTGCGCTACCCGCGCACGTGCGCGAGACAACACGCGCCCGAAACGGGCGAAGGAGAGATGTTGATGAGTGAAGCGAAGGTGGACGCCCAGGCTCCGGGTGTCTGGACCGTGGTGCTTGCCTCGAGCGCGGGCACGATCATCGAGTGGTACGACTTCTACCTGTACGGAAGCCTTGCCGTGTTCTTCTCGACCCTGTTCTATCCCGCGAACGATCCCACCGCAGCGGTCCTGATCAGCGTTGCGACCTTTGCAACGGGATTCGTCATTCGCCCGTTCGGCGCCATCGTGTTCGGCAGTCTGGGGGACCGGCTGGGCCGGAAGCACACCTTCCTGCTGACCTTGATCCTTATGGGGATTTCGACGACGGCGGTCGGAGTTCTGCCGACCTATGCAAGCATCGGCTTCGCTGCGCCGGTCGCACTGGTGGTGCTCCGCCTGGTCAGGGATTGGCCATCGGCGGCGAGTACGGCGGCGCTGCCATCTATGTCGCGGAGCATGCTCCGGCACATCGCCGCGGCTTCTACACCAGCTTCATCCAGACCACGGCCACAGTCGGCTTCTTCGTTGCCATTCTGATCGTGCTGGCGTGCCGGCTGTCGCTCGGGGAAGATGCATTCCGCGCGTGGGGATGGCGAATCCCGTTCCTGATGTCCGCTCTTCTCGTCGTGCTTTCGGTCTATCTTCGTCTCAAGCTCAGCGAATCGCCCGTGTTCGAGCAGATGCGCCGCGCCGGCAAGGTCTCGCGTGCCCCGGTGCGCGAAAGCTTCGGCACCGGACAGGGACTGCGCTACGCGCTCTATGCCCTGTTCGGCGCAACCGCAGGCCTCGGATGCGTGTGGTATACTGGGCAATTCTACGCGCTGTATTTTCTGCAGAGCGTTCTCAAGATGGACTTCCTGACAGCGAACGTCTGCGTCGCCGTTGCATTGGCGATCGGCACGCCGTTGATCGTCGTGAGCGGCGCGCTTTCGGACCGCATCGGCCGCCGTCCGCTGATCGTCACCGGACTGGTGCTCGCCGCTGCGCTCTACGTTCCCATCTACATGGGCATCACGACGGCCGTGGCGGCTCAAAATTATGCGGTCGTGACCGCGCTCATCCTGGCGCAACTCATCTTCGTCGCGCTCGTCTATGGGCCGAATGCCGCGTTTCTGGTCGAGCTGTTTCCGGCGCGGCTGCGCTACACCTCGATGTCGTTGCCGTACCACATCGGCACCGGCATATTCGGCGGCTTCGTTCCGCTGGTCCGCCTCTCGCTGGTGAGTTACGCCGGCAACATCTACGCGGGCCTCGCCTATCCGATCGCGATCGCGATGTTGACGGCGATCGTCAACGTGCTTTGCCTGCCCAAATCTGTCCCAACCCAAATCTCGACCGAATTGGAGACGGCGCCTGCGATCAGCCGGCAGATCGCTTGAGATGGCCGACACGGCGATGGCCGAAATCACATCGAAAAGCCAGCCAATCAAACAGAGCAAGGAGTCACCGATATGCCATTCCTCCGTTTCGATCTGATCGAGGGAAGGAGCGATGCTGAGACCCAACAGCTGCTCGATGTCACCCACGACGTGCTGGTGGAGACGCTCCACGTGCCGGCCCGCGACCGCTACCAGGTCGTGCATCAACATCCGCGATCTCGTGTCGTCGCGCTTGACACCGGCCTCGGGATAAGCCGCACGGACAATCTGGTCATGTTGCAGTTGACCAGCCGTCCACGCGATGCGGCGGCGAAATCGGCGTTCTATCGCGTTCTGGCCGAACGGCTGTCGGCAACGTGCGGGATAGCCCCGGGCGACCTCGTCATCAATTTCGTGATCAACGCGGATGAAGATTGGTCATTCGGCATGGGCCGGGCCCAGTTCATAACAGGCGAGTTGGCGTAAGACCTAAAGACAGGACTGTATCGCGCGATCTTCGAATCGATGGTCCGCTCGTCGGGAGCTTGTCCTCTGAAAGACCAGCTCAATTGGCCGACGGGCGGCACGGATCGGGAGGCGACTGTCCGGCAAAGCCGAACACCGAGACCCTCGCAGCGTCCGCGGTCGGCAAGAATGGCCGCCCTTGGTCACGCCGGTGGGGCGGACGTTGCTCGGCGCGCGCGGAATATCCCTCGATGGGACGACCCGTGCCGGGCGCGTTATTAGTACAGGCACTGGTTTCTGGCCCTTCGGCGGCCTTTCTCAAATCGGCATGCGGCCCACGCGCTCAACGAGCTTCTCGTCCGCAGCATTTCGCTGGAGTTGTCGTTTGCGACCTGACGACATGAAAAGATCAAATTATAGTTCGCTCCACAGGTCGCTTATGCTCGTTCCCGTGCAGACGCGCTTGATGAGTTCAGGCATTCTTTGCTCCAGCAGTGAAGGCTGGCTTTGTTACCTGCGTCCCTCGCTGCTCCCTGCCAAGAAATACAAAAAAACAAGTGGTGATAATAAACGAACAGGGGGATCGTCATGGCTATCCTCGACACCGCGCTTTGCAAGGCTCACCAAAATAACATCAATCGATATAAGCGACTGCTCGACACCTATCTCACGGATATCGAGCGGGATTTCATAGAAGGGCGTCTTTCGGAAGAGCAAGCTGCCTTGCGTCTTCTCGATCAAGAACAGCCAATGTCCCGGCTCCCACATTCGTATCAGTCTGCCGCGAGCTCGTTTCCGAATGTCACAGCCAAAGGACACTCGGTCTGAGGTGAGCGGGCCACGCCGGAACGCTCCGGCGGTGCCGTAAATGGCTCTTGCATTGCTGGTTTTGTCAGTCCGATTGAGTGCTGTTACGCGTGCTTAAATAGTTGTGGAGGGGTGCAATGATTATCAATCCCAAACCGTTATTCCATTTCAGCCTGATTACCCTTGGTGTTCTCGACGTCGTGCTGGCGACTCTCCTGATCTCGGCATTCTTGGAGGGCTGACTGCCGCTCGCCGCCCAGCGTGTCCGAGCTGTCCGACAGCTTGAAGGTCGCAGCTCCGATCGCTGTATCAAAATCACATCCCGCGACGCAAGGAGCGCTGCTCTGTTCTGGCGGCGACAGGGATTTCGGCTCCCGCATCACGATCTAAAGGCCAGAGATCTGAGTCATTCTCCAATCGGTGATCAGGAAGGTGTTTCTGGTGGCGCCCTGCGCCGGGAAGCCGGGCACGAACCTTCCTGCCGAAAAGTGATACGGCCTGAAGCCGAGCGTCGAGACGAGCTCTAGCAACTCCGGCTTGTCGTGCAGGCTCTCGACCAGCAGGACCGGCTCGTACTTTCGCAGGGTTTCGAGGCCGCCTTTGATGACATTTGTCTCCAGGCCCTCGACATCGATCTTGATGAACACCGGATTCTCGACTGCCTGCATATCGAGCGTCTCGACCGGACACTGGTACGACTTGACGACCAGATGCTTCGGCGAGAAGAAGAACACGGTGTCGTTGTTGATCCAGCCCTGAGCATCCGCATAGCTGAGGGAGGCGAGCCCGTCATAGACAAAGCCTCGGTACACCGGAACGTGCAGCGTGAGCATCGCGACGGCGTCGGAAAGGCCAACGGCCTTTATCCTGACGTTGGGGTCTGCCCGATAGCGCCTCTCGAGCTTGTCGGCGAGCTCGGGATTGGGCTCGAATGACACCACCTTCGCATCGGGTGCGAACAGCTTGATGGATTCGATCGACTGACCGGTGTTGGCGCCAATGTCGACATACGTTCCGTGCAGTACGTCTTTGAACAGCCGGATGGCTGCGAAGTCGCCATCGCTCGGCTTGCGCATGGTTCGGCGTTGCCACCGGTAGAAATCGTCCTTCGCCTCCTTGAGCGAGGGGAAATAGGACTGCGCCGTTCTTGCATATTTCTTGAGGCGCCATTTCAGCAGGGCAAACTGCGCTTTGCCGTAAGCCATAACGATCTCCGCACTTAAAATGAACAGTCCGAAGCGGGTTCACCCCTGAACCCGGTAACCATAATGTCTCTTCAAATTACACCAAGGCCGCGCCGTTGGGCAGATCCAACGACGGAGCAGCCACCTGGAGAAGAACGACAATAGGCGAACTTCAGGGGAAATCTGCTGGAAAAACCCGAGCGCAAAAGCAGCGCAAGATCTGCTGTGCGCCAGTCTGCACGGTGAGAGCAATCGAGATCGGGACTCCGGGAGCGAAGGCTCACTGCCCGCTTACCCGCTCTTCGGTCGAAAAGGAGAGGCGCCAGCCAAATTGTTGAATCTACTGGCGCGCCCGACACGATTTCAAATGTGTGACCTTTGCCTTCAGAGCAATTTAGCTCGCCCGACGCAAGAATACGCCGGGGCATCCGATGTTTCGCTATCATACTCTAATCACGAGAAAATCTGGAATTCTGGTCCGCCGGCCGTATCCCGGGCTTCGTCCCGATTTCTCTCCAACTGCTTAGAAATTCCGTGGCCAAGCTCGGCAAACGCGTGGCCCGACGGCGCCGAACTGCTGGGCAAAGACTACGTCATCTGGGATAATGAACTGCCGGGCTTCGGGTTGCGCGTCTTCAAGTCAGGCAAGCGCAGCTACCTCATCCGGTTTCGTTCTGCCGGCCGCTCTCGCCGCGACGATCGGTGTTCTTCGGCAAACAGCGCCGTACCCGCTTCGTTGACCTGACGACGTCCCACTCTCATGCGCCACCAGCCAGCGCTTGGCAATGCCGCTCAAGGGGTTGGCTTGTATCTGGCCGGCGCGCTCTTCAGGTCGAATAGGAACGGCCCGTTGATCTGCTCGATCAAGATGCGGAGAGTCTTAACCGTCGCGAATGTACGCGCCAGCTCCATCAGCTTGCGCGCGGCGGCGTCGGGATCGGTGAACTTCCGGACTCGATGAACACTTCACTGTTAACCGCTAGGCCCGGTGTCAGTCTAATACCCGATAGACCGATCATCTCCGTGCGACCTTCGTGCCGGCTCCATGCCAACTCGTGCGCCACGTACATGATAACCGAGGTGATGGCGGCGATCCCGGCGGTGTGGCCGGCGGTCGCCATGTGTCCGGTGGTCCAGAAAGAGATCGCAAAAATCTCGGTGGTTCCGATCAGCCGCCACGTAAGGGCCTTCGCGATCGCCTTGCGCATTGGGGATGCTCTCCTCGGTTTTTCCCAGTGGTCCGAGTGTCCGGCAGACCCTCACGGGTCGTGCACTGCGCGCTTCTCTGGAGTGATTGCGCTGAACGTTGAGGTGTCCGTGGTCATCATCGCTGAATGTCGGCGAGGTCCGTGGAATTACACCGCGTTGACTGGACCTCTCATCAGCGGGTCCATCGGCCGCCCGACTGAACATCATGATAATCGATAAAATTGTATCGACAATTGAAAGCAATCGTTAAGGTTACCGCGGCGGCCACAAGGTTCAAAAGCGTCTAATCCTGTGGAAGTCTGAGCGTTGCGACGAGAACGCACGCAAGGGCCAGAGCCGCGCCGACGCCTGCAACGCAGGCGAGCCATCCGAACTGGTTGAACAATTGGCCAAGTACGGCGCTGCCAACCAGGCCGCCAAAGAAATAGCAAGCAAGATAGGTGCCGCTGGCAACGCCGCGGTTTGTCCGTGCCGCTTGGCCGACGAAGCTGGTCGCGCAGGCTTGTGCAAAGAAGGTGCCCGCCCCGACCAGCACCATCCCCGCGAGCACATCCGCAAGATGCGAGGAGAGCATCAGCGGCAGGCCTAGGCCCGCGACTGCGAGGCCGCCCCAAAGGGACGACCGCATGCCAAACAGTGCGACTGCCTTGCCAGCCAGCAGTGTCGTGACAATGGAAGGGAGAAAAACGAAATAGGCCAACCCGACGCCCATCATGTCCAGCGATAGCGGAGCACGCACCAGGATGAAGTTGACGTAAGTGAATGTGCCAATGAAGGCGAACAGGATGCAGAAGCCGAGGCCAAAGGCGGCGCGCAAGGCCGGATTGCGCCAATGCTCGGCCATGGCAGAAAGTGGCGATTGCGCCGGGCCGGTGGAAGACATCGACTGAACGCGCTTGATTGTCGCATAAACCAGCAGCGCGCCTGCGAGATTGAGCAAAGCAAAGACATAGAAATTGGTCGCCAGACCAAGATGGTCGGACACAGCCGCCGACATGAGGCGCCCGATCAGATTGCTTGCGACGTTCCCGGTGATATAGGCGGCGAAGGCGCCGCCAGCATCCATTGCGCTGCACTGCTCGCCCAGATAGGCGAGCGTCAGCGTAAAGGCTGAAGCCATGCAGAGACCCTGCATGACGCGAAGAACGGTGAAGACAGCAAGGTTTGGCGCAACTGCAAGCAGGCTTGTCGGGATCGCGAGCACGAGGAGGCTTGCCAGAATGCCAATCCTCCGGTCGATGTGCGGGCTGAAGGACCCGACCACCAGTCCGGCGACTGCCATGCCCATCGTGCTGGCATTGACCGCAAATCCCATCGCTCCCGGCGTTACACCGTAGTGCCGAGCCAGCGATGGCAGGATTGCCTGGGTGGCGAACAGGTCGACAACGGTCAGAAACGCCGTGAGGCCGATCACCAGAGAACGCAGCGCCACGCCGGGGGAATGACCGCGCGCTTGCATGGCTTGCATCGTTGCTTCGGCTGGCATGTCGGTCATGGGGAAATCCTCTCGCAAGTGGTGGATGTGACGCCCGGGGCGTGCGGGACTGACATGGGGCGCCCGGGTCGTCACATCCGGTAACGAGGCATGGGCGAGCACCCGTTACATATTGCGGTCGTTCGGATCCTTGCGAACATCGCCGACGTAAAGAATGACTGTCTCCTTGCCGAGGTTCTTCCACCAATGCGAGGTGCCGTAGACCTCTGACCGCAAGTCGCCGGTCTTGTGCACGATCGGATCAATGCAGTTGCTGGCGTATTCCACGATCTCGCCCTGCTGGACAAAGATCAGCGCCGGCCGATCGTCATGGCTGTGCCACGGGACGATGCCGCCGGGCTCGATCGTCAGCTTGCGGAAACGAAGCTCGCGGCCTTCGATATGCGCGGGCTGCTTGCCGAGATCGATGGAGCCAAGGGTTATGTCAGTGACGCCGACCGGCTTGTAGTCTACCATCTGGCGCGTGTTGGGCTTGATCTTATCGGCAGGACATTCGCCGGCATACGCGGCGGATGCTGTCGCGAGCGAGATGGCAGCGGCGCTCGCCACTCCGAGAGCTCGCCGGATCTTGCAAGAGATTGCGATGCGGTCGAACATGTCGTTGTCTCCTTGCTTGATGTCGCGGCCCGAAAAAGCTGGCCGGCTGTGCGGCAACATCGCGCAAACCGCCCGCGTCGGGAAATGCCGGCTGGCTGTCGAGTCGATAGCGGCGGGCTATGCAGCTCAGGCTTGACTAGGCATGAGCCTGATGTTGGAAGCGGACGTCGGATAGGCGCAGATGTGATGCGTCGTGGCTATCGAACCGATTGGCCAAGGGCATTTCCGTCGGCGGCCAATTCGTCCTCTGATCGGCGAGTCCCCGCCGGTTGCCCCTTGTGCGCGGCCGGCACCGGAAAATAACATGCGACTGTGCTGGAGCAGCCATGAACTCGCTTTCACCAATCGATACCGAACGCCTCAGGCAAGCCTTCCTTCGCTGCCGGGAGATGGAGGGCACTCTCAACGAACAGCTCCAGGCCTATGCGGCTGCCGGCCGGGAGATCTTCCCGGCCTATGGCGAGGCCGTTGATCGCCTCGTTGTCAGGATCAACGAGAATGGCGGCGGCGAAAACGCGCCGCGTCCGGGCGAGCCGATGCCAGCTTTCGTCCTGCCCGACGAAAGCGGCCGGCTGATCGCTCTGCCGTCACTGGTCGAACGGGGTCCCGTGGCCGTGATGTTTTTCCGCGGTCACTGGTGTCCTTATTGTCGGCTGAATGTCCGGGCCGTGATCAAGGCCTATGACCGCATCAGGGCAATTGGCGCCGACGTCGTCGCCATCATGCCGGAGACGCAGGCGTATGCGGCAAAATTCAAGGCCGAAGCGGGGACACCGTTCCCGGTGCTGACAGATCTCGACAATGGTTACGCACTCTCCCTCAATCTCGCGATCTGGCTCGGCGCGGACATCGAGGGACTATTGTCATACCTCGATATGGCAGGCTTTCACGGCAACGACGGTTGGGTATTGCCAATTCCCGCGGCCTTTGTCGTCGGCCGTGACGGCATGGTCAAAGCGCGCTTTGTCGATCCCGATTTCCGGCGCCGCATGGCGATCGAGGATTTGCTCGCTGCGCTAAACGACGCCGGATAGGCTGCGCCTGAACCTCTGTGTTTCCCGGGCTCTCACGCTGCTCGGCTCTTTTCCAGGAATTGCCGCCAATCGGCGCCGCGCAGCATGCGCATCACGGCAGATGCGACGGCCGTGCGTTCGCGGCCGGCAACGCCATAAAGGTTCACCGTGCGTCGTGCATCGAGTCCTTCGACCAACGCACGTTGGAGCGTCTGTGGGATCCGCGAAGTGTCGGGAATGAGGGCGACGCCGAGATCGGCCTCCAGCAGCGCAATCAGATCGCGCTCACTCGAGATCTCGTGGCAATGATCCACATCCATGCCGTGTTCGCGCAAGGCGGTGTTCAGCCGCGAGGTGCCTTCGCAGTAGCCGCGCGACAACAGCTGTTCCGAGCGTAGATCATCGACTTCAATGCCGCGATGCCCAGCGAGCCTGTGGTGGGCGTTAACGACGAGCTGAAAGTCTTCCGTAAACAGTGGCCACGCGTCAAGCCGCTCCCAGTTCGGGTCGAGCTCCGCCGCGATCCCGAGCTCGGCCTCCCCGTTCTTGAGCATCTCGCCGACTTCGCGGCTGTTGCCGCGCAGAAAGCGAAATTCCAGCCGATTGAACTGGCGCTTGATCTGATCGAGGAAGGGAATCAGCAGCGACAAATCGATCGAGTGGGTGAGCGCGATCCTCAGCGCGCCGATATCGCCGCTTTTGAATGATGACGCGAGCGAACGCGCGCCGACGGCGGCCTCGTAGCATTGTCTCAGCAAGGGGAGCATGCGCTGCCCGAGCTCAGTCAGTCCGGCCGGACGTTCGCGCCGAAACAGGTCGCCGCCAAACTCAGCTTCCAACTGCTTGATCGCCCGCGTCAGCGACGGCTGCGTCACATTGCATTCATCGGCCGCGCGCGTGAAGTTGAGCGTCCGAGCGACCGCGAGGAAATACCGGACCTGATGCATTTCCATCGTCAAAATCCCTCTGATCCGGGCGCAATGTAGCCGATCAGGGGCGGCTTTGACACCAGAACGACCATAGCGCGCACCTATGGTTTTGGAAGCAAAAGGGCATTTCCGCAAGTTCGTTTTGCGATGCAGATTTCCGAACCATCAGAGGCCCAACGTGGCCGTCGCCAGGAGGTTCGGAACATGAATATCCAGGTCAAGTCGCAAGCCGCTCGCGAGGCGAGAGCACTCGGGGGCAAGGTCGCGCTGGTGACCGGCTCAACCAGCGGAATCGGCCTTGGCATCGCCCGAGCACTCGCCGCCGCAGGCGCAAACGTCGTGCTCAACGGCTTTGGTTCTGCAGACGAGATCGCGAGGACAAAGGAGGCGATAGAAGCCGACCATGGCGTCAAGGCCATCTATTCAGCGGCTGATATGACGTCGCCCGATGCCATCGGCGAGATGGTTGCGGCGACCTTGGGCGAGTTCGGGCGGCTCGATGTTCTCGTCAACAATGCCGGCATTCAACATGTTGCCCCGCTCGATCAGTTTCCGGTGGCGAAATGGGACCAGATCGTCGCGATCGATCTGACATCTGCGTTCCACACCATGCGGCTCGCACTGCCGGCGATGCGCAAACAGAAATTCGGCCGCATCATCAACGTGGCCTCCGCGCATGGGTTGGTCGCCTCACCCTTCAAGGCTGCCTATGTCGCCGCCAAGCACGGCATCGTCGGCCTGACAAAGGTCGCCGCGCTCGAAACCGCCGAAGACGGGATCACCTGCAACGCGATCTGCCCGGGCTATGTCTCTACGCCTCTGGTCGAAGCTCAGATCGATGGACAGGCCAAGGCACACGGGATCTCTCGCGACCAGGTGATCCGCGACGTGTTGCTGGCGCAACAGCCTAACAAGCGCTTTGCGACGGTCGAGGAGATCGGGGCGGTGGCGGTTTTTCTGGCGGGTGAGGCCGCCGCATCGATCACTGGAATTGCGTTGCCGGTCGACGGAGGCTGGACGGCGCATTGAGACAGAGCCGGCGTAACAAGACCGACAGGCATAGCGAATGTTGGGCAGGGGCGGAACGACTGGGAGCAGGACATGCACGACAAGACGTCATCACTGAAATCGCTGGCTCATGATCTCCCGGGCCAGGTGGTGCTGGTGCTTCAGGGCGGCGGCGCGCTCGGCTCGTACCAAGCCGGCGTTTATCAGGCGCTTCACGAGGCCGGCATCGAGCCCGATT
>Ga0209677_100745_pt1 | contig 16512 bp, 13 predicted proteins | sample AraplaCvi_mCL_r2_2_FD_184285 | JGI IMG/M metagenome (GOLD analysis project Ga0209677, IMG submission 184285) | Arabidopsis root microbial communities from North Carolina, USA - plate scrape CL_Cvi_mCL_r2 (SPAdes) (version 2) | ecosystem: Host-associated > Plants > Roots > Endosphere | place: USA... | reverse complement strand
CATCTGCGGCATCGCCAATCCGAGTGCCGGGAAGGTTGCGGTCGGCGGCCACGACATCATCACCGACTATCGTGCCGCGCGCGCGCTGATCGGGCTGGTGCCGCAGGAGCTGCACACCGATTCCTTTGAGACCGTGTGGGCGACCGTGAGTTTCAGCCGCGGCCTGTTCGGCAAGCCGAAGAACCCTGATCTGGTCGAGAAGATCCTGAAGGACCTGTCGCTCTGGGACAAGAAGGACTCCAAGATCATTACGCTGTCCGGCGGCATGAAGCGGCGCGTGATGATCGCGAAAGCGTTGTCGCACGAGCCGCAGATCCTGTTCCTCGACGAGCCGACCGCGGGCGTCGATGTCGAGCTGCGCAAGGGCATGTGGGAAGTGGTGCGCGAGCTGAAGAGCGCCGGCGTCACCATCATCCTGACCACGCACTACATCGAGGAGGCCGAGGAGATGGCCGACCGCGTCGGCGTCATCAACAGCGGCCGGATCATCCTGGTCGAGGACAAGGCCAAGCTGATGCAGAAGCTCGGCAAGAAGCGGCTGACCCTGCATCTGCAGCAGAAGCTCGACGCCATTCCCGAGGTGCTCGCCCCCTATCAGCTCGCTCTTGCGGAGGACGGCTGGCACCTGAGCTACGATTACGACACGCGCGTCGAGCGCACCGGCATTACCAGCCTGCTCGGCGATCTCCGTAACGCCGGCATCCGCTTTGCCGATCTCGAGACCCAGCAATCATCGCTGGAAGACATCTTTGTGAGCTTGGTGCACCAGTCATGAATGTTCGGGCAATCGGCGCGATCTACAAATTCGAGATGGCGCGCACCTGGCGCACGATCCTGCAGAGCATCGTCTCGCCCGTGATCTCGACCTCGTTGTATTTCGTGGTGTTCGGCGCCGCGATCGGGTCGCGCATCAGCCAGGTCGAGGGCGTCAGCTACGGCACCTTCATCGTGCCGGGCCTGGTGATGCTGTCGGTGCTGACGCAGAGCATCGCCAATGCCTCCTTCGGCATCTACTTCCCGAAATTCGTCGGCACGATCTACGAGATCCTGTCGGCGCCGATCTCCCATTTCGAGATCGTGCTCGGCTATGTCGGCGCCGCCGCCACCAAGTCTATCATTCTCGGCCTGATCATCCTCGCGACGGCCGGCCTGTTCGTGCCGCTGCACATCCATCACCCGGTGTGGATGCTGACTTTCCTGGTGCTGACGGCCGCAACGTTCAGCCTGTTCGGTTTCATCATCGGCATCTGGGCCGACGGCTTCGAGAAGCTGCAGATGATCCCGATGCTGGTGGTGACGCCACTGACCTTTCTTGGCGGCAGCTTCTATTCGGTCAACATGCTGCCGCCGGCCTGGCGCTCGATCGCGCTGCTCAACCCGGTGGTCTACCTGATCTCCGGCTTCCGCTGGAGCTTCTACGAGATCGCCGACGTCAACGTCGAGGTCAGCATCGCCATGACACTGATGTTCCTGGCGATCTGCCTTGCGATCGTGTGGTGGATCTTCAAGACGGGGTACCGGCTGAAGCGGTGAGCGGGAGCGCGGATGCCGGACCAACTGTCTGGCAAAGCTCTATTGGACAGGCGCCCTCGCGGCGGCACCGGAGGTGCACCCTCTCCCCTTGTGGGAGAGGGTAGCGAAATCGAGCAAAGCGAGATTGAGCCGGGTGAGGGGTATGTCTCCGCATTCGCAAACGTGGATAGATACCCCTCACCCGGCGAGCATCTGACGATGCTCGCCACCCTCTCCCACAAGGGGAGAGGGTGCGCTGCCGATGTGGAAGCAGATTACGCCGCCGCTTCCACCGGCACCCGCGCGCCGGTCATGAAGGCCACCGCATCCGACATCGTGTAGTCCTTCGGATCGATCACCGTCAGTCGGCGCCCGAGCCGGTGGATGTGGATGCGATCGGCTATCTCGAACACATGCGGCATGTTGTGGCTGATCAGGACAACTGAGACGCCGCGCCGGCGGACATCCAGGATCAGCTCCAGCACGCGGCGCGACTCCTTGACGCCGAGCGCGGCCGTCGGCTCGTCCATGATCACGACGCGTGAGCCGAACGCGGCCGCACGCGCCACCGCCACGCCCTGGCGCTGACCGCCCGAGAGGGTCTCGACGCGCTGGTTGATGTTCTGCACCGTCATCAGCCCGAGCTCGGTGAGCTTCTCGCGCGCGATGCGCTGCATCGCCTTGCGGTCGAGCATGCGCAGATACCTGCCGAGCAAACCCGGCTTGCGCAGCTCGCGGCCGAGAAACAAATTGTCCGCGATCGACAGGCTCGGCGACAACGCCAGCGTCTGATAGACCGTCTCGATGCCGGCGGCCTGCGCATCGAGCGGCGAGCGGAATGCGACCTGCCGCCCGTCCAGCCTGATCTCGCCGTCGTTCGGCACCAGCGCGCCTGACAGCGCGCGGATCAGCGAGGATTTGCCGGCGCCATTGTCGCCGATCACGGCAAGGATCTCGCCCTCATAGAGATCGAAATCGGCCTGGTCGAGCGCGGTGACCCGACCGTAGCGCTTGATCAGGCCGCGGGCTTGCAAGATCGGTTCGCCCTTCGGCTCGCCCTTGGCCGTGCTGCTCGCGGTGCTCATGCCGACACCTTGCGGATCCATTGGTCGAGCGCCACCGCGATGATGATCAGCCAGCCGACCGTGAACTCCTGCCACAGCACATCGACGCCGGATAGCGCGAGTCCGTTGCGGAACACGCCGACGATCAGGGCGCCGATCAAGGTGCCGATGATCGAGCCGCGGCCACCGAACAGGCTGGCGCCGCCGACCACGACCGCGGTGATGCTGTCGAGATTGGCGGTCTGACCGGCCTGCGGGCTCACCGAGCCGATGCGCCCAATCAACGCCCAGCCGCCGAGTGCGGAGATGAGGCCCGCCAGCACATAGACCGAGAACAGGATGCGGTCGGTGCGGATGCCGGTCAGGCGCGCCGCGTCGGGATCATCGCCCACCGCATAAAGGTGGCGGCCATACGCGGTGCGGTTCAGCACGTACCAGATCAGCGCGATGAGGCCGAGCATGAAGAAAGAGCCATAGGTGAAGCGCGCGCCGAGCACGTCGACCGGCCGTCCCAGCCATTGCAGCAGCGGCGCCGCCTTGGCGACGTCCTGCGAGCGGATGGTCTCGGAGGCCGAGTACCAGAGATTGAGCGCGAAGAAGATCGACCAGGTGCCGAGCGTGACGATGAACGGCGGCAGCTTGAAGCCGGTGACCAGCAGGCCGTTCATCGCTCCGCACAGCGCGCCGACGGCGAGCCCGATGCCGAGCGCGAGCGGCGCCGGCAGGCCCATCATCACCGCGAGCTTGCCCATGACCACCGAGCACAGCACCATGGTGGCACCGACCGACAGATCGATGCCAGCGGTGATCACGATCAGCGTCTGCGCCACCCCGATCACGCCGATGATGGTCACCTGCTGGATGATCAGCGACATGTTGAACAGCGACAGGAAGCGCCCGCCGACCACGAGGCTGAACGCCACCACGCCGATCAAGAGCACGATGGCCGGCACCACGGTCGGATTGGCGTGCAGGTAATGCTGCAGCATGCGCGGCAGCGATTTCGCGCGCACCTCGAACTCGGCGACACGGGTGTCCCCATCCTTGCCTGATAGCTCGAAAGCCTGGGCGCCCTGAGGTCCCGTGCCGGTCTCGGTCATGGGCGTGATCTCCGCTGGGGTAGAGCTATCAGCCCCAGCACTTCTTTAGCGCGGATGCGCTGTCGATCGACGGCAGCCCCTCGACCGGCTTGTCGGTCACGAGCTCGACGCCCGTGTTGACGAAGTCGAGCCCCGGCGAGGGCTGCGGCTTGCCGCCGCCGCTGGCGAAGGTCTTCACCGCCTCGACGCCCTTGGCCGCCATCAGCAGCGGAAACTGCATCGATGTGGCGCCGATCACGCCGTCCTTGACGTTGTGCACGCCGGGGCAGCCGCCATCGATCGACACCAGCAGCACGTCCTTGTCGCGCCCGGCCGCGCGCAGCGCCTCATAGGCGCCGGCTGCCGCCGGCTCGTTGATGGTGTAGACGACCGAGATCGACGGGTCCTTCTGCAACAGGTTCTCCATCGCGGTGCGGCCGCCCTCCTCGTTGCCCGTCGTCGAGTCGTGGCCGACGATGCGTGGATCCTTCTCGTCGCCGATCCGCTTGGGATCGCCGAGTTCGATGCCGAAGCCCTTGAGAAAGCCCTGGTCGCGGAGCACGTCGACCGAGATCTGATTGGCGTTGAGATCGAGCATCGCGATCTTTGCGGACTTCGCCTTCGGGCCCAGCGTCCGCTCCGCCCATTGGCCGATGAACTGCCCGGCCAGGAAGTTGTCGGTGGCAAAGGTCGCGTCCGCCGCATTCGGCGGATCGAGCGGCGTGTCGAGCGCGATCACCAGGATGCCGGCCGCCCGTGCCTTCTCGACCGCGGGAACGATGGCGCGGGAATCGTTCGGCGTGATCAGGATGCCCTTGGCGCCCGCCGCGATCAGGCTCTCGATCGCCGCGACCTGGCCTTCATTATCGCCGTCGATCTTGCCCGCGAAGGAGCGCAACTCCATGTCGTTGGTCTTGGCCGCCGCCTCGGCGCCCTCGCGCATCTTCACGAAAAAGGGATTGGTGTTGGTCTTGGTGATGAGCCCGACGATCGGCTTGTCGGCGGCCGAGGCGCCGCCCGCCCCGAGAGCAAGCATCAGCGTCGTAACGAGTCCGGCAGACCAACGCATTTTTCTCTCCCCTGGAAACGCCCGCGGTTGTTCGCGTGATTGACGTCATCCTGAACGGGATGCTGCGCGCTGGCAAGGGGAGAGAGGCGACGCGGAACGTCGCCTCGCCAGAACCCGTCTATCGGTAGCAGTGGAAGTGGCCGTAGCCGTCGCGATAACCGTGGCAATGATGGCGCCAGCCGCGATGCGGCACGCCGAAAATGCCCTCGACCGCGCCAACGGCACCGCCGACACCGGCGCCGACCGCGCCCCCGACCACGCCACCCACCGGCCCCGCTGCGCGGTTGCCTTCATAGGCGCCTTCCTGGGCGCCGCGCACGATGCCCTGCGCGTGCACCAGTTGCGGCAGTGCCAGCCAGGCAAACGCCAATGCGATGATCGCGAGCACCGCGAGCAGGAACGTCACTCGCTGCGGCGAGCGGTCGGGAAAGACCGCCGTCTTGGCTTTGGTTTTCAGCATCGTCGAGTCCTGGTGATCTGTCCTGGCGATTTGTCCCGGCGATTTTGCAAGGATTGGACCATGGAGGGAATTTTGAAACGCAGATGCGGCGAAATGGTTGCGGCTGTGTGACGGATTAGAGGGGTACTGAACGACCCCCGACCGCGCAAGCTCCTGCTCGCCGCCTCCGGCTATCCTCGCGAAAATGTCACTCCCTGCACCCGCGCCGCGCCTTGCCTGCGCCGCAGCCAACATTAAGGATGCAGGGGCTGCATGCTGGAACAAACAGCGGATTTCCGACATATTGGATGCCGGGGACGAACAGCCGCGGTGCAATCAGACAAGGCCTTTTTAGAACAGGGCCTGGAGGCCAGAGGTTCATATGCGTTCCACCCTTCTCGCGCTTGCCGGCTTCATGCTGGTCATCGGCGGCCCCGCCTTCGCCAAAGTCGATATCACAGTCGATAAGAACAACCAGATGATGACCGTCGCGGTCGATGGCGTCGAACGCTATCACTGGCCGGTTTCGACCGGCATTCCCTCGCGCGAGACCCCGAGCGGGAACTTCCGGGCGTTCCGCATGGAAGAGGACCATTTCTCCAAGGAATTCGACGACGCACCGATGCCGCACTCAATCTTCTTCACCAAGATCGGGCATGCGATCCACGGCACGGATTTCGAGAACCGGCTCGGCACGCCGGCCTCGCATGGCTGCGTGCGGCTGTCCAAGGCCAACGCCACCACGCTTTACGAGCTCGTCCAGAAGGAGGGCGTTCTCAACACTACGGTGACCTTGACCGGATCTGCCGAGATCGCGCTGGCGCGCAATCCGCGCCGTGGCACCGCGATGGCTCGCGCCACCGCGCCCGTCGAGGCGCAGCCGCAATATTCCGATGCCGGTGAGCCGGTCGTGCTGACGCCGCAGCTCCTGCCCGGCCGCCAGGTCGTGCCGCAGCAGCGGGCCGATGACGGCTATATCTATCCGGCCGACGGCAGCGACACCGGCGCCCGCTATCCCGCGCCGCGCGGCACCAGCCGTCAGGTCTACGATGCGCAGGTGGCGGCGCCGCAGCAGCAATATTACGCCAACCCCGGCTACCAGCAGCAGCGCTACTACCAGGCGCGCCCCTACCGTCCGCGGGACTACTACTACGGCGGCACCTACCAGGATTGAGATCGTCCCGGATCAGGGCTGCATGGACGAACAAAGGCGGGCCTTACAGCCCGCCTTTTTGTTGTTGCTGACGCTTCCTCCACACGTCATTCCGGGGCGCGCGAAGCGCGAGCCCGGAATGACGATGGAGAGAGTGCGTGCGGACTTTTTTCGTTCGCTGTTGCGCTACACTACTCCCCGTCCCTGAGCCGGCGATAGACGGCGCCGAGGACGTTCGAATAGTCGTCGGTCCAGACCCGCTGGCCTTCGGTGGGCTCGGTCTCGGCCCATTTGTCCGATGAGGCGAGGCTGCCGACATCGGCCTCCTCGCGCGCCGAGACCACCACGTCGGTGGCGAAGATATACTCGCCGTCGCGGCCGGAATCCTCGTTATAGACCCAGCTCTTCAGGTCGTTCTCGTCGGCGATGCCGACCACCACGCTCTCGAGCTCGAGGTGGCGGTTGGACACATGCATCACCACCGCGCCCTGCGGCGCCAGCTTGGATTTGTAGATCGCCATCGCCTCCTCGGTGGCGAGATGAATCGGGATCGCGTCCGACGAATAGGCATCCACGATAATGAGATCATAGATGCCGTCCGGCTCCTTGGCGAATGTCTGCCTGGCATCGCCGATCACCGGCTTGAAGTTCGGCGCGCAGTTCTGGATGTAGCTGAAATATTTCGGATCGCTCGCGGTATCGACCATGGTCTGGTCGATGTCGAAGAACTTCCAGCTCTCACCGGGCTCCGCCGCGCAGGTCAAGGTGCCGGCGCCGACGCCGATCACGGCGACCTTGAGCGGCGCGCCGTTGCTCGCCGCCTTGCGTTCGCGGATCGCGGTGATCGCCTGACCGATGCCGCCGTCCTTGTGATAATAGGTGATCGGCTCCGGGCGGCCGGTCACAGGCGTGCCGTCATCGTTGAGATACTTCTCGGCGCCATGGATCGTGGTGCCGTGCATCAGCACGTGATACTGGCCATCCGACGTCACCACGATCTTGTGCACGCCAAAGAAGCTGCGCACGGTCTCGACCCGGCCATCATCGGCGGGATAGAGCCGGATCAGCACCAGGGCAAGGGCGACGGTGGCAAAGATCTTCCATCTGTCGGCATTGAGCGCGAGCGCCAGCAATGCGGCGAGCGCGCCGACGGCGCCCGCCACCCAGACGCGGTGAGCCTGCAGAATGTCAGTGAGCTTGCCTGACGAATGTGCCGGCACGATCAGCGCGATCGCGATTGCCGCGAGCACGATCCAATACCAGCGCATCAGGCGCCGCCATCGCTCGCCGTCCTTGGCCGGCCGGCAGATCGCCGCGAGCGCCAGCAGGATCGGATATTCGGCGACCCAGGAGAAGGTGAAGGGCGCGATGAGACCCGCGAACAGGCCGCCGACCATGCCGCCGAACGACAGCGCGACATAGAAGCCGGTGAGATATTTGGCGGCAGGACGGGTGCGCGCCAGCTCGCCATGGCAGGCCATCGCGATCACGAAGAAGCAGAGCTGATGACCGCCGAGCGTCAGCAGCAGGTTCTGCTCGCCGCCGAACGCGAGCAGCAGCACGACACCAGCAATCGCCACCGGCTGCAGCATCAGCATCCATCTGTGCGGCAACAGCGGCCGTGACTGGAACACCAGCACCCAGGTGAGCAAATAGAGCGAGAGCGGCAGCACCCAAAGCAGCGGCGCCGCCGCGACATCGGTCGAGATATGCGCGGTGACTGCAATCAAGAGGCCGGACGGCACCGCGGCGAGGAAGATCCAGCGTGCGCGCAGCAGCCAGCTCGGCGCCAGCAACGCGGTGGCCTCGGTCTGCGCGTCGGCCGCCGCGAGCGCCGGCGAACGCAACAGCAGCACGCCGCAGCCGGCAATCAGCAGGATCAACACGCCGTAGCCGGCGGTCCAGATCAGGTTCTGCGTGCGCAGCGTGAACAGCGGCTCGACCAGCAGCGGATAGGACAACAGCGCGAGGAAGCTGCCGATGTTCGATGAGGCATACAGGAAATAGGGATCAGGCGCCGCCGGATGGCCTGTGCGGACAAACCAGGCCTGCAGCAGCGGATTGTTGGCGGCGAGCGCAAAGAACGGCAGCCCGATCGAGACGACGAACAGGCCGAGCAGCCAGAACGCATAGCCTGACGCCGGTGGCTCGCCCCACCCGCTCGCGATCGCCAGCGGCAGCGTCAGGATGGCCGCGACCAGCAGCAGAAGGTGCACCACGACCGGCACGATCCGGTTGCGGATCTGCATCAACAGATGCGCGTAGGCGTAGCCGGCGAGCAACAGCGCCTGGAAGAACACCATCGCCACCGACCACACCGCCGGCGAGCCGCCGAGCCGCGGCAGCACCATCTTGGTGAACAGCGGCTGCACCGAGAACAGCAGCAGCGCACTGACGAAGATTGCGGCGGTGTGGACCACGAGAACGAGCCCGTTGCGTGCAGCAGAAGGCTGTTCGACGGCGACGGACGAGGCGACAGAGGTCATGAAAGCTCCGGCAGAGGTGCGCCAGGGGGGCCACAGGATCATATGGCGGCATGGCGGGCAAGGCGTCGGACGAGAACGGGGCAGCAAGATCACTTGACGGCGCACAGATCCCGCGCGACAGCAGGTTAATCAACTGTTCTTGAAGCTCACATGAACGAGACCGACGTCGTCATCATCGGTGCCGGACACAACGGCCTCACCTGCGCGGCCTATCTCGCGCGCGCGGGCCTGCGCGTGCACGTGGTCGAGCGGCGCAAGGTGGTCGGCGGCGCGGCTGTGACCGAGGAGTTTCACCCGGGTTTCCGCAACTCGGTAGCGTCCTACACGGTCAGCCTGCTCAATCCGCGCGTCATTGCCGATCTCAAGCTGCACGAACACGGGCTCAGAATCGTCGAGCGGCGCGCGCAGAATTTCCTCCCCGCGCCGGATGGACGTTATTTGCTGACCGGCGAAGGCCGCACGCAAGCGGCGGTGGCAAAGCTCAGCAGCCACGACGCCGCGGCGTGGGGTCCGTTCGTGCAGCGGTTAGAGGCGATCGCCGACGTGCTGCGTGATTTCGTGCTGCGCGCGCCGCCGAACCTGGTCGAAGGCTTTGGCACCGGAGCCATTCGCGAGGCCTTCAATGCGCTCGGCAGCGCCAATCGCTTGCGCGCGCTGTCGCTGGAGCAGCAGCGCGACCTGCTCGACCTGTTCACGCGCTCGGCCGGCGAGATGCTGGACGAGGTGTTCGAGAACGACCTGGTCAGGGCGCTGTTCGGCTTCGATGCGATCGTCGGCAATTATGCGAGTCCCTATGCCGCGGGCTCCGCCTATGTGATGCTGCATCACGCCTTCGGTGAGGTGAACGGCAAGAAGGGCGTGTGGGGTCACGCGATCGGCGGCATGGGCGCAATCACGCAGGCACTGGCGCGTGCCGCGCGTGACCATGGCGCGCAGATCGATCTCGACGCGCCCGTGCGCGAGGTGATCATCGAGCGCGACCGCGCGGTCGGCGTGGTGCTCGAGGACGGCCGGACCATTCGCGCCAAATCTGTCGTAGCCAATGTCAATCCGAAGCTGCTCTACACCCGCTTCGTGCCGGCGGAAGCATTGCCGGCGCCGTTCCTTGCCCGCATCAGGAATTGGCGCTGCGGCTCCGGCACCTTCCGCATGAACGTGGCGCTGAGCGGCCTGCCCTCCTTCCCCGCGCTGCCGGGCGAAGGCGATCATCTCTCCGCAGGCATCATCCTCGCGCCCAGCCTCGGCTACATGGACCGCGCCTATCTGGATGCGCGCGACCAGGGCTGGAGCCGAGAGCCCGTCGTGGAGTTGCTGATCCCCTCCACGCTCGACGATAGTCTGGCGCCGCCGGGCCGGCATGTCGCGAGCCTGTTCTGCCAGCACGTCGCGCCCGAATTGCCGGACGGGCGCTCCTGGGACGATCACCGTGAGGAGGTCGCCGACCTCATGATCGCGACCGTCGACCGCTACGCACCAGGCTTCGCGTCGCTGGTTCTGGGACGGCAGATCCTATCCCCGCTCGACCTCGAGCGGCAGTTCGGCCTGCTCGGCGGCGACATCTTCCACGGCGCGCTCACCCTGAACCAGCTGTTCTCGGCCCGGCCGATGCTCGGCCACGCCGATTACCGCTCGCCGGTGAAGGGCCTCTATCACTGCGGCTCCGGCAGCCATCCCGGCGGCGGCGTCACCGGCGCGCCCGGCCACAATGCCGCACAGACGATATTGTCCGACCGCCGCTCGCTGTTCGCCTGAGGACTAGCTGTGAATTGGCTGGGGACGGGCCTGTGGATGCCCTGGGGATAGGCTGTTCGCCGCCTGGGGATAAGGGGGTGGAGAACGCCTGGGATATCCGATGGGCAAGCCTGTGTTCAGGCCTGTGAACCCGATGTGCACGGCGCTGCAGCACCTCGCACGCAAAGAAAAACCGGGCGCGTGCGCCCGGTGCCGAAAACCGACTTAAGAAATAAATTCGATTACTTCAGAGAATTGTTGATCGAATCGAACTTGCCGCTGAGGGAGGTACCAAGCCCGTTGACGGCTGCGATGATGGCCAGCGAGATGCCGGCCGCGATGAGTCCGTACTCGATGGCGGTCGCACCCGATTCATCGCGCACGAACTTCAAGACCAGTGCCTTCATGACCTTTGCCTCGTTCCCTTTTCCCTAGACCGGCGGATCATCCCCGGTTCCGACGCAGGAACCTAGCGTCCAATCTCTAAGGTTGAATAAATCGGCACGTATCAACTTATCTGATATTGCGCCGAAAATTGCAGTCGGCGACGGAAAATATACAGACATACGCAATCATGTGCAGCTATTTGAGCCAGCTACGGTGCCCCGCCCTTGCCTTACCGCCCAAAAGCCTTAACCACACCGCAACTCTTTCCGGATTGCCGATGATCGCTACGCTCACTCCCGCCACCCATCGCGCGAGCTTCACGCTTGCCGACGAGATCACGGCGCGCCAGGCCGTGGATGTCCTCACCGAGGTCTTCTTCGAAGGTGATGCGGCCGTGGCCGCCTTCGAGCGCCCGGACGGGCGTTGGGACGTGACCGTGCATTTCGCCGAAGCACCCGACCAGGCGCTGGTGCGGGAGCTGATCGCCGGCGCAGCGGGACCCGCGATCGCCGCGACCGTCATCTTCGATCTCATCGAGGCCAAGGATTGGGTCAAGGCCAGCCTGGATGATCTGGTGCCGGTCCCCGCCGGCCGTTTCGTCGTGCACGGCAGCCACGACCGCGCCCGCGTCGCGGCGAACAAGCTCGGCATCGAGATCGAGGCGGCGCTGGCCTTCGGTACCGGCCATCACGGCACCACGCGCGGCTGCCTGCTGCTGCTCGATCATGTGCTGAAATCGCACAAGCCGCGCCGCGTGCTCGATCTCGGCACCGGCACCGGCGTGCTGGCGATCGCCGCGGCCAAGGCGCTGCACCGCTCCTTGCTGGCCAGCGACATCGACCCGCCGTCGGTGCGGGTCGCGCGCGAGAACGCGGCGATCAATGGGGTGAGACCGCAGCTGCGCGTGATCCGCGCCACCGGCTTTGCCGCACCGGAATTTGCACAGGACGGCCCGTTCGACCTGGTGCTGGCGAACATCCTCGCCAATCCGTTGCGCCAGCTCGCAGGGCCGATGCAGCGGCATCTCGCGCCGAAGGCGGAGGTGATCCTGTCAGGCCTGCTGACGCCGCAGGCGCGCGGGGTGATCGCAGCCTATGGTGCACGCGGGCTGGTGCCGTCGAAGCACATCAAAATCGAGGGATGGAGCAGCCTGCTGCTGCGTCGTGCGGGCTGATTGCGCCGCGTCCTGCGGCTCATGATGGCAGCTTATTCAGCCTGACAACCTCGCTCGCCTGAGCGGCGGACTATTTTGGCGGCGTGGAGTTCGGATTTTCCGACGAGGACTGATGCCCACGCAGGCTGCGCCGTGCGCGCGCCTCGGCAAGACGATGCAGAAGCTGACCCAACGTGCCGCGTTGCTTCTCGGCGGGCGGTGCGGTCGGTCCATGCTCCGCGGGAGCGGATAATTTTTCGAAGGTAAAAGCAGGCATCGTGCATCCCCTCGCCGTCGAGTTGAGGCACTCCTTACGAACGCCAAACCGGTCATTCGACCTTGGTATAACGCCGGACGTCTCCCCACCGGATCCTGTTAGATGACCGGCGTAAGACAGCAAAACGTTTTGCACTGCCGAATGCAAGGAGATTCTTTGTGCTACGCACCGCTCGTCACGCGGGTCGGATTGCGAACGAGATCGGCGGCTTCTAGTGTTTGTTTTGACGCGTTTTCTTGACGCGAACCGGTATCCACTTCGCTTGAAAACGCTTTAGAGTATCTGCACGATGTTCGAAGCACACTTCCAGACATTCGAAGACCCTGAAGCCGGCGTGGCCCTGACCGCGCGCCTGTCCGCCTTCCGCGAAGAGCTCACCCGGCGCCGGCTGACCGGCTTTGTCGTGCCGCGTGCCGACCAGCAGCAAAACGAATATGTGCCGCCGGCCGACGAGCGGCTGGCGTGGCTGACCGGCTTTACCGGCTCGGCCGGCATGGCGATCGTCCTGGTGCAGGACGCCGCGATCTTCGTCGACGGGCGCTACACCCTGCAGGCCGAGAGGCAGGTCGACACCAAGGCCTGGTCGGTGGAGTCGCTGGTCGAGCCGCCGCCGGAGACCTGGCTGACCCAGCACCTGAAGCCCGGCGACCGCGTCGGCTTCGATCCCTGGCTGCACACCACGGCGGTGGCCGAGCGTCTGGCGGGCGCCTGCACCAAGGCCGGCGCGGAGCTGGTGGCGGTCGAGAGCAACCCGCTGGACGCGGTCTGGACCGAGCGGCCGCAGCCGCCGGTCGCGCCGATCTCGATCCACGGCGCGGAGCTGTCCGGCGAGAGCGAGGCCGACAAGCTCGGCCGCATCCGTCAGGAGGTCGAACGGCTCGGAGTCGAGGCGCTGGTGCTGTCCGATTCCCACAACGTGGCCTGGACGTTCAACGTTCGCGGCGCCGACGTCGCCCATACGCCGCTGCCGCTGTCCTATGCGCTGGTGCCGAAGAGCGGCCGGCCGACGATCTTCATCGACCATCGCAAGCTCTCCAACCTCACCCGCGACCATCTCGAGCAGTCGGCCGATGTCCAGGAGCCCGACGCGCTGGCGGAACGGCTCACCGGCCTGGCGCAATCGGGCGCGGCGATCGCACTCGACAGCGCAACCGCCGCCGACGCGCTGACCCGCCTGATCCAGAACGCCGGCGGCAAGCCGGTGCGATCGGCCGATCCGGTCAGCCTGCTCAAGGCGGCCAAGAACACGACCGAGATCGAGGGCATGCGCCGGGCACATCGCCGCGACGCGGTGGCGCTGGCCCGCTTCCTCGCCTTCATCGATCGCGAAGCGCCGAAGGGCACGCTGACCGAGATCGATGCCGTCGAAGCACTGGAGACGTTCCGCCGCGACACCGGTGCGCTGAAGGACGTGTCGTTCCCGACCATCGCGGGCACCGGGCCGAACGGCGCCATCGTGCACTATCGCGTCAGTCGCAAGAGCAATCGCCGCATCATGCCAGGTGACCTGCTCCTGATCGATTCCGGCGCGCAGTATCAGGACGGCACCACCGACGTCACCCGCACCATCGCGATCGGCCAGCCGACCGACGAGATGCGCGACCGTTTCACCCGCGTGCTGCGCGGCCATCTGGCGATCGCGCGCGCGGTGTTCCCCGACGGCACCACCGGCGCGCAGCTCGACAGCTTTGCGCGGCAGTTCCTCTGGCAGGCCGGCCTCGACTTCGAGCATGGCACCGGCCACGGTGTCGGCAGCTACCTGTCGGTGCATGAGGGGCCGGCACGCATCTCCAAGCTCGGCACCACGCCGCTCAAGCGCGGCATGATCCTGTCCAACGAGCCGGGCTACTACAAGACCGACGCCTACGGCATCCGGATCGAGAATCTCGAGCTCGTCGTGGCCAAGGACATCGCAGGCGCGCCGAAGCCGATGAACGGTTTCGAGGCGCTGACCTTGGCGCCGATCGACCGCCGGCTGATCGACCTCGCCATGCTGAGCGGCGAGGAACGCGCCTGGCTCGATGCCTACCACGCGAAGGTCAACGCGGCCGTGCGCAGCGCGCTCTACGAAGTCGACCGACGCTGGCTCGACCAGGCAACGGCGGCGCTTTAGCTCACGCGTCATTCCGGCGCGTGTTACTTGCTCCGCCATTCCGGCGGGGCACGTCACTACACGCAGCGTCATTCCGGGGCGGCCGGAACAGCCGAACCCGGAATCTCGACGTTGGCTTGCACGGACTCTCACTTCGAGATTCCCCGATGCGCAATTGCGCATCTGAGGTTCGAGGCCTGCGGCCTCGCCCCGGAATGACGTGCTGGGGTCGCAACTCGTCCGGAATGACGAGATAAACAACTACGTGCCTTCGGAACCGGCACCACCTGCAGCATTCTTCGGCGTGTGATTATAACAGTCCCGCAATCGGCATGGCCGCATGCCGAAACAGGCGTTTTCGCCGCGCGAGGGGCCACTACAGTCGGTTGCGTTCGGAACCGATTTGAGCGCCCGCAGATGCACGGAATGATCAGCAAGCCGCCCGAGGCCGCAGCGCAAGCAGGCGTCGCGCATCCGCGCACCATGCTGACGCTGCTGGTCGTGATGACGGGCCTGGCGCCGATCTCGCTCTATCTGCTGGTGCCGGCGCTGCCGATGCTCGCCACCACCTTCGGCACCGACGCCGCCGTGGTGCAGATGACGGTCTCGCTCTACATGGTCGGCATCGCCTGCTCGCAGATCCTGCTTGGGCCGCTGTCGGATCGCTACGGCCGCCGTCCGGTGATGCTGGGGGGCCTTGGCCTCGCCGTCGTCGCGAGCTTTGCTTGCATCTTCGCCGACAGCCTGCCGCAACTGATCATTGCGCGCTTCTTCCAGGCGCTCGGCGGTGCCAGCGGCATGGTGATCAGCCGCGCCATCATCCGCGATCTCTATCCGCGCGAGCGCATCGGCGCGATGATCAGCCTCGTCATCGCCGTGATGATGATCGCCCAGCTGCTCTCGCCTCTGACCGGCGGACTGATCGAGACCGCGCTCGGCTGGCACGCGATCTTCTATGTCGTGGCCGCGCTCGCGGTTGCGGTCGCGATCGGCGTGACGCTGGCGCTGCCGGAGACCCGTGCCGCGCGCGTTGCGGGCGCGAGCTTCCGCCGCGACGTCGCGCTGCTGGCGCGGAGCCGCGCCTTCGTCGGCTACGCGCTGTGCCAGGTGCTGGCCTCGCAGATCATCTTCGCCTTCGCCGGCGGCGGCCCCTACATCGTCGAGATCCAGATGCACCGGTCCTCGGCCGAATATGGCGCGTGGTTCGCGACCACCGGCTTCGCCTATTTCGTCGGCAATCTGTTCTGCGTCCGCTTCTCGCCGCGCACTTCGCTCGACCGCCTGATCTGGTTCGGGCTGACCTTGCAGCTGATCGGCGCCTTCCTCAATTTCGGCTGGAGCATCTTCGGACTCAACCAGGTGCCGGCCATGCTGTTCTGCACCCAGATGCTGGTGATGTTCGCCAACGCTGCCGTCATGGCGAACTCCGCGGCCGGTGCGCTCAGCATCCACCCGAGGGCCGCCGGCACGGCTTCGGGCGCGATGGGCTTTCTGCAGATGGGGATCGGCGCGCTGACGTCGCAGCTCGGCGCCTGGCTCGGCGGACATTTCGCCTCCACGCTGCCGCTGACATCGGCCATCGCGGCGATGTCGCTCGCCTGCGCCTCGACCATGATCTTCCTGGTCCCGCGCAGCAAGATGAAGGTCAGCGAGGCGATGATCAAGGAAGCGGAAGAGGACGAGGCGGGCGTGATGTGAGGTCGCAATTGCGAGCACCCACATCAAGCAAACAGCTGTCATGCCCCGCGCAGGCGGGGCATCCAGTACGCCGAGAGTTATCGGCTTAACAACAACTGCCTCTGGAATACTGGATCATCCGCCCTTCGCGGATGATGACAGCGGAGTGCGTGGCGACGACGGAGAACACGGAATGTGCCGTTGGCCCTACTCTCCGATCAGCGTCAGCCACTCGTCCTCGGTCAAGACCTGCACGCCGTGCCTCTCGGCGTCCTTGAGCTTCGAGCCCGCGCCGGGACCGGCGACCACATAGTCCGTCTTTGTCGACACCGAGCCGGAGACTTTCGCGCCCAGGCGCTCGGCGGTGGCCTTGGCCTCGTCGCGCGTCATCTT
>Ga0209677_100744_pt1 | contig 16516 bp, 14 predicted proteins | sample AraplaCvi_mCL_r2_2_FD_184285 | JGI IMG/M metagenome (GOLD analysis project Ga0209677, IMG submission 184285) | Arabidopsis root microbial communities from North Carolina, USA - plate scrape CL_Cvi_mCL_r2 (SPAdes) (version 2) | ecosystem: Host-associated > Plants > Roots > Endosphere | place: USA... | reverse complement strand
TACGGCTCGGGCGCATGGGGCTGGACGACGGCTTATCACGAGACGATCGAGTCCTGAGTGGGGACATCGACAGGGGCGCGCATGACCAGGGAGGCGTTATGAGCTCATTTGCGAGAATCATTCACCTGGTCATCGGCGCATGCGCCTTGCTCTTGTTGATCACGGCGGCGCCGAGCCCGGCGAGCGCTCAGCAGATCAATCCGACAGCAAGCTCGGTCACCGAGCGGCAGTTGCTCCAGGAGATGGACCGGATCCAGGGCCGCGTCAGCATTCCCGACCAACGCTCCAGCGTGCTCATGCAACCGGCTGGACGCGACTGGCGCGAGTTCCGCAATGTGACGCTGCGCTGGATCGGCGGCGTCGCCATCCTCGGCATGATCGCGCTACTCGTGATCTTCTATTTGACGCGTGGCATGGTCCGCCTGGAAAGCACACGATCAGGGCGTACCATTGTGCGCTTTAACATATTCGAACGTTTCGTGCACTGGATGACCGCGACCTGCTTCATTATTCTGGCGATCTCTGGACTGAACATCACCTTCGGACGGCCGCTGCTGCTGCCGCTGCTCGGATTCGAGATGTTTTCGGAATGGTCGCAATGGGCCAAGTATGCCCATAATTATCTGAGCTTCCCGTTCACGATTGGGGTCGTGCTGATCTGTCTGATGTGGATCGGCGGCAACATCCCGAACAAGCTGGATGTGGATTGGATCAAGCGGGGAGGCGGCCTGATCGGGCATGATCATCCGCCGGCCCGTCGCTTCAACGCAGGCCAGAAGGGGATCTACTGGATCGTCGTGATCGGCGGCGGTCTCGTCGCTGCGAGCGGCTATGTCCTCATGTTTCCGTTCTATATCACGGGGATCGAGGGCATGCAGATGGCCCAGATCGTGCACGCCATCGTCGGGGTGCTGTTCATCGCCGCTATGCTGGCGCACATTTATATCGGCACGATCGGTATGGAAGGCGCGTTCGAGGCAATGGGGTCAGGCGAGGTCGACGTCAATTGGGCGCGCGAGCATCACAGCCTTTGGCTGGACCAGGAAATGGCGCGCACCGGTCCGAACGACAGCCAAGGGCAGCCGCGCCACGCCCCCTCCGCGGCAGAGTAGCAGCGGCGAGCTGCGTTGGCCGCTCCCTAGAGACGCACGCCTGTTGTTGCAAAGGCCTGTGCGACAGGCTCTTGGATGCCGCTCAGCACCGCAGCCCAGGCAGCCGCGATCACGACGGCCGCCACGCAGGCCAGCAAGAAAGCTTTCATCCGAATCCTCCGCAATTTGGCATGGTGCACGCGGCCCTTGCTGCACTTCGCGCGCGGACCCCGCACATCACAGGAGAGGTGACCGTCCGCGGCCGGTCATGGCAGCCGACCACCGACGCCGATCAGTGGGACGATATCCTCGAAGGGTGGGGACGGTAAGTCGAAAGCAACAAGATGCTCACCGAAACTCCAGTACGGCTAGCCAGGTCGAGGAAGACTTGTCCCGTGGATATGACAGCAAGATTGACCATCGAACCGTGCCGCGGCGGACTGTGAATTCACAGCGAGCCGCCGTCAGCAAAGATTCGACGTGAAGCCCCCCGGCGCGTCGCTGGCGGAGGAGATGTCTTTGCCGAGGGCACTCGGTTCCGCGTGCCGGCTGCGCTGCCGCTATGCTCACACTCCTGCGGGTGCTTTTTAGCTGGTCTCGGCGCAAATGAATGACTTCGCCACGCTTCGGCGGATACGCCGCTTTTCCTTCGCGATCGCGTCATATGGCCATTCGGTGAAACCGTTCAGCAGTGAGGAGAAGCGAGCTTTCTGAAAATAGAAATTGGCTTGCCTCGTCAGGAAAATCAGCGGTTCACCCGTTATTGTCGTCCAGAGGAAGACGCATCTCGACCGAGCGCACTGCACACGTTGTCGGTCAGAACCGCAGCATTCCGAAGATGAAAAGCAGCGCAATGGTCACGAGGGCGGAGATCAGGAGCGAGCCGAGACAACCCAGACGGTTCGAGAAGAAGAAGAGCATGTTCTGCTCGCTGTGAAGATCCGACGCTCACGCTAACCAGCAAACCCCAAAGAGCGTTCCGGACAGCGGTCGGGCGCTCCCGCCACTCATCAATCGCGAACAGGTATGCCGATCAGTTGGAGCCGCGCCTGGCGCTCGGGGCCGCTCCCGCTGGGGCAACAACACTGTCCAACCTTGGTCATCGACGCCTCTTTGCCGGAGTTTGGGGGGCGTCTGTGCCGACGGTAACGCATTCGTCCGAAGAGAATTTTGGCGTAGTCGGCTCCCGGTCTTCAGACATCCCGACAGACTCGTGACTGTAAAGCAACATCCACGAAATCATTTTGCTGGTGTCATGAAAACAGCACGAAACAGAAGCGTTCTATGCAGGTTTATGTTCCGATTCGTTTGTTGCGGAGGATTTTATAATGTTCGAGTTGGTCGTCCCCGTCATTGCTGTGTTCAGCATCTGCATTTTTTTCGCTCACGCGGTCGATGCATGGGGCAATCCGACCTGAGCGCCGAGCGCAAAAGCTACAATGACAAATTTGGAAATGATCCGAGAGCGGAAGATCCACGGCGCTCACTTTGTGATCTGCAGATCCTTGGCGTCGCTTGAATTTGCCCGCATCTAAACCTGCAACCAGACCGTTATGAGCGGCGGACTATCGATCGGTTTCAATGATTTCGCTGCGTTTTCATTCGAATTCGATCACGTTCGTTACGTTTCGGTGCCGTCGTTTCTGGTGCGTACGTATCTCGTCGTTAGCCATATTCTCAAGGTAATTGCCGGATTGCTATTGCGGGTTGGTTCGGTAGAAGCGCAGGAATTGCGAGCTTATCCCGATTCGACTTTGACCCTGGCGCGACCGATCCCAGCCTAACGCCAGAGTACATCTGCTCTCATTCGACCTCCGAACGTCGAAGCGTCACCACGGCACAAAAGAATATTTGAAGCGTACGGCGTGCCGTTCAAAGACCGAGCAGACTACGAGGTCGACCATTTCATTCCGCTCTCGATAGGCGGAGTAAATACCTGCCTTGGCGCCGACGGAGTCGATCGAACGCTATACGGCTCCCATTTGCCCTTGGGTATTCTGATCACGCCGGACGCTCGCTCGCGAGCGCCGCTCTTTCGACGACGCGCGCGATCCGATCGGACAAGGCTGGATCAGAAACCGCGCGCGCCATCACGACCCCACCTGACAGCAGGGCAAGGAGAGCGATTGCCCGGTCTTCTCGTCGCCGCGCCTCTTCCCGGGCCGATCCTTCGTCCGACAAGCCGGCGGCCATTTCCTCGATCACCCGAACAAGTTCCTCCGTATAAGCGCTTTGCGTTTCGGCGTCCGCGCGCATGACGTCCGGCGAAAGACTCGGCAAGGCGCAGGCTTCGCCGAGCTCGCAGGTGCGCTTGTGCCCGAGGTAGTAGCGAACGAACGCCCTGAGCCAGCGCTTCGGTTGGGCCGCTCTCAAGCCAGCCACTCCCTCTCGCAACTCCTCAAGGCCTGCCACGACCGCGAGGCGGAACGCCTCGCTCTTGGTCCTGAAGTGGCCGTAGAAGGCTCCGTTGGTCACGCCAGCAGCCTTGGTCAATCCATCGATGCCCGAGCCGCCATAGCCTTCCGTCCGGAACATCCGTCCAGCGGCGTCGAGGATCCGCGCCCGGGTCTCGAGCTTATGCTTGGCGCTATATCGCATGTTCGCCTCATAAAGAGAGACCGCTCTTTATCACTTGCTTAGAGAGCGGTCAGTGTGTATCAATAGAGAGCAGTCTATATATAAACAACGCCCTGGCGCAAACCCCGGAGACAATCCCATGCCGATCACGCTGACCCTACCCGATGGTCTTCTTTCGCCCGAGGCGCAATCACAGGCCTTCGCCGGACTAACCGAGGCGCTGCTCGATGTCGCGGGCTTGACGGGCAACGCCTTCATGACCGCGAACGTCATCGGCACGATCAACGTCCTGCCTGCGGATCGTGTGCTCGCTGCGGGAAAGCCTGTCGCGGCGGCCTTCATAGAACTCAAGCTGCCCGAGATTGCCTTGGCCACACCGGAGGCCAAACGAGCCTTCATCGAACGGGCAACTGACGTCGTGGAGCGGGCCGCCGAAGGCCGACTGAAGCGGGAGCACATCTGGTCAAATATCGTCTATGCGCCTGAGGGCGCCTGGGGAATTGCCGGGCGCAGCTACAGCAACACCGATCTCGTCGGCGCAATCTCGGCCGCGGCGCGACCTCGGTCAGACCGGTGAGCGCTTCCTGCCATTTGCCGGAGCCGGAGCATCCTGCCTTGCAGCTCTCAAATTACCTGTTCTTCACGACGGATTGCGAGCAGGCGCTAGCCTTCTACACGGCGTGCGGATTGGGCCAGGTGACCGAGCTGAAACGCCACGGAGCCGACGGCATGCCGGTCGCCACAGAAGCGATGCGCGGTCGGATTCTGCACGCGCGGTTCGAGGGGCCCGGCGTTCTGTTCTTCGCCTCGGATAATCACGACGCCGAGCCCATGCGCGGCTCGGCGCACATCTTGATGATGGGCGATCGCGAATCGACCGATCACCTTTTTGGTCGTCTCTCGGAAGGTGGCGTCGTCACCACCCCGCTCGCGGTGCAGCCCTGGGGCGACTATTATGGCAAGCTCACCGACCGGTTCGGGGTGCAATGGATGCTCGACTGCCCCGTGCGATGACACTGGCCTTGGCCTGACGAGTTCGCCAGGATCTGCCGCATGGCGCACACTGATGAGGTCGGCGCAAGAACTTCAATTCTCAAAATCGTCTGGAATCGAGCCCGCCCTACAGCTGTTCTGGAGGACCCTGAGACGCCGTGTTGACCGGCAAAACGCTCTGTGTTTGGCGCAATAAAACGTCCAACGAAGCGTCCAACATGAAAATGAAGCATTCGACTTAAGTAGTTGTTCTGAGAACTAAAAATCGAATAAGAATTTCGCGTCGGAGCACTTCGCCCGCTTCAGTAATCAGCAAACGTGGCCCGCGGACGCGGACCAACGGTTGCTCAGACTGAGCGCCGCCTGACTCTCCGGCCTGATACCCGTTCTTTCAGGCTACCGACTGAAACAGCGATTTGAGACGGTTGCACGTCCAGGATTTGAACCTGCGTAGGCGTTGTGCGGAGGACGGCGTTTGCGCCGCTATCTCGATCGATCCAACCGATCATTCAAGGTCTGTTTTCATTTGGAAACGGCATGCAAGCTATTGAACATGCTAGAGGTCCTTTCGACCATTTTTTCCAAACACGCCTTGACATCCTTGAATAATCAAGCTGATTTTGATTTCGCCTATCCAGGTTTCAAAGCTGCCTGTCAGGCACTTCGTACGGCACGGACTGAATGGAGTGTTTCCGGCCTTAGGTGCGTATAGCGACGCAGCATTTTCCATTCCTTGTGTCCAGTGACGAGCGCGACCTGTTCGATGGAGAGGCCTGTCTCAAGAAGGCGGCTCGTCGCTTCGTGGCGCAAATCGTGAAAATGCAGATCATCGATCTTCAGTTTCTGGCTGGCGACGAAATGCTGTTCCTACGGATCGTCCGCTGTAAGGAAAAATCCTGCCTTCGCGAATGTTCGAGAACCGTCCTTGTTCCTCGATGATCCTGCATGCGTCATAGCATGACACATCCAGCAAAGGAATTCGCTGGTCGTTTCCTTTCTTTCTTCTAGGATCTTTCCGATTGCGAATTAGGATCATCCGCCCGCGAGCGTCGAAATCACACCATTCAACTCTGGCAATTTCATCTTGTCGCATAGCCGTTGCGATCGCAAATCGGATGACACGGCCAACCGGGATCTGCTGCCTAGTGTTTGATTCTAATGCCAAGATGATCCGGTCAAGTTCGTCTTGTTGGGCGGCGATTGCGCTCATCGCCTTTTCCGACCGGTCCAAGTCGACCAAGAGCGATCCGAGCGAGATCGATTGGTTCAGTTGACAGGACGACGCCGTGCACGGCTGCGGCATGAGACAAAATCGTCTTGATGTATCCAAGATCGATACCGACCGTAACGGGCCCGGCTCCCTCCGATGCCCGCTCTTTACCGAATTTGATCAAGCGCTCTCGATCAAGCTCTGGAAGACGAAGGTGCCCAAGTCTTTCGTTCAGGAAGGTGAGGCTGGCAGTCTTGGAACGACCGATGTCCTTCCCCACTTCCTCCAAATCCTGACGATGAAACGTGATGAGATCGCCGAAGAGCGGAACGCCCTGAGATTTGTGCGTGGTTGTCGGTTCCCGACGGTCGATCCGCCGCTCGATATCAATGGCCCATTCCTCAGCGTCCTTTCGGCGGAGAAACGTCGCGTTGACATATTTCCCCTTTCGTCGGACTTGGACTCGCCAAGAGCCTGATTTCAGTCTGGTGATAGTCGCCAACGGTGTGCGCTCCGTGTGCACTGACGCGTCGAAAAGTCAGAAAAAACATCGCACGATGGCGTAGAATAGAGTGCACACGACGCGATATAACAAGTTGAACGTAATGGAAAAATGCAGATAAATCAATTGCATACGTTCGCCGTCGCGCCCATGATGGATTGGACTGACCGTCACTGCCGGGTGTTCCATCGGCTGTTGACGCGCCGGGCGCTGCTTTACACCGAGATGGTGACAACAGGGGCCGTCATTCACGGCGATCGTAAGCGGTTGCTCGGCTTCGACTCCAGCGAGCATCCGGTCGCGCTGCAGCTCGGCGGCTCCGATGCGGCCGATCTCGCGATGTCGGCCAAGATCGGCGAAGATTTCGGCTATGACGAAATCAACCTCAATGTCGGCTGTCCGTCGGACCGCGTGAAAGACGGCCGGTTCGGCGCCTGCCTGATGGCGGAGCCGGAGCTCGTCGCCTCCTGTGTCGCGGCGATGAAGCAGGCGGTGCGGATCCCGGTGACGGTGAAATGCCGGATCGGCATCGACGACCAGGACCCCGAGGTCGCGCTCGATCGGCTGGCACGCGCGGTGGTCGGCGCCGGTGCGGATGCGCTGATCGTGCATGCGCGCAAAGCCTGGCTGAACGGATTGTCGCCGAAGGAGAACCGCGACATCCCGCCGCTCGATTATGATCGGGTTTACCGGCTGAAGGCTGCGTTGCGTGATGTGCCCATCATCATCAATGGCGGCATTCCGGGCATCGACGCCGCGAAACAACATCTTGCGCATGTCGACGGCGTGATGCTCGGACGCACGGCCTATCAGGATCCCTGGCGCCTCCTGGCGGTCGATACCGAAATCTTTGGCGATGCGCCGCCGCATGCGAGCATGAAAGACGCGCTGGTCGCGTTCGAGCCATACATCGAACGGGAGCTCGCGCGCGGCACGCGCCTGCATGCCATCACCCGCCATCTCGTTGGCGCCTATCACGCGGTGCCCGGCGCGCGCGCGTTTCGCCGCCATCTTGCTGAGCACGGCGTCAGGCCGGATGCCGGCACCGCCGTGCTACGCGAGGCGGTCGCGATGGTCGAGGACCGCGTCATCACGGCGCCCGTCAAGGATCTGGCTCTGTCCTGCCAGTGAAACGGCTCACGCAGTCGGCCACCCGTGCAAGCTAACGCGGAAGTGATCGGGCGTGAGCTGTTTCCAATCACTGATCCATCGCGTTTGAAAGACCGAAGGGAGAACCTTGGCATAGAAGAACCCCTGGGCTGGTTTCGTCCGCAACGCCGCCCCGTTAAAGTGCGTTCCAGATATGTTGGATATCGAATCATGACGCGAAAAGGCGCAAGGGTGCGATGATTGCAAGAATGACGATCAGCCGAACCATCCGCGTCACGGCATTGGCGTGTGCTGTTTTTGCTGAAGGCGATCCGGCAAGGGCACAGCAGCAGGGCGGGCCGCCGCCGGCGGTCGGCGTGATCGAAGCGACCAAGCGCCCGTTCACGGAATCCAACGAGTTCCTGGGCCGCATCGAGGCCACCAACCGCGTCAATGTGGTGGCGCGCGTGACCGCCTTCCTGGACAAGCGGACGTTTGTCGACGGTGCCGAGGTCAAGGCCGGCGACATGCTCTATCAGCTCGAACGCGGCCCGTTCGAGGCGGATCTCGAAGCCAAGCAGGCGCAGGTGGCGCAGCTGCAGGCGACGCTAGTCAACGCCAAACTGACGACCGATCGCGCGAGGACGCTGCTCAGCGGCCCGGCCGGCCAGCAATCCACCTATGATGCGGCGGTCGCCAACCAGCAGAGCCTGGAGGCGCAGGTCAAGGCGGCCCAGGCGCAGGTCGATCTCTCCAAGATCAATCTCGATTACACCGCGATCCGCTCGCCGATCGACGGCAAGATCGGCCGCACCGCGGTCACCGAAGGCAACGTCGTCAGCCCCAGCTCCGGTGTGCTCACGACGATCGTGAGCCAGGATCCGATGTATGTCACGTTCCCGGTGTCCGTGCGCGAAGCACTGGCGCTGCGGCAGCGCTATGTTCCGCGCGGCGGCTTCAAGGCCGTCGTCATCCGGCTGCATCTCCCTGACGGACGCATGTACGGTGTGACCGGCGAGCTGAATTTCGTCAACAACACGATCGCGCAGAACACCGATACCATCACGCTGCGCGGCACGATTCCCAATCCGCCGGTGAAGGACCAGTCGACCGAGCAGGATACGCTCCGCGAGCTTACCGACAACGAGTTCGTCACGGTGTCGCTCGAGGGCGTCGAGCCGGTCCAGTTCCTGGCGATTCCGCGCGCCGCCGTGCTGTCGGATCAGCAGGGCGAATTTGTCTTCGTCGTCGGCGCCGACAACAAGGCCGAGCAGCGCCGGATCGCGCTTGGACAATCGACACCGACGATCGCCGCAGTGACCAGCGGACTCTCGGAAGGCGACAAGGTGATCGTCGAGGGCCTGCAGCGGGTGCGGCCGGGTCAGCCGGTGTCGCCGGGCCCGGCCAGTGCCCTGATCCAATCCGTCATGACCAACAGCAGCGACACCGCCGCGTCGAAAACCCGCGGCGGACTTGGTCCGAAGCCTGCGGGCGCCACGCCATGATCTCCTCCGTATTCGTCGATCGTCCGCGGCTCGCCATCGTCATAGCGTTCGTCATCACGATCGCGGGCGCACTCGCGCTGCTGCAGATCCCGGTGGCGCAATTCCCGGACATCGTGCCGCCGCAGGTCACCGTCACCGCCAACTTCCCCGGCGCGTCCGCCGCGGTGGTGGAATCGAGCGTTGCCCAGCCGCTGGAAGCGCAGGTCGTCGGCGTCGACAAGATGCTCTACATGAAGTCGACCAGCGGCAATGACGGCAGCTACACGCTGACCGTCTCCTTCGCGCTCGGCACCAATCCCGACATCAACACCGTCAACGTCAACAACCGGGTGCAGACCGCGCTCTCGCAACTGCCGACCGAGGTGCAGGCGCAAGGCCTGACCGTCCAGAAGAAGTCCTCGGCGGTCCTGCAGTTCATCGTGCTCTACAGCAAGAACGGCGAGCAGGATCCGCTGTTCATCACCAACTACGCCATCATCAACGTGCTCGACGCGATCTCGCGCACGCCGGGCGTCGGCCAGGCCTCGCTGTTCGCGCGGCTGAACTACTCGATGCGGATCTGGTTCGATACGCAGCGGCTGACCAGCCTCAATCTGGCGCCGTCGGACGTGATCGCCGCGATCCGCGCCCAGAGCGTGCAGGCACCGGTCGGCCGGATCGGCGCCCGTCCGATCTCCGACGACCAGCAGTTCCAGTTCAACGTGCAGACGCAGGGACGTCTGACGACCTCGGCCCAGTTCGGCGACATCGTGCTGCGCGCCAATCCGGACGGCTCAGTGCTGCGGATCAAGGATGTCGCGCATGTCGAGATCGGCGCGCAGAACATGGATAGCGAATCGCGGATCGACGGCCAGCCCGGCGTGCCGATGGGCATCTATCTCGCGCCCGGCGCCAATGCGGTCACGACCGCCAAGGCCGTGCAGGCGACGCTCGCCAATCTTTCGCAGCGATTTCCGCCTGGATTGTCCTACCTGGTGCAATACGACTCCACGACCTTCGTCACCGACACCATCAGGGAAGTGCTGAAGACGCTGGGCGAAGCCTTCGTGCTGGTCGTGATCGTGGTGTTCCTGTTCCTCGGCAATCTCCGCGCCACGGTGATCCCAGCTGTCGCGGTGCCGGTCAGCCTGATCGGCACCTTCGCGGTCCTGCTGATGCTCGGCTATTCGGCCAACACGGTGTCGCTGCTTGCCATGGTGCTCGCGATCGGCATCGTCGTCGACGATGCCATTGTGGTGGTCGAGAACGTCGAGCGGGTGATGGAGGAGGAGCCTGAGCTGTCGCCGAGCGAGGCGACCAAGAAGGCGATGGCGCAGATCACCGCACCGATCATCGCGATCTCGCTGGTGCTGCTCTCGGTGTTCGTGCCGATCGCGTTCATCCCGGGCATCTCGGGAACGCTGTTCCGGCAGTTCGCGGTCACGATCAGCGCGGCGATGGTGATCTCGGCATTGAACGCGCTGACCTTGTCGCCGGCGCTCTGCGCGGTGTTCTTGCGGCATGGCGGCCCGCGCCGCGGCATCATGGGGCGCGTGCTCGGCGGCATCGACTGGGTGCGCGATCGCTACGCCGGCATGGTGCGGCGGCTGGTGCGCCTCGCGGTGCTGTCGCTGGTGGCGGTGCTGGTGTTCGCGGGCGGCGTGTTCGGCGTCTCGCGGATCACGCCGACCGGCTTTCTGCCGGAGGAAGACCAGGGCGCGTTCTTCATCGCGGTGCAGTTGCCGGACGGCGCCTCGGTGGAACGCACGAGCGAGGTGACCAAGCAGGTCGAAGCCGTGCTCAAGAAGATGCCGCAGATCGACCATGTGCTGTCGATCATCGGCTTCTCGCTGCTCGATGGCGGTAACGAGCCCAATTCGGCCTTCATGGTTGCGCGCATGAAACCGTTCGAGGATCGGCGCGCGGTGACCGACTCCGTGCAGGCGACGATCCGGCAGACCTTCGGCGCCGGCTCACAGATCCAGCAGGCCAACGTCCTGCCGTTCAACTTGCCGCCCATCATCGGCCTTTCGACGTCAGGCGGTTTTGAATATCAGCTCAACGCGCTGGAGGGGCAGGACCCGGTTGCGCTTGGCAGCGTGATGGGAGGACTGGTCGCCGCCGCCAATCGCGATCCGCGGCTGACACGCGTGTTCTCGACCTTTACCGCGACCAATCCGTCGATCTATCTCGATATCGATCGGGCCAAGGCGCAGGCGCTGGGCCTTGGCATCAGCGACGTCTTCACCGCGCTGCAGGCGACGCTGGGCGGCATCTATGTCAACAACTTCAACCTGTTCGGCCGCACCTGGCAGGTGAACGTGCAGGGCGAGGCTGCGAACCGCGCCGACATTTCCGACATCTGGCAGATCTACGTGCGCAACAGCGCGGGCGAGATGGTCCCGCTGCGCTCGATCGCCGACTTGCGGATCGTCACCGGCCCGCAGGTGCTCACGCGCTACAACAACTACCGCTCGGTGACCATCAACGGTGGACCTGCGCCTGGCGTGTCGTCGGGGGCTGCGATCGCGGCGATGGCGGAGCTGTCGAAATCGACGCTGCCTGCCGGCTATGCCTTTGAATGGACCGGCACCGCCTATCAGGAGCAGGCGGCCTCCGGCCAGACCGGCATCGTTCTCGCGCTGGCCGTGCTGTTCGCCTATCTCTTCCTGGTTGCGCTCTACGAGAGCTGGACTATACCGATTCCCGTGCTGCTCTCGGTCGTGGTCGGCGTGCTCGGCTCCTATGCTGCGATCAACATCGCGGGCTTGAACCTCAATCTCTACGGCCAGATCGGCCTGGTGGTGCTGATCGCACTCGCCGCCAAGAATGGCATTCTCATCGTCGAGTTCGCCAAGGAGCAGCGCGAAGCCGGACTGTCGATCACCGAGGCCGCGGCACTCGGATCGCAGATGCGCTTCCGCGCGGTCATGATGACGTCGATCGCCTTCATTCTCGGTCTCGTCCCGCTGGTGTTCGCAACCGGTGCGGCCGAGATTAGTCGCCGCTCCGTCGGTACCGCGGTGTTCGGCGGCATGCTGGCGGCAAGCTCGATCGGCATTTTCATGGTGCCGATGCTCTACGTCGTCTTCCAGCGCTGGCGCGAAGGCGCCAAGCTTCGTTTCGGCAGAAAGCCTCGTGCCGCCACTGGGGAGCACGGATAGCAGGAGAGGGCAGGGCCGCGGCGAGGGGACGGACGAAGGCGGCCGCCGGAATATCGGCCGCGCGTGGCCGTCCCGCTTGTCGCAGTGCGCAAAGTGCCTTGACCAAAGCGGAGCGGCCACACTATCAGTTTGCCCACACAATGCCATAAAGCTTGGGAGGTAAGCGCGTGCGGACGTCTCTCGTCATCAAGGGCCTGATCGGATGGATGGCCATGGCTGCAGTTGCGTTCGCGACAGCCGCGCAGGCCGATGACCTCAAGATTGCTTTGATCTACGGCAAGACCGGGCCGCTGGAAGCCTATGCCAAGCAGACCGAGACCGGCCTGCGCATGGGCTTTGAATATGCGACCAAGGGCACGATGAGCGTCGACGGACGCAAGATCGTCATCATCACCAAGGACGACCAGGGCAAGCCGGACCTGTCCAAATCGGCGCTGTCGGAAGCCTATCAGGACGACAATGCCGACATCGCGATCGGCACCACGTCTTCGGCAGCGGCGCTCGCCGACCTCCCGGTCGCCGAAGAAAACAAGAAGATCCTGATTGTCGAGCCCGCTGTCGCGGATCAGATTACCGGCGAGAAGTGGAATCGCTACATCTTCCGCACGGCGCGCAACTCGTCTCAGGACGCGATTTCGAATGCGGTCGCGATCGGCAAGCCCGGCGTGACGGTGGCGACGCTGGCGCAGGATTATGCGTTCGGCCGCGACGGCGTCGCAGCCTTCAAGGAAGCGCTGGCCAAGACCGGAGCGACCCTGGCGGCGGAAGAATACGTCCCGACCTCGACGACCGATTTCACCGCGGTCGGCCAGCGCCTGTTCGACGCGCTGAAGGACAAGCCGGGTAAGAAGATCATCTGGGTGGTGTGGGCCGGTGCCGGCGATCCCTTGACCAAGCTGCAGGACATGGATCCCAAGCGCTACGGCATCGAGCTGTCGACCGGCGGCAACATCCTGCCGGCGCTCGCGGCCTACAAGCGGCTGCCCGGCATGGAAGGTGCGACCTATTATTACTACGACATCCCGAAGAACCCGGTGAATGAATGGCTGGTGGCGGAGCATCAGAAGCGCTTCAACGCGCCGCCGGACTTCTTCACCGCAGGCGGCTTCTCCGCCGCGATGGCCGTGGTCGCCGCCGTGACCAAGGCGAAATCGACCGACACCGAGAAGCTGATCAGCGCCATGGAAGGGATGGAGTTCGATACGCCGAAGGGCAAGATGATCTTCCGCAAGGAGGATCACCAGGCGCTGCAGAGCATGTACCACTTCCGCGTCAAGGTCGATCCGAACCTCGCCTGGGCCGTCAACGAGCCGATCCGCGAGATCAAGATCGAGGACATGAACGTTCCGATCAAGAACAAGCGCTGAGATCTGACCAGTCGCGATGTCAGTCTGTCTCGGTGCGCACGCCGGCAGACGCTAATCGCGAGCTGTGGCTGCAATAACGGTGCGCTCCCTCTCCCCGTTCTTACGGGGAGAGGGTCGGGGTGAGGGGCAGACGCGCGGTCGGTGCGCGCCGTGAGACCTGTACCCCCTCACCCGATCGCTTCGCGATCGACCTCTCCCCGCAAGCGGGGAGAGGTTAAGACGGCGGCTCTCTTGATCTCATTGGCACGGCTTGCACACATGGCCCTCACTCTTGAAACCCGCGACCTGACCATCCGCTTCGGCGGGCATGTCGCGGTGAATGGCGTCAGCTGCAGTTTCCGTCCCGGCGAGCTCACCGCCATCGTCGGCCCCAACGGAGCCGGCAAGACTACCTATTTCAACCTGATCTCCGGACAGCTCCGCGCGACGTCGGGCGCGATTCTGTTCAATGGCACCGATATCACCGCGTTGTCGGCGCCGATGCGCACGCGGGCCGGCCTCGGCCGTGCGTTCCAGCTCACCAACCTGTTTCCGAACCTCAGCGTCGAGGAAAATGTACGCCTCGCCGTGCAGGCGCAGAGCGGTGTGCACTACGACCTGCTGCGGCCGTGGATGGCGCGCAGAGACCTGATCGGCCGGGCCGATGCCATCCTGGAAAAGGTCGCGCTGGGCGGACGCCGTGCAGTTGCCGCCACCACGCTGTCACATGGCGACCAGCGCAAGCTCGAGGTTGCGCTGATGATGGCGCTGGAGCCTGATGTCTTCATGTTCGATGAGCCGACCGCCGGCATGAGCATCGACGAGGTGCCGGTCGTGCTCGACCTGATCGCGCAACTCAAGCAGGACACCAGCAAGATCATCCTGCTGGTCGAGCACAAGATGGACGTGGTGCGCTCGCTCGCCGACCGCATCATCGTGCTGCATAACGGCCAGCTCGTCGCCGACGGCAAGCCGGCAGACGTGATCGCCTCACCGATCGTGCAGGAGGCCTATCTCGGCGTGCCCTCGGGGAGGAGCGCGGCATGAGCGCGCTCCTGACGCTATCAGGCGTTCACACCCATATCGGCCGCTATCACGTCCTGCAGGGTGTCGATTTCGAGGTCACGCAAGGGCAGACCACGATGCTGCTGGGGCGCAACGGCGCCGGCAAGACCACGACGCTGCGGACCATCATGGGACTGTGGCAGGCGTCATCAGGCGCGATCACGCTCGGCGGCGACCGCATCGAGCAGCGTGCGACGCCCGATGTCGCCCGGCTTGGCGTCGGCTATGTGCCGGAGAGCATGGCGGTGTTCTCCGACCTCACGGTGAAGGAGAACCTGCTGCTTGCCGCGCGCAACGGTCCGCTCGACGACACCCAGCTCATCTGGATCTTCGGCTTCTTTCCGGCACTGAAGAAGTTCTGGCTGTCGCGCGCCGGCTCGCTGTCAGGCGGCCAGAAGCAGATGCTGTCGATCGCCCGCGCCATCGTCGAGCCGCGCAAGCTGCTCTTGATCGACGAGCCGACCAAGGGGCTGGCGCCGGCGATCGTCATGGCACTGATCGAGTGCCTGAAGGAAATCAAGCGCCGGGGCGCCACGATCCTTCTGGTCGAGCAGAATTTCCACGCCGCGCGCGAGCTCGGCGACACCGTTCTGGTGATGGACAACGGCACCATCGTCCATCGCGGCGAGATGGCGGCCCTCGCCGCCGACGTGCCACTGCAGGAGCGCCTGCTGGGGCTGAGCCTGGAGCAGCATCAGTGACCGACATCGCCGCCACCGACGTGCTGCCGAAGCCGAAGCGTGACCTCGCGCCGTTGGCTCTCCCGGTCGTGCTCGCGCTTTTGATGATCCCGCTGATCGGCTCGACCAGCTCCTGGGTGACGCTGACGGTGGCGAGCCTCGCCATGGGCATGATGATCTTCATCATGGCGTCCGGCCTGACATTGGTGTTCGGCCTGATGGACGTGCTCAATTTCGGCCACGGCGCCTTCATCGCGGTCGGCGCCTATGTCGGCACGTTGGTGCTGCTGCCGCTGGCGAGCTGGGCGCAGGCGGATTCGTTGTCTGCCAATCTCGCCGTGCTGGTGCCCGCAGCGGTGCTGTCCATGGCCGTCTCAGCCGCGCTCGGCCTCGTGGTCGAGCGCGTGTTGATCCTGCCGGTCTATGGCCAGCACCTGAAGCAGATCCTGATGACCACCGGTGGCCTCATCGTCGCCGAGCAGGTCCTCTACGCGTTGTGGGGACCGCAGATCATTCCGCTGCCGCTGCCGACCGCGCTGCGTGGCTCCTTCATCCTCGGCGACATCGTGATCGCGAAGTATCGCGTGTTGGCGATGCTGGTCGGCATCGTCGTGTTCGCTGGCATCGTGCTGGTGCTGAACCGCACCAAGATCGGGCTCCTGATCCGCGCCGGCGTCGAGAACCGCGAAATGGTCGAGGCACTCGGTTATCGCATCCGCCGTCTGTTCCTCGGCGTGTTCATGACCGGCTCGGCACTGGCGGGTCTCGGCGGGGTGATGTGGGCGCTCTATCGCGAGCAGGTGCATGCCTCGATGGGCGACGAGCTGACGGTGTTGGTGTTCATCGTCGTCATCATCGGCGGCCTCGGCTCGATCACGGGCTGCTTCGTCGGCGCCATCCTGGTCGCGATGGTCGCCAACTACGGCGGCTTCCTGGTGCCCAAGCTCGCCCTCGTGTCCAACATCCTGCTGATGGTCGCCATCCTGTTGTGGCGGCCGCGCGGCCTTTATGCGGTGACCAGCCGATGATGCTTCTGTCAGGCGATCCTCCGCGCAGCCGCGTCCTGTCCGTCCTGCTGATCGTCATCGCACTGGGATTGCTGGCGACGCCTTTCATCTTCCCCGGCGCCAAGGCGATGAACGTCGCCGCCAAGATCTGCATCTTCGCCGCGCTCGCGGCCTCCTACGATCTTCTGCTCGGCTACACCGGTTCGGTCTCGTTCGCGCACACCATGTTCTATGGCATCGGCTCCTATGCCATCGCCATCGCGCTCTACGCGATGGGCGCCAGCTGGGGGGCGGTCGCCGTCGGCATC
>Ga0209677_100743_pt1 | contig 16528 bp, 12 predicted proteins | sample AraplaCvi_mCL_r2_2_FD_184285 | JGI IMG/M metagenome (GOLD analysis project Ga0209677, IMG submission 184285) | Arabidopsis root microbial communities from North Carolina, USA - plate scrape CL_Cvi_mCL_r2 (SPAdes) (version 2) | ecosystem: Host-associated > Plants > Roots > Endosphere | place: USA... | reverse complement strand
AGACGCCTGCGGTGCACCGGTTCCCGGGGTCCATGGCCGCTCGCGTGCAGGCGCTCGCGGCGGCGATCGTCTCGGACTGGGGAGGCGACACGGCGGCCATCTGGACGCAGGGGGACCCCGACGGGGCCGAAGTGCTGCGCCGCCTCAAGGCCCTTCCGGGATTCGGCGAGCAGAAGGCCAAGATCTTCCTCGCCCTGCTCGGCAAGCAGAAGGGCCTGCGTGCGGCCGGTTGGCAGGATGCGGCCGGCGACTACGGGACGCCCGGGTATCGCTCGGTGGCGGACATCGTCGACGCCGAATCGCTCACCCGCGTCCGGGAGCACAAGCGTGCGATGAAGGCCGCAGCGAAGGGCCACTGACCACAGCAGGCCGATCGGCTCGCCTCGCGAACCCGACCTGTGGACAAAGTCGCCGTGTCGGTGGTCGCCGATAGTCTCGCAGGGCGGGTGACGGGATGGTCGCCCACCACGGCGGTCCGCCGTGCTGAACTGCCGGCATCGTCCGGCAAAGGAGGTCGCCGTGTTCGTGCTCGACGGGATCATCGTCACGAGCGCCAGTGACCTCACCGAGGCGTCCAAGTGCGAGTTCGCCTTCCTCCGCACGGTCGACGTCAAGCTCGGTCGCCTCGAGAAGACCGAGGTGATCGAAGACCCGATGTATGTGCGGTCGTCGCGGATGGGCGACGAGCACGAGCACCGCATCCTGGAGCGGTACCGCGAGCGGTTCGGCGCCGGTGTCGCCGAAATCGAGCGTCCGCCGCAGTTGACGGGCGAGTCGCTGGCGGAGGCCGTCAGGCGCACGTCGGAGGCATTCGAGCGCGGGGCGCAGGTCGTGTTCCAGGCGACGTTCTTCGACGGATCGTTCGTCGGTTTCGCCGACTTCGTCGTCCGGATGCCGGATGGGCGGTACCGCGTGCAGGATTCCAAGCTCGCGCGGAGCGCACGGGTCACGGCGCTGCTGCAGCTGGCCGCCTATGCGGAGCAGCTGCGCAGGATGGGTGTAGACGTCGACGACACGGTCGAGCTGCTGCTCGGCGACGGCTCGGTCAGCGAGCACTCACTGGCCGACATCGAGCCGGTGTACCGGAAGCGGCGCGCCCGGCTGCTGTCCATCATCCATGAGCACCTCGCCGATGCGGGACCGGTCGCCTGGGGCGATCCGCGATTCACCGTGGACGGCCGCTGCGACACGTGCGACGCCGAGGTGCAGGAGTCGCGGGATGTCCTCCTCGTCGCCGGCATGCGCGTGACGCAGCGCGAGCACCTGCTCGCGGCGGGTATCGCGACGATCGATTCGCTGGCGGCATCCAGCGGAGCGATCGACGGCATCCCCGAGGGGACGCTCGACGGACTGAGGGAGCAGGCGCGGCTGCAGTTGCAGGCGGCGCCCGGGAGCCCGCCGCCGATCCGCGTCTTCAACGCTCCCGTGCTCGCAGTCCTGCCGCAGCCGGATGCCGGCGACATCTTCTTCGACTTCGAAGGCGATCCGCTCTACACCGAGGGAGCGGGCGAACGGTGGAATCTCGACTACCTCTTCGGCCTGGTCGATCAGGAGGAACGTTTCACCGCCTTCTGGGCGCATGACTTCGCCGCCGAGAGGGTGGCCCTGGAGGCGTTCCTCGCGTTCGTGCGAGACCGCCGGGCGCAGTACCCGGGCATGCACATCTACCACTACGCCGCTTACGAGCAGACGCACCTGCTCGCCCTGGCCGCCCGGCACGGCGTCGGCGAGGAGGAGGTCGACGGCCTGCTTCGCGACAACGTGATGGTCGACCTCTACCCATTGGTGCGCAAGGCGGTGCGTGTCGGTTCGCGCTCGTACTCGATCAAGAAGCTCGAGCCGCTCTACATGGGCGATGAGCTGCGCGAGAGCGAGGTGACCAACGGCGCCGACTCCATCACCGAGTATGCGAACGCCCGCGACCTCCTCGCCCTCGGCCGGCTGGACGAGGCGCAGCAGCTTCTCGACGACATCGGGCAGTACAACCGCTACGACTGCGTCTCGACCCTGCGCTTGCGCGACTGGCTGATCGCCCGCGCGGTGGAGAATGGCATCCCGATCGGCACGGCGCCGATGGAGGAGACCGAGCTGGCGGCCGAGGAGTCGCCGCTGCGCGCCGGGCTCCTGGCCTTCGCGGGCGACCCGCTCGATCCGGGCCGCAGTGCCGATCGTCGCGCGATGGCGCTCGCCGCGGCGGCGATCGACTTCCACCGGCGCGAGCAGAAGAGCTTCTGGCAGTCCCACTTCGCGCGTCTCATCCAGCCCATCGAGGAATGGGCCGAGACCCGCGACGTCCTGGTCGTCGAGAAGGCCGCCGTGATCCGCGATTGGTACTGCGACGAAGGACAGCGCGTCGAGCGGCGGGAGCTGCTGCTCTCCGGGTCGTGGGGCGCGGGCAGTACGGTCCGGGTCAGTGAACGCACCGGCCCCTTTCTGCTCTACGAATACCCGGGACCCTTCCGGCAGCCGCGCGCGCAGCCGGGATCGCGCGCGGCGCGCACGGTCTCGGTGATCGACGCGCTCCCGGACGGGTCGATCGTCGTCCGGGAGACGCTTCCTCCCGAGGTGCCGCCGTACAGCGACCTCCCGAGCGCCCTCACGCCGTCTGCTCCGCCGGACTCCCGAAGACTGGGCGAGGCCATCCGCGAATGGGGCACGGCGCTCCTGATCGCCCGTCACCACGAGACCTGGCCGGTGGACGCGACGATCGACCTGTTGCGGCGCACACCGCCGCGCACACGGTCCGGGCGTTTGACGCCGGAGGATCCCGTGGGCCCGGAGCGATCGGAGACGTTGCGGTCGGAGACGTTGCGGTCGGAGACGTTGCGGTCGGAGACGCGATCGGATCTGAAGACTGACGACGGCGACGGCCGGATCAAGGCCGTCGTGGCGAGCCTCCTCGACCTCGACCGGTCGTACCTCGCCGTCCAGGGGCCGCCCGGCACGGGCAAGTCGTACCTCGGCGCTCACGTCATCGCCCGCCTCGTCGCGGAGCACGGCTGGAAGGTCGGGGTGGTGGCGCAATCGCACGCCGTCGTCGAGAACCTCCTCGACCGCGTGGTGGCGGCCGGGCTCGACGCCTCGATGGTCGGGAAGGCGCCGGGATCCGCCGGCGGCGGACCGAAGGCGGAGGATGCCGGCGCCGACGCCGAGACCGAGGTCACGCATCGTTTCACCTGGCTGCCGGTCAACGGGCACCTCGAGTTCGCCGGCGTCAACGAGGAGCGCGGCTTCGTGCTCGGCGGAACGGCGTGGGACTTCGCCAACGCGGCCCGGGTGCCGCGCGGCAGCCTCGACCTCGTCGTCATCGACGAGGCCGGCCAGTTCTCCCTCGCCTCGACCATCGCGGTCGGCGTGGCGGCGAAGAACCTGCTGCTGCTCGGGGACCCGCAGCAACTGCCGCAGGTCAGCCAGGGGCGGCATCCCGAACCGGTGGACGGGTCGGCACTCGGTTGGGTGAGCGACGGGCACGACGTCCTGCCGCCCGAGTACGGGTACTTCCTTGCGGAGACGCGGCGGATGCATCCCGCCCTCGCGGAGGCCGTTTCGGTGCTGTCGTACGAAGGCAAGCTCCGGGCCCATGCGTGCGCGTCGGAGCGTGAGTTGAGCGGGGTGACGCCTGGAGTGCATCCCGTGCCCGTCCTCCACGTGGGAAACTCCACGGCGTCGCCGGAGGAGGCGGAGATCGTCGTCGCCCTGGTGCGCGACCTTCTCGGACGCTCCTGGACCGACCCGGAGACCGGGAGGGACGACGACCCGCTCGGCGAGGACGACGTGATCGTCGTCACGCCGTACAACGCACAGCTCGCCGAGGTGCGGGCCCTCCTCGACGCCGAGGGCTACCGCGGGGTGCGGGTCGGAACGGTCGACAAGTTCCAGGGGCAGGAGGCCGCGGTCGCCATCGTCAGCCTCGCCGCATCGTCCGCCGTCGACGTGCCGCGCGGGATGTCGTTCCTGCTGATGAAGAACCGGCTCAACGTGGCCATCTCGCGGGCGAAATGGTCCGCCTACCTCGTGCACTCGCCCGAGCTGACGGAGTTCCTGCCGACGACGCCGGCAGGGGTGGGGGAGCTGAGCGCTTTCATCCGCCTCGTCGAGCAGGCGGACCAGCCGGCGGTCGTCGCGGTGGGGTAGCGGGCACAGTGGGGTAGCGGGCACAGTTGGGTGGCGGGAGGCCTGCCGGGCGCGAGCGGGCGGTGTTACGCTCGGGGCGTGTCACCGGAAGAGCTGCAGACGCTGGCGCACCTGCGCCGGGCCCGGGACCTGATCGACCGCGACTACGCGAAGCCGCTCGACGTCCCGACCATGGCGTCCCGCGCCTACATGTCGCCGTCGCACTTCTCGCGGCAGTTCCGGGCCGCCTACGGCGAGACCCCGTACAGCTACCTCATGACCCGCCGCATCGAGCGGGCGATGGCACTCCTCCGGGGCGGGATGAGCGTCACCGACGCCTGCATGGCGGTCGGCTGTACCTCGCTCGGCTCCTTCAGCTCCAAGTTCAGCGAGATCGTCGGGATGACGCCGACCGAGTACCGGGCTCGCGAGCACGCGGCAGTGCTCGCCATGCCGGACTGCATCGCGAAGGAACGCACCCGTCCGGTCCGGTCGCGGGCCGTCTGAGCGCGGTCGACTGCGTCACCGCCCGTCCACAGACCGCGTCCCTGACCGCTTCTCCACAGAAAGCAGTTTTGGAGAAGCGCCCCTGCTGACCTCTTCCTAGAGTCGAGTCATGACCACTTCACTCCAGTACTCGCAGATCACCGTCCTCGACCCCGAGGAGTCGCTCGCCTTCTACCGCGACGCTCTGGGCCTCGACGTCATCCAGGATGTCACCTCCGGTGACCACCGCTGGATCACGCTCGGCGTCGCCGGGGACGACGGCGCGTCCGTCGTCCTCAGCGACCCGCACGCCGGCCGCTCCCAGGCAGATGGCGACGCGCTGCAGCAGCTCGTCGTCAAGGGCTCCCTCGGCCCGATCGTCTTCCGCACCGACGACCTCGATGCCGCATTCGAGAAGGTGCGGGCAGCCGGCGCCGAGGTGCTCCAGGAGCCGATCGACCAGCCGTGGGGCCCGCGCGACTGTGCCTTCCGCGACCCGTCGGGCAACATGGTCCGGATCCTGCAGGCCGCTCCGGCCGCGCAGAACGCCTGATCGCCGGAGCGGACCCGGCGCGCCGACACCCGGGCGCGCCGGATCCCCGCGCGCTGCGACCAGGAACGACATCGGTGTCATAGTTCGCAAGATGTTTTGACCCATGTCGCAGGCTCGCGAGAGGCTCGGTGTGCCGCCAACCGTCCGCCGGCACCCCTTCCCCTTCACGAGAGAGGCACAGCCATGTCCGACGCCACCCCACCCACCCCCGCGCTTCCGGAGAAGCCGAAGCGCTCACGCACCGGCTGGTTCGTCGGAATCGGCATCGCCGTCGTCGCCGTGATCGTGGCGGTCGTCCTCGTCGTCGTGAACCTCACCGGTTCGGGCAGCGCGACGGCGAAGACCGTCACCGTGAAGATCGGCACGACCGAGGCGTCATCCCCGTACTGGCCCGTCCTCAAGAAGGCTGCCGCCAAGGAGGGCATCGACATCCAGACCGTCAACTTCCGCGACTACACGCAGGCGAACCCGGCGCTGGCAGACGGGCAGATCGACCTCAACCTGTTCCAGCACCTGCAGTTCCTCGCCAACTACGACGTCCAGGCCAAGCAGGACCTGGTCCCGATCGGTTCGACGCTCGTCGTCCCGCTCCCGCTGTACTCGAAGAAGCACGCGAGTGTCCAGGACATCCCGCAGGGCGGCACCATCGCCATCCCGAACGACGCCACGAACCAGGCGCGCGCCCTCCTCGTGCTGCAGAAGGCCGGCCTCCTGAAGCTCAAGAACGGCGGGAGCACGCTCGCGACTCCGGCCGACATCGAGGCGTCGGCGTCCAAGGTGACGGTGATCCCGGTGGATGCGGCCCAGACGGCTCCTGCACTCAGCTCTGCGGACGGCGCCATCGTGAACAACAACTTCGCGCTGACCGCCGGCATCGACCCCAAGTCGGCGATCTTCCAGGACGACCCGAAGTCCAAGACGGCCGAGCCCTACATCAACGCCTTCGTCGCCCGCGCGAAGGACAAGGACAACGCGACGTACAAGAAGATCGCCGAGCTGTACCACACGAAGGCCGTGACGGATGCGGTCCTCGCGGAGTCCAAGAACACCGCGGTCATCGTCCAGCGGCCCGCATCCGACCTGATCGGCATCCTCGACGGACTGAAGAAGACGATCCAGGCGGCGAAGTAGTGCCGGCGAGCGACGCCCCGGCTCCCATCATCGAGTTCCGCGGCGTCACCAAGAGCTTCGGCTCGGGTGACGCCGCGGCTCCCGCCGTCGACCGACTCGATCTGGAGATCGGACGCGGTGAGATCTTCGGCATCATCGGCTACTCGGGAGCCGGCAAGAGCACTCTGGTGCGGTTGATCAACGCGCTGGAGCATCCGACTGCCGGCTCCGTGATCGTCGAGGGCCGCGACCTGACCGCGCTCAGCGAGCGCGAGCTGCGCCGGGTCCGCGCGGGCATCGGGATGATCTTCCAGCAGTTCAACCTGTTCCGCTCCCGCACCGTGTTCGGCAATGTCGCGTATCCGCTGAAGGTCGCCGGCTGGCCCGCGGACAAGCGCAAGCAGCGGGTCGCCGAACTGCTGGCCTTCGTCGGCCTGACCGAGAAGGCATGGAGCTATCCCGACCAGTTGTCCGGCGGGCAGAAGCAGCGCGTCGGAATCGCCCGGGCACTCGCTACGAACCCCGACATCCTGCTCGCAGACGAGGCGACCAGCGCGCTCGATCCCGAGACGACGTCCGACGTCCTGGCTCTGCTCAAACGGGTCAACCGCGAACTCGGCGTCACGATCGTCGTCATCACGCACGAGATGGAGGTGGTCCGCTCCATCGCGGATCGCGTCGCCGTGCTCGACGCCGGGCGCGTGATCGAGTCGGGCAGCGTCTTCCAGGTGTTCTCCGACCCCCAGACCCCGACGGCGCAGCGCTTCGTCGGGACCGTGCTGCGCAACCACCCGGGGGAGGCGGACATCGAGCGCCTGCGGGGCAAGCACGCCGGCCGCATCGTGTCCGCACGCATCCACGACGACGGCCGGCTCGGCTCGGTGCTGTCGGATGCGGTCGGACGGCACAATGTCCGCTTCGAGATCGTCTACGGCGGCATCTCGGCGCTGCAGGGCCGCTCGTTCGGCAGCCTCACCCTCGAGCTGCTCGGCGAGCCGGCGGACGTGGACGCGCTGATCGCCGACCTCCGCTCGGTGACCGAGGTCGAGGAGGTGGCCGCATGACCGACTGGACGACCCTGTGGCCCGTGTACCTCCAGTCCATCGGGCAGACGCTCTGGATGGTGGTCGCGACGCTCGTCCTCGGCGGCATCCTGGGCCTCGCGCTCGGCGTGCTCCTCTACACCACCCGCCGCGGCGGGCTGCTGGAGAACCGGACGTTGTCCGCCGTCCTCAACGTGGTGGTGAACTTCATCCGGCCCATCCCGTTCATCATCTTCATGACCGCGATCGCGCCGCTCACGCAGCTCGTCCTCGGCACGTTCCTGGGAACGCCGGCGGCGATCTTCCCGATGACGATCGCCGCGACGTTCGGCATCTCACGGATCGTGGAGCAGAACCTCGTCACCATCGAGCCGGGCGTCATCGAGGCGGCGCGGGCGATGGGGTCGAGCCCGTGGCGGATCATCACGACCCTGCTCATCCCGGAGGCGCTCGGACCCCTCATCCTCGGCTACACGTTCATCTTCGTCGCGATCGTGGACCTGTCGGCCATCGCCGGGAGCATCGGCGGCGGCGGCCTCGGCGACTTCGCAATCTCCTACGGCTACCAGCGGTACAACTGGGCGGTCACCTGGATCGCGGTCATCACGATCGTGGTGCTGGTGCAGGCGGCGCAGTTCCTCGGCAATTGGCTGGCGCGCAAGGCGCTCCGCCGCTGACCTCAGCGTCCGCGAGAAGCGTCACGGACCGATGTAGCGCCCGACGGGACGCAGTCGAAGGGGCGGTTGCGCGTACTCGTGGAGGGCGTGCACCACCCAGCCGACCGCGCGCGCGGTGGCGAACACGACCTCGCCGGCGTCGTCGCGCATCCCGAGCGCCAGTGCGACGGCGCCCAGTGCGAGGTCGACATTGGGTCGCCCTCCGGTCCGGTCTCCGATGACGCCGGACACGGCCTCCACCGCCGCTGAGACGGCGGCGTGCCGTTCGTCGTCGGCGAGCATCCCGAGCAGGATGCGCGCCCGCGGGTCGCCGTCGGGGTAGAGGGGCTGGCCGAAACCGGGGACGGGCCCTTGCGTGCTGACGACCGTGTCGGTGACGGCGCGAGCGGGGTCCTCGCCGCGTGCGACCCGTTCGAGCAGGCGGTACGCGGCGCGGCTGGCGTTGCCGTGCAGGGGCGAGTCGAGCGCACCGAGTCCGGCGATGACGACGCCGTAGGGTGTGGCCCGCGCCGAGGCCGCGGCGCGCGCGGCGAGGGTCGACACGGCGATGTCGTGGTCGAGCAGCGCCACGAGGGCCGCGTTGAGCAGGTCGACGTCGGCCTGGGATGGTGCCGTGCCGCTGAGGCGGACGAAGAGACGTTGGGCGAGGGGCTCCGGGGTCGCCGTCCGGGATGCCGGCTCGGCAGTCGCCGAAGGAGCGACATCGCTCGTCCGGGGTACCGGGTCGGCGTGGCCGCGCTCGGGCAGGACCTCCACCATCCCGGCGACCAGCCGCTCGGCAGCCGTCGCCACCACGGCCGGATCGATGGAGGCGCGCAGCGGGTCCGCCGCCGCGAATGCGCTGACCGCGACGAGCTGGCGATCACGGTCTCCGGCTGAGGCCGGGAGTGCGTCCGCGAGGACGCGCGCCACCTCGACTCCCGCACCCGGAGTGAACCGCGCGGCCGCATCCCAGTCGCCGGTGAGGGCCCAGCGCGCGACCGTCTCGAAGCTCTCGCCCGCGAGCTCGGCGACCGGCCGGCCCCGGTAGGCGAGCTCGCCGTCCTCGATCAACGCGAAGCTCGTCTCTATGACCATGAGCGGACGGCCCTCCGAGTGGACCGTCCCGGCCACGGTGCGACGGCGCCTCGCTGCGGCGAACCGTTCGACCTCGAGCGGGTCGAAGCTGGACCCGTCCGCGTTGCGCTCGCGAGTGAGCCGGCCCCGGGCGACGTAGGCGTACAGGGTCTCCAGCTTGACGCCGAGGCGCTCGGCGGTCTGTTCGGCGGTCAAACGCGGCAGCGCATCCATATTGATCCGATCAACGTTGACGAGGTGTTGCATCCACGCTCACACTACCGGTATGGACAGGATGGACGACACCCTCATCGATGTGCCCCGCGGGCTCACCAACGTGGTCGCGGCGAGGACCGAACTCGGCGACGTGCGTGGGCACGAGGGCTTTTACCATTACCGGCAGTATTCGGCCGTCGACCTCGCACGCGAGCGGACCTTCGAGGAGGCGTGGCACCTGCTCCTCTTCGGCGGCCTGCCGTCGGCCGACGAGCTGGAGACGTTCCGCGCCCGCATCCGCGCCTCGCGCGGCATTCCCGCGGACGTCACCGCGATGCTGCCGGCGATAGCACGCCTGACAGGGCAGGGGGACGCGCTCGCCGGCCTCCGCATGGCCCTTGCCGCCGTCGCCGCCGCGGATCACGCGCATCCGCTCTACGACGAGCGGCCGGATCAGCGCCTCGACGACGCCATCCGGGTCGCCGCCGTGACGCCTGTGCTGCTCGCGTCCCTGCACGCGCTTGCGGAAGGGCGGGAACCGCTGCCGCCGCGCGACGATCTCGGACACGTCGCCGGCTACCTCTACCTGGTGACCGGCCGGGTCCCGACGCCGCAGCAGGAGCACGCGCTGAGCGCCTACATGACCGCGGCGATCGACCACGGCTTCAACGCATCCACGTTCACCGCCCGCGTCATCGCCTCGACCGGCGCCGATCTGTCCTCGGCGGTCGTAGGCGCTCTGGGGGCCCTCGCGGGTCCCTTGCACGGAGGCGCGCCCAGCCGGGCGTTGGACACCCTGGATGAGATCGGCACGCCGGACCGGACGGACGAGTGGGTGCGGCGGACGCTCGCCGACGGTGGCCGGGTCATGGGGTTCGGCCACGCGGTGTACAGGACCGAGGACCCGCGCTCGCGGATGCTCCGCGAGTTCGCGCAGGGGTTCGGGGGACCGCGCGTGGAGTTCGCCGTCCAGGTCGAGCGGCGCGTGCAGGAACTTCTGGCCGAGCTGAAGCCGGGGCGCGAGCTGCACACGAACGTGGAGTTCTACGCCGGTGTCGTGATGGAACTCTGCGGCATCCCTCGCTCCCTGTTCACGCCGACGTTCGCAGCGGCCCGGGTGGTCGGATGGACGGCGCACATCCTCGAGCAGGCGGCCGACGGCAAGATCCTGCGCCCGTCGTCCCGCTACGTCGGCCCCGCCGCGCCGGAACCGCTGCCGGCGCGCCTGCCCGTCGCCTCCTGACGCCCGGGGCGACATTCGTGACGAATGTTCCCCTGGCGCGCGACTATGCGCGCGGCGAGTACACGCGCAATGCGCCCGGCCGGATGTGGACGGTGATTCGCTTCGGCTCGCCCGGCGTCGCGGTCGACGCCTCGCCGTCGTGCGCGTACCCGGGATCCTCGCCGTGGGCCGCGATGGTGATCTCCGGCACGGTCCGCGCCTCCAGCGCCGGCGGCCCCTGCAGGAACGGCAGGCGGGCCACCAGGGCGTCGGTCCGCCCGCCGAAGGCCAGCGCGACAGCGCCCCGCGTCCGCGGGCGTCCGCCGGCGAACAGGATGCGCACATCCAGCAGGTGGTCGTCGAGTCGTCGACGTTCGATCGGCGCGACGGTGACCGGGTAGTACCGGTCGACGCCGACGAAGACCGACCAGACCTGCCGACGCTCTCCGTCGATCTCGACCTCGAGCGGGCTGCTGCGCCGGACCACCCGGATGGCCGCGACGAGCGCCGCGATCGGCTTGCCCAGCCGCCGCTCGTGCTTTTCGCGCTCCTCGACGAAGGAGGGATAGATCCCCACCGAGGCCGTGTTGAGCACCGTGCGGGTCTCGCCGTCGGCGAAGCCGAGCTCGGCCACGTCGACCTCCCGCCCGCTGCCGGCGGCGAGAGCGCCCAGTGCCGCGTCGACCGAGTCGAGCAGGGCCGCCTTGGCGAAGTGGTTGAACGTTCCGCCGGGGAGCACGAGCAGCGGGAGGCCGGCGGCGCGCGCCTCCTGCGCGACCGCGGCGACCGTCCCATCCCCTCCGTACACGCCGAGCACGGTGGGCGGCGACGGTGAGCCGAGCTCCCTCTGGATGACGGCAGAGACATCCTCGCCGTCGCTCAGTTCGTGGATGCGCGCCTGAGGTAGTCGCTCGCGAAGCAGCGGACCCGGGGCCGGCCGGATGAGGCCGCGTCCGGACGTGGAGTTCACCACGAGGAAGACACCGTCGCCGGTTTCCGTGGCGGGCAGTTCGACCATCCGGGCGGTCGGGGGATCGCGCCGCACGACGGGCTTCACGGCGGGCGCGACCGCCCGCAGAGCCAGGGCTGCGCCCGCCCCGATGGCGGCGCCTCCCGCGACATCCGACATCCAGTGCGCGCCGGTGTGCAGCCGGGAGTAGCCGACGCCTGCGGCGACCGGTGCGAGCGCGGCTCCCGCAGCCGGCCACTCCAGGGCGACGCCGGTGGCGAAGGCGGCGGCGCTCGCCGTATGGCCCGAGGGGAACGACGGCGAAGTGGGGGACCGTTCGAGGCGCCGCGCGATCGGGATGGACGTGTGTGCCGGACGGTCGCCGCCGATCAGCCGCTTGCCGACCACGTTGGCCGAGAGACTCGCGAGGCCGAGGGACGCGAGCCCGCGCACGGCGGCGCGCGGGCGGCCCAGGACCAGCAGCGCGGCGGCCACGGCGAACCAGAGCTTGCCGTGGTTGGCGGCCCGTGTCATGCCGCGCCAGAACCCGTCGGACGCAGCCCCCGTGGTGCGGGCGTTGATGCGTGCCGCGACCCGCGCATCCATCCGTTTCAGGCGGGCCGGGAGCGGGATGCGCCGGTGCGGTCGGTGACGGGAGGCGGCCATGTCGTCAATGTACGCCGACGCGCGCGGGGCACATCCACCCTCGCGCCCGCCCACCCACGCGCCCACACGCGCGTGGCCGCCCACGCCTGCCCGCGCGGGCGATAGGATCGACGGCGTGAGCACGCACGTCATCTCCCAGCCCAACGATCCCCAGGCCGTCGTCCCCGGCAGCGACGAGCACGGCTCGCTCGTCCGCAGCCTCAGCACGACCCTGCCGAGCGCCCTCGGCAACCTGCTCGCCACCATCGTGGTGCTGGTCTCGCTGGTGCTCGGGATCTGGAGTCTCGTGGCGACCTGGTCCGGCCAGGCCGGCTCCTTCCTCCCCTTCTTCCAGGTCACCGTCGCGGCGACCGTCGTGTCGTTGAATGCGCTGTACGCGCGGCGCACCTTCAGCTACGTGATCACGCTCATCGGCGCGATCCTCTGGCTCTGGGTCTCGGTGATGCCGCTCCTGCCGTTCTTCCAGGTGCTGTTGCAGGCGATCACCGTGGTGATCATGCTGGGCGGCGTCGTGTTCTCGACCGCGGCCGTGCGCCTCAGCAAGCAGCCCCGGTTCTGATCGGCGCGGGCGAGGTCGCCGGGCGAGACCGCCCCACGAGGACTGCGCGCGCTCAGCTCTCCCGCACCACCTGATCGGCGCGCTTGTCCGGGCGAAGTCCTCGCCACGACGGCTGACGCAGCCTCCCGGGCCCCGTCCACTCGGCGAACTCCACCTCGCCGACGAGCTCCGGCCGCACCCAGTGCGCGCCGCGCGCATCCGCCGTCGGCACACCCTCCATCGGGCTGTTCTTCACCGCGTACTCGCCCAGCTTGGCCAGTAGGTCGTCCAGCACCCGGTCCGTGAACCCGGTCCCGACTTTGCCGACATAGCGGAGCGTGTCGCCGTCCGGGATCCCGAGCAGGAGGGCGCCGATGGTGTTCGCGCGCCGGCCGTTGCCCGGAGTCCAGCCGCCGATGACCACCTCCTGCGTCTGGTGGTGCTTGATCTTGATCCACGCCCGACTGCGGCGCCCCATGGAATACGTGCTGTCCCGGCGCTTCGCCATGACGCCTTCGAGTCCCAGCTGGCGGCTGGACTCGATCGCGTGCTCGAGGTCGCCGTCGAACGCGGGAGGCACCTGGACCGGGTCGTTCGGGGCCGGCCGCAGAAGGTCGAGGAGCAGCTCCCTGCGCGCGTCGTACGGGTCACGGGTGTGCTTCCGCCCATCCACCTCGAGCACGTCGAACACGAGGTAGTGCGCGGGCGCCCGCTTGAGCGCGGACTGCACGTCGCCCGGCCGGGTCAGGCCCATCCGCGTCTGCAGCAGGCCGAAGTCGGGCCGCCCCTGCGGGTTCAGGGTGACGATCTCCCCGTCGAGGACGAGGTCGTACGAACCGGCGAGGTCGACGAGCCCGGCGAGGTCGGGATAGGTCCCGGTTACGTCGTTCCCGTTGCGCGTGGTGAGGCGGAGCCTGCCCCGGCGCACCTCGGCGAGGGCGCGGATGCCGTCCCACTTCATCTCGAACGCCCAGTCGCCTTCGTCGGTGACGTCCGCCTCCGAGCCCAGCGTGGCGAGCATGGGGGAGACCGGGTCGCCCGTGATCGCCGGCCCCGGCGTCGTCGGTTCGGATGCGCGGGATGCCGTGGAGGCGCGGGATGCGGGCGATGCCGCCGCTCGATCCCCGCTGCCGTCCGCCTCCATCTTCATCAGGTGGATGAGCCAGTTCTTCTCGTCGCCGTCGCGTCCCGTGCGGATCAGCGCGAACTTCCTCGGCGCCCCGCCGAGCCCGCCGTCGGGCTGACCGTGGAGCGTCGCGATCACCTCGTCGTCGCGCCACTTCTCCAGCTCGTAATCGCCGTGGTCCCAGATGTCGACGTGGCCTGCGCCATACTCGCCGTGCGGGATGTCGCCGGCGAAACTCCCGTACTCCAGGGGATGGTCCTCGGTGTGGACCGCGAGATGGTTCTGCTTCGTGTCGGTGGGGGTGCCTTTGGGCAGCGCCCAGCTGACCAGCACGCCGTCGTTCTCCAGCCGGAAGTCCCAGTGCAGCCGGCGGGCGTGGTGCTCCTGGATGACGAACGAGCGTCCCTCGCCGGCGTCCGGCCGGTCCTCGGGCACGGGTTCGGGCGTCTTGCTCGCGTCGCGCATCGAGCGGTAGGTGGCCAGCCGATCGGGTTCGGATGCATGTCCGGCGTGCCCGCCGTGCCCGGCGTACAACTCGGCCAGCGGGTCGCCGCGCCGCTTCAGCCGCTCCATCACCTCCCGGTAGTCGAGGTTTCGCAGGTCCTGGGATGCGAGCTCCCGCCAGGTCCGGGGGGCTGCGACCGTGGGCTGGAAGCGGCCCCGCAGCGAGTACGGCGCGATCGTGGTCTTCGCACCGTTGTTCTGGCTCCAGTCGACGAGCACCTTGCCGGCGCGCAGGGACTTCTTCATGTCGCTGACGATGAGATCGGGATGGTCCGCCTCCAGCGCCCGCGCCAGTTCGTGCGCGACCGCCGAGATCTGGTCGCTGGTCTGCGAGCCGTCGAGCGCCGCATAGAGGTGGATTCCCTTGGACCCGGAGGTGACCGGCATCGGGTTCAGCCCCATGTCGGTGAGGATGGCGCGGGCCAGCCGGGCGACCTCGGCGCACTCCGCGAGCTGCACGCCCTCGCCGGGATCGAGATCGAGCACCAGCCGGTCGGGGTTCTGCCGTTCGCCGCCCGGCGCCACCTTCCACTGCGGCACGTGGATCTCGAGCGAGGCGATCTGCGCCAGCCAGATCAGCGTGGCCCGGTCGTTCACCAGCGGGTAGGTCTTCGGGCCGGACGAGTGCTGGATCGTCGCCTGCCGCACCCACTCGGGCGTGGATGCCGGGTCGAGGTCCTTCTGGAAGAACACCGAGCCGGGATCGTCGGGGGTCCCCACCCCGTGCACCCACCGTTTCCGCGTGGCGATCCGGTCGCGGACGTACGGGATCATCGCGTCGGCAACGGCGTTGTAGTACCCGAAGATGTCCGCTTTCGTCGTCCCGGTCTCCGGGTACATGACCTTGTCGAGGTTGGTCAGCTTCAGGCGACGGCCGTCGATCTCGACGACCTCGGTGTCATGCGCGGCCATGCCATCACCGTAAGCCCTCCGTGCATTCCCTGGTCACTCCTTGAAAATGAGCGCATCCCCGGACACGATGGGCACATGAGGGCCATTTGGACGTGCGCCATCACCTTCGGGCTCGTGAACGTGCCGGTGAAGGTGTACAGCGCAACCGAGGATCACGACGTCCCGCTGCACCAGGTGCACGACGCGGACGGCGGCCGCATCCGCTATCAGCGCCGCTGCGAGATCGACGGCAAGGTCATCCCGTACGAGCACATCGTGAAGGCTTACGACGACGGGGAGCGCACCGTGATCCTCTCCGCCGAGGACCTCGCCTCGCTGCCGGCGGAGCGGAGCCGCGAGATCGACGTGGTCGAGTTCGTGCCGAACGACCAGCTCGACCCCCTCATGTTCGACCGCAGCTACTACCTGGAACCGGACTCGAAGTCCCTCAAGGCGTACGCACTGCTGCGCAAGACGCTCGAGGATGAGGAGCGCACGGCCATCGTGGAGTTCGCCCTCCGCCAGAAGACCCGGCTCGGCGCGCTGCGCGTCCGGGGCAACGTGCTGGTGCTTCAGACGCTGCTGTGGCACGACGAGATCCGCGCGGCCGACTTCCCTGCCCTCGAGCAGTCGCCGCGGGTCACCGATCGCGAACTCCAGCTGTCGAGCGCGCTGATGGAGAGCTTCGCCGGCGACTTCGAGCCCGAGAAGTTCAGCGACGAGTACCAGGAGGAGCTCCGCAAGCTCATCGACGCGAAGCTCGAGCAGGGCGATAGCGTGGACACCGCGGCCACCTTCGGCGAGGAGCCGGAGAAGAAGGGCGGAGGCGAGGTCATCGACCTGATGGAGGCGCTGCAGCGCAGCGTGGAGCGGAGCCGCTCGTCGAAGCCGGGCTCGTCGGGCACAGAGAAGAAGCCGGCCGCCAACTCCACGGCGTCGAAGTCGGCCGCTTCCAAGTCCACCGCATCCAAGTCCGCCGCGGCGAAGTCGACCGCGTCCACCTCGGCCGCGTCCACGTCCACCGCGCGGAAGGCGGCGCCCAAGAAGTCAGCGAAGAAGCCTGCGTGACGCGCCTGCGGCGCAGCAACCCGTCCGGACCCGGCTACCACCGCAGGATCACCGACACAGGTCCCGTCTACGAGGACGAAGCGGGTAACAGGATCGTCGACGAACGGGAGCTGGAGCGCATCCGCTCGCTGGTCATCCCTCCCGCCTGGAAGGACGTGTGGATCTCGCCCGACGCTCGTGGGCACATCCAGGCCGTCGGCACCGACCAGGCGGGCCGTCGGCAGTACCGCTACCACGACGCCTGGCGGCTGCATCAGGACCGCCTCAAGTTCGACCGGGCGGCACTGCTGGCGGAGACACTGCCGTCGGC
>Ga0209677_100742_pt1 | contig 16569 bp, 12 predicted proteins | sample AraplaCvi_mCL_r2_2_FD_184285 | JGI IMG/M metagenome (GOLD analysis project Ga0209677, IMG submission 184285) | Arabidopsis root microbial communities from North Carolina, USA - plate scrape CL_Cvi_mCL_r2 (SPAdes) (version 2) | ecosystem: Host-associated > Plants > Roots > Endosphere | place: USA... | reverse complement strand
CTATGGCATCGGTGCGGTACGCTACTGGCTGTTATCGGCCGCCGCCACGACCATGCTCGGCGGGTTGCTGTTCGTCTGGGCAGCACGCTTCATCCGCGCCGATATCGAGCGAGCGAGATGACAATGCGACGCGCCCTGCCCAATCGGCAAGGCGCGCTGTCGCATCACCACTTGTAGGAGACGCTCCCGGTGATGCGCCGCCGGTCGCCATAGAAGCAGGCTGTCAAGGACGAGCAGCTCGCGACATAGGTCTTGTCGGCGATGTTGGCGACGTTCAGCGCCAACCGCCAGTTGTCCCATTCGTAGTGCACGGCGGCGTCGCCGAGCGTATAGCTCGGAACCATCGACGTATTGAGCTGGTCGGCGAAGGACGAGCCGACATAGCGTATGCCGGCCCCGAAGCCGAAGCCCGTCAGCGGACCCGACTTGAAGGTATAGTCGGCCCAGGCCGAGGCGATCTCGCGCGGCGTATTGGTCGGCACCTTGCCGATATACGCCGGGTTTGCATCGCTGGTGTCGATCAGCGAGTAGCGGGTGTAGGCGGCCGTCAGTTTCAGGCCGGGCGTAACGTTGGCGACCGCCTCCAGCTCGAGACCTTGCGAGTGCACCTCGCCGATCTGGTCTTGCAGAATCGCAAAGGAAGCGTTCGCAGTCGCCACGTTCTGGCGGCGTAAATCAAACCACGTCGCTCCGAAGTGACCGTCGAGCCAGGTCGGCTGATACTTGACGCCTACCTCGCCCTGCTTGCCCGTCTCCGGCTTGAACAGCTGCCCAGCCGCATTGATCCCGATCGCCGGATTGTAGCTGGTGGCATAGGCAACATAGGGCGCAACGCCGTTGTCGAAATTGTAGATCAGGCCCGCGCGGCCGCTGAAGGCGCTGTCATCCCGGGTGGCGATCGTGTTGCCGGTCGCGCGATTATCCTGGTTCGTCGATACCCAGTTGGTTCGTCCGCTCAGCACCAGCGTGAAGCGACCGAACTTCATCTGATCCTGCAGATAGGCGCCGAGCTGCTGCTGGCTGATGAGGAAGTTACGGAACGGTGCCGCAGAAGCCCCGGCCGAGAACGGCACGTTGACGCCGTAAACGGGATTGAAGATGTTGATCGGCGGTACCGTGCCAAATTCAAAATTCTGATAGTCGTCGATGCGGTAGCTCTTCAGATCGAGCCCGAACAGCACGGTGTGCTTCACGGGACCGGTGTCGAAGCGATACTCCAACTGGTTATCCATGTCGGCCTGATTGGCCGTATCCTTCGCATACCAATTATAGCGCCCGAGGTTGGCGGCTGCCTGATCGGAATAGTCGTTGCCGACATAGCCGCGATAGGTCACGTCCACGTGGGCAAAGCGGGCATTCTGTCGAAAGGTGACGTTGTCGGAGAGATTCTTCTCGAACTGATAGCCGAGCATCTCCTGTTCGCGCTGGAACGTATCGACGCTGGGATCGCCGGGGAAGAGGCTGGTTGGAATTCGCCCGAACGATGCATTCGTAACCGTGCCAACATATGGCAGGAAAGCGATGCCGCGAGTATCGAGCTTCGATGCCGAGGCCAGCACGGTGAACGAGGTGTCAGCATCCGGCCGATAAGTAAACGACGGCGCGATGAAATAGTTATTGTTCGGCGTGAAGTCGACCTGCGTACCGCCATTCTGCACCTGCCCGACCAGGCGATAAAACAGTTGCCCGTTGTCCTTCGAGGTCTGCACGGGACCGCCGAGGTCGAATGACACATAGGCGTTGCCGAAATTGTTGACGCCGGCTTCAAGATAGCGGATCGGCTCAGTCGGGGGCGTCTTGCTGATGGCATTGACGATGCCGCTCGGGCTTGAACCACCGTAGAGCACGGCCGACGGCCCGCGCAGCACCTCGACGCGCTCCAGATTGAATGGCTGCAGCTTCCAGCTTGCATAGGATGTGTAGAAAAGCTGAAGGCCGTCAAGGAACAGGCTGTTGTCGTCGGACTTGAAGCCGCGGATCAGGAACCAGTCGTTGCGAGTGTCGGCACCGAACGTGCCGGCGAGAACGCCGGGCGAATAGCGCAGGATCTCGTCGAACTTGCCCGGCTTCTGATCGCGGATCTGCTCAGCTCCCACCACCGAAATCGCCTGCGGCGTCTCGTTGATCGGGGTGTTGGTCTTGGTGCCGGACGAACTGCGCGTGGCCACATAACCATTGATCGGGCCGCGTGGGTTTTCCACGACCGGCGCGCTGCGCGGCGCCGGCGATCTTGCCGCCGGACGTGCTGCCACCTGCGGCGCGCGCGTGCGATGCTCGGTCTGGAGCTTCGCGCGATTGCGTACAGGAGCTGGATTGACCGTCACCGGCGGAAGATCCTGCGCAGCGGCCGCACCGCTTGCCGAGCCGGACTGCGCAACAGACATCTTCGGCAACAAGACCATCGCAGACACGGTTGCCAACGCGGCAATCCGCAACAAACCCACCGAGTTCACGCGCCACCCCGATCCCGTCTCGAGCCCCAGAATGCCGCCGGAACGAACCGGCGGCGCACGACGGGGTGACGCTTATGGGATAGTTGACGATTCCACTAATTGAATGGCTCTTAGAACGGTTTCAAGAACCATCGATAGACTTGCGAGAATGCGCAGTGTGCAACTTGCGATGACGACGTTGTTGTTTCTGTTCGTTGCTGGATGCTCGTCACATCGGCGAGCTCGATGGAGCTTCGGATTTGACGTCGCATCGACAGGTGAACGTGAACGTCAAATCCGCAGCAGGACGCACGAAGTGCGCGGCAGCTCAGCTCAGCTTGCCGGTGTAGCGTTCGAGCTGCGTCCAGGCTTCCGCGCCATAGGCCTTCTGCCACTGGCCGTAGAATCCGGCCTTCACCAGCGCAGCGCGGAATTGCGCGGCATCGAGCTTGTTGAACAGCATGCCCTTAGCTGTGAGATCAGCCTGCAGCGAGCGTTCCAATGCCAGGAGATCGGCGCGCTCCTGATCGGCAGCAGCGTCGAAATTGCGATCGAGAATCTCGCGCAGCTCCGTCGGCAGGCCGGCCAGCGCCTGCCGGTTGCCGACGATCCAATAACCGCTCCAGCAATGATTGCTGAGCGCGCAATATTTCTGCACCTCGTAGAGCTTGCCGGTCGATACCTGCGCCAGCGGATTCTCCTGCCCCTCGACGACGTGAGTCTGCAGCGCCGAATAGAGCTCGCTGTAGGAAATGCTCGCCGGCAGCGCGCCGAGCCCGGAGAACAGCGAGGTCAACAGCGCCGTCACCGGCACGCGGATCTTGAATCCCTTGAGATCGTCGATGCTGTTGAGCTGCCGGCTCGACGACGAGGTGATCTGGCGGAAACCGTTGTCCCAGACTTTGTGCATCGGCACGATGCCGGACTTGGCGATGGCCTCGCGCACGACATCGCCGACACCGCCATCCATCGCGGCCCAGACCTGGTCGTAGGATTGGAACGCAAAGCCGATGCTGGGCAGGCCGGACAGCGGCACCAGGATCGACAGCGTCATCGACGGCGCAGCGAGGAGCTCGATGCCGCCGGCGCGAAGCTGCGACAGCATTTCCGGATCGCCGCCGAGCTGGCTGTTGGCGAACACCGTCACGTTCAGGCGGCCGGAAGATTGCTCGGCGATCGCGCGCGCAGCCTCGGTCAGGCGGACGGTCAGCGGATGCGTTTCCGGCGTGTTGACACCGAGCTTGAGCGCGAACTCCGCGGCGATCGCAGGTTTGGCAAAGGCGGTAGCCGCGCCTGCCGCCGCGGCGCCGAGCAGCGCCCGGCGCGTCATCTTCATCATTGCCATTTTCGTTTCTCTCCCGGGCGCACGTCTCGCGCCTGGCTCGAGCTTCCAATGAAGCCAAGCGCCCGGCAAGTCCGGCGCGGCATCCCTTCCACGGTTGCAACGGCGACGTCCGCAACCCGTTGAAACCATTTTGAGGAGCCGAAGAAACCGGATCGAAACAAACGGCCGGTAAGAGTCCAGGCAACCAAGTGGCGCCTTGAGACGCCGGGAGGCTGCAATGAACCACTCTTTCCATTCCGCCGATCGTGCGACCCACCTGAAAATTGTGGTGGTGGCGCTGGTAGCCGGCGTTGCGGTGACGGCATTCGGCATTGCCGCCCGCTCCACCCTCGATGACAGCCAGACTGCTGCCCAGGTGATCAAGGCCGGCAAGCCGGTCGTCGTCACCAGCTCGGACAACGCGATGGTCCGCTGACAGGCCGCGACACGCCTCTCACGCCAGCGACCGGCCGCCACTCTGGCGGCTTTTTTGTTGCGCCGCAGAATCAGCCACGATCAGCCTCGACCTACTGTCGCGCTGCCGCTTGAGCGGACAATTTCAGCCGCAACCAAACCCCGGCCCTCATAGCGATCATCCGCCTACAGAAAGCCGAGCTCGGACGAGCAGGTATCATAATACTAAAATCCACGACCAAAGCCTGTCCAAGTGTTGCTCGGATCGAGCCCTCGAGCCTCAATCTTCCGACCGTCAACATCTTCCACACCGACCTAAGATTGCATCGATATAGCGGGCTCTATAAGGTTGCATTTCTTCGGATCGTGGAAGTAGCGAGCGCGACACTGTCGGGAGAGAGCAAATGGCAATGGATCTGGATGGGCCTCTGTTTCTCCAGCAAAACGGCTGGCTCACCTCGAGGAAAAACAAGATCCTCGATATCGGGCCGCAGAACATCTACCACGTGCGAGAGGAACAGATCCGCGAATTCATGGCCAATCAGGGCGCGTCCGCCGCGGCTCGGGACGGAAGGCTGGAAAAAGAGATCAGCCGCCTGGTGTATTTTTCGATTCCGCGTCCGGAAGAACGCACAACCATGTTTTCGGAGATCACCGACCTCACGAACATCGAATATGTCTCGATCGACGTGTGCCCGGGATTGAAAAGCACCGAGATATTGGATCTCAATTTCGACAGACTGCCCGATCGAATGCACAGGGGTTACGACGTCGTTTTCAACTTCGGCACCACCGAACACATCGTCAATCAGTGGAATTGCCTGAACGTGATCCATGATGCGCTTGCGGTTGGCGGGGTCGCCTATCATCAACTGCCCGCCAGCGGATACCTCGATCACGGCTATTTCTGCTATACGCCCCTGCTCTTCCGCGACCTTGCGAAGGCCAACGGCTACGTCATTGAACATCTTGCGATGACGCCGGCCGGTGAAAGCTGCATTGATGCTCTCGGCATACGTTCTCTCGCGGGAGACACTCTTCGCAAGCAGACCGGTCACCTCGGCCGCGACAACCGAATCCCGGCTCTCAATCTGCACGTCATCCTGAGGAAGACGAGGGATGAACCCTTCCGGGCAGCGCTTGAGATTGCGACGGCGCATTCGTCCGTGAGCGCCGGGGTTCTCGATCGATATCCGGGCGCGATCGTGGGAGCCAGTCGGATCGGCACCACTGCTGCCGATCAAGAACTCGCGGCGATCAAAGCGTCGAAATCCTGGCGTTACACCCAGCCGCTGCGCGACGCTTCCCATGCCGCCCGGCGTGCGCTCAATCGGCTTCGGACCCACACCTGAAGGGGCGACCAAAGGAAACCCCTGGCTCTACGGCTCCATCGGCCGACATGACAGCCCGCTATCGTCTGAACAGACTGCCGATAAGCGTCTCAAGCCAAATCCCGGAGATCAGGCAAAAGGACGCCATACTATTTGGATGCTGCGCGCTCGGAGAGCATCGAAGCGCTTTGAAGCTGAATTAGACCGGAAGGTGCCATGCCGCCAGACCTTGCGATCTTTCACGGGCGAATGCTGCTAAGCCATTGAAAACATGGCGCGAGAGACGGGGCTCGAACCCGCGACCTCCGGCGTGACAGGCCGGCGCTCTAACCAACTGAGCTACTCCCGCGTGATCGCGAAATCCGCGGAGGACCCGGGACTTAAAGGGGGCGACTTTCGAAGTCAAGGACAATGAGGGCGGCCTGTGGGAAGTCGGGTTTCATTGCCGATGATCCGCCGGAAACCCCGACTGGACGTCTGCGTCCACCCTGCGGGTGGGCATATTCGCGTATAATGCTGCTTCCCTCTCCTGGCCCCGGGTATCCATGTCCGACACCAAACTCGCCTTCACCCATACCGTCACTGAGCGCTTCCTGCGCTATGTCGTCATCGACACCCAATCCGATCCAGGCTCTCCGAGCTGCCCGTCCACGGCGAAGCAAAAGGATCTCGGCCGCCTGCTCGCCGCGGAGCTCCAGGCGATGGGGCTTGAGGACGCCCATCTCGACGAGCATGGCTATGTCTATGCGACGATCCCGGCCAACACCGACAAGTGCGTACCGGTGATCTGCTTCTGCTCGCACATGGACACCTCGCCGGACTGCTCGGGCGCCAATGTGAAGCCGCAGGTGGTTCGCGACTACCGCGGCGGCGACATCGTGCTGCCCGGCGATCCCAGCCAGGTGATCCGCGCCGCCGAGCATCCGGCGCTGGCCGGACAGATCGGCAGCGACATCGTCACGACCGACGGCACCACTTTGCTCGGGGCCGACAACAAGGCCGGCGTCGCCGAAATCATGGACGCGGCGCAGTTCCTGCTGAGCAACCTGCAGATCAAGCACGGCACCATCAAGATCCTGTTCACCCCGGACGAGGAGATCGGCCGCGGCGTCGACAAGGTCGACCTGGCAAAACTCGGCGCCGACTTCGGCTACACCATGGACGGCGAGACCGCGGGTCACATCGAGGACGAGACCTTCTCCGCCGACGGCGCCACCATCACCATCGAAGGCGTCAGCGCCCATCCCGGCTTCGCCAAGGGCAGGATGGAGCACGCGGTCAAGATCGCGTCCGCGATCGTGGACCGGCTGCCGAAGGACAGCTGCTCGCCGGAGACCACCGAAGGCAAGGAAGGCTTCCTGCACCCGATCTCGATCTCCGGCACGCTGGAGCAGGCACGGCTCGACTTCATCATCCGCGACTTCACCGAAAGCGGGCTGAAGGAGAAGGAGGCGCTGCTGGAGAGAATCGTCAAGGACGTGATCCGGGCCTATCCGCGCTCGAGCTACCGCATGGAGGTGCGCGAGCAATATCGCAACATGAAGGTGGTGATCGATCGCCATCCGGAGATCGTCGATTACGCCGTCGAGGCGATCCGGCGTGCAGGGCTTACGCCGGTGAAGACCTCGATCCGCGGCGGCACCGACGGCTCACGGCTGTCCTTCATGGGGCTGCCCTGCCCCAATATCTTTGCCGGCGAGCACGCCTTCCACTCGCGGCTGGAATGGGTGAGCGTCCAGGACATGGAGAAGGCGGTGCAGACCATCGTGCATCTCGCGATGATCTGGGAGGAACACGCGGCCGCCTGATCCTGTCGGCTCGGGGATCTCGAGGAGAAGGAACCATCGGCTCCTCCCGGCGTCGTTGCTGCTGACGATGGAGGTCCCGATGCCCAAGGACAATAATCTCGAAGGCGCTCAGGACATGGGCGGCAAGCATGGCGGCCAGGCCGGGTTTCCGAAACCCGAGCCGCGGCCAAAGCCGCTGGATTCCATGAAATCGGAGGACGTGCCGGAACGGCGACCGACCGGCAAGCCCGGTCGCGGCTAAGCAACCTCCGGTCGCTCAGGCTTTCGCGCTCACCAGCCAAATCGCGCCCGGCAGCGCCACGTGGTCTCCGCGCTGATACGGCGCGAGGATCTCGCGGACCGACTGCCGGGCCGCCTCGCGCGCCTCCTGCGGATGACCTTCGAGCGCCCGGCTCGCCGGTCCGATCTCGAACGCCGACTGCACCGCAGCCTCCAAACCCTTGCCGAGCGCGATATCGAGCGACAGCTCACGCGGCTCCAGCGCGACGTCTTTGAACCCGGCCTCGGTCAGGATGCGCGTGACGCGCTCTTCGGAGGCAAAGGCAAATGGACCGGGATCGTCAGGCTGCTGCGGCGGCAGCTTCGGTACGTGCCGATACACCGCCTGCAGCGGCGTCATCATCCATGGATTCTGTTTCGGCTCGCGCCAGCAGGCGAACACGACCCGCCCGGATGGCTTCAGCGCGCAGCGCAGATTAGTGAAGGACGCTGCGGGATCGGCGAAGAACATCACGCCGAAGCGCGAGACCAGGAGATCGAAGCTGGCAGGCTCAAAAGAATGCACGGTCGCGTCAGCCAGCACGAATGCGACCGGAAGGCCGGCCGGCGCTGTCTCGCGCGCCCGCGCCAGCATCGGCGCGGAGATATCCACGCCGAGCACCGAGCCATCAGGTGCGACCTTGCTCGCCAATGCGATCGACAGGCCGCCGCAGCCGCAACCGACATCGAGGATCCGGTCGCCGGGTCTGGCTGCGATGTGCGAAATCAGGATCTCGGAAACCGGCGCCAGCAGCAGGTCCTGCGCGGCTTGCCGGTCCGACCAGCGCTGGCCGCCGGGGCCGTTCCAATAGGCGATCTGGTCGGCGTTGCGTTCGTGCCCCTGCGGTGCGTCCATGGGATGTCTGCTCGATCTGCGATGATGAGAGCCGCAACGGCACACGCAAGGCGCCCGCCTGTCAAGGCACAAGCCCGGGACCGATCGACCGCGCTTCAAAACAATTGATCCGTCTGCGAGCGGACGATGAACGCAGGGCAGGAACATCGTCCGGACGCACCGGTTGAGATCCTGGAGATCGCATCGCAGCAGCGGCGCGTTGCCAGTCGTCACGAGGCAGGAGCATCCGATGAAACGCAGCCTCGCACAGGCGTTGCAAAGTTCATCTCAACGCATTCGTCCTAGCGCCGGAGTGACACGGCGCCGATCGAGCGCCGTCGCCGGTGCACTGCTCCTGCTTGGAGCGACCGCGCTCCACGCGCAGACGACCACAACGACAAACGCGCAAGGCACGACCACGGGCACGTCGAACGGGATGACGTCGAACAGCACGCCGGCAACTGCCAACAGCAGCACGACGACAGCACCTGGCAACAGCGCGACGTCCAGTTCCACGGGTGTGCTCGCAACATCCACGTCCACCTCGTTGACATCAACCGCCGGCGCGCGCGCAGCAGCAACCGAAGCTGCAACGAATGGCGCGACAGGTTCGATCGCAACCGGATCGGCGAGCACTGGAACGGCGCCCCTCTCGAGCTCGTCGGAATCGATCGGCGCATCGGCGCCGAACAGCCCTCAGACGCCGTTGCAGCTGCCGGGCGAAGCCCCGGACTCGTCATCATCCAGTGCGGCTAGAACGACATCGTCCTCAGCCGGCGCATCCTCCGCGGGCGGTGCAGGCGGACCGATCTGCGGCCCGGCGGTGCCGACGACCGATGGAGGTTCGGTGAACCTCACCAGCGTCGTCCCAGTGGTCTCGCTCAATGGCTGCTGAGCTGGTTCGCCGGGCAAGGCCGAACGGCCTTCACCAACGTTCCACCAGGCTGTCGCCAATGCGTAGCGCTGACCAGCACGCACTGATACGTTCGAACTCAACCCTGATCTCGCCGAGCTTTTCAGCCGTGTAGCTTGCGCGCTCGGCTGGTCCCATCCGCTGCAGCACGTCACCCGCAGTCTGACGCATCTCTGCTGCGCGCGCCCGCAGCGCGGGATTAGACGAATGGCTCAGCCAATCGTGCCAGCAGATATAGGTGGCGCGCTCGGAGCGCGCGTAGTCATCCATCCGATCCGGCATCAGCCGCCGATCTCTGGCAGCTTGCTTTCTTCGCAGCCGCGAGGCTTCACGCGGAGACATGTTGTCAGCCGGCGCGTGAAAGCACTTTGCTGTCCCACCCGCGGCAAGACGCCCGAACACCCCGCCCTCAATTCCGAGATGTTTCTCCACGATGAAATGCTGCAGGTCATGCGGCATCAACGGATCGAAGCCGGGTGCCGGATTCATCTCGAGCGGCGGGGCGCTATCGGGCGTCGCGCGCACCGCATAGCGGCGCTCGCCGGTACGAATGAAGGCCACGGACATGGCCTTGCGCTGACGTCGCATCATGGTTGCTCAACGCGCTCGATCTATGTGCTACGAATTGTAGCATACAAGCGTCTGGCCCTCAAGCGGCATGCACATGCTGCTGACCGCTGCAGGCCATGACCTGTCAGCTCACCGCGCGCGATGCCTTGCCGGAATTCCCGCGCAATGGTTTCAGGTGCGTCGGGGGGAATGACGCGGCATTTCGGAAACTCCGTCGTGCTCAGACCCGGCGACGCAGTGGTTCTTTCCGCCACCTCGCCTACGGGTTTCTTCTACTTAGAGTCGCTCAGGAAACACTTGCTCTACCGATGATCGTTGCGCTTGGCGGTGAGAATGGTTCACAGGGAGACTTGATATGCCGCGTTCAACGCTAGGCCTTGTCGCTATGATGCTTGTCGCGATGGGCTTCGTTCTTTGTCGTCAAGACGCTGCCGGTGCTGCCGGCTTCCAGCTTTCGGCCCCGAACCTGATGCTCGTTGCCGGAACGTGCGCCGCCGGTTCGATCTGGCATCCACACCTTCATCGCTGCGTCAGCACCCCCGCCTGCGGTCCGGGAGAGATCTGGCATCCACGGCTCCATCGCTGCGTCGCGATGCAGGACCGTTCACCGAGCAATGTTGCTTGAAACGCCCATGGGCTGATGAGGTGTATCATGGCTGCACACCATGTTGATGGCTCGCTCCTCCTGAAGAAGTTCGGGGCGATGATCCTCATCTGTCTGGGCATCCTTGGGATCGCGCTCGGTCTTGAATACCGTTCCAACGGACTGTCACCTGAACTCATCGGGCATCATTGCCCCTGCCATCGGCATGGGTCTCCTCGTGCTGAAAATCATCCGACGTAACGCTGCATGATCCGCAGCAACAAGGTCGATGATTCCGGCGCACGACCGCACGATCGGCCATGTTGCGCAGTGACCGCGCAAGCACCTCACCGCGGCGTGATCACCATCGGCAGGCCGTGCGCTGGCCGCAGCGTGATCTTCTGTTGAGGCCAGACCCTGGTCCCCGGCGCGAGACGCATGTCGAAGCTGTACCAGCACCGCCAGGATCAGGGTCGCTTCCTGCAACGCGAAGGACGAGCCGATGCAGGTGCGCGGCCCGGCCCCGAACGGCAGACAAGTATAGCGCGCCATCGCCGTGCGCCGCTCCGGCACGAAACGCGCTGGATCGAATCCGTCCGGCTGCTCCCACAAGGCGCGATGTCGATGCAGGACGTAGGGGGCGATCACGATCAGCGCACCGGGTTTGATCTCCACCGACCCCAGACTGCCGCCCTGCTCCGTCGCGCGGCTCAAGGCGGCGATCGTCCTCGGTATGAACCGTAACCCATGTGTCCGGAACGGACCCTGCGAACGTGGTGGGCGGTCACGGATTCGAACCGCGGACCCTCTCGGTGTAAACGAGATGCTCTAACCAGCTGAGCTAACCGCCCCCGACGCAGCGTCTCTTTACCCCCTACCCGGCTGCGGATCAATCGTCGTACCAGGTCGAAGACCCCAGCGGGGGATCGCGATTTGCAGTCGGGAAACCCCGGCATACTGCCGGCGGCAGTTCGCTGGATGACGGCAGGCCCCGCTTCAGTAGATTCTTGTATCCAGACCTTACTACCGTTTCATTTCATCGGCGGCCCGCATAGGAAGGTAGCGCGTCACAATTTCAGATCCGCCGGATACGGGAAGCCCGCAAGACGGTCATCAATAAGGGGGAACAGATGTCGGATCAGGGTCATCGCAGGTCATATGAAGGCTGGTCGCGATGAGTGCACGTGGCTCGAAGATCCGCAACCTCGCGGCAACTCTTGCAGTGTTTGGCATCCTTGCGCTCGTGGGCACGTTGGACAACCAATGGACGATCCGCCATAACCTGGAGACGGGCTACGATACCAGCGCCCTGATCACTGGCGCAAACGAGCAGCATCGCTGGCCCCTGACATTTGACGGCCTCCGGCCGCGCTTGGTCGATCAGACCTATTCGCTCGATCTCGCCTGGCATGGTCGCGACGGGAGTGAGCATACGCGCCAGAAGGTGCCGGTCAGCGACGAATTCATGGCGTCGCTGATGGCCGGCAATAAGGTCCGGCTCGTGCCGGTACCGATCAAAGTCACGGACGAGCAAGGGGCCGTGCCGACCATCGTGCCGGATGCGACGGCGCGTCTGGACCACTTGGACAGTTTCGGAACCATTGCCGGTTACGGTGCCGGGCTTGCAGCACTCGTCTTCGTCGTCATCTTCGGCATACGATGGCAACGGCGGTGGAGTGACGGCAGCGCCGAAAGCAGCGCCCCTGAGTCCATCGCTTGGCATATTCCTCCGAGACTGGCGATGCTGACGGCGCTTTGCCTCGGCACCGCAGGAGCAATGGGATATTACTCACTCAAGGACAGTTGGGGCGCGGAGGCTATTCGCGCTCATGGCCGCGATGCAACCGCAACCATCAGCGGCATCCACGCGTCAATGGGCTCAGACCACACAACGTCCTACACGGTCGATCTCACGTGGCGCGACGGAGCAGGATTGGAGCGTCATTACGGCCCGACACACATCAGCAGCGAATACGCCCAACGGATCGCCGCCAATGGTGTCCTTTTCACCCGCCAGACGGCCATCCGTTATCTCGAAGAAGATCCCTCCGCCCGCCCGATCATCGTTCCGGATGCGGCTGAGCGAACCATGCAGGACCGGGTTGGGCAGATCATGATTCCGGTGTTTGGTATTGCCGGAATCCTGTTGGCGGCCGTGACGGTATGGCAGACGCGGCGTCGGCACCAGGCTGCACTGGCCTAAATTAGCATGAGGTCAGGGAGCGTTTCCCACCTCAATCGCCGGGACGGCCGGGCAGGCCCGTTATGGTGTCAATCCAGGAAACGGCGGAAGCGCACCAGATCTGCCGGCGCGGCGAGAGCCGGTCGCGCTGATGGATGCTTCCCCAGCGAATGCCCCAATCGTCGGGACCGCCCTCGCCGCTCGAGAACAGCGGCGTGCCGCAGTCGCTGCAGAAGTGCTGGTGGCGCGGCCGGCCGTTGTCGCCGAGCTTGGTGTAGAGCTTGGGGATGCCGCCGGTCAGGCGTACGGCTTCCGCCGAGCAGATCACGGTGACACGGAACGGCGAGGCGGTCAGCGACTGGCAGTCGGTGCAGTGGCAGACCGAGACTCGATCGGGATCGATCTCGGCCTGATAGGTGATCCGGCCGCAATGGCAGCCACCGTCGATCTGCATCGCAGCACCCTCCCCAAAACGAAAACGGCGCCCAAAGGCGCCGTTCCCGAAGTTTGTTTCGCGTCTAGTGGGCGGTCAGGCCACCGGCGGCTTCGTCGCCATCGGCCTTCACCGGCACCTTGGTGTCCTCTTCCCAGACGATCGGCACCGGCTTGCGCACCAGGGCGCGGGCGACGACGTCGTCAAGGCGGGCGACGGGAATGATCTCCATGCCGCCCTTGATCGCATCGGAAATCTCCGTGAGATCCTTGGCGTTGTCCTCAGGAATCAGCACCGTCTTGATGCCACCGCGCGCGGCGGCCAGCAGCTTCTCCTTCAGACCGCCGATCGGCAGCACCCGTCCGCGCAGCGTGATCTCGCCGGTCATCGCGACATCATGGCGAACCGGGATGCCGGTCATCACCGAGATGATCGCGGTGGCCATCGCCACGCCGGCCGAGGGGCCGTCCTTCGGGGTCGCCCCCTCCGGCACGTGGACGTGGATGTCACGCCGATCGAACAGCGGCGGCTCGATGCCATACACGATCGCTCGTGACCGGACGTAGGACGCCGCGGCCGAGATCGACTCCTTCATGACGTCGCGCAGGTTGCCCGTCACCGTCATCTTGCCCTTGCCGGGCATCATGACGCCTTCGATCGTCAACAGCTCGCCGCCAACATCGGTCCACGCCAGTCCCGTCACGATACCGACCTGGTCGTCGCTCTCGATCTCGCCGAAGCGGTACTTCGGAACACCCAAGAATTCCTCGACGGTCTTCTCGTTGATCTTCACCGACTTCTTCTTCGAGATCATGAGCTCCTTCACGGTCTTCCGAGCCAGTGTCGAGATCTCACGCTCCAGGTTGCGCACGCCCGCCTCGCGGGTGTAGCGCCGGATCACGAGCAGCAAGGCGTCGTCGTCGATCGACCATTCCTTCGAATCCAGGCCATGCTTCGACAGCGCGGACGGGATCAGATGCTTGCGGGCGATCTCGAGCTTTTCATTCTCGGTGTAGCCAGCAATGCGGATGATCTCCATGCGGTCCATCAGCGGGCCCGGAATATTCAGCGTATTCGCGGTCGTGATGAACATCACGTTCGACAGGTCGTAATCGACCTCCAGGTAGTGGTCGTTGAAGGTCGTGTTCTGCTCGGGGTCCAGGACCTCCAGCAGCGCCGACGACGGGTCACCCCGGAAGTCCGAGCCCATCTTGTCGATCTCGTCCAGCAGGAACAGCGGGTTCGAGGTCTTGGCCTTGCGCATCGACTGGATGATCTTGCCGGGCATCGAACCGATATAGGTCCGGCGATGACCGCGGATCTCGGCCTCGTCGCGCACGCCGCCCAGCGAGACGCGAACGAACTCGCGGCCCGTGGCCTTCGCGATCGACTTGCCGAGCGAGGTCTTGCCGACGCCGGGAGGTCCGACCAGGCACAGGATCGGGCCGGTCAGCTTGTTCGCGCGCGACTGCACCGCCAGGTACTCGACGATGCGGTCCTTGACCTTCTCCAGCCCATAGTGATCCGCATCCAGAACCGCCTGTGCGGCCTCCAGATCCTTCTTCACCTTGGACTTCTTGTTCCACGGGATCGACAGCAGCCAATCCAGGTAGTTGCGCACGACGGTCGCTTCCGCGGACATCGGCGACATCTGGCGCAGCTTCTTCAGCTCGTGCTGTGCCTTCTCGCGCGCTTCCTTGGAGAGCTTGGTCTTGTTGATCCGCTCTTCCAGATCGGCGAGCTCGTCGCGGCCGTCCTCGTCGCCCAGCTCCTTCTGAATGGCCTTCATCTGCTCATTCAGGTAGTACTCGCGCTGGGTCTTCTCCATCTGGCGCTTGACGCGCGAGCGAATGCGCTTCTCGACCTGCAACACCGAGATCTCGCTCTCCATCAGGCCCAGCACCTTCTCCAGGCGCGTGGTGACGGACAGCGTCTCCAGGATGCCCTGGCGATCGGCGATCTTGACGGCCAGATGCGACGCGACGGTATCGGCCAGCTTGCCGAAATCGGTGATCGACTGAACGACGCCCACGACCTCTGCCGAGATCTTCTTGTTCAGCTTCACATAGCTCTCGAAATCCGACACGACGGAACGCGACAAGGCTTCGGCCTCGACCGATTTCGCGTCGGTGTCCTCGAGCGCAACCGCGGTCGCCTCGTAATAGTCGGTCCGGTCGGTGTAGCTCTCGACGCGCGCACGCTCCAGGCCCTCGACCAGCACCTTCACGGTGCCATCGGGCAGCTTCAGGAGTTGCAGCACGCTCGCGAGCGTACCGGTTTCATAAATTGCGTCGGGCGCTGGATCGTCATCGGACGCATTTTTCTGCGTCGCCAGCATCACCAGCGCGTCATTCTTCATGACCTCTTCGAGGGCGCGGATCGATTTCTCCCGGCCAACGAACAGCGGCACGATGTTGTGCGGGAAGACGACGATGTCGCGCAGCGGAAGCACCGGATAAGCGTGGCTTTCGCCATAGACGATGGTCGGCCGGGGTTTCGGAGTGGTCATGGCCTGTTCCTTTTGTTTTGCCCCCTTGCACGCAGCCCGCTCGCTCGCGCGACCGCCACAAGGTGCGATCTGATCCGGCAACGCATGGCACTGCTATGGCCCGCTCATGTCGGATCGTTGTTGAGGCGAATCCTGAGATCGAGATTTGTTCCGCCACGCCCATTAGGTGGCTATCGACCTAGGGGGTGTCAAGTGTCGAAAAACGTCTGCCATACAAAGGTTTACGCGGCAGGACGAATACGCAAAACACAGCTGCGGAACTGCTTCCGCAGCGCAAATTCTTGCAAGAAACGAGGCTCTATCGGAATGTTTGACACCAGCGCGGATCACGCGCTGGCGCTGCTTTCAACCGCGCGATCGGAGCGATCGGCGTAGATATAGAGCGGACGTGCGGTGCCCTCGACGACTTCGCGCGAGATCACGACCTCCTCGACACCTTCCAGGCCCGGTAGGTCGAACATCGTCTCGAGCAGGATGCTCTCCAGGATCGACCGCAGGCCGCGGGCGCCGGTCTTGCGCTCGATCGCCTTGCGGGCCACCGCACCCAGCGCCTCGTCGGCGAAGGTGAGCTCGATGTTCTCCATCTCGAACAGCCGCTGGTACTGCTTCACCAGCGCGTTCTTCGGGTCGGTCAGGATCTTCTTCAGCGAGGTCTCGTCCAGATCCTCCAAGGTCGCCACGACCGGCAGACGGCCGACGAATTCGGGGATCAGGCCGTACTTCAGGAGATCCTCAGGCTCGACATGACGGAAGATCTCGCCAGTGCGGCGGTCTTCCGGCGCCAACACCTGCGCCGCGAAGCCGATCGAGGTCGACCGGCCGCGCGCGGAGATGATCTTCTCCAGACCGGAGAACGCACCACCGCAGATGAACAGGATGTTGGTGGTGTCGACCTGCAGGAACTCCTGCTGCGGATGCTTGCGGCCGCCCTGCGGCGGGACCGAAGCCACCGTGCCTTCCATGATCTTCAACAGCGC
>Ga0209677_100741_pt1 | contig 16581 bp, 17 predicted proteins | sample AraplaCvi_mCL_r2_2_FD_184285 | JGI IMG/M metagenome (GOLD analysis project Ga0209677, IMG submission 184285) | Arabidopsis root microbial communities from North Carolina, USA - plate scrape CL_Cvi_mCL_r2 (SPAdes) (version 2) | ecosystem: Host-associated > Plants > Roots > Endosphere | place: USA... | reverse complement strand
TTTCCCGTCGAACGCGCGCTGCGCGACGTGCGCGTCACCCGCATCTTCGAGGGCACGAGCGAGATCCAGCGCATCGTGATCGCCCGCAGCCTCTTGCACGGCCCATTGCGATGACGCCGTCCCGCGCCCAGATCATCCTCGCGTTCGCCGCGATGTACCTCGTCGGTGGCTCGGTGTTCCTCGGCCAGCGCATCGCCATGCACGGCGGGCTCACTGCGTTTCTGACCAGTGGTGTGCGCATGGCGTTCGCCGGCGCGATCCTGCTCGCGTGGTCGCGCGCGCGCGGCGGCGGGCTCGCGCCGCGCCGGACCTGGCTCGATCTGGCGATCTCGGGCAGCCTGCTGTTCATCGGCGGCAGCGCGCTGTCGATGCTCGCCACCGACCGCATCGCGTCCGGCCTCGTCGCGTTGCTCACCGCGACCGTGCCGTTCTGGATCACGATCGGTGCCGCGTTGCTCCCCAGCGGCGAGCGGCCGACGAGCCTCGGTGCGCTCGGCCTCGTGCTCGGCTTCGCCGGTCTCGCGATCGTGATCGTGCCGACCGTGCACGGCGACGCGAGCGCGTCGGGCATCGCGATCTCACTGATCGCGGCGTTGGCGTGGGCCGCGGGCAGCCTGTGGGCGCGCCATCGCCTGCGCGCGTTGCCCGCGATGACGATCGCGAGCCATCAGATGCTGTTCGGCGCGCTGCCGCTGATCGCGATCGGCCTCGGCCGCGGCGAGCTCGCGCAGCTCGCACCGACCGGCGACGGCCTGCTCGCACTCGCGTACCTCATCGTGTTCGGCAACCTGATCGCGTACCAGGCGTTCGTGTTCCTCATGAATCACGTGTCGCCGAGCAAGGTCTCGACGTATGCGTACATCAATCCGGTCCTCGCGATCGCGCTCGGCAGCTGGCTCGCCGGCGAGCACCTGCCCGCGAACGGTCTCGTCGGCGCGGCGGCGATCCTCGCCGGCGTCGCGCTCGCCAACCTCAGCCGGCCATCCGGCCGTTCAGTCCGCTGAAAATTTCCACAGCCATCGAGGCATATACGCTGGCCTGCAAAATCGCAGCCAGCGGCGAGTTCGCCCATCATTGTCCGCCCCGGATAAATCGGCGGTTCCCTAGCCCGCGGGCACCGCGGCCCGCCGCAGCAGACCCGTCACGTCACGGCGCGGTGACGTACCAAACTGCCGCGCATATTCCCTGCTGAATTGAGACGGGCTTTCGTAGCCGACATCGAAGGCCGCTGTCGACGCATCGGCGCCCTGGACCAGCATCAGCCGCCGCGCCTCCGTGAGCCGCAGCCACTTCTGGAACTGGAGTGGGCTCATCGAGGTGAGTCGCCGGAAATGGTGATGGAATCGGGACGAACTCATGCCGACCTGGGTGGCAAGCGCCCCGATGCGTAGCGGCTCGCGAAAGTTCGCCTTGAGCCATTCGATGGCCCGGCTGATGCTCTGGTTTTGATCCTCGATGGAAGCCATCTGCCACAGATGGCTGCCGGCGTCGCTGTGGAGCACGCGATAGAAGATCTCGCGTTGGGCGAGCGGGGCCAGGGCCGGGATCAGCTCGGGTTCGTCCAGTAGTCCGACGAGCCGGTCGAACGCGGCCACAAGCCCCGCGGTCGTGTTGCCCAGCACCATGCCGGGACCGCTGGCCGCGCGGCGCTTCGGCGGTTGCAGGCCGGTCTCCATGACCAGGTCGTTGATCACCCGCGCGTCAAGCCGCAGTACGGCACTCAGGAAGGGCTCATGGGGGGAAGCTTTCGCCACCTGCATGGCGACCGGCAGGTCCAGCGACGTGATCAGGAAGCGGCGCCGGTCATAGGTGTAGATGTCCGTCCCGAGCCGCGTCCGCTTCGCACCCTGAACCGGCAGCGCGATGGCTGGTTCGAGCATGCAGTTCAAGGGTGCCCCGACCTGGACATGCCGGTACAGGGTCAGGCCGGAAACGGCCGTCGCGTAGTGCTCGCCGTCTCCGGTCCAGCGCGCGATCCGCGTGGCGAGATGAGCCCGTGCTGCTTCGAAGTCGCTGTTCATGCGTTTGCATCTTAATGACCGACATCGGCAACGCAAGAGCCTGATTGACCTGCATATGGGAGGAATAGGCAATCTTTTGGGAACATCAATCTAACGCTCGGAGACCTTCGCACGCCAGATTGAAGGGCATGCACGATGGGTGTCGTGCCCGGCGTTATCGCCGCCCTGAATCAGTAAAGGAATCCTCATGAAAGCTCACGTGTATCGCCAGAACGGCGAGCCGTCCCAGGTGCTCACCTTCCAAGACATCGCCGCCCCGGCGCAGCCCGGACCCAACGAGGTCGTGGTCCGCGTCACCCGGCGCATGGTGCATCCGATCGACGATGTGATGATACGCGGCTACATTCCTGCGCCGATCCCGGCTGAAGGGACTGTTCCCGGCGGCGACGGTGTGGGCGTCGTCGAACAGGTAGGCTCGGGCGTGGATGCCGCCAGTGGCATCAAGCCAGGCCAACGCGTGATGCTCTTCCCCGCGCAGGGTACGTGGGCGGAGCGGGTGGTCGTACCGGCCATGGCCATCATCCCTGTCCCGGACGATGTCAACGACACGACCGCGTGCCAGATCGCCATCAACGGCATCACGGCGATCGTCCTGATGCGTGCGGCTCTGGCCGCCTCCGGCGGTGCGCCGCTGCTGGTCACGGCCGCCGGCTCCAGCGTCGGCCGCAACCTGATCGCGCTGGCGCAGATGCGCGGCGCCCAGGCTATCGCGCTGGTGCGCAGCGACGCCGGCGCAGCAATCCTGGCGCCGAGCGTGCCCGGGGTTTCCGTTGTCAGCTCCGAGCACGAAGGATGGGCAGCCAAGGTGACCTCTGCAGCCGGGCAGGCGCCGGCCGTGGCTATCGATCCAATCGGCGGCGAAACGAGCCCGCAACTGCTGAACTTGCTCGCCGACGGCGGCACCTTGCTCACCTATGGCGGCCTGGACGCGCGTCCCTCCGCGATCTCCACGATCTCGCTGACGGTTCGTCAACAGACGTTGAGGGGGCTGAATGCCTATGGTTGGCTCGCAAGCACGCCCGCGCAACGCGCGGCCGACATCGCCGACCTGTTCGAACTGGCGCGTCGGGCGCCGCAGAACTTCGCTGAGTACAGCGAGTTCCCCTTCAACGACGCGATCAAAGCTTTGTCGGCTGCCCACGCGACGCCGCGACGCGGCGCGACGATCCTGACTTCGGAAGCCTGAGCCATGCTGCAGCTCTATCCTGATCTCTGGCAGACCCGGACGGAACATCCGTTCCACGGCGTTGACTCGCACGCCTACCTGCTGACGCGGCCCGGCGGCAACGTGCTGTTCTACAGCACCAGCCTGGAAGAAGAGCTGCAGCCCATCAAGCAGCTGGGCGGGATCGTGCGCCAGTACCTGAGCCATCGCGACGAGGCGGGGGCGGCGCTGGCAACGATCAAGCAGACATTCGGCTCGGCCCTGTGCTGCCACAAACTGGAGGTCGAGGCCATCCAGTCGTACAGCCCGGTCGACCTGACCTTCGATGCGCGTGAGACGCAGCTGGGCGACATCGAGGTCATCCCGACGCCGGGGCACACCTCGGGCAGCACTTGCTTCCTCTACCGCTCACCGCACGGCAAAACTTATCTCTTTACCGGTGATTCGCTCTTCCCTAAGGGCCAGTCCTGGGGGACGTTGATCTGGCCGTTCAATGGAGGGCGCAAATCCGATCTCAGAGCCAGTCTGGGCCTGCTGCGCGAACTCAACCCCGACGTGGTGCTGGCCAGCGCCTGCCAGGGGCCGACGCCCGTCGAGATGACGACACCTGGCCAATGGCACGCCATCGTGGATGGCGCCATTGAACGGCTATAGCCTGCTGCCTCGACCTGAAGCCAGCGACAGCGGCACAGCAACCCATTGAAGGAACCCGGCATGACTGAATTCAAACCAGAAGACCTGCATCTACAGTTCGAGGAAGCGTTCAATTCGGGCGACCTCGAAGCTCTGCTGGCCTTGTATGTGCCCGACGCGCGACTGATGTCCGAACCCGGGCAGATCGTGACCGGCCACGTGGCGATCCGAGAGGCGCTGAAGCCGGCCTTGGCGATCAAGGGTCGCCTGACGGTGACAACCGTCTACGCGGTGCAGGCTGGCGACATCGCCATGATGCAGGCGCAATCGCAGCTCAACGGCGTCGCGCCGGATGGGCAACAGGTCGTGCTGAGCAGCAAGACATCGGAAGTGGCACAGCGGCAGCCCGATGGCCGGTGGCTCTTCCTCATTGACAACCCGAACGCCGGCCAATAGCCCACTTGATCCACACTGCTCGCGCGCGGCGGGTCGTCAAATCAGGACCCGTTCGACGACATCGAGGCTGACCCTACCTCAATGGGATGACCGGCTCCCCTGCCTTCGAATCGTGTCCGATCGCGCCACAGGTAAGCTCTAGGGATGCTCTGATCTATTCCACGTACCCGGCATGACCTCCAGAAGGCTCGCAGGGTGTGTTGCGTGGCGCAGGGCAGACTGGCCGTCTGTTCAAGCCGCGCGGCGCAGCCTGCGAGCCTTCTGGAAGTCACCCAGCATATAAATTCAATACGTTGGGGCCGCACTGTATGCGTGCAGCGCTTCGCCCCAGCGTCTCGACAGACGGCTAGTCTGCCTTCGCCGCTGCGACAAACCGCTGCGCGCATACAGTGCGGTGACGGGTGCGTGGAATAGATCAGAGCATCCCTAGGTGTGGTGCTCTCCGGTGTCTTTACCGAGCGGACAAGATTGTCCGCCGGGTGGTTTGGTGATCCGTGGCTTGTCCCATTACGGATGCATAGCGCAGTCCGCGATGGCTTGCGCTGAGCGCGCTGCGCCCTCTTAGAGCGCTGCACTTCAAATTTTGCAGATTTCAGTCGGGCTGAAAATCGATTCCGGCGGCCGGTTGACGCCGCTAATCATGGCGACATGGTCAAGCAGGTGATGACACCTATCGGCCGCAATGTCGATATTGAGGTCTTGCACATCTGCCGTTCCGCCACTTCCAAGGCGCTGGCCAAATCGGCCGGAAAGATTTGCACCGAACGTCCAGTCGCCGCCGTGATGACGGCCGTGCCTTTGCTGAAATTGCCCATTAAGAGAGTGCTTCCAGTAGGCTGGGATGCAATCCCAGCTGTTTCCACGCTCCTGATGCTGGGATTTCCTCCCGCCCTACGCGGACGTTTCTAACCAGGGAGTGCTTCCAGCGCGAGCGCGATGCCCTGACCGCCGCCAATGCACAGCGTCACCACACCGCGACGTAGTTTTTCGCGTTGCATCGCATGCAACAGGCGCGTCGTGAGAACGGCGCCCGTGGCACCAATAGGATGGCCATGCGCTACGGCGCCGCCTTCTACGTTGACGCGCTCCAGATCCAGGCCAAGCTCACGCGCCACGATGATCGCAATGGCGGCATAGGCTTCGCTGATCTCGAAACGCTCGACGTCTTGGAGCTGCCAGCCGGCGCGCTGCACGGCGAGGCGCACTGCCGGGACAGGAGCGATGCCGAACATGTCCGGCTCCTTGAGACACGACGCAACCGTGCAGCACTTGCACGCCGAACGGGTGCTCGGCGTCCACTGCTCTCTTTCGCAGGCCTGAAGCAGATCCAAGCCAATCTGCGCAGCACCGCTGCGTCGTCCGGCATCAGGCTGTGCAACCACCGAAGCAACACACCTGAGATTGATATGTTCAAGCTGCAAAAGATTTTGTCGACCGGAGCCGCTTCACTGATGGGAGTTGCGTTCCGGTCGAGAAAAAGATCGACATGCTTATCGTGAGCGAATGATTCAACGTGAGCGCATCAAGGTCTGAACATCTGCCCCAATGCGGGCAAGTTGAGTATCCGCGAGAAAAGCTTCGTCGCAGCCAGGCGATCCGCTTGGGTCCGCCATCAGAAGATCGAGTTTCAATTCCGACCCACTTCCTGTTGGCACAACGGTTTCTCGAACCGACAGCGCCGCGCTGGCCGTTAATGACCCGGATGGCTGCTGGCGTAATTGATCACGGTCGAGAACGGTGCCACCCAAATCGTGTCGGAATGGGCTTTGAGGTAGGCAAGGAGTTGAGCATGGGCTTGTGCGGATACGGAGAGGTAATCGCCGCCCACACCGTGAAAACCCAACACGATCATCCCACCCTTGCGCTCGGCATCTTGGACTGCGGCGATCAGATCGGCGCCGGTTGTGTTCGAGGGGAAAAAGTGAGCCGGCACATCCATCGGATCGAGAGGATGCTCTGACGGGTCTGCGGCCCGGGTGTAGCGTACCAGTCCGCTAGCGCGCAGCGCCGGAAGATAATCGACACCTCCGGCCAAGTGCTGGCCACAGGGTGTGGCATAGCTGTGCTGCAGCTTGCCGTCGATCGCCGTCAGCATCGTGTTCATCGTGCGGATTTCGGTCAGCATGGTGTCGACATCGTACGTTTCGCTGGTGTCGATCTTTTTCGCCGGCGGATAGTTCGCTTGTGGGCATGCGTGACGAATGGTGTGGTTGCCGAGTTCGTGGCCTTCGGCTGCAGCAGACCGCCAGCGCGCAATCTGCTCCGGCGTAATCTTGCTGCCGATGAGGAAGAATGTTCCTTTGAGGCCGACGGTATCGAGCGCCGGAATCGCGATGTCTAGCTGAGAGACGAGCGTATCGTCATAGGTCAGCACCACGGCCGCCCGCTTGCCGTCCGGCCAGGGCCCGGCCACAGCCTGGGTGGCCATCATAGTAATTGCCAAGAAAACCGATCCGATTCGCATCATTGTCCTCAACATTACGCCACTGTGTGTTGCAGGCCACTACGACCACCACCAGCTGCAGCCTGCGACGTGGTGCTGCATAACCAAAATGAGAGCGCGAACAACTCCTCCCCTACCCGCGACAACAGTCCCTAATCGCTCTGCCCTAAACTCGTGTGTTTGCATACGCAATGATGCGCCGCTTTCGATGTCAAGTTGTGCTGATCAACCTTGTCGATGTGCGCAAGCTCATCCATTGAATAGCGCATGTAAACGGTATCACATGCCATCGACTTCCATCCGAATAAGCTTTTTATTGGGAATGACCGCTTGGATCACGACATGCCGCAGCATGCGGTGTGGCAGCGGCGTTCGCCCGAACCCTTGTGCGGCTTCCAGGCGAGGGTTTGATCACGCAAGCCAGTAGCGTCATCAACAAGGGGACAATCAACGGAGGCAATCATGAAGGCGACAAAGAGCTTGTATAGCTTGCCATTGCTTTTGCTATTCCCATGTTTCGCCCACGCCGGCGACGTGCCCGGCACCTATGCCAAGTATCAATGGAGTTCCTCAGTTACCGGACTAACTTCGGTGGACTATGACATCAACGTGCAGGCCGATCCGGGTTATCGCGCGAATGTACGCTTTGCCGACCATTTCCACCTGGTCGGTAGCAGCAACGGCGGCTATGTCGGTATGGAGGACAACAGCCGCCTCGGCCCCAATTTCGTGTTTACGGTTCAGGGCGCAACGCAGTATGAACCCGGCGATCCCGGTAGCAGCTGCGTTGTTTACAGCGGCGAAAACCCCCGCATTACCTGCCGCATACCTATGTGGTCCACAGTCACTGAGTATCAATTCCACGTTGCCTATGAAGGCGGCCAGTGGTTGGGCGTTACGGTTACCGATCTCTACAACCCCGCCTTATCCTTAAAGCTAGGCAGCATCCTTACCGACGCCACCAGTCTTTCACCGCAGGGCATGGTGAGCCGGACGACATATCTTGAAGGCCGCTCGCCCAATGCGAACTGCTACAACCAGCCCTTCAGTGATGTGATATTCGGCGCACCCAGCAGCAACGGTGTCCAAGCCACTGTTTCAAGCACCGGGACCAACACAACATGCAGCAACTTCAGCGAAGTCCTGAACGGTGAACAGTTCAACGCCTCGGGCAATTTGCTGCGCGGCTTGTATCAGGGCGACGATAACCTTTGCGTGGATGCGGGGAATGGCCAAACCAATGTGCCGGCTACGACCCAGAGTTGCGACAAAAAGAGGGAAGCCCAAGCCTGGGTGCTCGGCAGTGATGGCACCATGCGGCTGCAGAGCAATCTATGCCTGGACGTTGCCAATCCCGACTCGCCATCCGGCGCGGCGCTGATTGTGGACCACTGCACGGGCAGCGCCAGCCAGCAGTGGTCGATCGGGGGCGCCCGCAATCTTTTATTTAGCAATCTCGGCGGCGGCGATCAGTATTGCCTGACGGAGGGGGCTGCCGGAACACAGTTGACGATACAGGAATGCACGGCAGGCACGGGTCAGAATTGGTCTATGCCGGTGTTGCCGGTGCTGCCGTAGACATGGTTCTGATGTGATCGATTGCCCGACGGAAGCGAGGCTGGAAGATGGATCTTTTCTTTGCAATTGTTGGATATGTCAATTCGAATTAATAAAGAGGCGTTCGTCATCCCCGAAGGCCGGAATCCATTTCCAATCAGGATGGATTCCGGCCTTCGCTCACTGCTGTCCGGGGTAATGGGCGCCCATAATGTCGCGCTGGCTTTGCTGATCAACCTCGTCCCTCTACATGTTTCAGCTCGCGACGACGTTTGGTACGCCCCCCGATTCCGTAGACACCTGATAGTGTCTGTTATGCAACACCGTGGCCATCAAGAACAACTTTACTCTTCCGTTCCAGTTGGAAGGCGATGTCGGCTCTCCATGGCGAATGCAGCCTTATCCATGTGCATGATGAAGCCCCAGCCGTAGTTCGCCCTCATGTCTGATGTATTGCCGTCAATGGCTACGACGATGTTGTTTGCACCTTTATGAAGCGGAAGATCGAACCCGTCGTTCTCCAGTGAAAGCCGGCCGTCGGGCGGCTTGCGGCCGCCTTTTACGTTGTAGCGATTCTCGCCGGAGAACACCGGCTTACCGTTCGCAAACACCCAGATCTCGCGCAACCAACCTATGGCAACGTGTCGAACCTGATCATGATCGGACTGCACGGTGGTGCGCAGCCAGATCACTTGTGCAGGGTCCTTCCTGGGTGTTGGGGCGTGATATCGGCTCAGGTTAACCAAGCCACCGTAATCGGCTGCGACCGGCGACCAGTGCGATGCCGCCAGGGGCATGTCCGACACGTTGAGATGATCCGTGGTTGCCATCGATACGGGATCCGTCGCTTGCCAATGGACGAGGTAACGGGGGTCGTTTGCGGCAGGATCCGCTGGAGCTTTCGGATCGAGGCCATCCGTTACGCCAGGCGCAAGCGTAAGATTAGCGTAATAGGCGGTGCCTTCGAACGCGATGGTTCCAGTGCTGGCTTCACCCTCCAGATGCACGACGCGAAGCGATGGTTTCGGTCGTCCATTCACGTACACATTCATGCGCTTGCCAGAAATGACAAGCCGTATGTGATTCCACTGGTTTTCGAGGAAGGGAGCAGGCGCTTCATACTGCGGATAGACGTCCCACAACACACGGCCCTGGATGATGGGAACGTACTGCAGACAGTCCTGGGACGCTGGGCAGTCGGGACCGACCCGGATGTAAAGCATGTCGGCGGTGTCGCCGTCTTTTTGGTGAAAGCGAATACCGGGCATTTCCTCGCCAACAGGCTTGATATCGAATTCGATTGTGCCGCTGTCGAAATGTTCGCTTTTCAATGCGACAAACCCTTGCTCGCTCGCAGAGGTCACCTGAAGGATGCCGTTGGGAAATCCTTCCTTGGTTATGAACGTCGCGTTGCCGCTAGCCTGCCAGCCATCCGCCACGAGTGGAACCTGAAGCGGTGATGGCGCCGAAGCAAAGGCGGACATGGCACTCAGCAAAGTAAGCACACAGACCGAACGAATCAATCGCTTTTTCATCGATATATACCGAAAGATGCGTGCATGCGCTCTAGCTGCGTGGCCCGCCTTCGCTTGGCGAGATGGCGCGGAGTGGATCGGGAACGTGCCGAGGCAGTCCAATTAGGTACCTGCCGGATTCGACGAGTAAATGATCGTGGCAATGCGCCACCCGTTCTCGCCCTTCACCAGTTGCCAGGTTTCGTTCCCGCGGTTTTCGGGTTTTCCGTCGATCATGAAGACGTAATCAAAATAGACCGAGGCAATCGTGCCATCGCTTTGGATACGAACATGCTGATGCTGAGGATCCATGTGCCTTGTCGATTGCGAGACAATCTTGGCAAAGTCCTGGTAGTTGCCCACTTTGATCTTCGTGATGCCGGGTTTGGAGGCGCTCAAGTGTGCGAACGCTTGGTCCGAAAGAACATTGAGCCAGGTACTTCCTTGAGGAATGAATAGTTTGGCCAGCCGAGCACCGTCGTGCGCCACGACCGCCTCATGGTAGGCAGCCATGACGTGTTCCACGTCCACCGTATCCTGACCGGATTGATCAGGCGGTGACGTGGGCGACTCTGCCATCGCTCCCAGCGGCACAAACAGCAATGCAGCGAAAAAACATATAGAGGCGCGCTTCATGGAAGTAGCTCGTGGTGAGGAGCAGCCATTAGATCGCCTTTCTCACGTAGTAGCGCGGCAAGAAACGTGCGCATGCGTTGAACCGTGAGCTTTTTGCGACAAACCGGTGATAGGTGATTAGCGATCGAGGATTGGCGCTACATCACCACCATCGCTGATACCACTCTCAAAGAGTGCATGCCGCAGTGATTCGCTATAAGTGCGGCTGACGCGAAGAACCGTTCCATCCAGGAGCTTTAGCTGTGAATCCCTGTTGGTCAGCGCCTGGATTTCCGCAATGCGATCGATCCTCACGACGGCGGAGCGATGAATGCGCACGAATTGGTGCGGGTCGAGTTGCTCTATCAGGCGATGTACACGCTCGCGCAGCAGGTAGACCTTGCCCTGCACGTGAAGGCCAGCGTAATCACCCGCAGCCTCCACCCACTCGATGTCTTCAGTAGCAACGACAAGATCCTTTCGTCCTGCCCGCACCGTGAAGCGTAAAGGCCACACCGGCTGCTCTTTGGCCGACGAGCGGATACCCTGCCCTCCTTCCCTGCGTAAAGCCAGTACGTCCCGAGCGCGTTGCAAGGCTTCGGCAAACCGCTCCTCATGAATCGGCTTCAGCAAATAATCGAGGGCATAGACCTCGAAAGCGTTGAGTGCAAAACGATCATAAGCGCTAAGAAAGATAATCAGGGGCCGTGAAGCGGGCTTCATCGCACGCACCACATCCAGCCCATTGGTGCCAGGCATTTGAATGTCCATGAAGACCACGTCAGGACGAAGTCCTTGGATGCCTTGCAGGGCTGCGCGGCCATTGGCGGCCTCCCCTGCCAATTCCACGTCATCGTGTAGCGATAGACGCTTGATCACACCGCGGCGTGCCAAAGGCTCATCATCGACCACCAGTACGCGCATCATGGTGTTATCGCAACGCCCAGTGACGTTTGACTGTGTGTTAAAGGGCGATAGGGCAAGTCTGCCGTCACCAGACAACTGCCATCTTCGGCTACGCTCATCGCAAAGCGATGATCTGCGGCGTAAAGGTAATCCAATCGATCGCGCACGTTTTGCAATCCAATGGCACCGCCCTCTTCTTCATCCGAGGATGATGCGACGTCCTGCCCGGCAACGCCCTCATTCCATACAGCGACGCGGAGCCGTTCCGTCGCCACGTCGATCTCGATGCGCAACAAACCTCCTTCGGGGCGTCGCGCAATGCCATGACGGATGGCATTTTCCACCAACGGTTGCAACAGCAGATACGGCACTGCTGCGTTCAGCGCGCTTGGGTCGATCATGAGATTCACTACTAGCCGCTCTCCGAGTCGAACCTTTTCGATCTCCAAATAGTGTTCAGTAAACGCCAACTCTTGCTCAACAGTTATTTCATGCGACGTCTGATTGGCCAACGTTACACGTAAGAAGTCGGCAAGCTGTGCAAGCATGCGCGTTGCATCGCCCGGACGCTCGTCAACCACAAGTGTGGAAATCGCGTTCAAAGTGTTGAAAAGAAAATGCGGATGCACCTGGTAGCGAAGCGCCTTGAGTTCTGCCTCCTTGGCTAACGCCGTTGCCGCAATCGCCCGCTGCGTTTCTTCCAATGCCACGAGGTGGTAACCCATACCGATGTACATGGCGCAATAAGCCATCAACAGAAACCACACGGTCTGCATCCGCAACAGGGTCGACTCCCAGCGAAAATCGCCGGTCAACACGTGTGTGTATAAGGCGAGTTTGACGAGAAGTGCGGTGGCACCCAAGGCTGCGGCAAAGGTGGTTGCAAGAAGCAGCCACGACACAACTCGAAAGGGCGTCCCCCTGCGCCACATTTTTCGCAAAAGCGCGGTGATCGGAAGTGCGGCTAACGTATAAAAAACGAAGACGAGCGCGTCGTAACGCATCAGCCCAGGCTGATCGATCATCACAGTCAACGCTCCGATGACACATGCCAGCGCACACGGCCCCCACCCCAGTAACAGGGTCAACGCCGCGGATGGGCAAGGTCGTTGGAGCGACAAAATTGGCGCGAGCGTCAATCCATGGTCGGTATGAGATGAAGCAGGCATGTTTTTCAACGGCTACGCTCGGCGTCCGACGAGGAACGTTCTCATTGTCGTGCATCAAGCAACGAAGAGAGCCGGTCAGGCGTACCGACGATACGCTCAAGGTGGGGATAACGCAGTCCACCTCGGTAATCGAGGTCCATAACGCGCTTGTTCCCATTGACGTCGGCACGAATACTTAGTGGTTGCGACGCTGCTGACCGAATGGCCGACAGCAGCACGGGCATCGAGAACGGATGCCCATTCACCTCAAGCATCTTTGAGCCAGGTGACAAGCCTGCCCGGAATGCTGGACTGTCCCAGCGAACCGACTGAATGGTTCCGTTCGCATGGATCTGTAAACCAATCGAGTAGTCGAGATTGGCGGCGCCGGCCTCCTCTTCATCCTGACGGAAGGTTTCGGTGGGCGTATCGGTATACACGAGCATCCAGCCTGCACGAGCCAGGCCGGCAATCGCTTCATCGGCACTGTGACTGTGGAGATGCCGCTTGAGGAACTCCGCCCAATCATTCGCAGCCACCTTGTTCAACGCGTCACAGATGTCCTGGAAGGTATAGGTTCGCGTCGATTGCGCGTTGCCTTTGACAAAAAAGTGGTGTGCAAAATCATCGAGGCTGCGTTCGCCGTGACTCAATTCGCGCAGTCGCGCATCCACGTCCAGCCACAACAACACCCCTTCGGGGTAGTAATCCTCGCGGCGCTGCCAATCGCGCCATGCGACGTGGTGTTTTGCCATATAAACCGCATCATTCGTGCTGTCTTGCAGATCTTTCCAACGGCGACCGGTACGGTTGGCGACGACAGCCGCATCCAGCGCCAACTTGTCCAACGTCTGCTGACGATCCCGTAAACGGGCGCGAGCGGCCAGCACTCGCCCCCAGAATTCGGTCTGTCCTTCATACATCCACAATAACGATCCACCCATAGGCTGGTTGAAGGTAGGTGACCACAAATCAGCCGGCTGGCGCCAGCGGCCGTTCCACGCATGAACGAATTCGTGAGCGATCAGGTCAAGGTTGTTGAGCTGTTCGGAGGCATTGGCGAAGTACCCGGCGGGAAGATTGTTTTCTCCTTCTTCCAGATGCTCGACGCCGCCTGCGCTTCCATCAGGAGACAAAACGTCGCTTAGTGTGACGATCGCATCGTAGTGACGATATGGCGGGGTGCCGAATGTCTTCAGGCTTTGGGCGATAAGCGCTTTCATGCGCTCGATTTCACGCGGGGTTACCGCAAGATCGGCTTTCGCGTCGGCTAGCAGATCCAGGGCCACTGGTCTGACTGCATCGTCGTTGAGCAGTATTCGACGCGCAAACGTGCCGGCATAAACAGGAGCATCGACCAGTTGCTCCAGCGTGACGGGTTGGAACCGTAGCGTTCTACCATCGACAATATGCGAAGTGAGCGCTGTGTATGGCGTGAGCTGATCTGGAAGCGTTAGCGCTGCAACGATAGGAATATCCCTTACATACCAGCCCGCTGGATAAAGCAGCACACGCTGCCAAGGAACGATAACCAAGTTGGGCCGTAACAGGTTGGACGACGCGGGCGAGAGAAACTGGAAGTCCAACGTGACTGACTTTGCATCCTTCGGTACGTCGACGTGAAAGGCATGCATATTCACCGGATCGCGCGTCCAATCTGTCGGTTTGCCGTCAACGTGCACCATCAGACCCGCCAACTCCACAGCGGTGGCGGTGGGTGCATGGCTGGCCGTTTCCCATTCTGGATACAGCAAAACGGTATCGCCCGGCGATTGAACAGGGATCGTCTCGTGGACGGAAAATATTTGGTGATCGGTGTCGGTTGCGTCCACCGTGAGTTCGATTGTGCCGTGAAACGGCCGATCCATGGGTGTGGGCAGCGAAGGCGGCACGAAAGCAGCGATCGGTCCGGATCCCACCTGCGCGAGGGCGGCACTTGTCATTAAGGCAAACAATGCCGTCGCTATCCAGCCCATGGACAAGCATCGGCTCATGACTACGCGTGGAGCGCTCACAGGTCGCGCCTCGACATTATGTGTATCCATCCAGACTGTCGTGCATGCGATAGTCGACCTGATTCAACGCCTTGCCTTTTTTTTGATCTCGTTGCTCAGCGGGTTTGTCAGGATGGCGTTCGCGATAATGTGAAAAAGATGATCGGCACGCGGTGCGAATGCGGGCTGGCCGGCCGCCCAGCCGAGCGCCGATATCAGGGCGAACAAATCGTCCCCATTCATATCGGCGCGCGCCCTTCCCTCGGCCTGGGCACGTTGCAGTAGTCGCGCGCCCACTGAGTGCACCGTTGCGCATGACACGTAAAGCGCGGAGTCCGGGTCCGTGTGGGCGCTCGCCACCAAGTCGACAACGCCGCGATAGCTTTGAACAAATGCCACCACCTCGCGAAACCAGGACACGAGCGCTTCGTCAGGTGGCTTCGACGTTTCGAGTTCGCCTGCTTTTTGCGTCAGCGCGTCCAGGTTCTCGCACATCAACGCTTCGAACAGGGCTTCTCGCGTCGGGAAATGACGAAGCAGCGTGGCCAACCCGACATCGGCTCGGCGCGCGATATCTCGCATGGACGCATCGACGCCATGCTCGGTGACCACCTCACGCGCGACCGCAAGTAGATGGTTGTAATTTTTTTTGGCGTCAGCTCGCATGGTTTGCCTTGACAAGTGGATCAGTGATCCATATATTTGGATCACTGATCCACAAGATACAGCGCTCCTGTGCAAATGGAAACAGCGACGCTGTCCAACTCGACGAAAGGCGAACAGTCATGGGAAAGCTTGAAGGTAAGGTTGCAGTCATCACGGGCGGATCGAGCGGCATGGCGCTGGCGAGCGCGAAGCGGTTTGTTGAAGAAGGCGCCTACGTATTCATCACAGGCCGGAGGCAGGAGGTACTCGATGAGGCCGTCAAGTCGATTGGCCGGAATGTGACCGGCGTGCGCGGCGACGCATCCAATCTCGACGACCTCGATCGCTTGTTCGATACGGTCAAACGGGAAAAAGGCAACATCGACGTCCTGTACGCGAGCGCAGGCATAGGCGAAAACGTCCCGCTAGGCGAGATAACGGAGCAGCACTTCGACGCGACCTTCGATCTGAATACACGCGGCACGCTGTTTACGGTGCAGAAGGCGTTGCCGCTATTCAACGATGGCGGATCGATCTTCATGACCGGCTCGGTTGCTTCGGTGAAAGGCTTTCCTGGTTACGGCGTGTATGCGGCGAGCAAGGCGGCGTTGCGCTCATTCGCACGCACGTGGCTCAACGAACTGAAGGGCAGAAATATCCGGGTGAACGTGCTGAGCCCGGGACCGATCGCCACGCCGATGCAAGACCAGGTGCTCGACGATGCTGCGAAGCAGATGTTCGAATCCCTGATCCCGCGGGGAAAGATGGGGCGTCCTGAGGAAATTGCGACGGCCGCGGTGTTTCTTGCTTCAGACGATTCGAGCTTCGTGAATGGCGTGGACTTGTCTGTCGACGGTGGCTTCTCGGCCATCTGAAATCGTGCCGAAAAGCGTAAAGCGCGAAGACTCTCCCTATAGATAAGGCCCGAGCGAGTGAATGCCGGGCCATCAGCTGCATGAGGAGGAATGGTTCCATGCCTTATTCCATCATCGGTTTTGGAGAAATCGGCCAGGCTCTCGCACGCGCCTTCGCCCGGAAGAACATGGAAGTGGCTGTTGCGAGCCGTCGTGCGCCCGAAGCCCTTGCACCGAATGCGCATGCGATCGGGCCCACGGTAACGCCTGTGGCACTGCACGAGGCGCTCAACGCAGACACCCTCTTCCTGGCTGTTCCGTTCTGGGAACATCGTGAGGTCGCCAAAATACTGCCGAACTGGCAGGGCAAGACGCTCATTGACGTAACGAACGCGTTTGGCGTTCCCGTCGAGGATCTGGGCGGGCTTGCATCGTCCTCTGTGATTGCCAAGGCGTTTCCCGGCGCGGCGATCGTGAAGGGATTCAACCATCTCCCCGCCGCCGTGCTTGGCGCCGACCCCAGCGTCAACGGCGGCCGCCGGGTCGTGTTCCTGTCGAGCGATGACGAGGATGCTGCGTCGTCAGTGACAGTGCTGGCTAAACAACTTGGCTTTGCCCCCGTCTGGCTGG
>Ga0209677_100740_pt1 | contig 16584 bp, 17 predicted proteins | sample AraplaCvi_mCL_r2_2_FD_184285 | JGI IMG/M metagenome (GOLD analysis project Ga0209677, IMG submission 184285) | Arabidopsis root microbial communities from North Carolina, USA - plate scrape CL_Cvi_mCL_r2 (SPAdes) (version 2) | ecosystem: Host-associated > Plants > Roots > Endosphere | place: USA... | reverse complement strand
AGGTGCACATGACTGCGCCCTCTCCCCTTGTGGGAGAGGGCATGTCGGAAAGCACCGCAAACTCGGTCGGGTGAGGGGTATGCCTCCACGAGCGTCGCTCGCGGAGAGATACCCCTCACCCAATCGCATGAGCGGATAGGCCGGAGATGCCCTCTCCCACAAGGGGAGAGGGCGCTGTATCGCACAGCGTGAGCGATCTCACTCAGTTCGTAGGGTGGGCAAAGCAACGTTTCAGGCGGCGCGTGCCCAACATTAGCTGCACGACCGTGGGCACGACGCACGCGATGGCGGCACGAACCGATCCGGCGAGCCACGCGTCTTTGCCTACCCTACGCATCACCATCGTTGCTAGGGTTTGCAAAACTTGTTCGGCGAGTCATCATTCCGGCCATGAGCATGAACACTTACATCCGTGTACGCTGGCTGCACGATCTTGACGATGAGCCGGTCGATCTTTGGAGCGAGCTCGATGGCGAACGCTTCGAAATGCGAAAGCTCGAAGCCTTTCGCGATGGCAGGGTGGGGTTTGCGAGCGCAACTGAATCAGCGCACGGTACTCAGCTCGGCTCGATCCCTGTTCCGCCCCTGAATGAAATCGCGAGAGAGCCTGAGTTTGCGCCCGAGGAGGTTTCTCAGGAGGCGTTTGAGATCCGTTGGAATAACCGGCACGCTCGCTGATGCCGATCCAACAGTCAGCCGCGGGATGTTGTTCGTATTGATTGGCCACAAACAAAACGGCGGACCTTTCGGTCCGCCGTTTCGTCGAGATGCATTGGCGGGTCAAGCCCGGCAATGACAGTCATAACTAACTTACAAAATTAGTTGTCGAGGAACGACCGCAGCTTCCTTGACCTCGACGGATGCTTCAGCTTGCGCAGCGCCTTGGCCTCGATCTGACGAATACGCTCTCTTGTCACCGAGAACTGCTGGCCGACCTCTTCCAAGGTGTGGTCGGTGTTCATGCCGATGCCGAAGCGCATGCGGAGCACGCGCTCCTCGCGCGGGGTGAGCGAGGCCAGCACGCGCGTGGTGGTCTCGCGCAGGTTGGACTGGATCGCCGCGTCGATGGGCAGGATCGCGTTCTTGTCCTCGATGAAGTCGCCGAGATGGCTGTCCTCCTCGTCGCCGACAGGCGTCTCGAGCGAGAGCGGCTCCTTGGCGATCTTGAGGACCTTGCGCACCTTCTCCAAGGGCATGCCGAGCTTCTCGGCCAGCTCCTCCGGGGTCGGCTCGCGGCCGATCTCGTTGAGCATCTGGCGCGAGGTGCGGACGATCTTGTTGATCGTCTCGATCATGTGCACGGGGATACGGATGGTGCGGGCCTGGTCGGCGATCGAGCGGGTGATCGCCTGCCGGATCCACCAGGTGGCGTAGGTCGAGAACTTGTAGCCGCGGCGATACTCGAACTTGTCGACCGCCTTCATCAGGCCGATGTTGCCTTCCTGAATCAGGTCGAGGAACTGCAGGCCGCGGTTGGTGTACTTCTTGGCGATCGAGATCACGAGCCGGAGGTTGGCTTCCACCATCTCCTTCTTGGCCTGACGGGCTTCGCGCTCGCCCTTCTGCACCGAGTGCACGATCTTGCGGAATTCGACGATCTCGAGACCGGTGAGCGCGGCCAGCGACTGCACCTCGTGGCGCAGGTCCTTGATGCGGTCCTTCTCGTGATGGACGAAGTTCTTCCAGCCCTTGGCCGAGAGCTTCGACACCCGGTTGAGCCAGCGCGGGTCAAGCTCCGAACCTTGGTAGTTGCGCAGGAAATCCTCGCGTGCGACACCGTGGCTGTCGGCGAGGCGCATCAGCCGGCTCTCGAACGAGACCAGCTTCTTGTTGATGTCGTAGAGCTGCTCGACCAGGGAATCGATGCGGGCCTGGTTGAGGCGCAGCGACTTCACCTCGACGATGATCTCGTCCTTGAGCTTCTTGTATTTGCGCTCCTGCGAGGGCGACAGCGACTCGCTCTGCAGCTGGTTGGCGATGTCCTGCTCCTGCAGGCGGCGCAGCTTCTTGTACTCGGACGCGATCTTGTCGAAGGTCTCGACCACCTTCGGCTTCAGCTCGGCCTCGATGGCCGCGAGCGACATCTGGTTCTCGAACTCGTCGTCGTCCATGTCCGACTCGGCCGCGGCCTCGCCAGGATCCTTCTCCACGGTGTCGCCGGCAGGCGCGGCCGCGGGCTGGGCGCGGAACGGGGTCGGCTGCGGCGGCGCCGCGGGCGGGGCGACATGCGCCGGCGCCACTGACGCCACGGCCTCGCCGCCTTCGCCGTTCGCAGCCTCAGCGCCGCCATTGGGCGCCGCGAGCTGCGGGTTCATGCCACCCTTAGCTTCCGGACCGGCATAGGTGGCTTCGAGATCGATGATGTCGCGAAGGAAGATCTTCCCTTCGTTGAGCTCGTCGCGCCAGATGATGATGGCCTGGAAGGTGAGCGGGCTTTCGCAGAGGCCCGCGATCATCGCCTCGCGGCCGGCCTCGATGCGCTTGGCGATCGCGATCTCGCCCTCGCGCGAGAGCAGCTCGACCGTGCCCATCTCGCGCAGATACATGCGCACGGGATCGTCCGTGCGCTCGCCCGGCTCGGACTTCTTGACCTCGGTGACGGCTTTCTGCGTGATCTCGACGAGCTCGTTGTCGGTCTCGTCGTCGCCGCCGTCGTCCTTCTCGTCGGCTTCCTCGGCGTCCTCGGCCTCGGTGACGTTGATGCCCATGTCCGAGAGCATCGACATGATGTCCTCGATCTGCTCAGGCGAGGTCGTATCGGACGGCAGCACCTCGTTGAGCTGATCGAAGGTCACGAAGCCGCGCTTCTTGGCCTGCTTGATCATCTTCTTGACGGCGGCGTCCGACAGGTCCAGCAACGGCGACGGGGCGTCGGCGGCGTCCTTCTCGGGAGCGTCCGCAGCCTTGTCGTCCTTTTCCTTGTCTTTCACCTGCAGCGTCTTTGCCTTCGTGGCCATTCATTGCTCCCGAAACGCGCCCGCTTCTGCCTGTGGCAATCTGCACCCTGGCAACGCAGCACCCGCCTGCTCTACTCACACTGTTGACGACGCGAGAAAGGGCGGCGCACTGAAGACGTCGCCACCCCGGAATCCCTGTCGCTGGTTTCGTCCCCGGCCCGATGCGCTCTTTCTGCACGGAAGTGCTTGCAAAAGCGATACCGGTTTGCGCAATCGGATAGCGAATCCCTTCGGGTGCCCGGCTATGGGCGAACCCTGGGATGTGACGCTGCCTCCGACGGCTCCAGCGACCCCTCTCGCGGCTGAAAATGCTCCGGACCCCTTAAACTTCGCTTAACCCTGTTTTTGCAGCCAAACCATGGATTTGGCGAGTCTTTTCCGTAGCGCCGGGAACTGGCCGGCGCTGCCCACGGCGAACGTGCTTCAAACCGATTTCTGGAACCGGCCCGACAATTGGCCGAACCCTTCGATCAGCGCCTCGGTGCCATCGACCTCAGCCATCCTGGCCTTGACGTCACGGAGCCAGCCCAGATTGGCGTCGCTCGGCTCGTCGCCAAGCGCCAGCTCGGCATCCTTCAGCTCCCTAAGTAATGAGTGCCATTGCCGATGCAAGGCAACCAATTGATGCCAAGTGGAAAGAACATCCTCGCGAGCGGCACCCGGTTTGGCGGCCCACACCGCATCCGTCGTGATCGCCCGCTCAACCCGTTGAAGTAGCTCGGAAAACCCGCCCGCTTCCAGATCGGCGCGCATCTTCTCCGCCTGCTCCTCGGGATCAGGCGAATGATGATGGTCATGGGCGAAGGCGGCGATGATGGCGGCACGCAGCTTGTGCGCCTCGGGGTGCGCGAGCTCGAGCGCGGCGACCTCCTCCAGATGGTCGTGCAGCAGCCAGGGATGGTTGATCAGGGAGAGCAGGATCAGCGCCTCGCGGCGCGAGATCGCGCTGCGCTGGCCGCGCATGATCGGGCTCAACGCGAGCTGGGGACTCGCCGCCTGGTAGGGTCCGCGGCCCAGGCCGCCCCCTGTGGATTGCGGTGCACCGCGCTTGAAACCGCCTCCTCCCCCTGTGGATAACCGCCCCGGAGCCGACCCGCGCGGCGCAAAACCGCGCCCTGATTCGCGGCCGCCCCGGCCGTAAGAGCGGCCGCCCTCCGGGGCAAAGGCCTGGGTGAGACGCTCGGAGAGCGCCTGGCGGTAATGCCGGCGCACCACCTCGTCACGGATGCCGTTGCTCAGCTCGCCAATCTTGGCTTCCAGCGCGGCGCGCCGTTCCGGCGTATTGAAATTGCCGCCTTCGATCTCGCGCGCCCAGATCACCTCGGCGAGCGGCTTGGCGACATTGAGCACCTCCTCGACCGCACCGCGCCCACCGGAGCGGACGAGATCGTCCGGGTCCTGTCCCTCGGGCAGCAGCGCAAAGCGCAGGCTCTTGCCTGGCTTCAGATGCGGCATGGCGAGATCGGCGGCGCGATAGGCCGCCTTCTGGCCGGCGCGGTCGCCATCGAAACAGAGGATCGGCTCGTCGACCATCTTCCACAGCAGTGCCAGCTGGTTTTCGGTCAGCGCGGTACCGAGCGGCGCGACGGCGCCGGCAAAGCCCGCGGTGACCATCGCGATCACGTCGACATAGCCTTCGACCACGATCAGCGGCGCGCCGTTATGCGTCGCCTGGCGCGCCGTCGTGAGGTTGTAGAGGTTATCGCCCTTGTGGAAGAGCGGCGTCTCCGGCGAGTTCAGGTATTTGGCCGCAACGTCCTTCTCCAGCGCGCGGCCGCCGAAGGCGATGACGCGGCCTCTGATGTCGGTGATCGGGAACATCACGCGATCGCGGAAGCGATCGTAAGGCACCGGGATGTCGTCGCCGCCGACCAGCAGGCCGGTCTCGACCATGTCGGATACCGGCACGCCCTGCTTGCCGAGATGCTCCTTCAGCGCGAAGCGATCCGGCGACGCGTAACCGAGCCGGAACTGGACTTGCGTCTGCGGGCTGAGCGCACGATCGGCGAGATAGCCGCGCGCCTTGGCGCCGACGCGCGAGGCGAGCGTATCGGCGAAGAATTTCGCCGCCAGCTCCATCACGTCATGCAGCGTCTTGCGGTGCTTTTCCTGGCGGGCGACGTCGGGGCTCGCGACCGGCAGCGCCATGCCGGCGATACCGGCCAGCCGCTCGACGGCTTCCGGGAACGAGCAGCCCTCGGTCTCCATGATGAAATCGAAGATGTTGCCGTGCTTGCCGGAGGAGAAGTCGTGGTAAAAACCCTTCTGGTCATTGACGTAGAAGGACGGCGTCTTCTCCTGCTGGAATGGCGACAGCCCCTTCCACTCGCGCCCGGCCTTCTTCAGCTTCACGCGCTTGCCGACGACGTCCGAGACCGGAAGCCGGGCGCGCAGCTCGTCGAGGAACTCGGTGGTGAAGCGGGCCATGGGGTTCGGTCGGTTACGCCTTCAGGCCGGAGCCAATCGGACATGGATATAAGAACGCGTTCACAAAATGTGAACTTCGTGCGCGTTGTCCGGGCTATCCACACTCTCCGTCATTCCGGGGCGAGGCGAAGCCTCGAACCCGGAATCCATCGGGCCACAGTTTCCGCAGTGGAAATGGATTCCGGGCCCATCGCTTCGCGATGTCCCGGAATGACGACCGCGAGGGAGCCGCGTCAATGCGCCAGAAACCGCCCGGAGGCAATGCGGGGCAGATCATCGACCGGCCAGTTGTAGAGATAGGTCCAGGCGTCGCGGACGGAGCCATCGGCCAGCCGCACCGACAGCATCCGCCGGACATATTCGGTCGGCTCGGGAAAACCCTCGCCGCAGGCCTCGTACATGTCGAACTCGCGCAGCATCGCGTCCGCCTCACGCAAGGCAAACAGCTCACCATGCACGATGTCGGCGGCCTCATCCGAGAGCACCAGGCCGGGATAGTGCTTCACCAGAAAAAGCCGGCCCTGGCTGCTGGCCTCACTGATGAAATCGGCGTTGGCGGCGAGCAGCCGCGCCATCGGATGGTCGAAGCCGCGCATCAGGGTGCCGTAGACGAACAGGAGATCAGAGGTCATCACATCCCTATAGCCGTCATTGTGAGCGAAGCGAAGCAATCCGGAGCTGCTCATCAAGCTCTTGATTGCTTCATCGCTTGCGCTCCTCGCAATGACGGCTAGGGCGACACGGCCTCCTCGCTGACGACAACGAACCTCGTCAGCGTCATGCGGCCGAAGCTGGTGGTGAGCGCGACGTCGGCGGCATCGCGCCCCGTCGCCATCAGGATGCGGCCGATCCGCGGCACGTTGTTGCGGGCATCGAAGGTGTACCAGCGGCCGGCGAGATAGACCTGAAACCAGCCGGAGAAATCCATCGGATAAGGCTCGGGCGGAATGCCGATGTCGCCCAGATAGCCGGTGCAATAGCGCGCCGGGATGCCCATGCAACGGCAGAAGGTCAGCGCCAGATGCGCGAAGTCGCGGCAGACGCCCTTGCGCTGCTCATAGGCATCATGCGCCGACTTCATGTGATGGGCGTGCTCATAGCCGAAGCTGAGATGGCCGTGCACGAAGTCGCAGATCGCCTGCACCCGCGCCCAGCCCGGTGCGACATTGCCGAACAGCGACCAGGCGATGTCCGTGAGCTTGTCGGTCTCGCAATAGCGGCTCGGCATCAGATAGAGCAGAAGCTCGTCCGGCAGCTGCTCGATCGGCAGTTGCTGCGCGTCCGGATCGACCGGGTCGGGCAGCCCGGAATCACGCACGGTCGCGTCGCCGCGCAAGGTGACCCCGCCGGCGGGCGCCATCAGCCGGCCGCAGACATTGCCAAAGCTGTCGCGATAGAAGCCGATCGGCACGTCTGGCTCGGCGGTGATGCGCTCGCGCCCCATGATGTCGGCATGGCGCGAGGGATGGATCGACAGCATGATGACCATCGGCGTTGCCGCCTCGGCCACATGGGAGATCTCGAAGCCGACCTTGATCTCCATGATCAGCCCCTCGCGGTCACAGCGGCGCGCGCAGCAACCCTCATCAAGCCGCGACATTCTGTCTTGTGATCGCGCGTCGGGATCGGCATCGTCGACACCATCATCGCGGTTTGCGGCCGTCCCATCGAGATCAATCCCTATCCTGATGACGGATCGGCCTGCCGCCTCATGAGGCAATGAACTGATGCAAATTTCAGGCCCGATCGTCCCAGAACGACTCCTCGGACCAGACGAGGTTCCGCCGGTGCTTGAACAAAGTGCTGACGGCGCCTCCCCCTTTCTGTTCACCTGCGATCACTACGGCCGGCTGTTGCCGCGCGCGCTCGGCGATCTCGGCCTGCCTTCGAGCGAGCTCGAGCGCCACATCGCCTTCGACATCGGCATTGCCGGCGTGGCCGAGCAGATCGGGCGCGCGCTTGATGCGCATCTCATTGCACAGCGTTACTCGCGGCTCGTCATCGACTGCAACCGGCCGCCGAGCGTGCCGAACTCGATTCCGATGATTAGCGAACGCACCACCATTCCGGGCAATGAAGGCCTGACGCGCGAGGCCGCCGAGCTGCGCCGCCGCGCCATCTTCGATCCCTATCATGACCGCATCGCAGAGGTGATCGGCGCGCGCCGGTGGAGCGGACGGCCGACCGTGCTGGTGGCACTGCACAGCTTCACGCCTGTTTATGCCGGCATCGCGCGACCCTGGCACGTCGGCACGCTCTATCATCGCGACCGCATCCTGCCGCCGCTGCTGCTCAAGACCTTGCGCGCCGAGCCCGATCTCGTGGTCGGCGACAACCAGCCCTACGCGGTCAGCGACACCACCGACTACACCATTCCCGTGCATGGCGAGGCGGGCGGGCTGATCAATAGCGGCATCGAGATCCGGCAGGACCTGATCACCGACGCGGCGGGCCAGCAGCAATGGGCCGAGCGGCTGATCCGGATCTTCGGTGAGATCGAAACGACGCTGCGGGCGCAAGGGCAGATCTGACGGTACGTCGGTCAGCTCTTGGTCACCCTATATTGCACCGAGATCAATGTTTTCATTGCTCTCAAATTTGCACTGAGGCATTGCTCTGATCCGACTTAAAAGGGCCGAAGAGCAATGGCGATGACCATCTCCAATATGCCGGCCGCACGCCTGGCGGCGCCGCGACTGGCCAAGACAACGACGAACATCACTCGTAAGAACGGAACGATCCGGCAGCAGCGCCCGCCGTTGCTGTGGCTGCAGCGGATGTTCTGGCGCGCCGAGCTGAAGGCACTCGACCTCGCGCAGATGCGCGATTGCGGACTCGATCCCGCAGCGGTCGCCCGCGAGGCAACGAAGCCGTTCTGGCGCGATTAGGGGAGATAAGGCATGGGCAAGGCCCCGTTTCATCAAGTCGACGTGTTTTCGGCGACACCCTTCAAGGGCAATCCGCTGGCGGTGATTGCCGAGGCCGACGGCCTCGACGACGCGACCATGAAGGCGATCGCCAACTGGACCAATCTGTCGGAGACGACGTTCCTGTTGCGCCCGACCGATCCTGCAGCCGACTATCGCGTCCGCATCTTCACGCCGCATCGCGAGCTGCCGTTCGCAGGCCATCCGACGCTCGGCTCATGCCATGTCTGGCTGGCGCTCGGTGGCCGGCCGAAATCCGAGCACGTGGTGCAGGAATGCGGTGCCGGCCTGGTGCGGATCAAGCGCGACGGCGCAAAGGAACGTACAAGGCTCGCGTTCGCGGCCCCGCCGCAGCGCCGCTCCGGCGAGGTCGCGCCCGATCTGCTCGCACGCATCGCACAGGCGCTCGGCACGCCTGCGGATGCGATCGTCCGCGCGCAATGGGTCGACAATGGTCCCGGCTGGGTGGCGGTGATGCTGCGCTCACGCAGCGAGCTGCTCGGCCTGCGCTTCGATGCGGCCGCGCTCCAGGGCAACCAGCCGCTCGGCGTGGTGGCGCCCTGCGACAAGGCGCACGACGACACCGATGCTGATTTCGAGGTCCGCGGCTTCATGTGGAGCGGCGGCGAGGACCCGGTGACCGGTAGCCTCAATGCAAGCCTGGCGCAATGGCTGATCGGAGCAGGAATTGCTCCGAGCCAATATGTGGCAGCTCAGGGCACCGCGCTTGGCCGCGCCGGCCGCGTCCATGTCGCACAGGATGGCGAGACGATCTGGATCGGCGGCGACGTCACGACCTGCGTGAGCGGGACGATCGGGGTTTAGATGGATGCGTAGGATGGGTTGAGCGAAGCGAAACCCATCCTATGACCGCGTTTGCCGCGCCATGATGGGTATCGCTTTCCGTTCAACCCATCCTACAAAGCTACCGCGTCCGCGTCAGCGCCAGCCACAGGCCACCGCCGATCATGAAGCCGCCGGAGATGCGCGAGACCAGACGCGTGCGGCTCGCCGAGAACAGCTTGCGCGCACGACCGGCAAGCAGCGCGTAGGCGCCGTCTGTCAGCGCTGCGATCACCATGAAGGTCGTGCCGAGCAGTGCGACCTGCGGGACGTGATCGCGGCTCATGTCCATGAACTGCGGCAGGAAGGCGCCGAAGAACACCAGGATCTTCGGGTTCGACAGCAAGACGACAAAGCCCTGCAGGAAGAAGCCGCCGCGCGGCGGAGGCGGCGGCGCGTCGCCGGCCGCGATGCCTTCGACGGGTGAACGAATGAGCTTGATGCCGAGCCAGACCAGATAGGCAGCACCGAGGAGCCGCACCCATTCGAACCAATAGCCCATCGTCGCCATCAGCGAGGTCAGTCCAACAGCGACGACGCCGATCGCGATCGCAAGCCCGGTCTGCACGCCGGCGATGTTGATCAGCGCCGCGCGGGTGCCGTGACGCAGGCCGTTGGCGATCAGGAGCGTGACCACCGGTCCAGGCAACAGCGCCAGCGCAACGCAGGCGGCGACGAAGGCGAGATAGGCTTGCAGGGACATGATGCGGGCTCGTTGCAGTGAAGACGTCGGTATTAATGCATGGCGGATGCCCGGAAGGAAGAGCGACGAGCACGGTACGCTCCCTCTCTCCCCGTTCTTTACGGGGCCGCGACGAGCTTCGCTCGCGCTGCGAGGGTTGGGGTGAGGGGCAGACGCGCGAGCGGTGTGAGTAGTTGGACCTGTCCCCCCTCACCCGGATTGCATCTTGCGATACAATCCGACCTCTCCCCGCAAGCGGGGCGAGGTTAAGACGACGGTGGCGCTACTTCCCGCTTCCCAGCGCCGCCGTCATCCAGCGCTGCAAGTCAGGCGATACCAGGAATTGCTGCGCGGCCTGTTGCAGCAGCGGCTCAGTGGCCCTGCCCTGCACCACCGCCACCATCAGGTCGCAGCGATGCGACAGCGCGAAACCGATCGCGCCGCGGCGTCCGTCGGCGAAATCGAGCTCGTAGCTGCGCGAACGGCCGGCGAGATCGGCGACACGAACCACCTGGCCCGGCGCATGCGCCGCAAAGCGCGGGCTGATCAGGTCGAGATCGGAGACGCGATCAACTTCGTCATCATCGGCGACTCCGGTGTCGCAATTGCAGAAGCCGAGCTTGGCACGAACATAGATTTCACTGCCTTCGACGCAGGCCGCCTGCTGACAGCGGAACGCGCGCCCCGCCGGCCAGCCGTCGCGCGGAAACGGCCAGGCGATTTCGCGCCAGCCGAGCTTTTGGGCGCCGAGATCCTGACGACGCTCGGCGCGCGACTGCACCACCTGGAACACGGCCACCGCCCAAACGGCGCTGATCGCAAGCAAAGCAATCATCAGGAGCGGCTTGAAGCGCAACATGGTTCCTTGGCGGTGATCTCTCGTGGGTTAGTCTTACAGCGTCACTACCGCCGTCATTCCGGGGCAGCCCGCTAGGGCTGAACCCGGAATCTCGAGATTCCGGGTTCGATGCTGTCGCATCGCCGCGGAATGACGGTGGCTATGACACAGCAAGATTAGTGCATCATGGCAGACCGGCGATGGCGCGCGCCTCACCGGTGAGTTCCAGAATGTGCAGGCCGGTGTTAGCACGGTCGACAGCATAGATATAGCCGCGCTCGTCGGTCTCGACATTGTTGGTCTGGATTGCGACCTTGCAGTGCTCCTCGCCTTCGCCGACACAGCGCTTGTCGGTGTTCGCCGTGATCGACGGGATGAAATAGCCGACTTCCTTGGGGTGATAGGGATCGCGGATGTCCAGCGCACGCACGCCGGCATTGAAGAAGGCGATGAAGGCGAGCTTCTTGTAGAACACCGGCGCCATGCTCTCGTTCGAGGAATGCGAGCCGAAGCGGCCGCCGCGCGCGCAGAAGTGCCCGCTCTCCTCCGGCACGGTGTAGCTCGAGATCATCATCGGACGCGCTTCGGTGGTGACGTCGGCGAACCACACCATTTGCCGCGGCTCGCCGCACTCGTTCTGGATCGCCTCGTCGACGATCATCACGATATCGCGCGACTTGCCGTCCTTATCCCCGGCATATTCGGCGATCGGCATCTTCATCATCGGGAACACGGTGTGTGCGCCGTTGAAGGCAGACATCGACAGCCGCGAAATTTCGGGATAGCGCAGATTGTCCGGCGTCGGCTCCTTCGGCCCGTTCAGCAGCTTGTCGCGATCGACGATCTGCAGGATGCCGCCCTTATCGGTGCCATAACCGAAATAGATCCGGTTGGCCTTCGGCCCCAGCGAGATCGGCCCGTGCAGCTCGGTCGGCACCGCGCCGGTCGCACCAGGCTCCTGCCCCGGCAGGCCGAAGTCGCGGATCCTCACGGGATGCGCGGGGTCGCTGAGGTCATAGACCTGCGTCATGCGCCGCACGCGCCAGTCCGGCGCGCCGGACACCAGGAAGGCAATGCCGGTGTCACATTCCCACCAGCTCTTGTGCGTGTCCTTCAACCCACTGAGCCGCGTCACCAGCACCGGAGCTTCCGGATTGGCGACGTTCCAGATCTCATGCGCCTCGCTGCCGAAGGTGCGGAGCATGTAGACCGCGTTGGGATCGCCCTTCGGCAACGACTTGCCGTCGCAGATCCGCACCATCTGCGCGCCGCCAGACTCGTACTTCCCTTCCTGTCCGGGAATGTGGTGCAGATATCGGGGATGCGCGGGATCGGTGACATCGACGATCGACGTGCCGTTGGGCTCGGCCTTGCCCGTCATTGGATTGATCGGATCGGGAGTAGCGTCGGTGCCGCCATGATGGCCGATATAGGCGATCCAGCGATCGCCCTGGTGATGGATGGTCGGCTGATAGGCGCTGCGCGCCTGCAGGTCGTTGGCGCCAACCAGCTTCATGTTCCAGGCCTCTGGCGGCGCGCCGATCACCTGTTGCGTGTACCCCGCCCGCATCGCGAGTGCTTCCAATACGAGGACCGAACCCAGCACCACAGCCCACCCGATACGACCACTCATTTCCATCCACCCCAACTGTTTTGCCCGCCGATCTCCGCGCCGGCGCGATCGGAATCTAACACGCGCAACGAGAGTGCCGAACACACGCTCTTGACATGCAACCAAATAGTTGCCTATGATTTTGATCATGGATGACGTCTTCAAAGCGCTGGCGGACGCATCACGACGGTCGCTGCTCGACAGGCTTCACGCCCGTAACGGGCAGACCCTGAATGAGCTTTGTGATGGCCTCGACATGACGCGGCAGGCCGTGACCAAGCATCTTGTCATTCTGGAAGCGGCCAATCTGGTCACGACGATCCGGCATGGCCGCGAGAAGCTGCACTATCTCAACCCGGTCCCGCTCCACGAGATCGGCGAACGCTGGATCAAGAAATTCGAGCGCGGCAAGCTTGCCGCGCTCAGCGAGTTGAAACGGCAATTGGAGAAGCGCGATGAGTAAGCCGGAATTCGTCTACGTCACCTATATCGAAACCACACCGGACAAACTGTGGCAGGCGCTGACATCGAGCGAATTCTCGAGGGCCTATTGGTTTGGCACCGAGCTGCGTTCCGACTGGCGGGTCGGCTCGCCCTTCGCGCTGGTCATGGGCGGCACGACCAGCGACGTCGGCGAGATCCTCGAATACGATCCGCCGCGCCGGCTCTCCTATACGTTCCAGCACGTGCTGAAGGAGGAGTTTCGCAACGAGCGGCCGACCAAGGTCGTGTTCACGCTCGAGCCGCACGGCAAGCTCGTCAAGCTGACGCTGACCCATGAAGGCTTTGGCGGCGTGCCCGAGTTGCTGAATGCGATTTCCAATGGCTGGCCGGCGATCCTGTCCAGCCTGAAGAGCCTGCTGGAAACCGGCAACGCTCTGGCGATTCCGCTGTCAGCCCTCGGCACCAAAGGAGTCTGAGCCATGGATATCGCAAAGTTCAAGCCCGCCACGGTCTACACGACCTACATCGCCTCCACGCCGGAGAGGGTGTGGGAGGCGCTGACATCGGCTGAAATCAGCAAGCAATATTTCTTCGGCAACACGGTCGAGATCCAGCAGAGGGTCGGCGGCAGCTATATCGTCCGACAGCCGGACGGATCGCTGCACATCAGCGGCGAGGTGGTCGCGTGCGATCCGCCGCGCAAGCTTGCCTTCACCTTCAACGTCAACTGGCCAGATCTGATCGAGAAGCTCGGACCGACGCTGGTCTCCTATGAGATCGAACCTGCCGGCGACGCCGTCCGGCTCACCATGACGGAGTGGCACGACCGGCCGTTGTCAGACGACATCCTCGAAGGCGGCCGCCAGGGCTGGCCCGCCATCCTCTCCAGTCTGAAGAGCGTGCTGGAGACCGGCAAGCCGCTGCAGGTGAAGATGGGGCCGCCCGCGAAGATGTTGGCGGCGCTGAAGGAACTGGGGATCAAGGTGCCTTAACATCCACCGTTGTCGTCCCGGCGAAGCGAGCAACGCGAGCGCGAGCCGGGATCCATACTCCGCAGCAGACGCTTGTTACGACGAAAGATGTCACGAGCATCTCGCAACAAACTCCGCCCGGTGGTTATGGGCCTCTGCGTTCGCAGGGGCGACAGCGAGGATGTTGATACATCGCGCGACAAGCCAGCAGAGTCAGGAACTGGGCACCGGAACGACGATGCGCCGGTAGAGGTGCCAAGTGGCATGGCCGAGCACCGGCAAGGTCACGAGCAGTCCGAGGAAGTAAGGCAGCGCGGACACGATCAGAAGCACCACGATGATGAGCGCCCAGCCGATCATCGGCAGCGGGCTCATCACCACCGCGCGCACGCTCGTGATCATCGCGGTGACGAAATCCACCTCGCGCTCCAGCAGCAGGGGAAACGACACCACCGTCAGCGAGAACAGGATCAGGGACAGCGCCGCGCCTTCGAGATTGCCGATCGCGAGAAACAGCAGTCCTTCATTGGTGGTCAGCACGACATTCATGAAATCGCGGAGGCTCGAAAACGATGCGTTGAGCCCAAGCAGCAACACGATCAGCAGCCGGACCTGGTACATCCAGATCACGAAGAAGAACAGGGTCACGAACGCCATCCAGCCGATCTCGGCACGCGAGGTGATCGTGCGCCAGATCGCGCCATAGGACACCGGCTGGCCGGTCTCGCGGCGGCGGCTGACGTCGTAGAGACCGATCGCGACAAACGGCCCGATCAACGCGAAGCCGGCCGCCAGCGGGTAGGCCAGATAGACGAGGCCCAAAGCGGTGAGGCAGAGCATGATGCCGATGCCGCCCAGCACATAGATCAGGGCGAAGCTGAGGCCATAGAGCGGCATGGCCTGGAAGTCGCGCAACCCTTCCGTCAATGCTTCCGCGATATCGGCCGCGGTGATGCGACGCACCACGGGGTCTACCTTGCCCGACACGGATGCCGTCATCAGCGTACCCTCCTGCCATTCTTGCTTGGCAGAATGCTAGCAGCATGTGCGGTGCGAGTTCAATTCGAACCTGCCGAACAGGCTCAAAACGCAGAGGTAAAGGGCTTCACCAATCCCTCCCCTCGCGCTCAGGGTTACTCGAAATGCAGGTCTACGAAGGGATCCTTCACGTGATCCTGGGGCTGAGCCGCCGCGTGAGGCGGCGCAAACCATCGCGGTTCGCGCATTCGCAAATACTCTTCTGCATTTCTGTGCGGGATCACGACAACGCTGTCGTAGGCATCTCGCCAGCCGGCGCGCGCGGGTCGCGCCTGTGCGGCTGAAATGACGCCTAGCGACAGGATGAGCGGCAAAGCCGCGAGGATGCATGTCTTTGTCATGAGAGGCTCCATGATCGCTTCACTGATGGAAGGACAGGAAGAGGAGCCCAAAAATTCCGCGCCGTTCATTAAACCTAGGAAAGCTCACGCGCACTTCAGAATATCTGAAAAGCTCGCATCGCCGGGCAAGCAAGACGATGTGAGTGACGGCTTACACGCGTAACTTGTTACGCGTGTAAGCCGAAGAAAGACGTGGACGCCCGGGTCTTCGCCGCGCCGAACAGGCTCGGCCGCTAGCCCGACAGCGCGGCCTTCACCAGCGCGCTGGCTTTGGCAAAGTCCATCTGGCCGGCGTATTTCGTTTTCAGGACGCCGATCACCTTGCCCATGTCCTTGATCCCGGCGGCGCCGGTCTCGGCCACGACGGCCGAGATCGCGGCCTTCACCTCGTCTTCCGACATCTGCTTCGGCAAATAGGCCGAGATCACCGCGATTTCCTCGCGCTCGGCAGCGGCAAGCTCGGCGCGGCCGCCCTTGTCATAGAGCTCGACGGACTCCTGGCGCTGCTTGATCATCTTCTGCAGCACGGCCAGCACCTCGGGGTCGCCGAGCGGCGGCTTGCCCTGCCCGCGCGCCTCGATGTCGGCGTTCTTCAGGGTCGAATTGACCATGCGCAAGGTCGAGAGCTTGCGCTCGTCCTTGGCCTTCATCGCCTCCTTGACCGCAGTGTTGATGTCGTCGCGCAGCATGATCTGAACCTCTCGAAGTCATTGAGAGGTGGTCTAGGCTCTTCACGTCCCCGACACAACTTGGTTCCGGACTTGTTCTCCCCGGGCACCTGCCAATCCCACCGTTTCGCATGCCAATCGAGCGAAAATCGCGTGTGAAACCGGCCGTTCCAGCTTTGACGCCGGGCGCCGGCGCGACTATGTAGGGCGCTCATGACACACATCGATACTGACGCCGCCTGGCCGGATCATAAACCGACCGCGCTCCTCGTGCTCGCCGACGGCACGGTGCTGGAAGGCTTCGGCCTCGGCGCCGAAGGCCATGCCGTGGGCGAGGTCTGCTTCAACACCGCGATGACCGGCTATGAGGAGATCCTCACCGATCCCTCCTATGCCGGCCAGCTCATCACCTTCACTTTCCCGCATATCGGCAACGTCGGCACCAACGACGAGGATATCGAGACAGTGAACATGGCGGCGACGCCGGGCGCGCGCGGGGTGATCCTGCGCACCGCGATATCGGATCCCTCCAGCTACCGCGCCACCCGCCATCTCGACCAGTGGCTGCGCGCGCGCGGCATCATCGGTCTCTCCGGCATCGACACGCGGGCGCTGACCGCGCTGATCCGCTCCAAGGGCATGCCGAACGGCGTGATCGCGCATGCCAGGGACGGCCAGTTCGATCTCGAGGCGCTGAAGAAGGAAGCGCGCGAATGGCCGGGCCTGGAAGGCATGGACCTGGTGCCGATGGTCACATCTGGCCAGCGCTTCACCTGGGACGAGACCCCCTGGGTGTGGAACGAGGGTTTTGGCCGGCAGACCGATCCGGAGTTCAA
>Ga0209677_100738_pt1 | contig 16622 bp, 10 predicted proteins | sample AraplaCvi_mCL_r2_2_FD_184285 | JGI IMG/M metagenome (GOLD analysis project Ga0209677, IMG submission 184285) | Arabidopsis root microbial communities from North Carolina, USA - plate scrape CL_Cvi_mCL_r2 (SPAdes) (version 2) | ecosystem: Host-associated > Plants > Roots > Endosphere | place: USA... | reverse complement strand
GATGCGGTCGAAGGCATCGAGATCGATGGCGTGCGGCGTGCGGCCGGCGATCGCGGTCAGATGCACGAGGCCGTTGGTCGAGCCGCCGATCGCCTGCAGCACCACCTGCGCATTCTTGAACGACGCCGGCGTCAGCAACTCGCTCGGCCGCGGCCCTTTTGCCTTGGCCATCGCGGCCGCCACGCGCCCGCTCGCTTCCGCCGAGCGGAAGCGCTCGGCATGCGGCGCCGGAATCGTCGCGCTCATCGGCAGCGACAGGCCCAGCGTCTCGGTGATACAGGCCATGGTGGAGGCCGTGCCCATCACCATGCAGGTGCCGACCGACGGCGCCAGTCGGCCGTTGACCGCCTCGATCTCCTTGTCGTCGATTTCGCCCGCACGATATTTCGCCCACAACCTGCGGCAGTCGGTGCAGGCGCCGAGCACCTCGCCCTTGTGATGGCCGACCACCATCGGCCCGACCGGGATGACGACGGTCGGCAGGTCTGCCGAGATCGCGGCCATGATCTGCGCCGGCAAGGTCTTGTCGCAGCCGCCGATGACGATGACCGCATCCATCGGCTGGGCGCGGATCATCTCCTCGGTTTCCATCGCCATCAGATTGCGCAGATACATCGAGGTCGGATACGCAAAGCTCTCGGCGATCGAGATGGTCGGAAACACGAACGGCATCGCGCCCGACAGCATCACGCCGCGCTTCACCGCATCGATGATCTGCGGCACGTTGCCGTGGCAAGGATTGTAGTCGCTATAGGTGTTGGTGATACCGACGATCGGCCGGTCCAGCGCATCGTCGGAATAGCCCATGGCCTTGATGAAGGCCTTGCGCAGGAACAGCGAGAATCCGGCATCGCCGTAAGAAGTCAGTCCCTTGCGCAATCCGTCAGTCATGGTCTTGGTCTCTTGTTATTTTGTTCGTCATTCCGGGGCGCGCGTAGCGCGAACCCGGAATCCAGAGATTATCTTGCGTACGTTTCCACGTGTAGATTCCGGCTTCGAGGCCTTCGGCCTCGCCCCGGAATGACGCATGTTGGTGTTCAACCCCAATCGATGATGCGGTTCACATCGCCATCATATTCGATGCTGCAATAGCTGCCGCCCTGGTAGAAATCGGCGACGCGATCCGGCTGCATCTTGGCCTGCTCCGCCATCGCGTGCTCGCGGAACACCTCAGCCCGACCGGTCGGGCGATAGCCGAGCTCATAGGCGCGGTGATTGTCCCACCAGGAGCGCTCGTTGAACGACGCGCCGTAGAGAATCTCGAAATGAATGTCGGGATGATCGAGCCCGATCTGGCAGAGCTGCACCAGATCCTCCGGCTTCAGCCAGATCGCAAGCCTGCGATGATCCAGCGGCTTCTCGCCGAAATTACCGATCCGCAGACAGGTGACCTTCAGCCCGTGCTTGTCGGCATAGAGCGAGCCGAGCCCCTCGCCGAACACCTTGCTGACGCCATAGCGGCTGTCGGGCCGCGGCGTCACGTCGGTGCCGATCCGGTGATGGCGCGGGTAGAAACCGACCGCATGGTTCGAGGATGCGAACACGATGCGCTTGACGCCTTTTTTGCGCGCGGCTTCGAACAGGTTGTAGCCGCCGATGATGTTGGCCTGCAGGATGTCGTTCCACGATCCCTCCACCGAGTAGCCGCCGAAATGCAGGATGCCGTCGACGCCCTCGCAGATCGCCTCGACCTGGGCGAGATCGGCGAGATCGGCCGCCTTGAAGGTCTCCTGGCTCGACAGATCGGCCGGCGGCTTCAGATCGCTCAGCAGCAGGTCGGGATAGATCGGCGGCAGGAGCTTGCGCAAGGATGTGCCGATTCCCCCGCTCGCGCCGGTCATCAATATACGTGGCATTTCGTCCCTCGTGTTCGGTCCGCTCGTGGTCCGATTCCAACCACTGGTTTGCGGTCATTGCGCAACAATGATAGCAGAGAAATCGCGAGGAAACGCAACAACGAGATCAGTAAATGTCCGATGCAAATCATGCGCTCGGCTGGCGGCCGGCGACCTATTATCCTGACCCCGCGATTCAGGCGCTGGATCCACGTTTCGAGAAATATTGGCTGAAATTGTCGGCGGTCGAGCGGATCGCGACCGGAATGCGCTGGGCCGAGGGCCCGGTATGGTTCGGGGACGGCCGCTATCTCTTGTGCAGCGACATCCCCAATCAGCGCATCGTGAAGTGGGAGGAAGAGACCGGCGCGGTCAGCGTCTACCGCAAGCCCTCCAACTTCGCCAACGGCAACACCCGCGACCGGCAGGGCCGCCTCGTCACCTGCGAGCATGGCGGACGGCGCGTCACTCGCACCGAATATGACGGCTCGATCACCGTGCTGATGGATTCCTTCAATGGCAAGCCGCTGAACTCGCCGAACGACGTCGTGGTGAAGTCCGACGGCTCGATCTGGTTCACCGATCCGACCTTCGGCCTGCTCGGCAATTACGAAGGCTACAAGGCCGAATCCGAGATCGACACCAACGTGTATCGCCTCGACGGCACAAGCGGAGAGGCGACCATCGTTGCCGAAGGCATTCTGGGGCCGAACGGGCTGTGCTTCTCGCCGGACGAAAAGATCCTCTACATCGTCGAATCCCGCGGTGTGCCCAACCGCAAGATCCTTGCCTACGATGTCTCGGCCGATGGCCGCACGCTCAGCAACAAGCGCGTGCTGATCGATGCCGGCCCAGGCACGCCCGACGGCATGCGTTGCGACGTCGACGGCAATCTGTGGTGCGGCTGGGGCATGGGCGCGCCCGAGCTCGACGGAGTGATGGTGTTCGCGCCGGACGGTGCGCCGATCGGCCGCATCGCGCTGCCAGAACGCTGCGCCAATGTCTGCTTCGGCGGGCTGAAGCGCAACCGGCTGTTCATGGCCGCCAGCCAGTCGATCTACGCGCTCTATGTGAACACGCAAGGAGCGTTGGGGGGATAGCAGCATGTCGTCCCGGACAAGTGAGCTCCTGGCGACGCGCAGCGCCGTCCAGAGCGAACGCGATCCGGGACCCATACCGCGTGATTTCTCATCGAGCCCGAGTGGCCGACGCTCTGCATAAGAACGTCGGCCGGTAGCTATGGGTCCCGGCGTTCGCCGGGACGACGTCGCGTTTGTGGCAACCAACTTACGCCGCGTTGTAGCCAGCGACCGCCTTGGCCTCGAGATATTCCTCGAGACCGTAGCGGCCCCACTCGCGACCGTTGCCGGACTGCTTGTAGCCGCCGAACGGCGCGGTGCGATCATTCGGCACGCCCTGCAGGTTGACGTTGCCGGCGCGGATCTGGCGACCGACGCGGCGGGCGTCCTCGACCGTCGGACCGGTGACGTAGCCGGCCAGACCATAAGGCGTATCGTTGGCGATGCGCACGGCGTCAGCCTCGTCCTTGGCGCCAATGATGGTGAGCACCGGCCCGAAGATCTCCTCGCGCGCGATGGTCATCTCGTTGGTGACGTCGGCAAAGACGGTCGGACGGACATAGAAGCCCTTGTTGACGCCTTCCGGCAGGCCCGGGCCGCCGGCGACAAGCGTCGCGCCCTCATCAATGCCCTTCTTGATCAGCGCCTGGATCTTGTCCCACTGGCCACGGTTGACCACCGGGCCGATCGTGGTGCCCTCGCCGCGCGGATCGCCGGCCTTGGTCTTCTCGGCCACGCCCTTCGCGATCGCAGCCACGTCTTTCATCTGCGACAGCGGCACGATCATGCGCGATGGCGCGTTGCAGGACTGGCCGGAATTGTTGAACATGTGCATGACGCCGCCGGTCACCGCCTTGGTCAGGTCGGCGCCCTCGAGGATCACGTTCGGCGACTTGCCGCCGAGTTCCTGGCTGACGCGCTTCACGGTCGGCGCGGCGCGCTTGGCGACGTCGACACCGGCGCGGGTCGAGCCGGTGAACGAGATCATGTCGATATCCGGATGCTCGCTCATGGCGGCGCCGACCTCAGGGCCGAGGCCGTTGATCAGGTTGAACACGCCCTTCGGCACGCCCGCTTCATGCAGGATTTCGGCAAAGATCAGCGCCGAGGTCGGGGTGAATTCGGAGGGCTTCAGGATCATGGTGCAGCCGGCGGCCAGCGCGGGCGCCACCTTGCAGGCGATCTGGTTGAGCGGCCAGTTCCAGGGCGTGATCATGCCGACCACGCCGACCGGCTCACGCACCACCACGGCCGACGGCAGCGTCTCCTCGAATTCGTATTTCTTCAGCACGTCGAGCGTCGACATCAGATGGCCGAGGCCGGCCCCTGCCTGGAGCTTCTCCGCCATCGGCAGCGGCGCGCCCATCTCGTCGGAGACGGCGGCACCGATGTCCTTCATCCTGCCCTTGTAGATCGCGATGATCTTCTCGAGCAGCGCGACGCGCTCCTCGCGGCTGGTCCGCGAATAGGTCTCGAACGCGCGCTTGGCGGCGGCGACAGCCTTATCGACATCGGCCTTGGAGCCGAGTGCAACTTCATACATCGCCTCTTCGGTCGCGGGATTGACGACCGGCGTGGACTTGCCCTTGACGACGGGATCGACCCAGGCGCCATCGATGTAGAATTGCATGCGGTTGACCATCGGAAAACCTCTTCAGTCGGGAGAGCAAATAGAGGGGGCGTTTCGCCAAGCATCCTTGCACGAAAGCCACGCGAGGTGAAACCCGCCACATGCGGGCCAGCGTTGCGGCTGGCGGAGATATAAGAGCGGGACTGTGATGGTGGCAAGGCGGCAACCACATCCTCACTGTCATCCCGGCGAACGCCGGGATCCATACCGCGTGATATCTCCGTTTCGCTCGCTGTCCGTAATCCCCCTTAAATTTTAAACTGCCAGTCCCTGAAACGACTTCGCCCTGTGGGTATGGGTCCCGGCGTTCGCCGGGACGACACTGATGTTTGCTTCCACCTACACCGCCATTTTGCGATGCAACACGGGGGCGCCGGTGAGGCTTTCGGCTGCGTCGATGATGGCGTTGGCATCGATGCCGTTGTGGCGATAGAGGTCGTCGATGGTGCCGGTCTGGCCGAAGCGCTCGACGCCGAGCGCCTCGACGCGATGGCCGCGGACGCTGCCGAGCCAGCCGAGCGCCGCGGGATGGCCGTCGAGCACGGTGACAATGCCGCAATCGCGCGGCAGCGGCGCCAGCAGCTTCTCGATATGGCTGAGATGCGGCATGCCGCGGCGCGCGCGGCGCATATTCCGCGCGGCGGTCCATCCGGCATGCAGCTGGTCGGCCGAGGTGATTGCGAGCAGGCCGACATCGCGGCTGCCTTCGCCGATGAAGCCGGTCGCCTCGATCGCCTCCGGCGCCACCGCGCCGGTATAGGCCACGATCACCTCCGCATTGGGCCCGGGCTTGCGCAGCCAATAGGCGCCCTCGGCAATGCCGGCCTCGAGCTCCGGCGTCATGATCCGCTGCGGCTGCTCGATGGTGCGCGTCGACAGCCGCAAGTACACCGAGCCGCCCTCGCCTGGCGCGCGCTGCATGTGGCCAAAGCCCCACTTCATGATCGCGGCAAGTTCGTCGACGAAGGCCGGCTCGAACGAGGCCAGCCCATCCTGCGCGATGCCGATCAGAGGCGTCGCGATCGACTGATGCGCGCCGCCCTCCGGCGCCAGCGTCACGCCCGACGGCGTCGCCGCCACCATGAAGCGCGCATCCTGGTAGCAAGCATAGTTCAGCGCATCCAGGCCGCGCTCGATGAAGGGATCGTACAGCGTGATCACCGGCAGCAGCCGCGCACCGTTGATCGCATGCGAAAGGCCGAGCGCCGAGGCCAGGATGAACAGGTTCATCTCGGCAATGCCGAGCTCGATATGCTGGCCCTTCGGCGAAGCGTCCCAATTGTAGGTCGAGGGGATCTTCTCGCTGCGGAACAGATCCGCCTTCTCGGCGCGCGCGAACAGGCCACGGCGGTTGACCCAGGCGCCGAGATTGGTCGAGACGGTGACGTCGGGCGACGCCGTGACGACACGCGAAGCGAGCGACGTGTCGGTGCGCGCGAGATCGTTGAGCACCAGGCCAAAGCCCTGCTGCGTCGACATCTGCGCGGACGCCGTGAAGGGCAGCCGCTCGGGCACGTCGAGCACAGCATCATCGAGCCTGCGGCCGCCGCGATTGAACGGCGCCTGCTCAAGAAACACTTCGAGCTCGTGCTCGTCCTGCGCCAGTCCCTCGAACTTGTCCCACTCGTGGCCGGGCCGGATGTTCTGCTGGCCGCGCCATTTCTCCATCTGGGCCACCGTCATCAGGCCGGCGTGATTGTCCTTGTGGCCCTGGAACGGCAGTCCGACGCCCTTGATCGTATAGGCGATGAAGCAGACCGGACGATCGTGATCGATCGCCTCGAACGCCTGCAGCATGCTGGCCATATCGTGGCCGCCGAGATTGGACATCAGCGCCAGCAACTCGTCGTCGCTGCGCTTCTCGATCAGCCGCGTCACATCGCCCTGATCGCCGATGTCGTCCAGCAGATGCTTTCGGAACGCCGCCCCGCCCTGGAAGCACAGCGCCGCATAGAGCGCGTTCGGGCAGTTGTCGATCCAGCGCCTGAGCGCCTCGCCGCCTGCTTCGGCAAATGCCTCGCGCATCAGCGAGCCGTATTTCACGATCACCACATCCCAGCCGAAATTGTGGAACATGGTCTCGAACTTCTCCCACAAGCCTTCGCGCACGACGGCGTCGAGGCTCTGCCGGTTATAGTCGACGATCCACCAGGTGTTGCGCAGGCCGTGCTTCCACCCCTCCGCCAGGGCCTCGAAGATGTTGCCCTCGTCCATCTCGGCATCGCCGACCAGCGCGATCATGCGGCCCTCGCGGCGATCCTTCATCCAGCCGTGCGCCTGCACGTAGTCCTGCACCAGGGATGAAAACAGAGTCTGCGCGACGCCGAGGCCGACCGAGCCGGTCGAGAAATCGACGTCATCGGTGTCCTTGGTGCGCGACGGATAGGATTGCGCGCCCTTGAAGCCGCGGAAATTTTCCAGCTTGTCGCGGGTCTGGCGGCCAAACAGATATTGGATGGCATGAAAGACCGGACTCGCATGCGGCTTCACCGCGACGCGGTCCTCGGGCCGCAGCACCGAGAAATACAGCGCCGACATGATGGTCGCGAGCGAGGCCGAGGAGGCCTGATGGCCGCCGACCTTCAAGCCGTCGACATTGGGCCTGACGTGGTTCGCATGATGGATAGTCCAGGACGACAGCCACAGCACCTTGCGGGCCAGCGCGGCCAAGAGGTCCAGACGTTGTGACTGTGCTGACGACGTCGCCATGGCGTTCCTCGCGTGGGCTCTCAGGGACCCGATGCTAATCCTGTTGGCGAGGGCATACTTCTCATTTTTTTACACGTCTGACGTCAATATTGGGATATTTTACCACAAGGCAACGATACATCCGGATTTCATTCCAATGCCCGATCTCGACGCCATCGACCGCAAGATCCTCGGATACCTCCAGGCCGACGGCCGCATCACCATGCACGAGCTCGCCGACAAGGTCGGCCTGTCGGTGTCGCCCTGCCACCGCCGCGTGAAACTGCTTGAGGAGCGCGGCGTGATTACCCGCTACGTCGCGACCGTCGACCAGAAGGCGCTCGGGCTGCATGTCTCGGTCTTCATTTCGATCAAGCTGGCGCGGCAGAAGGAAGAGGACTTGGCGCGGTTCGAGAAGGCGATTTCGAGATGGGACGAGGTGATGGAATGCTATCTGATGACGGGCAATCGCGATTACCTGCTGCGCGTCGTCGCCGCTGATCTGTCCTCCTATGAGGCCTTCCTGAAGACCAAGCTGACAAGGCTTGATGGCATCGCCTCGATCGAGTCGAGTTTTGCGCTCAGCCAGGTGAAGTACTCGCCTGCGTTGCCGGTGTGAGATGCCGTGCTGAGGCCGCACACAATGCTGTCGTACCGGCCTTGAGCCGGTACCCATAACCACCGGCTCCAATTATTTGGCAAAGATCGTCGACCAGCGTGCACAACAACATCTCCCTGGGGTTATGGATCCCGGATCGCGCTCGCTCCGCTCGCTTGTCCGGGACGACGCGGGTGGTCTCATTGCGGGCGAGCAAAACGATCCCGTCTTGCGCCTGCTCTCGCCGGCAGCCGGCGCCGCTCGGGCAAGGTGGCGCCATTCAACGGGATGTGCGTAGCTCCTCTCCAGCAATGGTCACAAATCTGCAGTAAAATCGGACGATGCCGCGATGCCTGTGAATGCCTTCGCGGCCCGCCATTGCGACGCGTCGTCCTGGAGTATCGATGTCCTCGCCTGTTGCTGCAAATGACCGCCCGACGCCGCGCCGACGCCGCTTTACCGCGCTGCTCGCGGTGGCGAGCCTGCTGTCGCTGCTGACGGTCGCGCTGGCCGTCGCCTTTTGGGCGCTGCAGCCGGCCACGTTGCGGATCGCGGTCGGCCCGGCCGGCAGCGACGACGACACGCTGGTGCGGGCGATGGTGGCGGCTTTCGACGGCGAGGACAGTCCGGTCCGGCTGACCGCGGTCGCGACCGATGGCCAGCTCCAGAACATCACTTTGCTCAAGTCCGGCCAGGCCGATCTCGCGGTGACGCGCGGTGATCTCGAATTGCCGGCGAGCGCGCGCTCGGTCGCGATCCTGCGCCGCAACGTGCTGGTGCTGTGGTCGGCGCCGCGATCGAAAGCTGCGAAAGCCGCTCTGCGGGTGAAGGAGATCACCGATCTCGCCGGCCATCGGCTCGGCGTCATCGGCACGAGCGCGGTCAACGTCTCGCTGCTTCGCGTCGTACTGCAGGAATCCGGCGTCAGCCCGGACAAGGTCACGATGACGCAGTTCGGCACCAAGCAGATCGCGGAGATGATCGCAGACAGCTCGCTCGATGCGTTCGCGATGGTCGGCCCGTTCGACGACAAGAGCATCACTGAGGCCATCGCCGCGACGGCGCGCCAGCGCGGCGAGCCGAAATTCATCCCGATCGATGTGTCCGAGGCAATTGCCGAGCGCCATCCGCTCTACGAATCCGAGGAGATCCCGACCGGCGCGTTCGCCACCTCGCCGCAACGCCCCGACGACAAGATCGAGACCGTCGGCATCAATCATCTCATCATCGCGCGCGCCGCGCTGTCCGACGACACGGTCGGCGCGTTCACGCGCCAGCTGTTCGCGGCAAAGCCGCTGCTCGCCCGAACCACACCGAGCGCGCAGAAGATCCAGAAGCCCGATACCGACAAGGATGCGGCGCTGCCGGCCCATCCGGGCGCCGCGGCCTATATCGACGGCACCGAACGGAGCTTCCTGGACAAATACAGCGACTATCTATGGGGCGCGGTGCTACTGCTCTCGGCCCTGGGCTCAGTCGCGGCCTGGCTACGCCACTACCTGAAACGCGACGAGCGCAAGGAGACGACCGAGCATCGCGAGCGGCTGCTGGCCGCGATCACCGCTGCCCGCAGCGCAAAGTCGATCGGTGACCTCGACGGGATGCAATACGAGGCCGACGATATTCTGCGCGAAACCCTCGCCTGGTACGACGATGGCGCGATCGAGGACCGTGATCTTGCCGCGTTGCACCTGCTGCTGACCCAGTTACACGAGGCGATCGCCCAGCGCCGCACCACGATCACCGGACCCCAGCGTGATCCGGCGGCGACGGTGCGGAGCGCTTAATTCGCCGTCATTGCGAGGAGCCCACCGGGCCGCGCATTCGCGCGGACCCGTTGGCTCGCAATGACGACGAACTAAATCACCTTGCGCTTCGCCAGATTGCGCATCAGCGCGCTGACGCCAAAGGTCCACGGCTCGCATTCGTCGCTCGACCGCATCCGGTTGACGAGCCTGCCGAGCTGCGGCGCCGATATGGTGACGATGTCGTCGCGCTTGTGCGTGAACCCCTGCCCCGGCGCGTCGCGGTCCTGCACCGGCGCGAACATGGTGCCGAGGAACAGCGCAAAGCCATCGGGGTATTGATGCACCCGGCCGACGGTCTGCGCGACCAGGTCGGTCGGATCGCGGCTGATCTTCGAGATCGACGAATGGCCCTCGAGCACAAAGCCGTCGGTGCCCTTCACGGTGAGCGCGACCTCCATCCTGCGGACGTCGTCCAGCGTGAAGGTGTCGTCGAACAGACGCAGCAGCGGACCGATGGCGCAGGAGGCATTGTTGTCCTTTGCCTTCGAGAGCAGCAGCGCCGAGCGGCCCTCGAAATCGCGCAAATTGACATCATTGCCGAGCGTGGCGCCGGCGATCCTGCCGCCGCTCGAGACCATCAGCACGACCTCAGGCTCCGGATTGTTCCAGGTCGATTTCGGATGCAGGCCGGCATCCACGCCTGACCCGACCGACGACAGCACCGGTGCCTTGGTGAAGACCTCCGCATCGGGGCCGATGCCGACCTCGAGATACTGGCTCCAGGCGTTCTGCTCGATCAGCACCTGCTTCAGATGTGCCGCCTGGTCGGAGCCCGGCTTGAGCTTGGAGAGATCGTCGCCGACGAGGCGCACCACCTCTTTTCGGATCGCCTCGGCGGAGGCCGGATTGCCGCGCGCCCGCTCCTCGATCACGCGCTCCAGCATCGAGATCGCAAAGGTCACGCCGGCCGCTTTCAGCACCTGCAGGTCGACCGGCGCCAGCAGCCAGGGCTTGCGCGGGTCGCGCGCGTCTGGCGGCGTATTGGCGAGGATGGCATCGAGATCGCCGATCCGCTCGCCTTTGGCCGCGCGCAACGCTTTGGCCGGATCGTCCTGCTCGCACAGCGCGCTGACGGTCGGGAATGTCGAAGTGACGTCGAACAGGCCCTCGGCGCGCAGCGCCACCACGGCGGGGCCTTCGACATCAGGCCGCCAGACCCGCCCGACCAGTGTTCCCTTGGTGCCGTCGTCCGGCAGCACGTCGTTGGCGGTCAGCGTGATCATGGCGGCGGTCCTTCCCGGTTTGTTGTCGGGAAAGCCCTAGCATTGCCCCGTGGCGGGTCCAAGCCGCCAGCGTCGATGAAGAGTTGGGACACTCTCCTCTCGTCATTCCCGGACGCGCCTGAAAGGCGCGGGCCCGGAATCCATAACCCCGATTGGTGGATATGGAGTCCGGGCTCGCGCTACGCGCGCCCGGGAATAACGAAGCCATCAGAGGCCTCGCCCCGGAATGACGGAGCCAAACGGCCCGTCACGGATTGGGCGAATTCTCGCCGGTGACGAGCAGCAGCTGCGAGTGCCGGATACGCTCGCGATGGGCGGTATAGAGGCCGCTGGCGACGATGAAGGAAGCGCCGGCGATGGTCCAGGCGTCCGGCACCTCGCCGAAGATCACGAAGCCGAAGATCGAGACCCACAGCAGCTGGACATAGGAGAACGGCGCAAGCACCGAAGCGTCGGCATAGCGGAACGCCAACACCACGATCCACTGCCCGGTGGTGGAGGCGACGCCAACCAGGAGCCCGATCAGAATCTCGTTCCAGCTCGGCGTCACCCAGGTGAACGGCACGATCGCCGACATCACGCAGACGCCCACGATCGAGGAATAGGTCATGGTGGTGACAGCGTGCTCGCGCCCGCTCATCACCCGCGTCATGACGAGCGTGCAGGCCCAGGCGAAAGCCGAGGCGATCGGCAGCAGCGCCGCGATCTGGAACGCGCCGGTGCCGGGACGCAGGATCACGATGACGCCGGTCAGCCCGACCGCGGTCGCGACCCAGCGTCGGATCCCGACGCGCTCGCTCAGGAAGATGATCGACAGCGCGGTGACGAACAGCGGCGCCACGAAGCTGGTGGCGGATGCTTCGGCGATCGGCAGATAGCGCAGCGCGGTGATGAACATGATGGAGGAGCCGAGCAGCGCGAGACCGCGGAACAGCTGCAGCTTCGGCCGCGCCGTGCGCATCGCATACAGCGGCGAGCCCGGCACCATCGCCGGCACCATGATGAGCGCGAATATCACGAAGCGGACCCAGGCGATCTCGACCGAGGGCAGCGACTTCGAGAGGAATTTTGCCGAGGTATCGGAGGTCGCCAGAAAGACCGTCGAGAGCAGGATCAGCGCGATGCCGCGGAACGGCTGATCGGCACGCGCCGCCGCGCGCCGCGGCCGCGGCGCTGCGGGCTTGGTTTCGGGCAAAGCCAGTGGCGCACTGACGCGCCGTGCGGCAGCACCCTGTGGTGGCGGGGTCACGGTCAGGCTCGGAGAACAGGAAATGGCGACGACTCAAGGCGAGGCCTGACCAAACTTGAATTGGCCTGTCGCGACAACCCACTGAAATCGGGCAGCCGATATGCGCTGCGGGCACCGGCCGCCCGTACAATTGCTGGGCTACAGCATGGGCAGGCCGCGCGGCCTGGCCCCGCGCGGGAACGCCTGGTCGATCGCTGCGACCTCCTCCTTCGTCAGCGCCAGCGCGCCGGCGGCGGCATTCTCCGTCGCATGCTCGGCGCTCGACGCCTTCGGGATCGCCAGCATCGACGGCGCGCGCGTAAGGAAGGCGAGTGCCACCTGCCGCGGTGTCGCCGCGTGCGCCTCTGCAACGCGTTGCAGCGCCTTGCCGCCGGCGCTGCCCGGTGCGGGGAAGTCGTCATGGCCGAACGGCGAGTAGGCCACGACTGCGACGCCGTGCCGCTCGCACCAGGGCATCACGGCATGCTCGATCGCGCGCTCTTTGAGGTGATAGAGCACCTGGTTGCAGGCGATCCTGCCCTCACCCGCGACGTCGAGCAGCTCATCGAGATCGTCGACGTCGAAGTTGCTGACGCCCCAGGCGCGGATCTTGCCGGCACGCTTCAGGTCCTCGAAGGCGGCAACCGTATCTTCGAGCGGATGGGAGCCGGGCCAGTGCAACAGATAGCAGTCGAGCCGATCGGTGTTCAGCCGCTGCAGCGAGCGCTCGCAGGCAGTGATGGTGCCGCGGCGCGAGGCGTTGCTCGGCAGCACTTTGGAAACGAGAAAGACCTCGTCGCGGCGGCCGGCGATGGCCTCGGCGATCACAGGCTCGGCCTCGCCATACATCTCCGCGGTGTCGATGTGGCTCATGCCGAGATCGAGGCCGCGCTGCAGCGCCGCGATCGCGCGTCTGCGATCGCCGCGGTCGAGATACCAAGTGCCCTGCCCGATCACGGAGGTGCTCGGGTTTCCGGTTCCGAATGCTTTCTGTTTCATTGGGTGAGTATAGAGGACACCGCGCGCGACGTCGATTGCTACACACACGTCATTCCGGGGCGACGCGTCCACACACTGTCATTCCGGAACGCGCGAAGCGCGAACCCGGAATCCCAATGTTGTGAAAATGAATGCAACCCAATGTCGAGATTCCCCGATGCGCAATTGCGCATCTGAGGTTCGAGGCCTGCGGCCTCGCCCCGGAATGACGAGCAAAATGCCAGGGCGCTCGGAATGATGAGTGTACTTACCCCGCCGCAGCGAGGTCCGTCTGCTCCGCCTCGGCCTGCGCGATCAGGCGCTTCATCTCCGGAATGCAGGAGCCGCAATTGGTGCCGGCCTTGAGCTTGGCGCCAATGGCGGCCGGCGTCCGCGCGCCTGCCGCGATCGCGTCACAGATGGTGTTGCGGCCGACGCCAAAGCAGGCGCAGACGATCGGGCCGGCGCTCGCGCCGCCCTCGACCGCGCGGCCCGACAACAGTGTCCGCTGCTGATCGTCGCTGAGCACATCGGTTGCGAACAGGCCTTTCACCACGTTCCAGTCGCCGGCATCGTGGCCGGGACCGACGAATACACAGGTCTCAAGGCGGTCGCCGGCAAAGGACGCCGCGCGATAGACGCCGCCACCAACATCCGTGTATTCGGCGACGTCCTCGGAGCCATGCGCCTGTAACCAGGCCGGCCAGCGCGACAGGTCGCCATTGTCGGCGAACAGATAGCCAAAGCCGCCCTCGATGGTGGCGCGCGCCCACCATAGATTTTGCGGAAGCTCCAGCTCAGTGCGCGACAGCACGAAGCCGCGGAAGACGTATTCGTACGGAGCGATCGTGACCGGCGTCGCCTTCATCTCGGGCTGGCCGGAGAACGGATCGGTATAGGACGCAACCAGCGCGCCGACGCGTCCATGGGAGGTGTTGCTGGCGTTCCAGTGGATCGGCGCGAACAGCATGCCGCGCTGCTGTCGCGCGCTCACCACCACTTTCAGGATGCACTGGCCGTGATCGGTGGTGAGGCGCGCGAAACCATCGTGAACGATGCCGTATTTCAGTGCATCGTCCGGATGGATCTCGACATAGGGCTCCGGCAGATGCGCGCCGAGCCGTGGGCTGAGGCCCGTGCGCGTCATGGTGTGCCACTGGTCGCGGATACGGCCGGTGTTGAGCCGTAGCGGCCGCGCCACGCTGGTCTCACTGCGCAGCGTCGGCACGTCAGGTGCGACGAAGCGGCCCCTGCGATCATTGGTGTAGAACTGCCCTTCGGCGAAGAAGCGCTGAAGCGGCGGTGCGCCCTCGCGCAGCGGCCACTGCACGGGTGAGAGCGCGTCATAGGCTTCATCAGACAGCGAGGCCAGCGCGCCGATGTCGAAATCCCGGCTGCCATTGTTCTCGAACGCCGAGAGTGCCGCATGTTCGCGGAACACGTCGGCGGCCGACGTGTAGTCGAAGGCGGCGCCGAAGCCGAGCCGCTTGGCCACCTCGCTCAGGATCCACCAGTCGGGCCTTGCCTCGCCCGGCGTAGTGAGGAAGCCGCGCTGGCGCGAGATGCGGCGCTCGGAATTGGTGACGGTACCGCTCTTCTCGCCCCAGGCCTGCGCCGGCAGCATCACATGAACGCCCGCATCGACGGTGTCGTTGGAGCGCACATTCTCGGAGACCACGAACAGCTCGAGCTTCTTGAGCGCTGACCGCACCAGATCTGCATCGGGCAGTGAGACCGCCGGGTTGGTGCCGATCACCCACAGCGCCTTGATCTCGCCGCGCTCAATCGCCTCGAACATCTGCACCGCCTTCAGCCCTTCATGGGTGGCGATATCAGGCGCATTCCAGAACCGGCGGACGCGATCGATGTCCGGCGGCGTGAAGGCCATATGCGCGGCGAGCTGGTTGGCAAGGCCACCGACCTCGCGGCCGCCCATCGCATTGGGCTGGCCGGTGAGCGAGAACGGCCCAGAGCCCTCCTTGCCGATGCGCCCCGTGGCGAGATGGCAATTGAGGATCGCATTGACCTTGTCGGTGCCCTGCGCCGACTGGTTGACGCCTTGCGAGTACAAGGTCACGACGCGCGGGGTGTCGCGGAACAGCTTGAAGAAGGCCGCAACATCAGCCTCGGAAAGCCCGGTGGCGAGCGCGGTCGCCGCTGCGCTGCCGGCGATGCTGCGGGCACGTGCCAACGCCGCGTCGAAACCCGAGGTGTAGCTGTCGATATAGTCCTGGTCGAGCGCGCCGGTGTCGGCGAGATGTACCAGCAGCCCTGAGAACAGCGCGGTGTCGGTGCCGGGCCTAACGCCCAGGAACAAGTCGGCCTCCTCAGCCGTATCGGTGCGGCGTGGATCGATCACGACGAAGCGCGCACCCCGCGTCTGCTTATTGGCGAGCATGCGTTGATACAGCACCGGATGGCACCAGGCCGCGTTGGAGCCGACGAACACCAACAGATCGGCCTGCTCCAGATCCTCATAGCTACCAGGCACGGTATCGGCGCCGAAGGCGCGCCGGTGGCCGGCGACCGAGGACGCCATGCACAGCCGTGAATTGGTGTCGACATTGGCCGAGCCGATGAAGCCCTTCATCAGCTTGTTGGCGACGTAATAGTCCTCGGTCAGCATCTGGCCGGAGAGATAGAACGCGACCGCATCGGCGCCGTCGCGCGCGACGATGTGCTTGAGCCGATGCGCGACATGGTCGAGCGCGTCGCTCCAGTCGACCCGCTCCAGCGCGCCCTTGCAACGGATCATCGGATAGAGCTGACGCCCGGCCACTCCGAGCGTCTCGCCGAGTGCCGAGCCCTTCGAGCACAGCCGGCCGAGATTGGCCGGATGGGCGGGATCGCCTGATATCGCTGCGCCGCCGTTGCCATCGGGCGTGGCGAGCACGCCACAACCGACGCCGCAATAGGCGCAAGTGGTGCTGATGGTGCGCAGCTTCGGGTCGACCGCAGTCATCGTGTCGTCAGCTCCTTGTCACGCCGCCTTCGCGGGCGCGCGGCCAAACATCATCTCGGCGCGGATCGCGGCGACCGGCTGGCGGGTGCGGATCAGATCGAGATACCAGAGCGCATCCTGGGTCTCGCCGATCAGCACCGCCCCGGCCAGGCGGCCGTCCGCGATCACCAGCTTCTTGTAGACGCCGCGCCTTGCGTCGTTCAGCACGATGGCCTCGCTGCCCTCGCTGCCTGTGAAATCGCCGGCCGAAAACACGCCGACACCGGACACTTTCAGATTGGTCGCGACGACGCTGCCCTGATAGGCGGCCTCGCGCCCGGCGAGATGACGCGCCAGCACGCGCGCCTGCTCGTAGGCTGGCTCAACCAGTCCATAACAGGTGCCGCGATGCTCAGCGCATTCGCCGAGCGCAAAGATGTCCGGCGCGCTGGTCTGCATGTGATCGTCGACCACGATACCGCGATTGACGCTGATGCCGCCATCTTTTGCCAGCGCGACGTTGGGACGGATGCCTGCGGCGAAGATCACCGCCTCGGCATCGATCATGCGGCCGTCGGCGAGCTCGACCGCCTCGACGCTGGTCTTGCCGTGGA
>Ga0209677_100736_pt1 | contig 16664 bp, 15 predicted proteins | sample AraplaCvi_mCL_r2_2_FD_184285 | JGI IMG/M metagenome (GOLD analysis project Ga0209677, IMG submission 184285) | Arabidopsis root microbial communities from North Carolina, USA - plate scrape CL_Cvi_mCL_r2 (SPAdes) (version 2) | ecosystem: Host-associated > Plants > Roots > Endosphere | place: USA... | reverse complement strand
GCGCTCACCATCGCAACGCCGACGGCGAAGCCCAGCGTTGCGGCGGTCGCGGGGGTCACATCCAATATTTCGAGCACGCTGGAGGCGAGATTGCCGCGCGGCGCGATCCATGCCCGCTGCCGCCGACCGCGCCCCGCAGTCTGCTCCGTCGTGACGAACCAGCAGGGCCCGCGCTCGCCGGCCCGGGCACGCGTCAACGCTTCAGCATTGGTCGAGCCCACCTGATCGTACGCAATCAGCCCGTAGCCTGCTTTGGTAGCGCGTGGACCGAGAGCAAACGGCATCTCGGCGTCTAGAACAGCGACTTCGCCGCAGCGGTCGCCGCGCTGACCAGCGGTCCCGGATAGGCAAAGAACAGCATGTTGAAGAGCCCTGCAACCGCGAGCACCGAGCGCAGCTCGATCCGGACCGGATCGAGTACCGGCAGCGGCTCGTCGAAATACATCGTCTTGACGATCATCAGATAATAGTAGGCGCCGACCACGCTGGTCAGGACGCCGATGACCGAGAGCGTGAACAGCCCGGCCTTGATCGCAGCGACGAACACGTACCACTTGGCGAAGAAGCCCGCGAGCGGCGGAATGCCGGCCAGCGAGAACAACAGCATCGCGAAGAAGAAGGCGAGCAGCGGGTTGGTCCGCGAGAGCCCTGCGAAGTCGCTGATCTTCTCGAACGACTGGCCGCCCCGCTTGATCGACATGATGACGGCGAAAGAGCCGAGCGTCATCGCCACATAAATCGCGATGTATATGAGCACGCCCTGCGCGCCCTCGACCGTGCCGGCGGCGAGGCCGACCAGCGCAAAGCCCATATGGCCGATCGACGAGTAGGCCATTAGGCGCTTGATGTTGGTCTGGCCGATCGCGGCGAACGAGCCGAGCGCCATCGAGGCGATCGAGACGAACACGATGATCTGCTGCCACTGGAACGTAATGCCCGGGAACGCTGTCAGCGCGACGCGGGTGAACACGGCAAGCGCGGCGACCTTCGGCGCCGAGGCGAAGAAGGCCGTGACCGGCGTCGGCGCACCTTCGTAGACGTCTGGCGTCCACATGTGGAACGGCACTGCCGAGACCTTGAAGCAGAGACCGGCGAACAGGAAGACGATGCCGAACACGATGCCGACGCTACCCCCCTTGGCTGCAGCCGCGATGCCGGCGAAGCTGACGGTGCCGGTGAAGCCGTAAATCAGCGACGCGCCGTAAAGCAGCATGCCCGAGGACAGCGCGCCGAGAACGAAGTATTTCAGGCCGGCTTCGGTCGACTTGACGTTGTCGCGATGGCTCGCGGCGACGACGTAGAGCGCAAGCGACATCAGCTCGAGCCCCAGATAGAGCGAGATCAGGTCGCCGGCGGAGATCAGCACCATCATGCCGAGCGTCGAGAGCAGCACCAGGATGGCATATTCGAAGATGCGCCGGTCGGGCGCCGACAGGAATTCCGCCGACATGATCAGTGTCGCCGCCGAGCCGATCAGCGCCAAAACTTTAAGGAAGCGCGCATAGTCGTCGGCAACGAAGCTGCCGCCGAACGCCTGTCCGGTCGGCCGCCAGAGCACCAGCAGTGCCACCACGACCAGCAGGCACGCGGCCAGCGTCGTGACGATCCCGGTTGCCCCCTGCCCGCGGAAGGCGCCCAGCATCAACAGCGCCATCGCGCCCAAGGCCAGGATCAACTCCGGCAGCACGACCCCAAGCTGAGCCCCAAGATTCTCGATCATCGTTTCTGTCCCGACCTTTTGGGGTCTGTCTATTGCAGCAGCGCGGCCGCCTTCACGGCCGTCACGGCGGTGTTGTAGTTGTTGACGAGCTGCTGGACCGAGGCCGCCGACATATCGAGGATCGGCTTCGGATAGACGCCGAACAGAATGGTCAGCGCCACCAGCGGGAACAGCGTCAGGCACTCGCGCAGTGTCAGGTCCTTGATGGTCTGCAGCGACGGCTGCACCAGCGCGCCGAACATCACCTTGCGGTAGAGCCAGAGCGCGTAAGCCGCCGACAGGATCACGCCAAAGGTCGCGAAGAACGCCGTCGGGATCGAGACGCGGAAGGTGCCCAGCAGGGTCATGAACTCGCCGACGAAGCCGGAGGTGCCGGGCAGGCCGACATTGGCCATGGTGAACACCATGAACACCAGCGCATAGAGCGGCATGCGGTTGACGAGGCCGCCATAGGCCGCGATCTCGCGGGTGTGCATGCGGTCATAGACGATGCCGACGCAGAGGAACAGCGCGCCGGAGACGATGCCGTGCGAGATCATCTGGAACACGCCGCCGGCGACACCCTGCATGGTGCCGGCGAAGATGCCCATGGTGACGAAGCCCATATGCGCGACCGAGGAGTACGCGATCAGCTTCTTGATGTCCTCCTGCATCAGCGCGACCAGCGAGGTGTAGATGATCGCGATCGCCGATAGCGTCCAGATCAGCGGCGCGAAGTCATGCGACGCCAAGGGAAACATCGGCAGAGAGAAGCGCAGGAAGCCGTAACCGCCCATCTTCAAGAGGATCGCGGCCAGGATCACCGAGCCTGCAGTCGGTGCCTCGACGTGCGCATCCGGCAACCAGGTGTGCACCGGCCACATCGGCATCTTCACCGCAAACGAGGCGAAGAAGGCGAGCCATGCCCAGGTCTGCAGGGAGCGCGGCACGTTGGTGTGCATCAGGGCCGGAATGTCGGTGGTGCCGCCGTTCCAGTACAACGCCATGATGGCGAGCAGCATCAGCACCGAACCGAGCAGCGTGTAGAGGAAGAACTTGAACGACGCATAGACCCGGCGCGGGCCGCCCCAGACGCCGATGATCAGGAACATCGGGATCAGGCCGCCCTCGAAGAACAGATAGAACAGCACGAGATCGAGCGCCGAGAAGGTGCCGACCATCAGCGTTTCCAGGATCAGAAACGCCATCATGTATTCGCGCACCCGGACCGTGACCGACTTCCAGCTCGCGATGATGCAGAACGGCATCAAGGCGGTGGTCAGGATCACGAACGGCAGCGAGATGCCGTCGACACCCATGTGATAGGTGATGCCGCTGGCGAGCCAGTTGGTCTTCTCGACGAACTGGAAGTCCGTCTGCCCGGGATCGAAGCGCAGCACCAGGATGACCGATACCGCGAAGGTGATCAGCGTGGTCCACAGCGCGATCCAGCGCGCATTGCGCCGGGCGGCGTCGTCGTCGCCGCTGAGCAGATAGATCAGCAGCGCACCGACGAGCGGAAGAAAGGTGACGACAGACAGAATTGGCCAGGTGGTCATTGCTGGCCCCCCATGAACATGAACCAGGTGATCAGGCCGGCAACGCCGATCAGCATGGCAAAGGCATAATGATAGAGATAGCCGGTCTGGATCTTGACGACATTGCGGGTGACGTCGAGCACCCGCGCCGACACGCCGTCCGGTCCAAAGCCGTCGATGACGAAGCCGTCGCCCTTCTTCCACAGGAAGCGGCCGAGCCACTTCGCAGGGCGGACGAAGATGAGGTCATACAACTCGTCGAAATACCACTTGTTGAGCAGGAAATTGTAGAGCAGCGGCTGCTGGCTCGCCAATTCCTCGGGGATATAGGGACGAGTGATATAGAAGACGTAGGACACGGCGAAGCCGCCCAGCATCATCAGCAACGGGAGCTGGCCGAGCCAGAACGGCATGTGCTCCATGTCCTCGAGGATGTGCGGATTCATCTTCAGCGACTCGCGGAAGAACTCCTCGGCGCCATGCGGGCCTGCGAACATCTCCTTGAACGGGAAGCCCGCCAGGATCGAGCCGGCCGCGAGCACGCCGATCGGGATCAGCATCCAGATCGGGCTCTCGTGCGCCGCCTCGTAATGTTGCTGGTCATGCGGCTGGCCGAAGAAGGTCTTCCAGATCAGGCGCCACGAGTAGAACGAGGTGAGGCCGGCCGCGGCGACCGTGAGGAAATAGGCATAAGTCGCGAACGGATTATGCGAGGCATAGGCGGATTCGATGATGGCGTCCTTGGAGAAGAAGCCGGCGAAGCCGGGCACGCCGGTCAGCGCCATCGTGCCCACGCACATCACCGCGAACGTATACGGGATCTTGCGCCACAGGCCGCCCATGTTGCGGATGTCCTGCTCGTGATGCATCGCATAGATCACCGAGCCTGAACCCAAGAACAGCAGCGCCTTGAAGAAGGCATGCGTGAACAGATGGAACATGCCCACCGAATAGGCCCCGGCTCCCATTGCCACGAACATGTAGCCGAGCTGCGAGCAGGTCGAATAGGCGACGATGCGCTTGATGTCGTTCTGCACCAACCCGATGGTCGCAGCGAAGAACGCGGTGGTCGCGCCGAAGAACATCACCACCGCCTGCGCGTTCGGCGCGAGCTCGAACAGCGGAGACAGCCGCGCCACCATGAACACGCCGGCGGTCACCATGGTCGCGGCATGGATCAGCGCCGAGACCGGGGTTGGGCCTTCCATCGCGTCCGGCAACCAGGTGTGCAGCAGGAACTGCGCCGACTTGCCCATCGCGCCCATGAACAGCAGCAGGCAGGTGAGCGTCAGCGCGTCAGCATGCCAGCCGAGGAAGTTGATGGTCTTGTGGGCAAGGGCGACGCCCGGCGCTGCCGCGAAGATAGTGTCGAAATCGGTCGAGCCGACCAGCATGAAGATTGCGAAGATGCCGAGCGCGAAGCCGAAATCGCCGACGCGGTTGACGACGAAGGCCTTGATCGCGGCGGCATTGGCCGACGGCTTCTGGTACCAGAAGCCGATCAGGAGGTAGCTGGCGAGACCGACGCCCTCCCAGCCGAAGAACAGCTGGACCAGATTGTTCGCGGTCACCAGCATCAGCATCGCGAAGGTGAACAGGCTGAGATAGCCGAAGAAGCGCGGACGGTACGGATCCTCGTCCATATAGCCGATCGAGTAGAGATGCACGAGCGAGGACACGGTCGTGACCACGACCAGCATCACCGCCGTCAGAGTGTCGACGCGCAGCGCCCATGACACCTGCAGATCGCCGGAATTGATCCAGGGCATGATCTCGGTGACGCCGGCCTCGTGGTGCATGAAGCCGACATTGACGAGCACCGCCCAGGACAGCGCCGCCGCGACGAACAGGAATGCGGTGGTGATCAGCTCGGCCGCGCGGGAGCCGGCGGCCGGCGGCTCGGCGGCGTGGTGATCGTCGTGGCCGTGCGCATCGTGCGCATCCGGCTCGTGGCTCGTCGCATGGATGACGCCGGCATCCTCGTTCACATGCGTGGTCGATGCATGATGACCGTCGTCGTGATGCTCGACCGTGTCGCCGCTCGGGTTGCGCGCATGCGCCCCGAACAGCGCGATCAGGCCGGCGAGGATAGCCCCCAGCAACGGCAGAAAGACAATGGCCTGGATCATTCGCCGGTTCCCTTACGCATGATCATGCTCTTGCAGTTCATGCGCCCTAGCCCTTCATCAGATTGACGTCTTCGACCGCGATCGAGCCGCGGTTGCGGAAATACACGACCAGCACGGCAAGGCCGATCGCGGCCTCGGCCGCAGCAACCGTGAGCACCAGCAGCGCGAACACCTGGCCGACGATGTCGCCGAGGAAGGTCGAAAACGCCACCAGGTTGATGTTCACAGCGAGCAGGATCAGCTCGACCGACATCAGGATGACGATGATGTTCTTGCGGTTGAGGAAGATGCCGAGGATGCCGAGCGTGAACAGCATCGCGGCGACCGAGAGATAATGTCCGAGCCCGATGGTCATTTCACCCACTCCGCCGCGTCCGCATCCTGCAGCCCCTGTCCGACTGCGACCTTGCGCATCGCCATCGCCATCTCGGGCGTGCGGGCGTTCTGCACGTTGATGTCCTGCCGCTTGACGTTGACCTTGTGGCGCAGGGTCAGCACGATGGCGCCGATCATCGCCACCAGCAGCACCATGCCGGCGAGCTGGAAGTAATGGATGTACTTCGTATAGAGCACGAGCCCGAGCGCCTCGGTGTTGGTCACGTTGGTCGGGATCGCGGCAGTGATGGTCTTGGCCGTGCCGGGGTTGATGACCCAGTAGGACACGGTGAGCAAAAGCTCGAGCAGGAAGATGCCGCCGATCACGAGGCCGATCGGCATGTACTGCAGGAAGCCGTCGCGCAGCTCGGTGAAGTCGACGTCGAGCATCATGATCACGAACAGGAACAGCACCGCGACCGCACCGACATAGACGACGACCAGGATCATCGCCAGGAATTCAGCGCCCATCAGCACGAACAGGCCCGACGCATTGACGAAGGCGAGGATCAGATAGAGCACCGAGTGGACCGGGTTCTTCGAGACGATCACCATCACGGCGGAAGCGACGCAGACCGCGGCGAAGAGATAGAAGAAGAGCGCAGGCAGGATCATCGTCATTCCCCCGTCATTCCGGGGCGCGGACGACGTCCGCGAACCCGGAATCCAGAAGTTGTGGCGCGAGATTCCGGGTTCGATGCGGACGCATCGCCTCGGAATGACGTGGAGCTAGTCGGAAAGGTCATGCCCTTACCTCACCGGTACGGCGCGTCGAGCGCGATGGCCTTGGAGATCTCGCGCTCCCAGCGGTCGCCATTGGCGAGCAGCTTCGCCTTATCATAGTAGAGCTCCTCGCGCGTCTCGGTCGCGAATTCGAAGTTCGGTCCCTCGACGATGGCATCGACCGGGCAGGCCTCCTGGCACAGGCCGCAATAGATGCATTTCACCATGTCGATGTCGTAGCGCACGGTGCGGCGGGTGCCGTCGTTGCGGCGCGGTCCGGCCTCGATCGTGATCGCCTGCGCCGGGCAGATCGCCTCGCACAGCTTGCAGGCGATACAGCGCTCCTCGCCATTCGGATAGCGGCGCAGCGCATGCTCGCCACGGAAGCGCGGCGAGATCGGCCCCTTCTCGAACGGATAGTTCAGCGTCGGCTTCGGCTGAAAGAAATAGCGCATGGCGAGGAAGAACGCCGAGACGAACTCCGACAGCAGCAGCGAACGGGCAGTGGCGTTGACACTCATGGCAGCCTCACTTGACGGCTCATTTCGGAGCGATGTCGGCGAAATGCAGCACGCCGGCCACGACGATGACCATTGCCAGCGACAGCGGCAGGAACACTTTCCAGCCCAGCCGCATCAACTGATCATAGCGGTAGCGTGGCACGATCGCTTTCGCCATCGCGAACAAGAAGAACATGAAGAACAGTTTCAGAGCGAACCAGATGATGCCGAGCGGTGCCCAATTGAACGGGAACACGTCGATCGGCGACAGCCAGCCGCCCAGGAACAGGATCGTCGCCAGCGCGCACATCGTGGTGATCGCGACATACTCGCCGAGCATGAACAGGAGATACGGCGTCGAGCCGTACTCGACCATGAAGCCGGCGACGAGCTCGGACTCCGCTTCGACGAGGTCGAAGGGCGGACGGTTGGTTTCCGCCAGCGCCGAGACGTAGAACACCACGAACATCGGAAACAGCGGCCAGACGTACCAGTTCAGGATGGTGAGCTGCGGCAGCCCGATCAGGCTGCCGAAGCCGCGCGCGTGCTGCGCTTCGACCACGGCCGAAAGATTCAAGCTGCCGGCGCAGAGCAGAACGGTGATGATGACGAACCCGATCGAGACCTCGTAGGACACCATCTGAGCCGCCGAGCGCAGCGCAGCCAGGAACGGGTACTTCGAGTTCGACGACCAGCCGGCCATGATGATGCCGTAGATCGACAGCGACGAGATCGCGAAGATGAAGAGGATGCCGACATTGATGTCGGCGATCGCCCAACCGAGATTGGTCGGGATCACCGCCCAAGCCGCGAGCGCGAGCACGCAGGACACCAGCGGTGCCAGCAAGAACACGCCCTTGTTGGCGCCGGACGGAATGATCGGCTCCTTCAGCACGAACTTCAAAAGGTCCGCGAACGACTGGAACAGTCCCCATGGGCCGACCACGTTGGGACCGCGCCGGATCTGCACCGCCGCCCAGATCTTGCGGTCCGCAAGCAGGATGTAGGCGATCGCGACCAGGAGCACGACCAGCAGCAGCACGCTTTCCGCGACCATGATGATCAGCGGCCAGAGGAAACCAGTCCAGAAATCAGCCATCAGATCACGCTCACTCCGCTGCCGTCAGCACCGCATGCCCTGCGGCGAGGCGGGAGCATTCCGCCATCACCGCCGACGCACGTGCGATCGGGTTGGTGAGATAAAAGTCCTCGACGAGGATCTTGAACGGCGCCTTCTCCAGGCTGCCGCCCTTCCCCGCCAATGTCCTGAGATCGACGAGCTTGCCCGGCTCGATCTGATCAAGGCGCTGAAGATGCGGCGCGACCTTGAAGATCGCCGCGCGCAAGGCGGCTTGCGAGTCGTAAGGCAGCTTCTTGGCCAGCACGTCCGACAGCGCGCGGATGATCGCCCAGTCCTCGCGGGCCTCGCCCGGCGGGAACGAGGCGCGACCGGTCGCCTGCGCCCGCCCCTCGGTGTTGACATAGATGCCGGACTTCTCGGTATAGGCCGCGCCCGGCAGGATGACGTCGGCACGATGCGCGCCGCGATCGCCATGGGTGCCGATATAGACCACGAACACGCCCTCGGGCACGTTGGTCTCGTCGGCGCCGAGCAAGAACAGCACGTCCATGGTGCCGAACGTCGTCATCTGCGCCGTGGTCAGGCCGGTGCCGGCAAAGCCGATGTCGAGCGCGCCGACCCGCGAGGCGGTGTCGTGCAGCACGGCAAAGCCGTTCCAGTCGTCGCGCAGCGCGTTGACGTCGAGCGCGATCTTGGCCGCGAGCGACAGGATCGCCGCGCCGTCATGACGCGCGGCGGCACCCGCGCCCACGATCACGATCGGGTTCTTGGCATTTCGGAAGACGCTCGCGAACGAGTGCTTACCGGCGGCGACGTCGCTCAATGAATCCGTGCCGGCGCCGATATGCTCGTAGCCATAGGTGAGATCGACCTTCGGGCCGACCACGCCGACCTTGAGCTGACCCGACCGCCAGCGCTTGCGAATGCGCGCGTTCAGCACGGCCGCTTCCTTGCGCGGGTTCGCACCGACGATCAGGATCGCGTCGGCATGCTCGATGCCGGCAATGGTCGGGTTGAAGATGTAGGAGCCGCGCCCCGCTTTCGGATCGAAGCTGTCGCCGCCCTGCACCGCCACATTGGTCGAGCCGATCCTGGCGAGCAGGTCCTTCAGCGCGAACATCTCCTCGACCGCGGCGACATCGCCCGCGATCGCGCCGATGCGCTTGCCGTCGATCCGCTTCAGCTTCGCGGCGATCGTGTTGAATGCTTCGTGCCAGGACGCAGCGCGCAGCCTGCCATTCTCGCGGATGTACGGCCGATCGAGGCGCTGCGTGCGCAGACCATCGACGACGTGGCGGGTCTTGTCGGAGATCCACTCCTCGTTCACGGCGTCATTGACGCGCGGCAGAATGCGCATCACCTCGCGGCCGCGGGTATCGACGCGGATTGCCGAGCCGAGGCCATCCATCACGTCGATCGACTGGGTCTTGCCGAGCTCCCAGGGGCGCGCCGCAAACGCATAAGGCTTCGAGGTCAGCGCACCCACGGGGCAGATGTCGACCAGATTTCCCTGCAGCTCCGAGGTCAGCGCCTGCTCCAGATAGGTCGTGATCTCCATGTCCTCGCCGCGGCCGATCGCACCCATCTCGGGCACGCCGCACACTTCGGCCGAGAAACGGACGCAGCGCGTGCACTGGATGCAGCGGTTCATCGAGGTCTTGACCAGCGCGCCGAGATACTTGTCCTCGACGGCGCGCTTGTTCTCGGCGAAGCGACTGGTGTCGACACCATAGCCCATCGCCTGGTCCTGCAGGTCGCACTCGCCACCCTGGTCGCAGATCGGGCAGTCCAAGGGATGGTTGATGAGAAGGAATTCCATCACGCCTTCGCGCGCCTTCTTCACCATCGGCGAGCGGGTCGAAATCTCAGGCGGCTCGCCCTTCGGACCGGGACGGCAGTCGCGCACGCCCCAGGCGCAGCTCGCGACCGGCTTCGGGCCGCCCTTCACCTCGACCAGGCACATCCGGCAATTGCCGGCGATCGACAACCGCTCATGATAGCAGAAGCGCGGAATCTCGGCGCCGGCCGCCTCACACGCCTGCAGCAGCGTGTACTCCGGCGGGACATCGATCTCTTTGCCGTCGATGATGATCTTGGTCATGACATCAAGTCTTTCTCAATGCGGCCACGCGAGCCCTACTCCGCGGCCACCATCTGGACGGGATCGCGCACGCCGGCATCATCGATATCGGCCTTATGCGAATACTGATCGATTCGCGCCTCGATCTCGTGGCGGAAATGCGCGATCAGGCCCTGGATCGGCCAGGCCGCGGCGTCGCCGAGCGCGCAGATGGTGTGGCCCTCGACCTGCTTCGTCACTTCGAGCAGCATGTCGATCTCGCGCTTGTGGGCGCGGCCTTCGGCCATGCGGCTCAAGACCCGCCACATCCAGCCCGTGCCTTCGCGGCACGGCGTGCACTGGCCGCAGCTCTCGTGCTTGTAGAAATAGGAGATGCGCGCGATCGCCCGGATCAGGTCGGTCGACTTGTCCATCACGATCACGGCCGCGGTGCCGAGACCCGAGCGCAGCTTGCCCAGGCTGTCGAAATCCATCGGCGTGTCGATGATCTGCTCGGCCGGCACCATGCGCACCGAGGAGCCGCCGGGGATCACCGCCTTCAGATTGTCCCAGCCGCCGCGAATGCCGCCGCAGTGCCGCTCGATCAACTCGCGGAACGGAATGCCCATCGCCTCTTCGACATTGCAAGGGCGCTCGATATGGCCGGAGATGCAGAACAGCTTGGTGCCGACATTGTTCGGACGGCCGATGGCGGCGAACCAGGCTGCGCCGCGGCGCAGGATGGTCGGCGCCACCGCGATCGACTCGACATTGTTGACGGTGGTCGGGCAGCCATAGAGGCCGACATTGGCCGGGAATGGCGGCTTCAGCCGCGGCTGGCCCTTCTTGCCTTCCAGGCTTTCGAGCAGCGCCGTCTCCTCGCCGCAGATATAGGCGCCAGCGCCGTGGGCGACATAGAGATCGAACGGCCAGCCGTGAATGTTGTTCTTGCCGATCAGATTGGCCTCATAGGCCTGATCGATCGCCGCCTGCAGCCGCTCGCGCTCGCGGATGAACTCGCCGCGGACATAGATGTAGCAGGCATGCGCGCCCATCGCGAAGCTCGCGAGCAGGCAGCCCTCGACGAGATGGTGCGGATCGTGCCGCATGATCTCGCGATCCTTGCAGGTGCCCGGCTCGGACTCGTCGGCATTGACCACGAGATAGCTCGGCCGGCCGTCGGTCGATTCCTTCGGCATGAACGACCATTTCAACCCGGTCGGGAAGCCGGCGCCGCCGCGGCCGCGCAGGCCCGACGCCTTCATCTCATTGATGATCCAATCGCGGCCCTTCTCGATCAGCGCCTTGGTGCCGTCCCAGCTGCCGCGGCGGCGCGCGCCTTCGAGACCCCAGTCATGGAGGCCATAGAGGTTGGTGAAAATGCGGTCCTTGTCGTCGAGCATGATCAGAAGGCTTCCTCGATCAAGGGTTGGATGCTGAAGCGGCTCATGTCTTTTCCTTCAGCGTGGTCGGGCCGCCCATCGGCGCGGAGAACTGACGGCCGTTCTGCGGACCCGGCTTCGGCGGCTGGCCGGTCGCAAAGCCATCCAGCACCTTGCCAAAACTGTCCGGCGTCAGGTCTTCATAAGTGTCCTTCCAGATCTGCACCATCGGCGCATTCACGCAGGCACCAAGGCATTCGACCTCCTCCCAGGAGAAATCGCCGTCCTTGGAGAGGTGGAAGGGATCGTGGTGGATGCGATGCTTGCAGACCTCGATCAGATCCTCGGCGCCGCGCAGCCGGCACGGCGTGGTGCCGCAGACCTGGACATGCGCCTTCTTGCCGACCGGCTGCAGCTGGAACATCGTGTAGAAGGTCGCGATCTCCAGCACGCGGATATAGGCCATATCGAGCATGTCGGCGACGACGCGGAGCGCGGCTTCCGACACCCAGCCTTCATTCTGCTCCTGCGCGCGCCACAAAATGGCGATGACAGCCGAAGCCTGACGGCCTTCCGGATATTTCGCGATCTGAGCCTTGGCAAACGCCACATTCTCGTCCGTGAACGTAAAGCTCGCGGGCTGCAATTCCTTCGGTGCAAGACGGCGGACGGACATGTGCTCTCAGTCTTTCATTGTATGCGGCGCGCGGCACTGGCGTTCAACGCATCGATGCGATTCTGCCAGAACGCGCTGGCCGTGCCGAACACGTTGTAGCCGACGTGGGCCGACACCTTGATCCGGTCGAGGATGGACAGCTCGGTGATGGTCTCGAGCCGGCCGGTCCGCGGGTCGTAGACCAGCAGCTTCATCGGCGTCTGGTCGAGAATATAGCGCGACACCGTGTGATGCGGGTCGTTGCCGTGCTCTTCGCACAGGATCATGCTGTCGGTGGCGAGCAGGCGCGCGCCGCCCTTGATCGCGTCGATCTCGACACCCTCGACATCCAGCTTGATCAAATATTTCCCAGTCGCGACGACCTTGCCGTTGTCGATCAGATCATCGAGCGCCAGAACGGGAACCTCTTCGCCGCCTGCAGCGTCACCGGCGATGCTGAAGGCTTCGTGCTTGGTGCCGGTCAGATGCGCCGTGCCGCGCACAGCGCCGATCGCGCATTTCATGACCTCGAAGCGGCCGCCGTTGACACGCGCATTGTCGGCCAGCTTGGAGAAATTCGCCGATGACGGCTCGATCGCGATGGCCCGGTGCGAGCCGTAGGGCGCGCTCGAAACCAGCACCGACCAGTAGCCGTAATTGGCGCCGCAATCGATGAAGGTGTAGTCGACGTCGATGGAGTTCAGAAACAGCAGCTCCAGCTCGTCTTCATAGCGATAGTCGCGGTTGAGCAGCTTGCTCCAATAGCCGTCGCCATAGGGAAACTCGAAGACGGCGTCCGGATTGAGCTTGATCGCGATGTTGCGCTCCGGCAGCGCCTTGCGCAGCAGATTGGCGCAACGGTTGTAGCCACGATGCGAGAAGTGCGAGGAGATTTTCGATCCGGTCGCGAGCGCCAGCGCAGCCGTACGCTCCCAGAGGTTCGCTCCTTCGAGCGCCCCTGTAGCCCGGTCGAACTGGATCGGCGCCAGTCCCATCAGCGGTCGACCTCTCCGAACACGATGTCGAGCGAGCCGAGGATGGCCGAGACGTCGGCGAGCAGATGCCCGCGACAGATGAAGTCCATCGCCTGCAGATGCGCAAAGCCCGGCGCGCGAATCTTGCACTTGTAGGGCTTGTTGCTGCCGTCGGAGACCAGATAGACGCCGAACTCGCCCTTCGGCGCTTCTACCGCGGCATAGATCTCGCCGGCCGGCACGTGCACGCCCTCGGTATAGAGCTTGAAGTGATGGATCAGCGCTTCCATCGAGCGTTTCATCTCGCCACGGCGCGGCGGCGAAATCTTGTTGTCGGCGACGACCACAGGTCCCTGCCCATCCGGCGCGCGCAGCTTGGCGATGCACTGCCTCATGATGCGCACCGACTGGCGCATCTCTTCCATGCGGATCAGGTAGCGGTCGTAGCAGTCGCCGTTCTTGCCGATCGGGATGTCGAAATCCATCTCGGCATAGCATTCATAAGGCTGCGACTTGCGCAGATCCCAGGCTGCGCCGGAGCCGCGCACCATCACGCCGGAGAAGCCCCACTCCCACGCCTGCTGCAGCGTGACCACGCCGATATCGACGTTGCGCTGCTTGAAGATGCGGTTACCGGTGAGCAGCCGGTCGAGATCGTCGACCACCTTCAGGAACGGATCGCAGAACGCCTCGATGTCGTCGATCAGCTTCGGCGGCAGATCCTGGTGCACGCCGCCGATGCGGAAATAGGCCGCATGCATGCGCGAGCCCGAGGCGCGCTCGTAGAACACCATCAGCTTCTCGCGCTCCTCGAAGCCCCACAACGGCGGGGTCAAGGCGCCGACGTCCATCGCCTGCGTGGTGACGTTGAGGAGATGCGACAGCAGCCGTCCGATCTCGCAATAGAGCACGCGGATCAGCTGCCCGCGGCGCGGCACCTCGATACCGAGCAGCCTCTCGGCCGCAAGGCAAAACGCGTGCTCCTGGTTCATCGGCGCGACGTAATCGAGCCGATCAAAATAGGGAATCGCCTGCAGATAGGTCTTGGTCTCGATCAGCTTCTCGGTGCCACGGTGGAGCAGACCGATGTGCGGATCGACGCGCTCGACCACCTCGCCATCAAGCTCCAGCACCAGGCGCAACACGCCATGCGCCGCCGGATGCTGCGGTCCGAAGTTGATGGTGAAATTGCGTAAGCCGGGGCTCTGTTCGTTCATGGTCGCCACTCGCTATTCGCTACTCGCCACTCACGACTTCGCTTTCTCGTCGCCGGGTAGCGGATAGTCCGCGCCTTCCCAGGGCGAGAGAAAATCGAATTTGCGGAATTCCTGGTTGAGGCGCACGGGCTCGTAGAGCACTCGCTTCTCCTGGTCATCGTAGCGCACCTCGACGAAGCCGGTGGTCGGGAAGTCCTTGCGCAGCGGATGACCATCGAAACCGTAATCGGTGAGGATACGGCGCATGTCCGGATGGCCGGTGAAGATCACGCCATAGAGGTCGTAAGTCTCACGCTCGAACCAGTCGGCGCCCGGAAACACGTCGATCAGCGAGGGCACCGGCTCCATCTCGCCGACCTCGGCGCGCAGCCGGATGCGGGCGTTCAGCGTCGGCGACAGCAAATGGTAGACCACGTCAAAGCGCTTCTCGCGCTCGGGATAGTCGACCGCGGTCACATCGGTGAAGTTGACGAACCGGCAGGCCGGATCGTCACGCAGATAGGTCACGACCTCGACGATCCTCTCCGGCTCGACCGTCACCGTGAGCTGATTGAAGGCGACCGAATGCGCCGTCGCCGCGCCCTTGAGCGCGCTAACGATCGTCTGCCCCAAAGCGTCGAGCTTGCCGTCGTCCATGCCAAAAACCTTCAGCGTTCGATAGTGCCGGTGCGACGAATCTTCTTCTGCAGGAGCAGAACACCGTAGAGCAGCGCCTCCGCGGTCGGCGGACAGCCGGGCACGTAGATGTCGATCGGCACGATGCGGTCGCAGCCGCGCACAACCGAATAGGAATAGTGGTAATAGCCACCACCATTGGCGCACGAGCCCATCGAGATGACGTAGCGCGGCTCCGGCATCTGGTCGTACACCTTGCGCAGCGCCGGGGCCATCTTGTTGGTCAGCGTGCCGGCGACGATCATTACGTCGGACTGGCGCGGCGAGGCCCGCGGTGCGAAGCCGAAGCGCTCGACGTCGTAACGCGGCATCGAGACCTGCATCATCTCGACCGCGCAGCAGGCCAGGCCGAACGTCATCCACATCAGCGAGCCGGTGCGGGCCCAGGTGATCAGGTCGTCAGCCGCAGCAGTGAAAAATCCCTTGTCCGACAGCTCGTGATTGACCTCGAGGAAAAACGGGTCGGTCGCGCCAATCGGCTTGCCGGTCGCGGGATCGAGAATGCCCTTCGGCGCCGGCGCGATCGCCGGTGCGGTTGCGGGCGTGGTCGGGCTCAATCCCATTCAAGCGCGCCTTTCTTCCATTCATAGGCGAACCCGACCGTAAGCACGGCCAGGAACACAACCATCGACCAGAAGCCGGCAGCGCCGAGCTTTCCGAAGGCGACCGCCCACGGAAACAGGAACGCGACCTCGAGGTCGAAAATGATGAAGAGGATGGCGACCAGATAGAAGCGCACATCGAACTTCATCCGGGCGTCATCGAAAGCGTTGAAGCCGCATTCATAAGCCGACAGCTTCTCGGGGTCCGGCTGCTGGAACGCGACCACGAAAGGCGCGATCAACAGCACCAGCCCGATGATGGCTGCGACACCTATGAACACGACAAGGGGAAGATAATTCTGAAGGATGCCGGTCATCGGCGCCACTTTCCCTGCGGCCCGGGTGACCGCAGACTCGCTTCAATTGGAATTATTCTGAGCCTTAGCGCAGCGCACCAAGCCGCGCAAGACAAGCAATCTTGACGCTCGCATCCCTCCCCCGATTTGCGGAAAACCAGACACACCTTGGCGTTGGCTTTCCGCCGGGAGCAGCGCTGAGGCATCATAGCGCCTCTTCCCATGATGCAGATCAGGTCAAGTCGCGCTCGGCGGCGAGCATCGCTTCCGCCCGCTCAGTGAGACGCTCGACCTGCGCCATCAGGATTGCGAGTTCGTCCGCGCCAAGACCGTCCAGCAGGCGCTGGTTGCGCTCCAGGGCCCCGGCGACGAGCACATCATGGGCCGCAAGTCCCGACCGGGTCAGGCTGACCAGCACCTCCCGATTGTCCCGTGGATTGACGACGCGCGAGACCAGCTTGCGTTCCACCAGCCCGGCCAGTGCCCGGCTGATCTGCCCCTTGTCCTGGCCGACCGCCTCGGCCAGCCGCGCCACGCTGATCGGCGGCCGCCGGCCGAGCGAAGCCACGAGGCCGAACTCCACTTCCGACAGGCCGGCCAGGCGCTTGTAGCGCAGGATGGCGCCGCGCTTCAGCAGATTGGCCAGCACCATCAGCCGCGACGACAGCATCGCCGTGATCGGCGCGAGCTCCTCGTCACCATTCTTTTCGCCGGGTCGGCCCGGTCGCTGTGCGGCCTGATCCATGGCCGAGTTCTGTG
>Ga0209677_100734_pt1 | contig 16675 bp, 10 predicted proteins | sample AraplaCvi_mCL_r2_2_FD_184285 | JGI IMG/M metagenome (GOLD analysis project Ga0209677, IMG submission 184285) | Arabidopsis root microbial communities from North Carolina, USA - plate scrape CL_Cvi_mCL_r2 (SPAdes) (version 2) | ecosystem: Host-associated > Plants > Roots > Endosphere | place: USA... | reverse complement strand
GCCGATGAAGCTTCGCAGAGCACCATGCTTTCCGCGATCGGCGCGGCGGCCTCCCGCGACTGGTCCTCCGTCGAGGACCTCGTGGCCGCGGCCGTCCCCGACTCGATCCGCAGCGACGGCGACCGCCTCTCGGCGCTGCCTGCGCCGCTGAGCGAACGCGCCGCCCTCCGCGAGCTGCGCGCGATCGCGTCGCGCAACACCGTGAACCGCAGCCTCATCGGCCTCGGCTACTACGGCACCATCACGCCGGCGGTGATCAAGCGGAACGTTCTCGAGAACCCGGGCTGGTACACCGCCTACACGCCGTACCAGCCGGAGATCTCCCAGGGCCGGCTGGAGGCGCTGATCAACTTCCAGACGATGGTCTCCGACCTCACAGGGCTCGACACGGCCAACGCGTCGATGCTCGACGAGGGCACCGCGGTGGTGGAGGGGATGCTGCTGGCGCGCCGCGCATCCAAGGCGGCATCCGGCCGGTTCATCGTCGATGCCGACACCTTCCCGCAGACCCTCGCCCTGCTGCGCAACCGGGCGGAGGCGGTCGGGATCGAGCTCGTCGTGCTCGATCTGGCCGGCCTGCCGGCCGACGCGCCCGAGCTGTCCGACGCGTTCGGGCTGTTCGTCCAGTACCCCGGCGCCTCCGGGCGCGTCTGGGATCCGAGCGCGGTCATCCGCACGGCGAAGGAGGCGGGGGCGGTCATCGTCGCCGCAGCCGACCTTCTCGCGCTGACGCTGCTGCGAGCGCCGGGCGAGCTCGGCGCGGATGTCGCGGTCGGCACGAGTCAGCGCTTCGGCGTCCCGATGGGCTTCGGCGGCCCGCACGCCGGCTACATGGCCGTTCGGAAGGGCCTGGAGCGGCAGCTTCCCGGCCGCCTCGTCGGCGTCTCCCAGGATGCCGTCGGCAAGCCCGCGTACCGGCTGACGCTGCAGACGCGCGAGCAGCACATCCGGCGCGAGAAGGCGACCTCCAACATCTGCACCGCCCAGGTGCTCCTCGCCGTCATGGCGGCGATGTACGCGGTGTACCACGGCCCGGCGGGACTCCGCGCGATCGGGCGGCAGGTGCACCTCTCGACGGCGGCGGTCGCCCGTGCGCTCCGCGCCGCCGGCGTCGAGGTCGTGTCGCGATCGTTCTTCGACACCCTCCAGGTCGAGGTGGATGATGCGGCCACCGTCGTCGCCCGGGCGCACGACCGGGGGCTGCTGCTGCACGCGACCGACGCGGGCCTCGTCTCGCTCAGTATCGACGAGGAGTCGGCGGCCGACCTCCGGGACGGCTCCTTCCCGCTGGCGGACCTGATCGAGGCGCTCGGCGGGACGGTCGACGGCGACGCCGTCCTCGACCTCGGCGCCGGGGAATCGTTCGATGGGGCCGTCGCGCGGGAAACCGGCTACCTGACGCATCCCGTCTTCAACACGCACCACTCCGAGACCGCGATGATGCGCTACCTGCGGCTCCTGCAGGACCGCGACTACGCCCTCGACCGCGGCATGATCCCGCTCGGCTCCTGCACCATGAAGCTGAACGCCGCCACCGAGATGGAGGCGGTGACGTGGCCCGAGTTCGCGGCCCTCCATCCCTTCGCCCCGGCATCCGACGTCGCCGGCTCGCTCGAGCTGATCGACCAGCTGGAGCGCTGGCTCGCCGACGTCACCGGGTACGACACCGTCTCGCTGCAGCCGAACGCCGGCAGCCAGGGGGAGCTCGCCGGACTGCTCGCGATCCGCGGGTACCACCGCTCGCGCGGCGACGAGGCGCGGACCGTCTGCCTCATCCCGCAGTCCGCACACGGCACGAACGCGGCCTCTGCGGTGCTCGCCGGGATGAGCGTCGTGGTCGTCGCGACCGATGAGCTCGGCAACGTCGACCTCGACGATCTGCGTGCCAAGATCGCGCAGCACGCGGATGCGCTGGCGGCCCTGATGATCACCTACCCGTCGACGCACGGCGTCTACGAGCACGAGGTCGTGGCGATCACGCAGGCCGTCCACGACGCCGGTGGCCAGGTCTACGTCGACGGCGCGAACCTGAACGCGCTGCTCGGCTACGCGCGGTTCGGCGACTTCGGCGGCGACGTCAGCCACCTCAACCTGCACAAGACCTTCTGCATCCCGCACGGCGGCGGCGGACCCGGGGTCGGGCCGGTGGCGGCGAAGGCGCACCTGGCGCCGTTCCTGCCCGGGCATCCGCTCGCTCAGGATGCGACGCATCCACTCGTGGGCGGCGGCCGGGTCGAGCACGGCGGAGCGCCCGTCTCCGCGGCGCCATACGGCAGCCCCAGCATCCTCCCGATCAGCTGGGCGTACGTGCGCATGATGGGCGCCGAGGGCCTCAAGGAGGCGACCGGCGCAGCCGTGCTGGCCGCCAACTACGTCGCCGCGCGCCTGCGCGATTCCTTCCCGGTGCTCTACGCGGGGGAGGACGGCCTCGTCGCGCACGAGTGCATCCTGGACGTGCGCCCGCTCACGGAGCGGACCGGCGTGACGGTGGACGATGTCGCCAAGCGGCTCATCGACTACGGCTTCCACGCGCCGACCATGTCGTTCCCGGTCGCCGGCACGCTCATGGTGGAGCCGACGGAGAGCGAGGACCTCGCCGAGCTCGACCGCTTTGTGGCCGCGATGGTGGCGATCCGCGCGGAGGCGGACGCCGTCGCCTCCGGCGACTGGCCCTCGGACAACAATCCGCTGCGCAACGCCCCGCACACGGCCGAATCGGTCGTCTCGTCGGACTGGGCTCACCCCTACTCCCGCGAGCAGGCCGTCTACCCCGTCCCGGCCCTCGTCCGCGCCAAGTACTGGCCTCCCGTCCGCCGCGTCGACCAGGCCTACGGCGACCGCAACCTCTTCTGCGCCTGCCCCCCGCCCGAGGCCTTCGCCTGACCCCACCCCTCCCCGCCTCCAGCCCCACCGTCGAGTCCGCAAAGACTGCACAGTTTCGGCTGATTCTCGTGCAATCTGTGCGGACTCGACGGTGGGGCGCGGCGACGGTGGGGCGGAGGCGGTCAGGCGAAGATGTGGGGGAAGAGGGAGACGGCGAGGGGGTAGCCGACGAAGGAGACGATGTCGATGAGGGTGTGGGCGATCACGAGGGGGGCGACCCGGCCCCAGCGGGTGTAGCACCAGCCGAAGACGACCCCCATGATCGCGTTGCCGACGAACGGGCCGAAGCCCTGGTACAGGTGGTAGCTGCCGCGCAGCGCGGCGGCGGCCAGGATGATCGGCCACGTCCCCCAGCCCAGCTGACGCAGCCGGGTGAAGAGGTAGCCGACGACGATGACCTCCTCCTGCAGGCCCGCACGCAGCGCCGCGAGGATGAGGACGGGCACCGTCCACCAGTGCGCGTCGAGCGTCGACGCCTCCACGGTGACGGTGATCCCGAGCAGCCGGGTGATCGCGTAGAACAGGATGCCCGGCACCCCGATCGCGAGGAACAGCAGTGCTCCGCCGCCCACGTCGCGCCAGGGCTGCGTCCGGTCGAGCCCGATCCGCCGGAAGCCGCTGCGTCGCGGCTGCCAGAGCAGGAAGATCACCAGCGCGACGGCGAACAGAGGGAAGAGATTGCCGAGCACCTGGTACAGGAAGTCGAACACCTCGCGGCTCGACTGCACCGGATTGACCTGGGTCTTCTGCTGCGCCAGCGGCGTGCTCTGGGTCGACCGGTCGATGATCGAGACGATGGAGTACACGGCCGACTGCCCCAGGGAGAGCCCGAGGACGATGGCGATCTCCCACCAGATGCGCGAATGAGCAGACCGCTCAACGGACTTCTTGGGAGCGGAGGTCACTATTTCGCCCATAAAAGCATCCTCCCAGGCCGCACAGGAACGTCAGAATCATTGCAGCGGACAACGGAATCCGTCGTTTTTGTGCGCTTCGTGCACGAATCCACCGACTGAGTTACCACTCTGTAACGTTTTCCCCCGCTGTTTTGCAATCGCTCCCAACGATACCTAGGGTCATTCTTATCCCGCGCGGGCCACGCGTTTCGCATGCGTGTACCGTCGCACACTTCGCACAGGAGGAACATTGCACATCAACGGAAGAAAGGTCAGGTACGCGGTCAGCGCGGTCGCCCTGGCAAGCGTCGCAGCGCTCGCCCTGTCAGCCTGCACCACGTCCGGCAGCACCGGCTCTTCATCGTCTGCCAAAGGCGGCACCGTGACGGTGGCGGTCGTCAACGACTTCACCTCGTTCAACTCCCAGACGCCGCAGGGCAACCTGGACACGAACGGGCAGGTCGGCTACCTGGACGGCTCCTATGGGACCGGGTTCCAGTACATCGACAACAACTACAAGATCGTCCACGACGACAAGTTCGGCACGTTCGAGAAGACCTCCGACAACCCGCTGACGGTCAAGTACACCCTGAACAAGGACGACAAGTGGTCCGACGGCCAGCCCGTCACGGCCGATGACATGGTCCTCGCCTGGGCGATCGCCTCGGGTTACTACGACTCGGCGAAGTTCGACGAGAGCGGGAACGTCAGCAGCGGGACGCAGTACTTCCAGATCGCAGGCTCCACGGCGGGCCTCGACGCCACCGCCTTCCCGACGGTCAGCAGCGACAACCGCACGATCACCCTCAAGTACAGCACCCCCTACGTGGACTGGGAGCTGGTCAACCCGATCGCGCAGCCCGCGCACATCGTGGCCAAGAAGGCAGGCCTCTCCTCGGCCGCCGACCTGACGAAGCTGCTGAAGAGCCTGCCGAAGGGCGACCCGGCGAGCCCGAAGCCCGCCGACCCGACCCTGAAGAAGGCGGCCGACTTCGTCAACACCGGCTACGACGTGACCGCGATGCCGACCGACAAGGACCTGCTGGTCTCCTCCGGCGCGTTCGTCGTCTCGTCTTGGACCCCGGGCCAGTCGCTGACCATGGTGCAGAACAAGTACTACGCGGGCGGCCTGAAGCCGAACGTCGACAAGATCGTGTTCCGCATCATCCCGGACGCGAACGCCCAGGTCACCGCTCTCCAGAACGGTGAGGTCGACATCATCAACCCGCAGGCGTCCGCCGACACGATCACCGCGCTCAAGCAGACCAGCGCGAAGATCCTGACGGGTGCGCAGGCGTCCTACGACCACCTCGACCTGAACTTCGGCTCGCCGGTGTTCGCGGACGCGAAGGTCCGTGAGGCGTTCCTGAAGACGGTTCCGCGGGATCAGATCCTGAACTCGATCGTCACGCCGGTCGACCCGAAGGCCAAGGTCCTCGACTCGCAGATCTTCCTGCCGAACCAGGACCAGTACGCGGGCAGCGTGAAGCAGAACGGCTCGTCCAAGTACGACAAGGTCGACATCGCGGGTGCCAAGCAGCTCCTCGCCGGTGCCACCCCGACCGTGCGCATCCTGTACAACACGAACAACCCGAACCGTGTCGACGAGTTCCAGGCCATCCAGGCGTCCGCCGCGAAGGCCGGCATCAAGGTCGTCGACGCCGGCTCGCCGGACTGGAGCAAGCTCCTCCCGGGTGGCAACTACGACGCCTCGCTCTTCGGCTGGATCAGCCCGGGCGCAGGCACCTCGCAGCTGCCTCAGGTGTTCGCCTCGCAGGGTGGCGGCAACTACAACCGCTACACCGGCACGAACGACCTGGCGCTGAAGTCGCAGACGACGCTCGACAAGGACAAGCTGACGCAGATCGAGTACCAGATCGACAAGCAGACGTTCGCGGACGCCTACGGTCTGCCGCTGTTCCAGCTGCCCGGCGTGTTCGGCGCGACCAACCGCGTGCAGGGCGTCAAGTACAACGGCAACCAGAACGGCCCGTTCTGGAACTTCTGGGAGTGGTCGGTCAAGTCCTCCTCCACCTCGAAGTAACACCTCCGTACGGACGAGTGCCCGGGTGAACCCCGGGCACTCGGCCTGCGGCGGGGCGTCGGTTTTCACGCCGGCGCCCCGTATCATGTAGTCGGTGGACGCGACCCGCCCACCCCTCGAGAAAACGCGCCTGGCGGCACCCCCCGCCGCACCCCGAACGGCGCGTTCTGTCAGTAAAGGTTTTGAACCTATGGCGAGTTTCATCCTGAGGCGCCTTCTGGTCTCAGTGCTCATCATCATCGCCGCTTCGTTCCTGATGTACATGCTGGTCGCGTACAGCGCCGACCCGCTCCAGGACTTGCGAAGCAGCAATTCCCCCAACAAGACGCAGCTCATCAACGCGCGCATCCAGCTGCTGCAGTTGGATGTGGTGCCCCCGCTGCGCTGGCTGCTCTGGCTCGGAGGCGCGGCCAAGTGCCTCATCCCGTTCGCCAACGCCTGCGACCTGGGATCGACCATCTCGAACGCGAAGGTGACCGACATCCTCCCGCAGGCGCTCGGTTCGACGGTGCAGCTGGTCACCCTCGCTCTCGTGCTGGCGATCCTCCTCGGTGTCACCATCGGCATCGTGACCGCTCTGCGTCAGTACAGCGGACTCGACAACGTCGTCACGTTCCTCAGCTTCTTCCTGTACTCGCTGCCGGCCTTCCTCGTGGCGGTGCTGCTCAAGGAGTTCGTCGCCATCGGCTTCAACAACTTCCTGGCGCATCCGACCATCCCCTGGTGGGTCGCGATCATCATCGGCATCGTCGCCGGGTTGATCTGGCAGTCGCTCATCGGCGGCGACCGGCGCAGGCGGTCGATCACCTTCGGGATCGCGACGGTCGCGACAGCGGGCGTGCTGCTCCTGATGTCGACGATGAACTGGTTCCTCGTGCCCGGGCTCGGCCCGGTCGTGATGATCCTGCTCGTCGCGGCGACGGTGATCGGCGCGACCGCCCTGACCGCGGGATTGCAGAACCGGCGGGCACTCATCTCCGCCGCCATCGCGGGCGCCGTCAGCCTGGTCTGCTACTTCCTGCTGCAGCCGCTGTTCAGCATTTCGACCGTGGGCACCATCGTCATCCTCGCGGTCATCGCCATCATCGTCAGCCTCGCGATCGGCTGGTTCGTGGGCGGCTACGATCGCGGCCAGAACATGCGCGTCGCCGTGATCGTCACGATCGTCTCCGGCTTCCTCATCCTGGTCGACCGCTTCATGCAGGCGTGGCCGACGTACTTCGACGACACGAACGGCCGCCCCATCGCGACCGTGGGCTCCACGACACCGGGACTCACCGGTGACATGTGGGTGACCGGTCTGGACACGTTCACCCACCTGGTGCTGCCGACGATCGCCCTGCTCCTGATCTCGTTCGCCTCCTATACGCGGTACTCGCGGGCGGGCATGCTCGAGGTCCTGAACCAGGACTTCATCCGCACGGCTCGCGCCAAGGGCCTGCCGGAGCGAACGGTCGTCGTGCGTCACGCCTTCCGCAACATGCTGATCCCGATCACGACCCTGGTTGCCTTCGACGTGGGCGCGCTCCTCGGTGGTGCGATCATCACCGAGAAGGTCTTCGCCATCCCGGGAATGGGCTCGCTGTTCTATGCGGGTCTGTTCCGTGGCGACCTGAACCCGGTCATGGGGTACTTCGTGATCATCGCGGCGATGGCGATCCTGTTCAACTTCATGGCAGACCTCGCCTACGCCGCGCTCGACCCGAGAGTGAGGGTTCGCTGATGGCTACGACCGAACCGCTGATCGCCGACGAGCTGCAGGAGCCGAGCGCCCCGCCCGTCAGCCAGGGCAAGCTCATCTGGAAGCGATTCCTCTCCAACAAGCTCGCCGTCGCGAGCGTCATCCTGTTCGTCCTGATCATCGCCTTCTCGATCTCGGCGATCGGCATCGGGCCGATCCACGGCTGGTGGAAGTACGACTACAAGGCCCTGAACGACCAGGTCTCCCAGGGCGCCCCCACCTGGGAGCACCCGTTCGGCCAGGACCGCATCGGCAAGGACTACTTCGCTCTCACGATGCGCGGCATCCAGAACTCCGTGCTCGTCATGATCGTGCTCGGCCTGATCGCCAGCGTCGTCGGTGTCGTCGTCGGCGCGATCGCCGGATACTTCCGCGGCATCGTCGACGCCTTTCTGATGCGTATCACCGACGTGTTCATCGTCATCCCGGCACTGGTGATCGGCTCGGTCGTCGGCCACATGTTCGGTGGTCTGGGCGCGTTCTTCCTCGCGCTGATGCTCGGATTCTTCTCGTGGATGGGTATCGCGCGTCTGGTGCGCGGCGAGTTCCTGTCGCTGCGCGAGCGGGAGTTCGTCGAGGCGGCCCGCGTCGCGGGCGCATCGGACATGCGGATCATCTTCAAGCACATCCTGCCGAACGCGATCGGCGTGGTGATCGTCTCCTCCACGCTCATCATGGCCTCGGCGATCCTGCTCGAGACGGCGCTCTCGTTCCTCGGCTTCGGCATCCGTCCGCCGGACGTCTCGCTCGGTCTCCTGATCAGCTCGAACGAGTCGGCGTTCCAGACCCGTCCGTGGCTGTTCTGGTGGCCGGGAGCGTTCATCGTCACGCTCGCCCTGCTCGTCAACTTCGTCGGGGACGGCCTGCGGGATGCGTTCGACCCGCGCCACCGCCGGTTCAACCTCCGCAAGATGCGCGAGCAGGAGCCGGAAGAGGGCGAGAGCCCCGACGCGAACCCCCGTACAGGAGCGGCCCTCGCGGAGGACGTGCTGTGACGCCCGTCTCCGCAGCCCTGCTCCCGGCCGCCTCAGGCCAGGAGCAGGGCGGCGACGCTGCCCGCGGCGAGCAGCAGCAGCACCACGAGCGACGCGATGTGCCAGTGGATGCTGACCGGCGTCTCGTCGGCACGGCCCGCATCGATCGCTCCCGAGTCCTGCAGCGTCGTCCAGCGGCGGCGCACGACCTCGGCCGCAGCGCCCGACTCGGTGGACAGCAGGTCGCCGGGGCGGCGCATGGTCTCCTGCACGCGCGGGTGACCGACGCGTCCCTTCGTCTCGTTGCGGGTGGCGCGGAGCGTGCTGGTCGTGCCGGGGGCGGGAGCCGCCCAGACCGGGAACCGGTGGCCGGGCGTGTAGAGCGTCAGCGCGAACTTGGTGTCGACCGCGATGAGAGCCTCCCACGGGATGTCGACGGTGCGGGTCACATTGACCACCGTGATCCCGTCGTCGGCGACGATGAGCAGCGGCCGCCACAGCATGGCCCAGGCGATGAACGCGAACAGGGCGCCGGGCACGATGTACACCAGCCGGGCGTCGTGGACGCTGACCAGCAGGCCGAGGGTCAGGGCGGCAGCGGCCGCCCAGATCAGGACGGCAAGGACCCGGTTGAACCGGGACACCAGAACCTCGCGCTCGGCGGGGGAGACGTAGGGCATGGCTCCATGCTCTCATTCCACCCGATCCGCCCCGTCTCAGAGCGCGCCCCCGAAAGGAACCATTCATCATGACCGATACCACTACGGTTCGGGCGACCGCTACGACGGGCGCGCCCGTCCTCGAGGTGACCGGCCTCTCCGTCGACTTCGGCGTGGACAACGTGTGGATCCCCGCCGCGAAGAACCTGAACTACCAGATCCGTCCGGGCGAGGTTCTCGCGATCGTGGGCGAGTCCGGCTCCGGCAAGAGCGCGAGTTCGATGGCGATCCTCGACCTCCTGCCCGAGAACTCGCGCGTGCGCGGCTCGATCAAGCTGGACGGCCGTGAGCTGACCGGTCTCACGCAGCCGCAGATGCGCCGAGTGCGCGGTCGGCAGGTCGCCGTGATCTTCCAGGAGCCGATGACCGCGCTCAACCCCGTGTACACGGTCGGCTTCCAGATCGTCGAGACGCTCCGCATCCACTTCGGGATGTCGCCGCACGAGGCGAAGGAGCGCGCGCTCGAACTGCTGGACATGGTGGAGCTGCCCGACCCGAAGAAGGCCTTCAACTCCTACCCGCACCAGCTCTCCGGCGGCCAGCGCCAGCGCGCGATGATCGCCCAGTCGATCTCCTGCGACCCGAAGCTGCTGATCGCCGACGAGCCGACGACCGCCCTGGATGTGACCGTGCAGGCCGAGATCCTGGAGCTGCTGCGCAGCCTCCGCGACCGGCTGGACAGCGCCATCCTGCTGATCACGCACGACATGGGGGTCGTCGCCGACCTCGCCGACAACATCGTCGTGATGCGCAAGGGTGACATCGTCGAGTCGGGCACGGTGAAGCAGGTGTTCGCAAACCCGCAGCATCCGTACACGATCGCCCTCCTCGACGCCGTCCCGCACCTGGGGCAGCGCGAGGACGAGGAGATCGACACCACGGCCGCTCTCGCCGCCGGCACCGCGAACCCGGATGCCGAGTTCGCCGAGCGGATCCGCGCGAACGAGCGAGCCGCGCAGGCCGAGCACGAGAAGGCCGAGATGGACAAGCGCGAGGTCGTCGTCGACTTTCGTGACGTCGCCATCGAGTACCCCAAGCACGGCCGCGTCCCTGCGTTCCGCGCCGCCAGCGACATCGACCTGAAGATCCACGAGGGCGAGGTCGTCGGGCTGGTGGGGGAGTCCGGCTCGGGGAAGACGACGCTGGGACGCGCCGCGATCGGCCTGCTGCCGATCCATTCGGGTCAGCTGATCGTCGCGGGCCAGGACATCAGCAACGCCGGCCGCGACGAGATCCGGACGTTGCACCACAAGGTCGGCATCGTCTTCCAGGATCCGTCCTCGTCGCTGAACCCGCGCCTTCAGATCTCCGACTCCATCGCCGAGCCGCTGCGCCTGGCGAAGAAGCTCAAGGGCGCCGAGCTCTCCCGCGAGGTCGATCGTCTGCTGGACAGCGTGGAGCTGCCGCGCGCCTATCGCAGCCGCTTCCCGCACGAGCTCTCCGGCGGCCAGAAGCAGCGTGTCGGCATCGCCCGCGCGCTCTCCCTGAAGCCCCAGGTCCTCATCGCCGACGAGCCGACGAGCGCCCTCGACGTCTCGGTCCAGGCCCGGGTCCTCGAGCTCATGCAGGGACTCCAGCGCGAGATGAACTTCGCCTGCCTGTTCATCACGCACGACCTCGCGGTGATCGATGTCCTCGCCGACCGCATCGCGGTGATGCACCACGGCCGTCTGGTCGAGGTCGGAACCCGGGATGAGATCCTCCGGTACCCGAGGGAGGCGTACACGCAGCGTCTGCTCGCCGCCGTCCCGCTCCCGGACCCCGACCAGCAGCGCGCCCGGCGCACCCTGCGTCTCGAGCTCCTGGCCGCCGGCTCGGACGAGGCCGCTCCGGTGAACCTGCCGCAGGAGCCGCAGCAGCCGGAACCGCCGGTCGCGCAGGGGCTGTAGCGGCCCGGGCGACCGCCTCCCGCGCGTGCTGTCAGCGCACACAGGAGAAGGGGAGCGGATCCACGATAGAATGGACCGTTCCCCTTCCTTCTGACGAGAGTCGAGTCTGTACGCATGTCCGAGAACGCCGTCGCCCGCCGCGACGATCTGCGCAATGTCGCGATCGTCGCACACGTCGACCACGGCAAGACCACGCTGGTCGACGCCATGCTCAAGCAGACCAACTCGTTCGATGCGCATGCGCACGTCGAGGAGCGGGCCATGGACTCGAACGAGCTGGAGCGTGAGAAGGGCATCACGATCCTCGCCAAGAACACGGCGATCTCGTACAAGGGCATCCACGCGCCGAACGGTCCGATCACCATCAACGTGATCGACACCCCGGGCCACGCCGACTTCGGCGGCGAGGTCGAGCGCGGCCTGTCCATGGTCGACGGCGTCGTCCTGCTGGTGGATGCGTCCGAGGGCCCGCTGCCGCAGACCCGTTTCGTGCTGCGCAAGGCGCTCGAGGCGAAGCTCCCCGTCATCCTCGCGGTGAACAAGACCGACCGCTCCGACGCGCGCATCGAGGAGGTCGTGAGCGAGAGCCAGGACCTGCTCCTCGGCCTCGCCAGCGACCTCGCCGACGACGTCCCCGACCTCGACCTCGACGCGATCCTCGATGTGCCCGTCGTGTACGCATCCGGCCGCGCCGGCGCCGCGAGCCGCACCCAGCCGGCCAACGGCGAGCTGCCCGACAACGACGACCTGGAGCCGCTGTTCGAGGCGATCCTCGAGCACATCCCGGCCCCGAGCTACGACCCGGAGGCGCCGCTGCAGGCGCACGTCACGAACCTCGACGCCTCGCCGTTCCTCGGCCGTCTGGCGCTGCTCCGCATCTTCAACGGCACCCTCAAGAAGGGCCAGACCGTCGCCTGGGTGCGTCACGACGGGGATGTGCACAACGTCCGCGTCACCGAGCTTCTGATGACGAAAGCGCTCGACCGCTACCCGGCCGAGTCCGGAGGCCCCGGTGACATCGTCGCGGTGGCGGGCTTCGCCGACATCATGATCGGCGACACGCTGGCCGACCCCGACGACGTGCGTCCGCTGCCCGCCATCCACGTCGACGAGCCGGCGATCTCGATGACCATCGGCACCAACACCTCGCCGCTCGTCGGCAAGGTGAAGGGCCACAAGCTCACGGCGCGCATGGTGAAGGACCGTCTCGACCGCGAGCTGGTCGGCAACGTCTCGCTCCGCGTGCTCGACATCGGACGCCCCGACGCCTGGGAGGTGCAGGGCCGCGGCGAGCTGGCGCTGGCCATCCTCGTCGAGCAGATGCGCCGCGAGGGCTACGAGCTGACCGTCGGCAAGCCCCAGGTGGTCACCAAGCGCGTCGACGGCAAGCTGCAGGAGCCGTTCGAGCACCTCACGATCGACGCGCCCGAGGAGTACCTCGGCGCGATCACGCAGTTGCTCGCATCCCGCAAGGGCCGCATGGAGAACATGGCGAACCACGGCACCGGCTGGGTGCGCATGGAGTTCATCGTCCCCTCGCGCGGGCTGATCGGCTTCCGCACCGAGTTCCTGACGACCACCCGCGGAACCGGGATCGCGAACGCGATCGCCCACGGATACGACGACTGGGCCGGGCACATCGTCACCCGCAGCAACGGCTCCATCGTCGCCGACCGTTCCGGCGTGGTCACCCCGTTCGCGATCATCGCCCTCCAGGAGCGCATGACCTTCTTCGTGAACCCGACCGAAGAGGTCTACGAGGGCATGGTCATCGGCGAGAACTCGCGCGCCGACGACATGGACGTGAACATCACCAAGGAGAAGAAGCTGACCAACATGCGTCAGTCGACCGCCGACAACTTCGAGTCGATGACGCCGTCCCGTCAGCTGACACTCGAGGAGTGCCTGGAGTTCGCCCGCGACGACGAGTGCGTCGAGGTGACCCCGGAGGCCGTCCGCATCCGCAAGGTCGAGTTGGATGCGACCGCCCGCGGCCGCGCCGCCTCGCGCCTGAAGCGCCAGGACGCCGCCGCCGCGGTCTGACGCCGCTCGCGCGTCGCCGAACGCTCGCTGACGCTCGCTCGTCGCCGAAAGGGAGGAGATCCCGCCCCACCCGGGCCGGATCTCCTCCCTTTCTGCCATTTCCGGCCGATTCGCGCCGAATCTCCTCCGTGACCCGCGCATCCCGCACCTCCCACCAGTGGATGCGTCAGCCAGAATGGGACCATGAACCGACGCCTTGTCGCGCTGCCGCTCGCCGCCGTCCTGCTGCTGGGCGTCGCGCCCGCTCTCACCGCCTGCAGTTTCCAGACGGTGGTGAAGAACGTGACGGGAGGCAATGTCGATCTCGGCGGCGCATCCCTCCCGAAGGACTTCCCGAAGGCGGTCCCGCTCGCACCCGGCTCCGTCGTCTTCGGTGCCGCGCTCGGTTCGGGCGAGGACAAGGTCTGGAACGTGACCGTGAAGGTCGGCGGCGCCGACGCGTACACCGCGATCGGCAAGCAGCTCACCGACGCCGGTTTCACAGGCGAGTTCGGCACGAAGGCGCCCGACGGCGGCGGAACCGGCACGTTCACCAACGGCAGCTACGGGGTGCTGGTGGTCGTCACGGACGCGGGCAGCAAAGGCTGGGTCGCCAACTACTCCGTGTCGAAGGGATCGGCGCCCAGCTCCACGCCGACCCCGAGCTCCTGAAAACAGGCCCCTCAAGACAAGGCTCTGAAACAGGGCCCGAAACAGGACTACGCGAACAGCCCCGCCCCTACGAACGACCCCTCCTTCACCCCGGGCGGCACCGCGAATACGCCTGAACCCACATGGCGGGTGTACTCGTTCATCAAGTCGCTGGACGCCAGGCGCTGCTGGATCGGGATGAACTGCTTCCGCGGGTCCCGCTGGAACGCGATGAAGAACAGCCCGGCGTTGAGCCGCCCCAGCTCGTCGTTGCCGTCCACGAAGTTGTACCCGCGCCGCAGGAGCTGGGCGCCGGAGTTGACCGAGGGATGCGCCAGCCGCACATGCGAAGCCGGGTCGATCTTCGTGCCGCCGTCCTTCGCCAGTGCGAGGAAGTTCGGTGCCGTGAACTCGGTCCCTCCGGAGAGCGGCGCGCCCTCGCCCTTGTCGCGGCCGATGATGCGTTCCTGCTCGCCGAGCTGCTGCCGGTCCCACGTCTCGATCACCATGCGGATCTTGCGGGCGACGAGATAGGAGCCTCCGGCCATCCACGAGGCGCCGTCGCCGGACCCCGCCCAGACCTGGTCCTCGACGATGGAGGCGTCCTCCGACTTGATGTTCGCCGTCCCGTCCTTGAAGCCGAACAGGTTCCGCGGGGTGACCTGCGCCCGGGATGTGGAGGAGGTGCGGCCGAATCCCAGCTGCGACCAGCGGATGGCCGCCCGGCCGAACGCGATGCGCGACAGGTTCCGGATGGCGTGGACCGCGACCTGCGGGTCGTCGCTGCACGCCTGCACGCACAGGTCGCCCCCGCTGATCGCCTCCACGAGTGCATCTCCCGGGAACCGCGGCAGGTCGACCAATGCGGCCGGGCGGCGGGACGCGATCCCGAACCGGTCCTCGCCGGCGGTCGTCCGGAACAGCGTGGGGCCGAATCCGAAGGTCAGCGTCAGGCCGGCCGCCGGCAGGTCGAGAGCTTCTCCTGTGTCGTCCGGCGGCGCATCCACCGGGCCTGTGGCCGGCCCGTACTTCCCGGCCGGACGGCCCTGCGTCATGCGGGCGGCGGCGACGGTCCAGTCGTGCAGCAGCTCGATCAGGCCGTCGCGATCGAGCCCCGGAGCCGTGTCGAAAGCGGCGAAGTGGAGGCGGTCCTGCGCGGGCGTGGTGATGCCGGCCTGCTGCGCACCATAGAACGGGTAGGTCGTCGAGGATGCGGTGGAGGCGCCCAGCACCGCGCGGTCCGCCGCGACGCCCGCACCGATCCCCACCACCCCGGCGCCCACCGTGGCACCGGCAAGCCCGAGTGCGGCGCGCCGGGAGAGCGTGGGGCGATCCTCGCTGCTCACGCGCACTACTTGACGATCGTCGAGGTCAGCCGGCTGAGCGGCTCGCTCAGCGCATTGACCTGGTCGGAGAGCTCCTTCACCTGCGCGGTGCTGAGTTCCGTGTAGCTCACGAAGCCGTCGCCCGACCGGTAGCGGGCCAGCGTCGCGGCGACCGTCGCGAACTCCGCATCCAGCTTCTTCACGACGTCCGTTCCGGTGCTTCCCTTCTTCGCGGCGATGTCGCGGACGACCCCATAGGCGACCTGCGCGCCCTCGAGGTTCGCCTGGAAGTCCTGCAGGTCGGTGTGCGAGAACGCCTCCTCCTCGCCGGTGATCTTCGAGCTCGCGACCTCCTCCATCAGCCCGATCGCGCCGTTCGAGATCTGGTCGATGGTGAGGGTGAAGTCCTTCGCGTGGACCAGGTCGTACAACCGCTGCGTGTCGGCGACGAGCGTGTCGGCGAGCTTGGTGCGCGTCGCCGGGTCGGCCGCGGTGTAGCCGGCCGGTGGCCACAGGTCCTTCTCGATCCGGTGCCATCCCGTCCACTCCTGCCCCTGGGCGAGGTCGGCTTCGCGGAGGTCGAGCGCCGGGTCGATGTCACCGAACTGCTCGGCCGTCGGCTCGATCCGCTCGTAGAAGGAGCGGGCGGAGGCGTACTGCGCTCGTGCGGACGCGTCGTCGCCGCCGGCGTAGGCCGTCGCGAACTTCTGGGTCGCGGTCACCAGGGCACCCGACTGGTCCTGCACGTAGCCGAGGTAGTTCTCGACAGCCTGGGTCACCTGCTTGTTCTCGCTCTGCGACACGGTCTTACCGGACCCGGGCGTCACGGTGAAGGCCGTGACGTGGTTCGGCTCGCCGACCATCCCCTTCCGGCAGGCCGAGAAGTAGTCGCCCTCGGCCAACTGGACGACGTAGTTGACCGTCGTGCCCGGCCCGATGTTCTCCTTCTCGCCGACGATCCGCAGCTTGTCCTTGGCGAGCAGTTCGAACTCGTTGACGTCGCTTCCGCTGTTCGTCACCTGGAACGTGATCGGGCCGGCCTTGGCACGGTCGGTGGAGACGGTGCACGTCGTGTCCGTCAGCGTGACGGCGATGGCTTCGTCCGAAGCGGTCGCCTCGTTCGGGACGCAACCGGTGAGCGTGGCGGCGAGAGCGGCGGTCCCGGCGAGGGAGCCCGCGAGGGCGACCAGGCTGCGGCGGGCGGAGCGGCGACGGCGGGCAGGGCGGAGTCGAGGCATGGGTGTAGTGGGCTTTCTGGTGACGAGTGGAAAGAGGGGACTCAGGAGGCGATCGGCGCCTGCGGTGCGGAGGCTTCGGCGGGCTTCGCTGCCGGTGCCGTCCGGCCCGCGGAGCGGTGCTGGCGGAGGTAGAAGTACCCGACGACCGCGAGGTAGCCGATCCAGGCGATCACCTGGAGCCAGGTCGGCGACGGGTTGAAGTTGAGGATGCCTGCGGCGAGCGTTCCGTACCAGCTGGAGGACGGGATGGCGCCGCTGATGTCGTAGGCGTGGACGCCGCCCGCGATGATGCC
>Ga0209677_100733_pt1 | contig 16711 bp, 13 predicted proteins | sample AraplaCvi_mCL_r2_2_FD_184285 | JGI IMG/M metagenome (GOLD analysis project Ga0209677, IMG submission 184285) | Arabidopsis root microbial communities from North Carolina, USA - plate scrape CL_Cvi_mCL_r2 (SPAdes) (version 2) | ecosystem: Host-associated > Plants > Roots > Endosphere | place: USA... | reverse complement strand
CACGACCGGCGCCGCACCCGCAACCACCGGCTCCTCCGCGGGCTAGCTGCACGCCGCTGCCAAAGTTTTCCCTATCGAAAAGATGGAACGTGGCCAGGCTGACGTCGGCCATTTCCTCTTCGTCAAGAACGAAGCGCTGATTGGGCGAGGTATGGTCAGATTGCGGGATACTGGCAATGGGCATCGTGGATGCGGATGCGCTACCCACTAGCGCAAGGCCTAGTCCGGCGGCACCTAGCACCTTCACGGCGGCGGCTTTGGTTGTGCGTTTCCGCTTCGAAGCTTGCTTGACGCGTGGCATGGTCGCATCCTCCGTGTCTGAGGGATTGCTTTCGATCCCCGCCTGCGAGGCTCCTATGTTGCGATAGGAAATCACGCAACGGTTCGCAAACTCACTAACGCATTGTTGTTCGTTCAGTTCGTTCAACCTGGGGAATGACACTGGTGTTAGTTTTCAAAAATAAAAATGATGTCGCGCCGGCGACCGGAGCAAAGAATGATGAGCCACGCACACTTCGCTTGGTACGAGTTGGTGACTACCGACATGGCGGCGGTGCGGAGCTTTACGAGCGGCTGAAGCCCGACCGCTGTCTCTACGTCATGGTATCGTCGGACTCCGATCTCGACCAGTTCGGCTGGCTGACTGTGCGTTATCAATGGTGAGGTGACGTCTGTTATAGCCCACGGCCGCTAACGCGGGCGGTGCAGCAAGTCGGCAGCTATCTGGGGTACTGCGGCCGTGGCACCGACGCATTCGGGAAGGCAGCCCGTGGACCCAAAGCGGCCCTCCAGAAATGCGGCTACTGCGCGCCTGTGCTCTTGAAAATTTTCCCGTCCTTTATGACGACGAGGCAGTTCTTGCTCGGATCTTCGAGCAGCTTGATGTTGCCGTTGCCCGACGCGCCAGCACGAACTGCAAGACGCCGCGTGAGCTTGGTTGGCCTGAGGCGGATGTTCGTGGCGCCCGATTTGTGATGGATCGGGCGCCAGTGTGCTGGTGATTACTGGTAGTGAACGCAAACGCCTGCGTGCGATCGTACCCACCGGCGGACCTCGGCGAGCGTGACGGACGGTTGTCCTTGCCACGCGCACGCCATCCACTCGCGGTCTACCGGGACCGCAGGCGATCGCAACCTACGTGATCGGGCCGTCTGGCTGCGGAATCGGCGCAAGCGTCGGAGCTTGCGACCGACAAGGCGACCCCAGCCTAATCGCAAATCAAGCTGGTCATCTGCTCTGCCCCACCGTAACGGATTCGTTGACCAGCGACTGATTACTGATCGACGTGCAGATTCGTGGAACAGGCTGAGAATCTCCCGAAAAGGTAATTTTCTGGACGTATGGCTTGTCTATCGCAACTGTAATCTTCTTTCCGTCATCGGAGGCCCGGAACAGCCTGCTTTCCCCCTCTATGGAGAATTGCTTGCCAGCATTTGGCCCGGCGTTCAGCATACCCTGAAAGGTGCCGGGCTTGACGGCCATACGATATGCGTGATCACCCTCGGGGGTGTAAGTGAACGAGTAAGAGACTGTGCCCGCACTTACTGCCGCTCCATAAGGATTCGGCGGCGGCACAATGGTCACGAACGTCTGCCTCGCCTCACCGGTCCCATCGCCGTGGTAGATGACCTGACCTTCGGTGGTGAGCTGGCTGAGGTTGGTCTCGCCGATTGGGATCGTGTAATTTCCGTTGGTGTCTTGCTTGAACCCAGCCGGTGCCACCAGACAAACCTGAGCACCTACAAGCGAGTAAGTACCCTTGAGATTGTCAGCCGCCGCCGCCGCACCCGCCGCCGTCGATGCAACGGCAATTGTTGACCAGAATAGTGCAACACGCATGGGCTTTCTCCTGAGATCTGAGAGCCCCCATAAATTCAACTTGAAATGTGGATCACGAGCTTTGGCTTGATCTAAGTCAAAGCATGCAGACGATTTAAGTACCCGGCGCGCAGTACCCAACCAGCGGAAAACTCCGTCACGGAAATCACCGGAAGGCTCCGCAACGACAGCCGTCGCATCGCCGACCGGACCGAGCGCAGCGCACCACCCCTAGCCGCCATGGTGGGTTGGAGCCGAAGGCATAACCCGCCATCTTGGCAATTCATAACGACGGATCATAATCGGCCATACGAGCTCGGGAAGCATGCAGTCCAGAAGGGGCGGACCGTTTATTTCGTCCCCGCATGCACCGCATTGGCTAGTACGGGTAGTAATCCGAGAAGCCCTGGATGCGGGGCGGGTCGGTGTAGTACCAGCACATTTCAGGCGCCGGCGGTGGGCCTGAATATGCTGGCGCATTTCTGGGGTCGACGAAGCGGATCGCTGCATCGGCTAAAACTGCGCCGCCCGGAGGCCACCAATACCGGCCAGGACAGGCCTAGCGGCCGCGCGGTTCAATCGCCGCGCAGCCGCCGCATGCCACGGCACAGATCTCGACGACGCCTGAGATGTCTTTCATTTGCGCGTGCGTTGCCGTCGGATGCAAAGGTGCCGGCGACGTGGGACCCGTCGATGCAAGCAGCGCGAAGGCGGAAGGAGCCGTCGATGCGGCAATGACGGGGATGCTTCGCGGCATTGGTCGAAAAGCGAGATTTGACATTGCTTCCTCTTTCGATTGCTCTTGGACGCCGCCGCCGCCCCCATTCGGCGAACGCGATCATCGTCACCGTGAATGGGCACCCGGGAGGCGTTCGCCCAAGTACACCTTGGAGCTCAAGCGTGCCCGATCGGCGGATACGCGCCCACGCTCGGCGCGTCATTCTGTCGCCGGACTACCATGCGAAGCGCTGGCCGACTCTGCATAGTCGAGACTGCCGATCTATTCGAGCTCACTCATGCGTGCAGATCTTCGGGACAGCGAGCGTCACGAAGGTGCTTCGAGTTACTCCTGACCCTTGGGCGCCGCCCAGACATCATCACCTTCAATCACATTGCGCGGATACGGGCGGCAAGCTGCCGAAAGCGCATAGCTCGTCCGGGACGTTTCCACCATTTTCCCAGCGCAAGGCGTCCGACCGGATTGTCCGAATCATCACCCTGGATCGGAAAAGCAAGAAAGGTCGGTGGGGGGAACGAGCCGAAGGCTGCGGCCCCTTGGCTTCGGCAGCCGACATTGAGGAAGGCAACCATGAGCCTGTTCAGAGCAATCTGAGGCGCTATTGGGCTGTTGTGTACCGGCACGGCGATGGCCAGCGTACCCGCCTCGGCCCAGTGGCAGGGGCAACCGGCCCTCACGTCGATTCGCGAACTCTCAGCCCAGGTCGTTCTCCGATGCTCGTGTGGCAGGCCGCGTCGAAGCCACCAAATCGCGGAGCATGTGTGCAGGGCCGCAGTTCCCGACCATATGCAGCAAAGGAGAATGATCATGTTGCGTAACGCTCTGTTTCGCTTTGCAGCCGTCGCCCTTGCCGTCGCCCTTATTGGCGCAACTTTTGTTCCCGATGATGCGCTCGCGCGAGGCGGCCGTGGTGGAGGGGTTCGCGCCGGAGGGTTTCACGCTGGCGGGGTTCACGCGGCAGGTCTCCGAGGGGGTGCTGTCGCGGGGCGTGGTGCGGCTTATCGTGGCGTAGCCTATCGCGGCGGGGCTTATCGTGGGGCTGCTTGGCGCGGAGCGTATCCCTATGGTGGAGCGGCGGTTGGAGCGGCGGCGGTTGGGGCAGCAGCGGCCGGTGTGGGCGCGGCCCGATATTATGGCTCCTACGGGTACGCCAACGGCTGTTATCGTAATGCCGCCGGCTATATGGTCTGCTCGAACCAATACTGACGCGCACGGTCGGTTTGGACGGCGGATGTCCCATCGGGACTTGCCGCCGTCCATCCGTCCCAAACGTCTGCGCCCGCCATGCGCCGGGAACGGGAAACTATGCTCGATCGATCATCGCGAGGCGCGGCTTGTCCGCCGTCGGTCAACGAGAAAGCGGAAGCACGAAAGCAATCCAGTCTCTTCGCGCGGCTTGCGGGATTTGCTTCTCGAAACCCGTCAGTGGGCGAGCATTTGCGCGGCGCGGAAGCCGCTCAAAGCGACTCTGAAACGTGATCTGTAGCCAAGCAGAAGCTGCCGAAAGCGCATAGCGCATCCAAGGCGTGTCGGCCAATTTCTCGTCCGCTAGGCGTCGGACCGAATGTCCGAACAATCACCCTGCTTCGGCAAGGCCAGAAGGGTCTGTGGGTGGATCGGGGCGAAGGCTGCGGCCCGGGCTTTTTGCAGCCGACACAGAGGAGCAACCATGAGCATGCGCAGAGTAATCTGGGGCGCTCTTGCCGCGTTGTGTTCTGCCACAACAATGGCAAGCATTCCTGCCTCCGCCGAGCAGGGACAGAAGCCCAACATCCTCTTCATCATGGGCGACGATATCGGATGGATGCAGCCGAGCATCTATCACCGCGGCCTGATGGTCGGCGAGACGCCGAATATCGACCGCATCGGCAATGAAGGCGCGCTCTTCGTGGACTATGTCGCCATGCAGAGCTGCACCTCCGGCCGCAACGCGTTCTTCACCGGCATGTATCCGCTGCGCACGGGCATGATCCCGCCTCAACTCCCGGGCAGCCCATCCTATCTGCGGCCCGGCACCCCGGCGCTGGCCCAGTTCCTGCTCGACCTCGGCTACACCACAGGTGAGTTCGGCAAGAACCATCTCGGCGATCACACCGAAGCCCTGCCAACGGCACACGGGTTCCAGGAATACTGGGGCTATCTCTATCACCTCGACGCCATGCAACAGGTCAGCTTCCCCGACATCAACAAGACTGCGCTGCAGCAGACTGTCGCGCCGCCCTGCAAGAACACGCCGATCCCCGGCGTGCCCGAGGTGCCTGGTGCCGTGGATCCCAAGACCACGCTGTGTCTCACGCCCCCGCGCGACGTCCTGTCGTGCAAGTCCCAGGACGGCACGAGCAAGAACCAGATGTGCAGTGACGAGGGCCCGCTGACGCTGGATCGCTCCAAGACAGTGGACGAAGAGATCTCAGCCAAGGTCATCGAGTTCCTCGATCACAACGACCCGAAGAAGACCGGCAAGCCGTTCTTCGTCTGGTACAACCCGGCGCGCATGCACGTCACGACCGTGCTGTCGCCGAAGTACGAGGCCATGATCGGCGAGCGTGGCGGCAAGGACTGGGGCGTCAATGAAGCCGGCATGAAGCAACTCGACGACAACATTGGCCTTGTGCTCAAGAAGCTCGACGACATGGGCCAGGCCGACAATACCATCGTCGTGTTCACGACCGACAATGGCGCCGAGGCCATCTCCTTCCCGGACGGCGGCGTGACCCCGTTCAAGGGCCAGAAAGGCGAGGCCTGGGAAGGCGGCTATCGCGCTCCGATGGTGATCAAATGGCCGGGCGTCATCAAGCCGGGAACGGTGAAGAACCAGCTGTTCGCGGCGCTCGACTGGGTGCCCACCCTGGTCGACATCGCCGGCGGCCCCAAGGGCGACGAGCTCAAGCAGCAGATCGAGGCAGGGAAGTATCCCGGCATTGTAAAGACGACGCTGGATGGATTCAACCAGCGCGACTACCTCGAAGGCAAGTCGGAAAAGTCGGCGCGCGACTACTTCTTCTATTACTCGGGCGCGACGCCGTCGGCGGTGCGCTACAAGAACTGGAAGATGTACTACACCATGTCGCAGCCCGGGCCGGCAGGCTGGATCATGCCGCTGATCCCCTTCCACTTCACCTTGGTTAACAACATCAAGCGTGATCCGTTCGAGCAAGCAGTCGGCATCGACCAGAAGACGGCCATGAGCCTGGGTGGTGCGCTCGGCGCCCCGGCGACCGCCTTCCAGTATGACTGGAATATGCTACCGATCGGTCAGAGACTATGGGAACAGCAACTGGTATCATACGAGAAGTTCCCGCCGCTACAGGCGCCGGAATCCTACAACCTCAGTCAGGTGCTGGACGAGGTCAAGAAGGCCAACGCTAGTCACGCGAGCGACTAGCCGCGTGGGGCGGACGTGATGTGACGAGGCGGACGCCCCACGGGGCGTCCGTCCACAACAGGTGAAGCGATGCATCCGCTTCCCATGCAATCCCCTGGAAAGACCATCACCTGCCCCTGCGCTTGGGCCCTGAATGAAAGGGGGGCGGGGCGATAGCCGCCCTGGCGCGTAGCGCAGGATCGCTAGCCGCGCAAATTAGCCGGCTTGAGTGCCTGATAGGTTTCGCTGCGCGGTGGCCGCATGTCCGTCGGGCTCGCCGGATCGGCCGGTGCAAGGACGTAGGAACTCCGTCGCACGTGGGAGACTAAGGCCAGTAAACCAATATCGATGGCTGCCAAGACCCTTCAACGACGAGGACTGGTAATGAGTGCTGAAAGGACTGCGGGATGTTCACGTTCCGAACGTCGATAACCTTCGCTGTGATGGCATTCATCACCGCGTTGGCGGGACTGTTGATCTTCATTCAGTTCTGGATTTTCCGTTTAGCCGCCGAGGAGGCGGCATCTGCTCGCATGGATGCGACCGGCGCTGAGACGCTGGGCCGCCTTCGGAACGAGATCTCTCAAGTGACCTCAATTGTTGATGTGCTATCGAGCAGTTCGAGCGTCGCCGATTCGAATGAAAGGTCCGAAGTCGGCCCCGCCATTCCGCTGTTCAAGGCCGCAGTCCTCGAAGTGCCGCAGATAGACTCAATCTATGTTGCTTACGACAATGGCGGCTGGCTGCAGATACGCCCTTTGAACCACCTGAACGACGAGCAGCGGACCAGGTTGAGGGGACCGGCGGGTGCCGCCTTTGGGCTCAGCTTGATCCGTCCCACTCCGGGGGGCGCGTTGCCGATGCGGCGAATCTTCGACGACAAGCAGGGCAACGAGCTCAAGCAGCTCGATCTATGGAATTACGGTTACGACCCACGTATCCGGGCTTGGTATATCGACACGCTGACGGCGGACCGGACCGTCATTTCGTCGCCCTACGTTGCATTCAGCATCGGCGCACCCGTGATCACTGTGAGCGCGCCGTTGCGCGGTAAAGTGCGCGGTGTCATCGCTGCTGATCTGAAGCTCGATGATTTCAGCAATTTCGTCTATGCGCAGCGACCAGGAGAGCACGGAACGGCCTTGATGTTCGATGAAAGTGGCATGCTCCTCGCCCATCCCGATTTTGCGCAATTCGTCACGGATGCGATGACGCATCCTTCGCATCCGCAGGTGTTCAACATCAGGCAAATGGGTAGCGGACTGGCGGCGTCGGTTCTGAAGGCGTGGAATGGCGGCGACCAATACGGTGGAAAAATTCGCGATGAACGTGGGCGGGATTTCCTCTTCCGGCTGAGGAAATTCACGCTGGGCGAACACTTTGGCATTTACGTTCTGATGGTCGCGCAACAAGACGATTTCGTCAAAAATATTCAGAAATTGAACCGGGTCGGGCTGATTATCGCGTTGATTGCCAGCGCCGCCTTTGTGCCCGGTGTCTGGTTTTTCGGGAACAAAATGTCCCGCTCCATAAAAACGATAACAGCGCAGGCGGCCAAGCTTCAGACGCTGGATGTCCCCAACGGCTCGCTTGTCGATTCACGTATCAGGGAAATTCACGAACTCGGCCTCACCGTGAGCCTCGCCGAGCGCGCCATATGGTCGTTCTCGCGTTTCGTTCCCAAGGAGCTGGTCAGGCGGGTCGTCGACAATTCAATTTCCACGGAGCTAGGCGGCGTCAGGCAAGAAATCACCGTCCTCTTCACTGATGTTCGCAACTTCACCACCATCGCCGAGGCTTCGGACCCCGATGCGCTGATGCGCCAGACGTCCCGCTATTTCACTGCGCTGACCGGGGCCTTTCTTGCCGAAGGCGGCACAGTGGACAAGTTCATCGGCGACGCAGTGATGGTTTTCTGGAATGCCCCGAATCCGCAGCCCGATCATGTCAAGCGCGCCTGTCACGCCGCGCTTGCGGGTAAGATGGCGAGCGAAGGGCTCAACGCTCAATTCGAGGCCGAGGGCTCGCGGCCGTTTTTCACGCGTTTCGGCATTCATGTCGGCGAGGCCGTGGTCGGCAATCTCGGCTCGGCTGAACGGATGAACTACACAGCGCTCGGCAGCACAGCAAACCTGGCGTCCCGTCTCGAAGGCCTGAATAAGGAATATGGTACTGCCATTCTCGTCAGTGAGGACGTGTATCTTCGGGCCGGGGATTGCTTCCGCTTCAAAGAGATCGGATCGGTCATTGTCAAAGGCATGACCAAGGCAACCCGGATTTACGAACTCCTCGAGGCACGGGCGGGATGACCGCGGCGCGCCACTTACTGCGATGGTTGATTCTATTGCCCATGTTGTTTGCCGCATCGGTCGCCGCAGACGAGAACGCCATCAAGATCGGTATTTTGCACTCCCTTTCCGGCACCATGGCTATCAGCGAGTCGGCGCTCAAGGACACGGTTCTCATGCTGATCGATGATCAGAACCGAAAAGGCGGCCTGCTTGGGCGAAAACTCTTGCCGGTTGTCGTCGATCCCGCCTCCGACTGGGACCTCTTCGCCGAAAAGGCCAGGGATCTGCTTGCCAAAGAAGGGGTCGCGGTCGTGTTCGGCTGTTGGACCTCGGCTTCACGCAAGTCCGTCCTTCCGGTCTTCGAGCAACTGAACGGACTGCTCTATTATCCGGTCCAATACGAGGGTGAGGAAAGCTCCCGCAACATCTTCTATACCGGGGCTGCGCCGAACCAGCAGGCGATCCCGGCCGTACGGTACCTGATGAGCAAAGAGGGCGGCGAGGTTCGCAGGTGGGTTCTTCTCGGCACGGACTACGTATATCCGCGTACGACCAATCGGATATTGGAGGCTTATCTCGCCTCAGAGGGAGTATCGCAGGAAGATATCATGACGATCTACACACCGTTCGGCTATGCCGATTGGCGTGAGATTATCGAGCGAATCAGGGCGTTTGGTTCTGCGGGTAAGAAGACCGCTGTCATTTCAACCATCAACGGCGATGCGAACACACATTTCTACCAGGAGCTCGTCGCGCAAAGAGTAGACGCCAGCGCGATCCCGGTCATGGCATTCTCGATCGGCGAGCGCGAGCTGTTGGGCATGGACGCGAAACCGTTGGCAGGCCACTTGGCGGCCTGGAACTACTTCCATTCGGTCAAATCGCCCGAAAATGAAACATTCATCAAGATGTGGAAGGATTTTACTGGAGGCAAAGACGAAATCACTAATGACCCGATGGAGGCGACCTTGATCGGCTTTAGGATGTGGGCCCAGGCTGTGGTGCAGGCGGGGACCACCGATGTCGATGCGGTTCGGCAAGCCATGTACAGTCAAAGAACAAAGGCGCCGAGTGGGTTCGAGGAGGTCATGAATACGAACCACCACCTTTCCAAACCGGTCATGATTGGCAAGATCGATGCGGCCGGGAAGTTCGAGGTCATCTGGCAGTCGATCAATCCAGTCAGGGCGGACGCTTGGAGCAAGTACATTCCAGAAAGCGCCAGGCGTACGGCGGACTGGACCTTTCCTTGGGTCTGCGGAGGGTGCGTTGAACCAACCTTCAAACAGTGGTGAAGGTCCGTTGCCCTGATCTACCAAATGGACGGCGTGCGACCAGCAATCGCTGCTGTGGTGGGTGCCTTTGACTCCATTCCCTCGGTGCGACTGCTTCTATCTTCGCCGCAGCGGCCTGTTTGCTCGCGGATCACGCGCCACAATGCGCTCGCTGTGCTCGCCGCCCTTTTACCCGCAACGGCTCGTTCGCGATCTTCTTCCCCTGTCGCCAAGCAGCGGCATTCCTCACGAGGCAACAAGATCGCTCAACCCGCCATCCTTCGCTGACGCTGCGGGCCAAGGCTGCGGGCCGGTCGTTGCGGCGCCCCTAGACGACCACCAAGGCCGCGGTGGCCGCGGGCGTGGAAACAGATGCTCGGTCAGCCACGCCGGCCGTCAATAGAAAGGGCAGCCGATACGCACGCAAGCGCCAGCGCTGCGACGAGCTTCCCAGCTTCCAGCGCGGCGCCCATCGTAATGACGGGCCAGAACGCGCCCGCAAAGATTGCGGTGAGGTGCCCAACTCTCGGTATTGTTCATCAACGATCCTGAGCGGACCAATACGACGGCGGTGATGCGCCAGCGCTGAGTGCCGTGTCTTCACGGCTCCGGGCTGCGATCGACTTCCAACATAGGTGCCACGTGGGACGCTGCAGCTGAACGGCCAAATTGCGCGCTATCGCACGCTGCTGCCGTCCGATAGGGCTCTGCGCTGTATGGTGACGACGCGGCTCCATCACGCCGGCTGCGCGATTTCCATCATGATAGCCATCATACCGTCCAGCGGCCGAACCAGATCCCGCAGATGTGCAAAGCGCGGGCACCTGGTTCACGGCGCCGTCGGCGAGTGTCATCGTGGCGAATTGTGGCGTTTGCGAGCGTCCAGACCGAGCTGGACCCGCCAGCGGAAGAGTTGGCCGGCAGCGATGTCGTGCGGCGACAAACAACCGCCACCCGCAATGCCATGCCTTCGGCTTCCTGCACCTTCGCCCGCATTTGCTCGTCGGCGAAGCGCTGACGTTACAGGGGCGCAATTAGCAGCGCTGCTTAATTGCGCCCGGGCACTCCGATGAAGCAGGGAACGTCAGTCTATTTTGTCGCCGCGTTGTTCCAGGCGATCGCGCCAAAAGCGGAGCGAATGCGGTGAGACCAGCGCTACGGCATGCTCGGCATGTCCCATTCCGCTGAAGTTCATCGCTTCGACATGCATGCCCCCCAGAACGCCTGAAAAGCAATCGGGCCGCTGTCCGCACGCACGCCGTAGCGATCGGTCGGAGGCATCCTTTTGGCTTCAGCGGCTTTTTCTTCTGCTGCCGTTTCGACGCGTTCTGAGGCAAATTCCGCAGATGCTCTGTACGTTTGCGCAGGTCTTAGCTCTGTAGATGGCGCGCCCACCGCATCAAATCTGTCGTCGAAAGATCGTGTTTCCGACGCCAGGTCTCGGCTTCCAGCGTGCCTCGGTACCAAGCAGCAACATGGTTCGACCAGAACGGGTTGTCGCCTTTAGCCCACAAACGTGCTGCGCTGATCTCCTCGGGTATTGCCGCGACCGGCCTCTTGACTGCAGGCACGACCTGCAACCCGAACTTCAACATCACCCAAGCCGGTCCGATCACCCGGTGGACGCCGGTCAAGAACTTTCTAGGGTGAAGTGACCTACACCCATCTCGACCAGACGTTCAACGGCTTCGCGAACGCGCCGCAGGTGGCAAGCGTCGCCAAGCCGGTGGCTGTCAGCCGCCCAAAGATCCCAATGTCTTTCTGAGAAGGCTTGAAAGACGCCGCAACGAAATCGCAACGAATCGACTGGAAAGGACCGTGAGTAAAACGGAATGGAAATGGCCGCCAAACAAGAAAGATCCATAACTTAGAAGATGCTCATTGCGTTCGGGACGCAGGGGGGCCCGTGGTCAGATCGCGACTTGGACCGAATGTCGGTATCGGTGGTTGCGCCTCCCGCAGCCACTTTTGTTATAACTCGCTCACCGTCCCGGTCTAACCGCCGGGACGGCTGACGTTTTTTGGGAACGCGGAGGCCGGCCACAAAGGGTCTGGCTGCGTGCAGCGCTACCGAACCCCTGCAAAATGATGGGCCGAAGTCGCCGTCTAATCCCGGGGTAGGGCCTGGCCGGCACAGGTGCGGCCTTGCAGTAATGTCGGGCCAGACTCGAACCTGCAACCAGACGGTCATGAGCGCCGGGATATCGATCAGGCGCGTTGATTTTGCTGCGTTTTCGTTTCAATTCGATCGCGTTCGTTTTGGTTTGTCGAGGTTGTTTCTGGGACGAAACTGGTACGGTGTGCGACCGTCCGCGAACTTTCGATAGTCGCAATGTCTGTTACGCCCAAGCGGCTTCCGCCGTTGGGCTAGAAGCGGACACATCTGCTCAAACCTCGCACATCAAGCTGCGCGAATTCGCAACAGAACGCGGTGTGCCAAATATTCCGGATGGAAACGAGTTCGGACTTAGCATCCGCAAATGCTACGGACGTCGGAGCGGTGGGATGATTGGCGCCACAGGAAGGGTCGCCAGCTGCGCTGGATTCAGGCGGAACACCCTAGGATATTTGTCTGGATTGGTATTTTCCTCAAGCTCGGTGGAGCGCCAGGTATAGAAGCAGGTCGTGCAGCCGAAGATAGTCCAAACTCCGGCGACGGGTGACTTGCTTTGGGCGATTGTTGCGGTGGATCGGCAACGGGGGCATGCGCCGGGGGCGCCCTGTAGGGATTCACTCATGTTCGGCTCCTGTCATTTCTTGAGACTATCTATCAGCGCAACAAGCTTTTGTTGCCACGCATCCGTCCCTTCCGGAGTGTCCAGAATCTCTCCGTAATCGCCACGAATGTCCGGCGCGATCGGCGTTGTCGCGTCGACAATCATCTTGTGCACCATCCCGGGTGGCTGCCCCGCTGGATCCAACAGATTTACCGACAAGTTCGGCAAAATAACTATGTCGCTTGCTGGGTTGACTCGGATCGACATGGCCCACATGACCTGATCGAGGTTGAACGGATCGACGTCGGCGTCGACGACGATCACGATCTTGGCGTAGCCGAGACCGTGGGGCGTCGTTAGCACGCCCATGCCGACGGCTTTGGCGAAACCACCGTAGCGCGTCTTCGTGGAAACGATGACGACCAGCCCGTGCGTATACAGCGCGTTGACCGCGATCACCTCGGGGAACGTCGTGTTGACCTGAACGAAGAGCGGAACGCTCGTCGTCATTGCCTGCAGGTAATCGAGTTCGCTCCAAGGTCTGCCAACATATACGGAGTCGTAGACCGGATTTTTGCGATGCGAGACCCGATCGATCTCGATCACGGGGTAGCGGTGACCGCCCGAATAGTAGCCAGGAAATTCGCCAAATGGACCTTCCATCTCGCGCTGCCTGCCAAGGATGCGGCCTTCAAGCACGTATTCCGATCCCCACGGAACGTCCAAGCCCTTCGCAGTCTTCACCACCTTATAGGGCTTGCCCTGCATCGCCGCCGCCATCTTGTATTCGAGCTGATTGTAGAGCATCGGCGTCGCCCCCATGAGGGTAATGAGCGGTTCGTTGCCGATTGCAATTGCTACGGGCAAGTCCTCGCCACGCGCTTCGGCATGGGCCAATTGGAGCGCGATGTCGTGTTGAGGGACTGTCTGGATTCCCAGTCGATTGGGGCCCTTCACCTGTATGCGGTAGATTCCCGCATTTTCGACATTGTCGTTATCCCAATCGTCGGGATCACGCGAAACGGTGCACGCCTTGTCGAGGTAATAGCCTCCGTCTCCACGATTGAGACGAAATAGCGGCATCAGCTCGTAAAGATTGATGTCCTTCTCGGTCACGAGCTCCTGCCACGGCGCGCTGGCGACGCGCTCCAGTTCGCCCGGATATTGTCGGTAGCGGCGGACAAACTCGAAAAACTGCTCGCGCAGAGGCGCATCCTTCTTCATGCCGAGCGCGAGTGCATGGTTCGGCCACGAACCATGCACGTTCATGACGACTTGCGCATCAGTGCAACCGGCAATGTTGGTGAAAAGGATGGCCGGCACGGTCTCGCCGATCTTGGTCAGAGCGCAAGCGGCAGCTGCTAGATCGGGCTCGAAACTAACTTTCTCGGTGACACGGAGCAACTGTCGTTCGTGCTCGAGCACGGAGAGAAATTCACGTAGGTCTTGGTACGCATGCATGAGACGGCACCTTCGCTGGAGGTCTATGCTTACGCGGCTGCGCGCATGGCGGCGATCTGCCGCTGCCATCGCGAAAGAACTGCCTGCGGTTCGTGCAATGCGAAGGTGATTCCACTTGTCAGGGCGGCGTACGGCACTGCATGAATGCGCGCCGTCTCGACCTCGGCTTCGAAGAAGGCGAGCGGGACCTCGGATGAAGAGTGAGCCAGGGGGCGCGCCCGCAGCCGCAACTCGCACATCCCGTCATCGAACGAGAGAGTTATCGTGAGACGCCCGTCGCGTGCCAGATTGGCGGTCGTCGCGGATTGCGGGAAAATCACGAAGCGGATGCGCTCGGAAGTCACGGCGAGCATCTCACCTGCGCTGAGCAACGCGGCGTGCGGCCAGCCCGCAGCGTCGACGGTGGAAAGACGCAAGGCCTGCGTCTTCGCTAGCAGATCCGTGCCGTCAAGATACCGTGCGACTTTCGGAGGAACCGTCTTCGCGGTCGTGATCCGCGGAGGATCATAGACGTGTTCAGCGTCGCTCATGGTTGACTCCCGGTTGCAGGAGGTGGCTCGATAAGCGCACTTATTGGCATCCCGACCACCACGGGTTTGGCAGTTATGATGAGCCGTATGAAGCGAATCTCGAACGATATTGAACGGTTTTGGCTGAGCGGTCTGTCGACTGCGGCTGCCAAAGGCGCGCGCCTGAGTGGATATTCGGTGCTGAGCTGGATTTCCTGAGCTGTGTCATCACTGCACAGCGCTAGCCGCAGGGCTCCGATGCGAACCGGCCCTTTGGGTCAATGTTCCTGACATGACGCGAGCTCGCTTATAGGATGCTTGTATCCTATCGATCAACGTGGGATCGAGCAATATCCCTTTAAGACTAAACGCGTCGCTCCTGCAAGCGTCCATCGACAGTTCAGGCCCGCGGCGAACCCGTCGTCATGTCATGCTGATTACACGACGTTGTTCTGATAGCGTTACGTCTCAAGGTTTGACCGGTCTGATGGGGATCGCACCACGCAATAGGAGCAGGCCGTGAATCCTTCAGAGGTGCAGGAGCGTCTGGTGGTCGGGATTTCCGGCGCATCCGGTGTCGTCTATGGCGTACGTCTGCTGCAGCTTCTGCGTAACGCCGGCATCGAAACGCACCTCGTGATGTCGAGGACCGCCGAGGTGGCCTTCGCCTACGAGACAGAGCTCAAGATTGCCGATGTCAGAGCGCTCGCACATACCAGCCACTCCATCGACAACATGGCGGCGCCGATCTCGAGCGGGTCGTTCCGGACCGCGGGAATGATTGTGGCGCCGTGCTCAATGCGGTCGATGTCGGAGATCGCTTCCGGAGTGACGACGACATTGCTTACGCGCGCGGCCGACGTCACGCTGAAGGAGCGCCGGCGGCTAGTGCTGATGGTGCGAGAGACTCCGCTGCATACCGGGCACTTGCGAACCATGACTGCGCTATCGGAGATGGGGGCAATTATCGCGCCGCCGGTTCCGGCGTTCTACGCAAAACCAGAGACGATCGAGGATATAGTAGATCACACGGTGGGACGCGCACTCGATCTGTTCGATGTCGACGTTGGGAGCGTTCGTCGCTGGGGCGAGGACGGTAGCTCACATCGTCATTCAACGTGATGCCTTAAGCAGTGGGCGGAATGCCGTGCAGGTCCGGAACGTGCCGGTGAGATTGACGTCGAGTACCTTCATGAAGGTCTCGATCTCGTATTCCTTGTCGCGCGCCAGAATGCCGGCGCAATTGACCAGCGCATCGACGCGGGTGTGTCGCTGCGCGAAGGACGTCACCTCGGCATCATTCGTGACATCGAGCGTATCGAGCGCGAGGCCTGCGCGCGGCGTGAGCAGGGATCGCGCGAGATCGGCATCGTTGACGCCCGTTGCGGTCACCGTCGCGCCGAGATCGCAGAACTGGTTGCTGATGGCACCGCCGATATCGCCGGCGCCGCCGATCACGACCGCATGAAATCCAGGGGCCAGAGAAAAATTTGAGCTCATCGGGATCATCGTTCTTCTCAGGGAGTTGAGGGCGGTGCCGTCGACTCGCGGACCACCAGCGAGTAATCGACCTCGTGGTGCATGATGGTCTGCTCACCCGCGAGGCTGCGGACCAGATATTCACCGGCGCGCTGCCAGGTTTCACCGGTGGGAACGTGAATGGTGGTCAGGCTCGGCCGCAAATGGCGGCTCCAGTCGAGATCGTCGAAGCCGACGACGGACAGATCACGCGGCACCGAAAAGCCGCTGCGCTCCGCCTCAAGCAGCACGCCATAGGCGATGACGTCGTTACCGCAGACGACAGCCGTCGGCCGGTCCTCCAGACTGAGGAGATAACGCGCTGCTTCCCGCGCATCGTCGAGCGTATAGGGCACCTCGACATGCCATTGCGAAGGCAACGCCAGTCCGGCCTCGGTCAGCGCGCGGCGAAAGCCGGCGACGCGCGCTCCGGCGCGGTCGTTGTTGCGCTGGAGCGCGGAGACGATTCCGATCCGGCGGTGGCCGAGCTCGATGACATGAGTGGCTGCGCGATGGGCGGCCGCCTCGTTGTCCGTTCCGACGCAAGGGTAGGGGCGATGCGGCTGATAGATGCCGACATTGATGAAGGGCACCTCATTGTCGGCAAGCAGCTTGCGCAGGCCTTCGTGATGGCAGTCGCCGCGCAGCACGAGGCCATCGACACCGCGGCCGATCAGATTGCGCGCCTGCTGCAGCTCGACATCGAGATCGTAGCCGCTTGTGGTGAGGAACAGCATGTACCCCACCGACGAGAGATATTTTTGCAGCGAAGCGATGCCGCGCGCGAACATGGTGTTGTCGATCGTCGGCACGATCGCGCCAAGCGTGCGCGATCGTCGCGACGACAGGATGCGGGCCGGCGCGTGCGGGATGTAGCCGACGGCTTCGATCGCCTGCGCGATGCGCGCGCGCAAGGACGGACTCACCGCATCGGGATTGTTGAGCGCACGTGAGACAGATGCCGTCGACACGCCGGCTCGCGCCGCGACGGCGCGTATGCCTTGCTTCGCTAATCTTGCG
>Ga0209677_100732_pt1 | contig 16720 bp, 13 predicted proteins | sample AraplaCvi_mCL_r2_2_FD_184285 | JGI IMG/M metagenome (GOLD analysis project Ga0209677, IMG submission 184285) | Arabidopsis root microbial communities from North Carolina, USA - plate scrape CL_Cvi_mCL_r2 (SPAdes) (version 2) | ecosystem: Host-associated > Plants > Roots > Endosphere | place: USA... | reverse complement strand
TCGGCATGATGACGCACCGGAGAGCCGGCAAGCGCCTTGACGGCATCACCGCGCGGCTTCACCGGCTTCTCGATCGTGATCGCCTGCTCGCGACGGGCCTGCAGATCGGTGGCGAAGCTCTCGGCCCGATAGTTGATGTCGACCAAGGTCGCGGCAAAGCGCGCGGTGTCCTCGTCCTCGGCAACGACGAGCGCCACCGGCTGAAAGTTGAAATGCACCCGGTCGTCATACAGCGGACGGAACGGCGCGCCGTTCTCCGGCGCCACGTCGTCGCGGTAGTCGTCATCCTTGTCCGCCATCTTCACCCGGTTCTTGTGGGTGAGAACGTCGATCACGCCTGCAACCGCAAGCGCCCGGCTGCTGTCGATGGTGACGATGCGTGCCCTCGGCATGGTCGAGTTGACCACCACGCCGTAAGCGAGATCGGGCGCGGTGAATTCGGCGGCATATCTGGCCGCACCGGTGACCTTGGCGCGGCCATCGACGCGAGAAGTGGGCGTACCGATCGTGGCGGGCATGATATCACCTAACCTTCTTGACCGATTGAACTTGCGGGGTGGCGTTCGCGGCCTGCGTCAGGGTACGAATGATGGCGCGGCGCGCCAGGCTGATCTTGAACGCGTTGTGCGCAAAACCCTTCGCGTCCTTGAGCAACGCATCGGCAGCGGCGCCAAACAGGTCGCGGCTCGGCGCCTCGCCGCGCAACAGCGCCTCCACCGCAATATCGCGCCAGGGCTTGTGCGCGACGCCGCCGAGCGCCAGCCGCGCCACTCTGATGTGGCCGTTCTCGAGCTCGAGCGCGGCCGCGACGGAGACCAGCGCAAAGGCGTAGGACAAGCGATCGCGGATCTTCAGGTAGCTGTAATGCGTCGCAAAGCCCTGCGGCGGCAGTTCGATGGCCGTGATGATCTCATCAGTGTGCAGATTGTTGTCGAGCTCGGGCGTGTCGCCGGGCAGCCGATGGAAATCGATGAGGGCGATGCTGCGCGTCCCGCCGGCACCCGCCACATGCACGGTGGCATCGAGGGCTGCGAGCGCCACGCCCATGTCGGACGGATGGGTGGCGATGCAGGCCTCGCTGGTGCCGAGAATGGCATGATTGCGATTGAGGCCCGATCTCGCCGAGCAGCCGGAGCCGGGCATGCGCTTGTTGCAGGGCGTCGCAACGTCGTAGAAATACGCGCAACGCGTCCGTTGCATCAGATTGCCGCCGGTCGAGGCCATGTTGCGCAATTGCGCCGAGGCGCCGGCCAGGATTGCGCTCGACAGCAACGGATAGCTGCGCTCGATCAGTGGGTGATAAGCGAGATCGCTGTTCGGCACCAGTGCGCCGATCCGCAAGCCCCCATCATCGGTCTGCTCGACCGATTGCAGCGGCAGGCGGCTGATGTCGATCAGCCGCGCGGGCCGCTCGACCTCATATTTCATCAGGTCGACCAGATTGGTGCCGCCGGCGATGAACTTTGCTGCGGAGTCCGCGGCCTTCAGCTTGATGGCCTCAGCGACGTCGCTCGCGCGGGCATATTCGAAATTGTTCATGAGCGGCCTCCCGTCGTGGCCATCGCCTGCTCGATCGCGGCGACGATGTTGGGATAGGCGCCGCAGCGGCAGATGTTGCCGCTCATCAATTCTCTGATGTCGTCGACCGTCTTCGCCCTGCCCTCCGCAATCAGGCCGGCAGCCGAGCAGATCTGGCCCGGCGTGCAGTAGCCGCACTGGAAGGCGTCATGATCGATGAAGGCCTGCTGCAGCGGATGCAGCTCATCCCCCTTCGCCAGCCCCTCGATGGTCGTGATCGCGGCGCCATCCTTCATCACCGCCAGCGTGAGACAGGAGACGACGCGCCGTCCGTCCAGCAGCACGGTGCAGGCGCCGCACTGACCGTGATCGCAGCCCTTCTTGCTGCCGGTCAAATCGAGGCGATCGCGCAGCAGATCGAGCAGCGTGGTCCAGGGCGCAACATCGATCGTGCGCGCCTCGCCATTGATCGTGAGCGTGATGGAGATGGGCGCGGGCTTTGCGGGGGTTTGCAGGGCGGACGGAGGGGAGCTCATACAAATCTCTCCGGAAATGGTGGCGGCCCGATCATGCCTCGCCAGGCACGAGCGACGGCCGCGGAGGGAACGGCTGACGCTAACCCACAACGCAGGCGAAAGTTCTTCGCGGCTAGCGGCGATGGGCGTCACGATCGTGCGTTGCGGAAAACGTGATTGTCGGGCGAAAATTGGGGGGCTGATTTGCCCCGCGTCGCACCTGACCGCGAGATTGGCACAGCGATCCGTGTTCGAATTGCGGTAGCATCGGCGGACGGAGCATCTCCCCCAGCGCGAAGGCATGCTCACATCTCAGCGAGTCGGACGGATACTATCGCGGACGACGGTGTGCCCCCCTCCCCGTTCTTACGGGGCCGCGACGAGCTTCGCTCGCGCTGAGAGGGTTGGGGTGAGGGGCAGACGCTTGCTCAATGCAAATTGTTAGACCTGTACCCCCTCACCCGGATTGCATCTGACGATGCAATCCGACCTCTCCCCGCAAGCGGGGCGAGGTTTGCAGCGAACGTGCCGCACCGCCTCATCTAACGAGACTCACCCTCTCGAGCCGGATCAACCTGGATCAACCAAGTCTCATCATGCCATCGTTCGGCTTACGCCGCGCGGCCGAACCAGCCACGCACCTTCTGGGCCAATGTCCGCCGCTGCGGCTCGCTCTGATCGGCAGGCTCACTAGGGCTCTCCTGCCGTTCGGCCGTGTCCTGCACCTCGGACGGGACCAGCGCGGATGCATCAGGGTCCGGGCTCGTATCAGGCCCGGCCGCCACTTGCTGCAGCGGCTCATCCTGCTCCTTGTCGCCATCCCTGGCCTGTGCGATCCACGACGCCGCTTCCGTCGTCATCGACTTGATTTTCGCGGCCACCGCCTGCACGCGCTCGACATCCGTAGTCTCGCCCGGCGCACCTTCCGCAGGCGCGCCTGATGTCTCGACCTCGACTGCGTCGGCTTCGATCGTCTCGGCCATCGGCGCCGGCTCGGCCCCGGACGCAACAGGCTCGTCCAAAGGCATAGCTGGAACATCTTCCGGCGCCTCGGCCGTGACGATGTGTTCCGGGACGCTGGTCGTCTCGATCGGCCTCGCCTCCGGCGGAGTTGTCTCGGCCGCGATTGACGCGCCCTCCATCACTGTCGCCTCGACCGGCGCGATCTCGGCAGGCGTCGGCATCGCCTCCGGCGCCGCAGGCTCGGCCGGCTCGACCGCCGGCGTGCGCCGCTTGCGCGTTGGCGCCGGCTTGGCGGCTGCGACCTTCGGTAACGCCGCCCTGGTTGGAGCCGTCGACTTCGCGGCTGGCCTCACTGCGGGCTTGCCCACCGCCGCCTTTTCCTCCTCCTCGGGCTTGGCCTTGGTGCGACGGATCAGCCCGGCCAGCGCATACGGCCCGACAGTTTCGAGAAACGTCTTCTCATGGCTGCGCGACAGCCGCTCCACCGCCTCATCCAGCGGCAGCCAGTCGACGGCGCGGATGTCATCCATCAGCGGGCGCGTCGCCTCGCCGCTCGCCTCCATCCGCCAATAGTGCACGATCTTGGCGCGGGTGCCGGTATCGACCACCAATGTGCCGAGAAACTCGTGCACGGTGACATTGTGCCCGGTCTCCTCCAGCACTTCGCGCTTGGCGGCATCGCGCGGCGTCTCGCCGTCGTCGAGCTTACCCTTCGGCAGCACCCATTCGTCGCGCTTTCGCAGACGCACCACGGCAACCCGCGGCGGCTGCTCCCGCCGCAGCACGATTCCACCTGCCGCCATGATCTGCTCTCTGGCCATCGCGTCTCCCGGTCCTTTGCCTCGGCATGCGATTCGATTCGCCGGATATAGCGATGCGGCACGGCGAAATCGAGATTTCGCCGTTCATCTGCCGTGCATTCATCTTCAGCCGACGCGCTTGCGCCACAGTTTCTCGCCGGCGCGGATGCGTGCGCCCTCTTTGACGTTGTTGCAGAACTCGAAATCGGCTGGCGCCAGCATGATGATGGTCGAGCCATGCTCGAACCAGCCGAGTTCCTCGCCCTTCTGCGCGCTGGCCGCGCATGGGAACACCAGCGGCCGCTCGGTCTGCGCGTTCAGCACGCGACCGAGCGCATGCAGCCGTACGCTCGCGACCAGGATCGCGGCGACCGGCACGATGGTGAACGGCTCGCCACTCGCGAGATGCGTGCGGATCACGGCGCGCTCGTTCTTGCAGAACAGGCGCTCGACCCGCTTCAGCGCGATCGGGTTGACGTTCCAGGTGTCGCCATGGATCAGGCTGACCTGCTCCATCGTCAGGTCCGCCGGCGCATGGAAGCGATGATACATGCTCGATGTCAGCCGCAGCGTGACGAAGCGCCCGTTGCGATGGGTCTCGACCACGGAAGGATCGGTGACCAGGTCGCGCAACGAATAGGGCGCGCCCTTGATCTGGTAGAGCTCGCCGTCCTGGATCGTGCCATGCGCGCCGATGATGCCATCGGACGGGCTTGCTACGATTGCGGGATCGGGATCGAAGGTGCGCAAGCCCGGCTTCAACTCGCGCGTGAAGCAGTCGTGCAGGCTCTTGAAATGCGTCTCCTTGGCCTCGGACAAATCGAGGTCGGAGAACAATTTCCAGCAGCCGATCGAGAGGTCCGCGACCCACGGATTCTCGATCTTGCTGAACCAGCCCATGAAGCGGGTTGCCGCCGCGCGCGGGATGCGGTTGGTGAGCAGGAAGTTGAGGTCTTCCTGTTGGGTCAGGGAGGAGATCAGGCTTTTGACTGTCATGAATCTGTCAGCAGGAGTGGTTAGCGCTTGTGGACATGATGGATAGCTCGATTCCTTATCTCTCGCTGGCCGGCGCGGTTGCCGTCACAGCGGCCGTCGCCCCGAAGGTCAAGGCCCGCATCGAACTGTCGCGCGCCAAGCATCGTTCGCTCGCCGGCCATTCCAAGATGTCCCGCCGGATCTCGAAGCTGATCCCGCGCTATGAGTTCGACATCAACGAGTTCTTCGCCTCCGATGGCGCCCCTGCCAACGTCGCGACCAGGCGGCAGGACGGCTTCTTCCGCCTGTCTGCGCTCTATCAGGAACGCTTCGCCAAGAGCCGCGCCACTACGGCGGAGGCGGCGGCAGGGATCTCCGACCTGCAGTTCACGCAGGCCTACCGGGTGCCGTTCCAGTACAGCCGGCTGGTCAAGGAACATCTCGGAGCCGGCTCCTTCATGCAGGCTTCGTCGGGTGTGACGCTCACCGATCTCGACGGCAACACCTTCTATGATCTCGCCGGGTCCTACGGCGTCAACATCTTCGGCTACGATTTCTACAAGGACTGCATCGCTGGCGCTGACAAGCGGGCGCAGACGCTCGGCCCCGTGCTCGGCTTCTACCATCCGGTCGTCGCCGACAATGTGAAGCGCCTGACCGAGCTCTCCGGCATGGACGAGGTCTCGTTCCACATGTCCGGCACCGAGGCCGTGATGCAGGCGGTGCGGCTCGCCCGCTACCACACCGGCAAGACCCATCTGGTGCGCTTCGCCGGCAGCTATCACGGCTGGTGGGGCGACGTGCAGCCGGGCGTCGGCAATCCCCTTGCTCCACATGAAACCTATACGCTGGCCGAGATGTCGGAGCGGACGCTGCATTGCCTGCGCACCCGCAGCGATATCGCCTGCGTGCTGATCAACCCGCTCCAGGCGCTGCATCCGAACAGCAACGCGCCCGGCGATTCCGCCCTGGTCGACTCCTCCCGCAAGGGCGCTTACGACCGCGAAGCTTACACCGCATGGCTGAAGAAGCTCCGTGATGTCTGCACCGAGCGCGGTATCGTGCTCTTGTTCGACGAGGTGTTCCTCGGCTTCCGGCTCGCGCCCGGCGGCGCTCAGGAGTATTTCGGCGTCAAGGCCGACATGGTGACCTACGGCAAGAGCCTCGGCGGCGGCCTGCCGATCGGCGTCGTCTGCGGCAAATCCAAGTTCATGCGGCGCTTCAACGACGAGCGGCCGGCCGACGTCTGCTTTGCGCGCGGCACCTTCAACTCGCACCCCTATGTCATGACGGCGATGGACGAATTCCTGAGCCGGCTCAAGAGCCCGAACTTCTCGGCGATCTACAACGGCCTCGACGAGACCTGGAACGGCCGGGCCAAGCAGCTCAACGACGCACTCGCAGCAAAGGAGCTGCCGGTGCATGTCTCGAACCTGCAATCGATCTGGATGGTCGAATACACCACGCCGTCGCGCTACAACTGGATGCTGCAATACTACCTGCGCGCCGAGGGGCTGGCGCTGAGCTGGGTCGGCACCGGGCGCTTCATCTTCAGCCTGAACTACACCGATGCCGATTTCGCCGAGGTTTCCAAGCGCTTCGTCGCGGCAGCCGAGAAGATGAAGCAGGACCAGTGGTGGTGGAACGACGGCGCGCTCACCAACAAGGCGATCAAGCGCAAGATCCTGAAGGAGATGGTCAGCCACGCCTTCGGGCGTTGAGGTTGTTTCTGTAGCTTTCATCTTCGTTCTCATGGCCGGGCCTGCCCCGGCCATTTGCTTTTGCGGGCGCGCGTGGGGCTGGTTCTGTTGCCACCCTCTCCGCCGTCATCGTCCGCCACCGGGTCTCGCCTTCGGCGAGCCCGATGACAGGCTCCGGCGGGCGATCCAGTATCCCAGAGGCAGCAGTAATCAACCGAGAGGCCGCGGCGTACTGGATCCCCCGCCTGCGCGGGGGATGACGACGGAGAACCAGAATGACGGCGCCCTTCAAAAGCAAATGCCCGGGACCGACCCGGGCATTGCGTGATCCCAAGTCTTGCGACCTCAGGCGTGCTGCTCCTCGAGGCCGTGCTCCTCGAACAGATGCAGGCCGGGATCGATCAGCTCGCCGCGCAACAGCGCCAGCGGCGCGCTGCGGTATTGCATGAAGTCGTTGAAAGGGTCGGTGATGATCTTGGTCATCCAGACCAGGCCGGTCTCGACGTCGCGGATGAAGAACAGGTGCACGGTGCGGAACAACAGACCGCCGATGCCGATCACGAGCCAGAGCTTGGCGACACCGCGCAGGAACTCCATCGGCGTGACCCAGGGCGTCATCAGGCCGAAGAAATCCGGCTCGGCGTAGAGCACCAGCGGCGCAGCGGCCCAGATCGACATCAGCACGACCTTGCGCTGCAGGTTGTAACCGACCTTGATCTCTTCCTTGTGCTCGTGGGTCGCCTGATTGACGTGGTCGTAGCCCTTCGGCTCGAAGAAGAAGTGGCCGGCCTGGCGAGAGGTCATCGAGACCAGCCAGCCGATCAGCGCCGACATCAGGGGATCGAAGTACAGCATCACGTAGGAGATCATGAAGCTGATCGCGCTGACGAAGTGCAGGCTCTGGTTGATGCGGCTGTGGTGATAGTAGCGGTGGTCATCCCAGCGCTGGATCTTCAGCTGCTCCAGGAAGTTCTTGATCATTGCTTACCCCTAGGAATGAGTTGCAAGTCGTTTAGAGGGATTCGGTGTAACTGATGTGACATCATCATAATGTCACATGACCGGACGCAAAAACACGGGATAGCGCGACGGAAGCCCCCTTTTGAGGGGGCTTCCGCTCCCCTCAGGCGGCGGCAGCGAGCTCGACTTTACGAAAACGCACCAGCGAGAAGTGGCCCAGCGGCGGAATCAGGCGGCGCTCGGCAAGCTCCATGTCACGTGCGCCGGCGAGCCAGTTCATGTAGCGCGACCAGGCGAATTCGGCGGTGCGGAAGCCGAGCCGCCGAACGACCGGCTGCAGCGCCTGCTCGATGACACGACGCAGGCCCTGATCGGCGCTGACGCGGGTCAGGATGATCAGCTCGCCACCCGGGCGCAGCACGCGGGCGAACTCGCTCAGCGCGACTTCCGGATTAGGCACCGCGGTGACGACATATTGCGCCATCACGACGTCGAAGGAGCTGTCGGCGAATTCGAGCTTCTCGGCGTCCATCACCGCGAGGCCCTCGATGTTCTTCAGCCGCTGCTCGGCAACCCGGCGCTTGGCCTTGGCGAGCATGGCCTCGGAAATGTCGGTGCCGAACACGCGCACATTCGGCGCGTAGAGCGGCAACGAGATGCCGGTGCCGACACCGACCTCGAGCACCCGGCCACCCATCTTGTTGGTGGCTGATATCGCGGCCTGCCGGCCCTTTTCGAACACCCCGCCGAACACGAGATCGTAGATCGGCGCCCAGCGGTCATAGGCCTGCTCGACCGACTGGCGGTCGAAGTCGAGCTCCCTTGCACCGTCAAGCTTCATGGTTTCTGCCATCGTCACATCTCACTGCTTTGGAATGGGTCGGAGAACACAAAGTTCCTGTCAGCCGCGCGCCGGGCTCTGTCCGGCGACCGCGCGCCGCGCGTGCTGCACGCGGCTCGGCTGCAGCACCGCAAGATTGCCGATGAACTGCCGCGCGCTGTTCTCCCAGGAGCGGTCGAGCGCGAAGTTGCGGCAGGCCGTGCGCGACATCATCAGTGCGCGCAGGCAGGCGGCGCGAAGGTCGTTGTCGATCGCACCGATCGGATTATCCGCGATCACGTCGAGCGGGCCGGTGACCGGGAATGCCGCAACCGGCGTGCCGCAAGCGAGCGATTCGAGCTGCACGACGCCGAAGGTATCGGTGAGGCTCGGGAAGACGAAGACGTCGGCGGCAGCCATGTGCGCGGTCAGGTCCGTGCCGGTCTTCTCGCCGAGGAAATGCACGTCCGGGAAGCGCTTTTCCAGCTCGGCCTTCTGCGGGCCGTTGCCGACCACGACCTTTGAGCCGGGCAGATCGAGCGACAGGAACGCTTCGAGATTCTTCTCGACCGCGACGCGGCCGACGGTGAGGTAAATTGGCCGCGGCAGATCGAGCTTGGCCGGCTCGTCCGGATTGAACAGCTTGGTATCGACGCCGCGGGTCCAGAAGCCGAGCCGCTTGAAGCCGCGGCGGCCAAGATCCTGCTTGAGCGAGTTGGTGGCGACCATGGTCATCGCCGCCGCATCGTGGAAGCGGCGCATCACCCAGTAGCCGACCGCGTCCGGAATGCCCGTTCGCACCGAGACGTATTCGGGAAAGCGCGTGGTGTAGGACGTGGTGAAGGCGAGCCCGTGACGCAGGCAATACCGCCGAACCGCCCAGCCGATCGTGCCTTCGGTCGCGATATGGATCGCGTCGGGCGCGGCCTCTTCGATCCGCCGCGCGATCTCGCGGCGATTGGTGATCGCGAGCCGCAGGCCTGGATAGGTCGGCACCTGGAACGAGGGGAAGCCCTCCGGCGTCAGGAAGGTGATCTCGGTGCCGAGCGACTGGGCCGCGCGCGCCAGCGAGGTCAGTGTGCGGACGACGCCGTTCACCTGCGGGTGCCAGGCGTCGGTCGCGATGAGTATCCGCATGATCGGGTCCGAATGGTTGCTACGATTCTCAGGCCGGCAAAATCCGACAATGATGTTTCAAACGTGTGACGTCATCGAACTGTCGAGGATTCTTTTTGGCCCGGTGTCCCCTGCGATGTGAGGTCCGTGTCGCGAAACCGTCATGAAACAAACCTTAAGCGCACGAAGCTGTTTTCAGGGATCGGCGCAAACGCCGCGAAACCTTTGTCCGTTAGTTGTCGGCCTCATAGGGCGCAATCAGCACGCCAAGATTATTCCAGGGAGTGACGAGGCCGGACAAGGCCCGCGCGTCCCAAGAGGCTCAGACAGGGGGACGACCGATGCTCAACCGTGACGCATTCCGCTTGCATTCCCGCCGTTCCATCTTCGTGGCAGTGCTCGCGATCGGCGCGATCGCAGGCGCCGGCCCGGCGAAGGCTGCGTCGCCGCTGCCCTTCCCGTTCCTGCTGCTGCCACCCGCGCCCTCCTATCAGCCTGATCAGGCTTTGTCCTATCAGCCGGCCGAGCCGCAGGCGGCGCCGTCGGAGAAGGGCACGGCCTACGAACTACCAGCCGGGTTGCGGCGTCAGGTGGTGAACTACGCCTCGCGCGAGGCGCCCGGCACCGTGATCATCGATACGCCGAACACCTATCTCTACTACATCCTCGGAGGCGGCCAGGCGGTGCGCTATGGCATCGGTGTCGGCCGTGACGGCTTCACCTGGTCCGGCGTGCAGTCGGTGACCAGGAAGGCCGAATGGCCGGACTGGACTCCGCCGCCGGAGATGATCGCGCGCCAGCCCTATCTGCCGCGTCAGATGGCCGGCGGTCCCGGCAATCCGCTCGGCGCCCGCGCGATGTATCTCGGCGGTACCGTCTATCGCATCCATGGCACCAACGCGCCGGAAACGATCGGCACGCACGTGTCCTCGGGCTGCATCCGCCTGACCAATGCCGATGTCATCGATCTCTATTCCCGCGTCAGCGTCGGCGCCAAAGTGATCGTGCGGCCGATGGACCGTCGCGCCGATCTTGGCAAAGCGATGCGGTGAGAGATAGCTGTTGAGATTGTAACCAACTGTCGCGCAGTGACTGGTCGGCTCCCTCTCCCCGTTCTTTACGGGGCCGCGACGAGCTTCGCTCGCGCTGAGAGGGTTGGGGTTCGGGGCAGACGCCCGATTGGTCTTGGTCGTTAGACCTGTACCCCCTTACCCGGATTGCATCTGATGATGCAACATAGCCGAAGCTTCGCTTCGGCGTTCTTAGGACGGCCGCCGGAGGCGGCCTATGCCTCTCCCCGCAAGCGGGGCGAGTTGCACTGAGCTCGTGGCGACACTTTCGCTGATAAGTCCGGATTATTCTTTCATCCGGCTGCGCTTTTGTTGCCCGACATTTCCCCAAGCAGCCCCGTTCATCAATTCCCGCTCACTGCCGCTTGATGGAACACGGCCGTCCCTGCCGCTCTGGCGCCGGCTTCGCCCGCCCTGTAGACTCCGTCCCCTTGGGCTATCGCCCGCACGGGTTGGAGTATTTGGATCCGCATGAAGTCTTCGTCGCCGCGCCCGGACTGGCAGGCCAGGCCGCATCCGCTCGCGCCCAAATTGCAGGCCCCGTCGCGCGGTCGCGGGCGGCTCAAGCTCATCCTGGTCGCAGGTGCGGCGCTGGCGGCGATCGTCCTGGTCGGTATCATCGTGGCGGAGCTGTTTTGGCCGAGCGCCAAGGTGCCGACGCCGCAGATCGCAGCGATCTCGCCGCTGCCGCCGGTGACGCGCAACTCCATCATCATGGCGCCGGTCAAGATCAGCCTGAGCGCGATCCGCGACGCCGCCGAGCGGGCGACGCCGCGCAGCTTCGCCGGCAAGGCCGACAATCCGGCGGCGCAGGTGCTGCAGAACGCCGACATCGGCTGGAGCGCCTCGCGCGGGGCGGTCGCCATTTCCGGTGGACAGGACCTGCTGGCGCTGGCGGCGCCGTTCTCGGGCAAGCTCAACGTGACCGGCTCGCTGTCGGCGAAGGTGAGCGGCGCCGTCGGCGACGCGATCGGCAGCCTGCTCGGTACCGACGCGGCCAAGCAGATCGGCGGCATCAACATCAAGAACATCAACGCCAATGCCGAGCTCAAGGGCAACGTCATCATCACGATGCGGCCGCGCTTCGCCGCCAACTGGCACGTCGAGCCGAACTTCGCCACCCAGGTCAGCCTCAGCGACACCACGATGTCGATCAGCGGCGCGCGTTTCAACGTCCCCGCACAGATCAAGCCGGTGATCGACAGGACCGTCAACGAGCAGATGAATGCGCTCGGCGAGCGGCTCCGCAACGATCCGACCATGATGCGCAGCGCGCAGGCGCAATGGGGCCACGCTTGTCGCTCGGTGCCGCTCAAGGGGCCCGGCCTGCCCGCGGTCTGGCTGGAGGTCAAGCCGACCCGCGTGCTGGCGGCGCAGCCGACCGTCGACGCCAATGCGGTGACCGCCACGATCGGCATCGAGGCAGAGACGCGTGTCACGCCGACCGAGACCAAGCCCGATTGCCCGTTTCCGGATAAGATCACGGTGATCCCGCCGACCACCGGCGGCATCAATGTCGCGGTCCCGATCGACGTACCCTTCACCGAGCTCAATAAGCTGGTCGACAGCCAGCTCGCGGGGCGCACCTTCCCCGAGGACGGCTCGGGCGCGGTCGCGGTGACCGTGAATCACGCGAGCGTCACGCCGTCTGGCGACAATCAGTTGCTGATCTCGCTCCAGGTGCGCGCCAAGGAGAAGGCAAGCTTCCTCGGCCTCGGTGCCGAGGCGACGTTGCATATCTGGGGCCGGCCGCTGGTCGATCAGGCCCAGCAGACGCTGCAGCTCACCGACCTGCGCCTCGCGGTCGAGTCGGATGCGGCCTTCGGGCTGCTGGGCGCGGCCGCGCGCGCGGTGGTGCCGCATCTGGAGCGTGCTCTATTGGAGAAGTCGGTCATCGACTTGAAGCCGTTCGCGGACAATGCGCGTGCGAAGATTGCATCCACGATCTCCAAGTTCCAGCGCAACGACAATGGCGTCCGGATCGACACCGACATTTCGAGCCTGACCCTGACCGATATCGCCTTCGACACGACGGTGTTGCGCGTGATCGCCTCCGCCGAAGGCACAATGAGCGTTTCCGTCAGCACGCTGCCGGGCCTCTGAGCGCGCCCGGTCGCTGTTCGACCGCCCACCCCGACACCGCTCGCCGAGGCGGCCGCATCATGCGGCCGCCTGCCTACATCTTGACCATGCAGGCGGAGTGGCGGCACCGTTAGGCTTTGCATCGCCAGATGAGGCCCGCTACAAATCCCGGCGCTCTAGCAATCAAAGATCAAGAAGAGCCAGTGAGGGAGAGACAGATGAAGTTTTCGGCCAGCGCCGCCGCCGCGGTCGCATTCGCGACGCTCTGCGGAATCGCCCACGCCCAGACCATTTCCGATGACGTCGTCAAGATCGGCGTGCTGACCGATATGTCGAGCCTCTATGCGGACGCGACCGGCAAGGGCTCGGTCGCCGCGGTGCAGATGGCGGTGGAGGACTACGGCAGCAAGGTCAAGGGCAAGCCAGTCGAGGTGGTCTATGCGGATCACCAGAACAAGCCCGATGTCGGCGTCTCCATCGCACGTAACTGGTATGACAACGAGAAGGTCGATGCGGTGTTCGACGTGCCGACCTCCTCGGTGGCGCTGCCGGTGTCGGCGCTGACGCGCGAGAAGAACAAGATCAACATCAATTCCGGCGGCGGCTCCTCGGACATCACCGGCCCGCAATGCTCGCCGAACACGGTGCACTGGACTTACGACACCTACGCGCTCTCCAACGTCGCCGGCAAGGCGATGGTGAAGCGCGGCGAGGACACCTGGTTCTTCATCACCGCCGACTACGCATTCGGCCAGGCGCTGGAGCGCGATGCCGCCAATGTGGTCAAGGAGAACGGAGGCAAGGTGCTCGGCGACGTGCGCCATCCGCTGAACAATTCCGACTTCTCCTCCTTCCTGCTGCAGGCGCAGGCGTCCAAGGCCAAGGTCGTGGCGCTCGCCAACGCCGGCGGCGACACCACCAACGCGCTGAAACAGGCGGCCGAGTTCGGCATCACCCAGGGCGGCCAGAAGATGATCGCGCTGCTGATGGAGATCACCGACGTGCATTCGCTCGGCGTCAATGCGACCCAGGGCCTGATCGTCACCGACGCCTTCTACTGGGACATGAACGAGGAGACGCGCAAATTCTCGAAGCGCTTCAACGAGCGCGTCGGCCACATGCCGACCATGATCCAGGCCGGGCTCTATTCGGCGACCATGCACTATTTGAAGGCCATCGAGGCGATCGGCACCGACGAGGCGCCGAAGGTGATGGAGCAGATGCGCGCGACCCCGATCAACGATTTCTTCGCCAAGAACGGCAAGATCCGCATCGACGGCCGCATGGTGCACGACATGTATCTGTTCGAGGTCAAGAAGCCCTCGGAATCCAAGGGCGAATGGGACCTCTACAACCTGATCGCGACCGTGCCGGGCGACGAGGCATTCCGTCCGCTCGACAAGGGCGGCTGTCCGCTGGTGAAGTCGAACTGATTAGTGGCGTCGTACCATCATCGTCATCCCCCGCGCATGCGGGGGATCCAGTAAACACCGCTGGCGCGATTTCCCGATAGGCCACGGCGCACTGGATGCCCGCCTGCGCGGGCATGACAACCGCAAGAGCAGCCCCGGCGGCGACACTACTCCGCCGCCGCCAGAATCTCGCTCCACGCCTTGGGTGTCACCGCGTAGGGGCCGACCGCCCCGGCATGGAATCTTCGCCATAGCGACGGGCTGATCAAGAGCGCGAGGAGCGCGGCGATGACAGGCATCGCCGCAATCGGATCGCCGGCGACCGGCGTCAACTCCTCAGCCGAGCCGGCATAATCGCCTCGTGCGAAAATGGCATCATGTGCCTCGCGCAACACCGCTTTTCGCGTACCGCGCTGTTCGCCGGCCCCGAGGATCGCGAGCAGCGTCTGCCGCGTGCGCACGCCCACGCGCCCCTCCGGGCGCGGCTCGGCTGTCGCATCGCCTGGGGCCTCCAGCATGGCGGCAACGAGGTCGACACCGGCCGCAAGAGCATTGGCGGGTTCGACCAACCGCGGATTGACGTCGATGACGACAGGTCCGCCGTCGGTCACGATCACATCCATCGACAATCCACCATGCCAGTCGAGCGCCACAACCAGCCGCGTGAGCATCTCGCCGAGCCCCGCCAAGGCGATGCTCTCCTTGAGCGACGCCCCGCCGCCGACGCCTTCCCGCACGCGCAGGCAGGCATGATGGGCGACAAGGCGGCCTCGGTTCGCGACCGCCTGCACCATGGCGAGCGGCCCGGAGGCCTGGCGCTGGACGATGAGCTCGGATGGACCGAGGCCGAACTCGCGCGCCGCGGCCTCCAGCTCCCGTTCATTCGTTGCGCGGCGAACGCCCGAACTCGCCGTGCTGACGGGCCGTTTGACGAACACCGGATAGGCCGTGACCTTCGGCAGATCGTCCATGCTTGTCACGACGAAAGTCTGCGGCTGCGGTGCACCGACCGCCGCCAGGGTACGAAACGCTGCAACCTTGTCCTGCACGCGCGCCAGGCTCGCGAAGGGCGGCACGATCGTCGCGACGCGCAGATGTTGCCGGCGCGCCGACAGCACCGTCACCTGCTCCTGCGTCGGAAACAGCAGGTCGGCCTTGCGTTCATCCGCGATACGCTCGGCAGCGGCAAGCCATCCAAACGGATCGAGCCCGAAACGGGGAACGCCGTGCACCGCCTGGACATGTCGTGTGAAGCGGGTCAGGCAGAGTTTCGACGACGAGAGAATCTCGACCTCGTGCCCGAGCGAACCCAGCCGTCCTGCAACCTGGCGGGACGTGAGTCCGGATCCTTCGGAAAGCAGGATGCGCATGGAGGACATTCCAGCCGTGGTGGTGATACCATCCGCGTCGTGGCAAGAATTGCAAGAGCCGTTCAGGGTCGCTTGCTTGTCTTGTGGAGCCGTGCGAGCGAATTTCCTCTTCGGCCGAAGGTGCGCGATGAAGCTCAAGCCCGACCTGCAACTGTCCGCCTCCATGGCGCAGGCGATCGTCAATCAGGCCGTTGCGGCATCGGCCGTGACTGCGGTCTCCAGGATTCACGGCGGCGAGATGGCGACGGTCTACGAGATCGCTTTCCTGGACGCGTGCGATCCTCCGCTGGTGCTGAAGGTCTATCCCGAAGACTTGCATTGGAAAATGCAGAAGGAAGTCACCGTCCTTGCGCTGATCGGAGATCGCCTCAGCGTATCCGTGCCGCGTATTCTTCTCGCCGACGACTCGAAGAAGTTGCTCGATCTCAATTTCACGCTGATGACCAGGCTCGATGGTACGAAATTGGGCCTGGGCGGGCTGGAGGAAACCTTGAGCACGGCGGAGCGCCTATGCGCCTACGTGGCAATCGGCTGGTTGCTGCGCGAATTTCGCCGCATCCCGATGGCCGCGTTCGGCTACATCGGCGCCAAGGGCATCGTGAGTCCGCATGCGACCAATCGTCTTTATTTGATACATCAATTCCAGCGCAAGCTCAGGGAATTTGTCGAGCGCGGCGGCGAGGCTCGCCTCGCTGCGAGGATCGCAGGGCATGTCGCCGAACGTGAAAGGCTGCTAGACGGGTGCACGCAGCCGGTGCTGTGTCATAACGATCTGCACGCCGGCAACCTGCTGGCTTCCGTCTCGGATGGCCATTTGCGCCTGACGGGCGTGGTGGATTTCGAAGGCGCGCTCGCGGGAGACCCGCTGATGGATGTGGCGAAGGCGGCCTTTTATCTGAAACCGGAAGAGCGGAGTGCGCTGCTCGAAGGCTATGGCGACCTGGATCGCCCGCAGGGGCCGCAGACGCTCGATCTTTATCACCTCTTGTTCGTGCTCGAGCTGTGGTGCGGGATGGCGCAGATCGGCAATCGGCAGCCGCTCGAAAAACTGAGGTTGGATCTGGAGCGATACAGCGCCAACTAACAGCCAGTTCGTAGGATGGGTCGAGCGACGCGAAATCCATCTTCAGCCAGCCGAACCGCGACGGGTTTCGCTGGCGCTCAATCCATTCTACAAGATGACTACACTTGACCAAAAGATAAACCACATGCTGAAGCTCGACCATCTCACCGTCATTGCTCCAAGCTTGGCTGAGGGTGTCGAGCACATTCGAAACTGCCTCGATCTCGATGTCCCGTTCGGGCAACGCCACACTTATATGGGCACCCATAATCACCTGCTTCAGCTTGGTGGCTCGGTCTATCTGGAAATCGTGGCCCTGGACCCGGCGGCTGGTGCACCGAACCGCCCGCGCTGGT
>Ga0209677_100731_pt1 | contig 16734 bp, 19 predicted proteins | sample AraplaCvi_mCL_r2_2_FD_184285 | JGI IMG/M metagenome (GOLD analysis project Ga0209677, IMG submission 184285) | Arabidopsis root microbial communities from North Carolina, USA - plate scrape CL_Cvi_mCL_r2 (SPAdes) (version 2) | ecosystem: Host-associated > Plants > Roots > Endosphere | place: USA... | reverse complement strand
TGTGCGCCTCATCCTCGCCGGGCATTTCCACCACGGACTCGTGACCGAGGCCGGGGCGCACGGCATTACGGTGGTCGTCGCACCTGCCGTCGCCAATACGACGGACGTGCTGTGGCCGCCGCCGCGGGAGCGGGCGGTCCGGGGAGCCGCGTTCGCGTGGGTGCAGCTGCCCGCAGAGGGTCCGGTGCGCGCGCACATCGTGACCGCGCCTGCGCCCGACGACGGCCAGACGGTGTACGACCTGGATGCGGCCGCCATCCGACGCATCGCCGACGACGCCGGATGGCACGGGTGACCCCGCCGACCGGCGCTGCCGCCGGATACTCGGGCACGCCGCTGTGGAAGAAGCTCGGCCTGAAACCCGGGATGCGTGCGACCGTGCTGCACGCCGATCCCGGCTGGATCATCCCACTCGAGGACGGCCCCGAGGTGGACTGGATAGCGGACGGGCAGCGGGGACTCATCCTCGCGTTCTACCGTCACGCATCCGAGTACCTGGACGAGCTCGACGAGCTCGGCGAGCGCATCCGTCCCGACGGGATGCTGTGGGCGGCGTGGCCTCGGAAAGCCGCCGGACACGTGAGCGACCTCGACGAGAACGTCATCCGCGACGCCGCGCTCGCCCGCGGCCTGGTCGACGTGAAGGTGGCCGCCCTCGACACCGACTGGTCCGCCCTCAAACTCGTCTGGCGCCGCACCAACCGCTGACCCGCCCGTCCCCGCGCTCCCGCCCCACCATCGAGTCCGCGAAGACTGCACGCAATCAGGCCCGTAATCGTGCAATGTGTGCGGACTCGATGGTGGGCGGGAGGTCAGGAGAAGGGGACGTGCTGGGTGATCCAGGCGTGCATGGCGACGGCCGCGGCGGCGGAGGCGTTGATCGAGCGGGTGGAGCCGAACTGCGAGATCTCCACCACGGCGTCCGCGGCGTCGAGGGCCGCCGGCGACAGGCCCGGACCCTCCTGCCCGAAGAGCAGGACGCACTCCCGCGGGAGCGCGAACGTCTCGATCCGGACGGAGCCGGGCACGTTGTCGATCGCGATGACCGGCAAGCCGGCGCCGCGCGCCCAGGCGACGAAACCATCCACATCGTCGTGGTGCACGACATGCTGGTAGCGGTCGGTGACCATGGCGCCGCGCTTGTTCCACCGCCGGCGTCCGATGATGTGCACGGTGTCCGCCGCGAACGCGTTCGCGCTGCGCACGATGGAGCCGATGTTCATGTCGTGCTGCCAGTTCTCGATGGCGACGTGGAACGGATGCCGGTGCTCGTCGAGGTCCGCGACGATCGCCTCCATGCTCCAATACCGGTAGCGGTCGATCACGTTGCGCGAGTCGCCATGGCGGAGCAGCTCGGCGTCGTACCGGGGGTCCTCCGGCCACTCGCCCGGCCAGGGCCCGACCCCGTTCGTCGTCAGCTCGTGCGTCGGGTTCGGCATCTCGTCCACCGGTTCAGCGTATCCACCGCGGCGGGCAGCCTCACCTCCGTCGGACCTCCCCCCTAAGCTGGACGCATCCGCTTCCGGTGAAAGGGGTCCAGGTGACGCGTCGCGACGAGATCGAGTGCTGGCTCACCGACATGGATGGCGTGCTCGTGCACGAGAACCAGGCTCTCCCCGGCGCGACCGAGCTGATCCAGCAGTGGCGTGACCAGGGCACGCCGTTCCTGGTGCTCACCAACAACTCCATCTTCACGCCGCGCGACCTGGCCGCCCGGCTGCGCACCTCCGGGCTGGATGTCCCCGAGGAGTCGATCTGGACCTCCGCCCTTGCGACCGCCGACTTCCTCAAGTCGCAGGCGCCCGGCGGCAGCGCGTACGTCATCGGAGAGGCGGGCCTCACCACCGCCCTCCACGAGGCCGGCTTCATCATGACCGACACCAGCCCCGACTACGTGGTCGTCGGCGAGACGCGCAGCTACTCCTTCGACGCGATCACCAAGGCGATCCGCCTGATCGGCAAGGGCGCCCGCTTCATCTCGACCAACCCGGATGCGACCGGCCCCAGCGCCGAAGGCCCGCTGCCGGCGACGGGCGCCGTCACGGCCATGATCACGAAGGCGACGGGCCGGGACCCTTATGTGGTCGGCAAGCCCAACCCGATGATGTTCCGTTCGGCCATGAACCGCATCGGAGCGCACTCCGAGAACACGGCGATGATCGGCGACCGGATGGACACGGACGTCATCGCCGGCATCGAAGCCGGCCTCCACACCATCCTCGTCCTCACCGGGATCAGCGACCACGCGGAGATCGAGCGGTACCCGTTCCGGCCGGACGAAGTGCTGGGCGGCGTGGACGAGCTCGTGGTCCGCGACCCCGTCGAATCCGAGCTCTGACCAGCCCGCGCGCGGTCGAAGGGGGAACCTGTGGACGAGATCGCGCGCATCCGCTCCGCAATCCGCGAGGCGGCCCGCGCGGCCTGGACGGCGCTCCGTGACGAGCGGCCCACGGAGGACTTCTACTACTTCGGGCTGTGGACGACGGCCCTGGCGCACCGGCCGGTTCCTACGGCCTGCTCGCTCCAGGGGCTGCAGCGCGCGGTCGACGACGCCCGCAGGCAGGGTCTCCCCCTGGGGGAGGACGACCTGCGCTGGAGCGTGAACGATTCGCCCTACGACCAGTTCGGCGACGAGCTGTTCGCCGGGATCGAGCCCCTCTTCGATGCGGTCGGGGATGCCTACGACCGTCCGCACGAAGTGAATCAGGCGCTGCTGGAGGCCATGATCGGCGGCCTAACCGACCTGGATGCCGAAGGATTCTTCGGGACGGGGCTCGAGCGGGAGTCCATCGTGCTGAACGTCACGCTGCCTGCCCACGAGCGGCCGGTGGATGCGCTGGAGTCGGCGCGGCGCCTCAATCCGCCGCGCGCGCTGGTCCGCTACGCGGCCGATCTGGTCTCGGCGGAACGCGGCTGACGCGGGGCCGCGACTCAGGCGGCAGGTCCGGGGCCGGCCACCGAGGACGTGAGGGGCTCACCGCCGGAGCGGTTGGCGAAACAGTAGTACGAGCGCTGGCCGTCCTTCCACTGCTGCTCCGTGGCGGGGTAGGAGCCGACGACCTGAAGGTCGGGATAGGCGGCCGCGGCACCGAGATCGATCACGCCTCCTGCCGTGCACAGGCCGGGAATCTGCTGGGCGAGGGCGTCGACTCCGGGGTAGGGAGCGGCCGGGTCCGCCGACAGCAGGTTGGTGTAGACCAGCTGCGCGGCGTGCGGGGTCGCGCAGTCGACGACGGTGAACTCCTGGGCCCACACGTTGGTGAACGGCTGGATGCACTCGCCGCCGCCCAGCGTGTCCCAGGGATGCACGCCGGGCCCGACCGCAGCCGCCGGTTTCGGAGTGACCGTCGGGGTCGGCGTGGGAGTGGGGGTCGGCTTCGGCGAGGGACTGGCCGGGTGGGACGCGGTCGAGACCGGCACCGGCTGAGCCGCACGGAACAGGGAGGGGATGCGGGTCCCGAGGGCGAAGAGGCCGATGAGCACCAGCACCACAGCGAGCGCGCCCGCCAGGGAGAACAGGATGCGGTTGTTGCGTGAGCCCCAGAGACCGGGGCCCGTCGGGCCCGCGGGGCCTGCGGGGCTCGCGGTCTGCGTGCCGGTGGATGCGGAAGGCGGGAGCGGTCCCGCAGGCACAGCCGGTGCAGCGACGGCTGCGGGAGCGGACGGGAAGGGGGTGAACGCCTCCGTCTGCGGCAGGCTCGAATCCGATGGTGCGCTGAGGGTACGGGAGGACTCCTGAGCGCTGAAGGGCCGGGCGTCCGTCGGTGGCATGGTGAAGGGCGTCGTCGCCAGGAGTTTCGGTCCCTCCTCCTCGGCCGCCGGCTCGGGCTTGGGCTCCGCTTGCGGCTCAGGCTCTGTCGCCGGCTCTGGCGCCGCCACGGGCTCGGGCCCCGCTTGACGTTCGGCCGGCCCGGTCGGGTGCTGGTCGTCGTCCAGGTCCTCGTCCACCGGTTCTGCGGCGACCACATCGCCGAAGAGCGCCGAGATCCCGTCGGCCTTATCGTCGTCACCCAGGTCGTCGGCTGCATCGTCGTCAGCATCCACGGATGCGGCCGGCTCTCCGGCGGTAGCGGCGACCTCTGCGGTCCACCGCCCGAACGGCTGCGGTTCCGCCTCCGGCTCGGATGCGGCCGCGATGCTCTCCGCATCGATCGGACTCGTCGCCGGCGAGGGGACACCACCGAGGGCCACCTCCGCCTGCGCGGCCGGAACCGCCGGCTCGGACGGCAGGACCGGAGGCCCGTCTTCGCGCCTGGGCCGGAGCAGTGCGGCCATTTCGGCGGCATCCAACTGCTGGGTCGGAGTGTCGACTCCGGGCTCGAGCAACGCCGCCGCATCGAGGGGAGGGAGCACCGGCTGCTGCGGCGGCTCCGGCGTCGAGGGGACGGCCTCGGAGGGTGCCGACGGCGCCGGCGGGCGGGTGAACGCGGACGGATTCAGCGGGATGATGCTCGTCGTGTCGCCGATGACCGAGCGGCTGGATGGCTTATCGGGTTCGGACGGGCCGAAGCCGAGCAGGGCAGCAAGCCCGTGGCCATCCGCAGTGTCGTCCCCATCAGGGACGTCCGTTGCGGGCGAATCGAAGATCGTGCGGGGCTTCTCGTCCGCGGCCGGCGCGACCGGCGCTGCCGGCTCCGCCGCCGGGATCACCCACGAACGAGCGGGTGGCTCCTCCGCAGGGGCGTCCAGGGGTGACTCTTCCCCTACCGATTCAACCGGGGACGGCTCAACCACCGGCGGCTCAACCACCGGCGCGCGGTACACCGGCGACACCAACGGAGGGACGATCGGAGGCTGCGGCGGCAGCACCGGGGCTGCGGCGGGCGCCGGCGGAGGCGCCGGAACATCCTCACTCGCAGCGGGACCGTCCTCCGAGTCCGCTCTGACCGAATCCTCGACCGAAGACGCTTCGACGAGCGGATCGCCGCCGGCGCCGGGTGTCAGGTTCCAGTTGAAGGCTACGGGGAATTCCGTCTGTCCGTCGTCGACCGCAGCCGGCTCCTCGAGCACGCTGCCGAGAAGGTCGTCGAATCCGGCTTGCGCACTCGGCCGCGGTGTCGACGGAGGAATCGGCTCCACCGGAGTCCGCTCATCCACCGGATGCTGCTCCGCGACCGGCGGCTGCTCCGAGACCGGCGGCTGCTCCGCTACTGGCGGACGCTCAGTCTCGGACTCCTCCCGTTCTCGCCGCTGCGCGGGCGGCGTGACGTGCCTGCCTCCCGTGAGCTGCTGGAGCAACCAGTCGGCACTGCCTGCCTCCGGCTCACCGGCCGTGGGCTCGCCGGCCGTCGGCTCGCCGGCCGTCGGCTCGTTTGCCGCCTTCGGCTCGTCGTCCGCCGCGCCCCGCCCGCGCTCATCGGACACTACGCCAGCCCCAGGTCCTTCAGACCGATGGCGGCGAAGTACGGGTACCCGGCGGCCTCGATGACCTCACGTGCGCCGGTGTCCCGGTCGACGACGACGGCGACCGCTGCGATCTCGGCGCCGACCTTCGTGAGAGCCTCCGCGGCTTTGAGCGGCGAGCCTCCCGTTGTAGAGGTGTCTTCGAGCACGATCACGCGCTTGCCCGCGAGGTCCGGCCCCTCGACCTGCTTTCCGCGGCCGTGGTCCTTCGGCTCCTTCCGGACGACGAAGGCGTCGTAGGAGAGGCCCTGGGCGGCTCCCTGGTGCAGGATCGCGGCAGCGACCGGATCGGCGCCCATGGTCATCCCGCCGACGGCGAACACGTCGGGCACTTCGCGGATGAGATCGATCATCACCCGGCCGATCAGGGGAGCGACGCGGTGGTCCAGGCTGACCTTGCGCAGGTCGACGTAGTAGGTGGCCTTCTTACCGCTGGTGAGCGTGAAGTCCCCGTGGAAGACCGCTTCGGCGGCGATGTAGTCGATGAGCTGCTGTCGTGCGTCGGTCACACCCCGATTCTAGAGGGGAACACCCGCCCGCCCGGGAGTTCTCCACAGGCTCCGGACGCTCCACGCATCGCCCATCGGATCGGGCGGCGTCAGCGGTGGCCGATACGATCGGGACATGCGCGTCGCCACCTGGAATGTGAACTCGATCCGCACCCGCGTGGGCCGGGTCGTCGACTGGATGGTCCGCGAGGACGTGGATGTGCTCGCCATGCAGGAGATCAAGTGCACCCCCGAGCAGTTCCCGTACGCGGCGTTCGAGGCCGCCGGATACGAGGTGGTTCTGCACGGCCTCAACCAGTGGAACGGCGTCGCCGTCGCCAGCAGGCTGCCGATCACCGACGTCACGATCGGCTTCCCGGACATGCCCGGCTTCCTCAAGGACCACGACGGTCCCGACCTGCCCAAGGAGGCGCGGGCGATCGGCGCCACGGTCGACGGCCTCCGTCTCTGGAGCCTGTATGTGCCGAACGGCCGCTCGCTCGCCGACCCGCACTTTGTCTACAAGCTCGACTGGCTGGCCGCGCTGGCCGCCGACACGGAACGCTGGCTTGCGGAGGACCCGACGCTCGCCCTCGCGCTGATGGGCGACTGGAACGTCGCGCCGCTCGATTCCGACGTCGGGGATCCGGCGCTCGTCCCGGGTCTTTCCACCCACATCTCCCCGCCCGAGCGCACCGCCTTCGCGGCGTTCGAGAAGGCGGGCCTCACCGACGTCGTCCGGCCGATCGTCCCCGACGGCTACACCTACTGGGATTACAAGCAGCTGCGGTTCCCGCGCAATGAGGGCCTGCGCATCGACTTCATCCTCGGCTCGCGCGCGTTCGCCGACCGCGTCGTGGGCGCGAGCATCCACCGCAACGAGCGGAAGGGCGCGGCCCCCAGCGACCACGTCCCCGTGCTCGTAGAACTTGCGCCGGTCGCTGCCGCGGAAGACGACGACGACCGTCCGATGATCTTCGGCTGAGGGCGGGCCCGATCAGCTCCCGCCGATCCCCTCGGTGACCTGCACCGGACTGTCGAATTCGCGGTCCGAAAGCCCCTCGAGGGCGTCGATCACCTCTTTCGGCGCGCCCTGACCTTGCGCGACGCCGACGAGGTCGGCCTTGCTCGCCGGGTAGTCGACCCCGCTCAAGTACTTCTGCACGTCGATCTGGATGGGCCGGTCGGCCATGGTGGTCTCCTTCCGTTGCTTTTTCCGTTGCTTTCCTGGATGAATCCATGCGTACCCCCATCCCTGCAGGTGGCAAGGCGTCCACCGCTTTTCGCACGATCGCGCTGTGAAGTCCAGGCCCTATCCCGATCGATTGTGCGGCCTAACGTCGCGTCTGATCGAGATGACGACGAAAGGAGCAGCGATGGCTGCAGTGACCCGATCCATCGACGTGGATGTGCCCGTTACGACGGCATACAACCAGTGGACCCAGTTCGAGTCGTTCCCCCACTTCCTCGACGAGGTGGAGGAGATCCGTCAGGTGGATGACACCACGAACCACTGGCGGGTGAAGATCGGAGGCGTCGAGCGTCAGTTCGACACCGTGATCTCGGAGCAGGTCCCGGACGAGCGCGTGGCGTGGAAGTCCGTGGCCGGCGACACCGAGCATGCGGGCGTCGTCACGTTCCACCGGCTCTCCGATCTCGAGACCCGGGTGACGGTTCAGCTGGAGTGGGCCCCGACGGACGCCGTGGAGAAGGTCGGCGCCGTGTTCGGCCTCGACGACCACGCAGTGAAGAAGGACCTCGAGAACTTCAAGGAGTTCATCGAGTCGCAGGGCACCGAGACCGGCGCGTGGCGCGGCGAGGTGGATCGCGGCGAGACGATCTGACCACGGCATGCGGCCGTCGCAGCCCGGATTCCGGGACTCGCGACGGCCGCATCCCTCTGTCAGCGCACCAGCTCGGCGGTGATGACCAGGTTGTCGGTGGAGGGCCGGCCGTCCGGCCGCTGAAGGCAGGTGATCACGACCAGCCGGCCGGGCGTGTTCGCCCAGATGCCCGCGAACGCGGGCAGGCCGGTCTTCGTGACGATGTGCGATTCCGTCACCCGGTACTGCACGCCGGCGACCGCGATGGGCGAGCCCACCGGCACGCGAGAGGCTCCGCGGGCGAGGTCGAACAGGTAGTTGCCCGGTCCGACACCGCCGCCGCGGATGGAGTGCATGACCACGAACACCGTTCCGGCACCGGGATTCGAGGGAGTCGTGCCGATGTTGCGGACCCGGTACGCGTCCTGGAAGCCGGGCGGTGTGATCGTGTGGTCCACCTCGTTCATCGCCGCGAGCGGAACGTCGAGTCCGACCGCGGGGACGGAAAAGCGGTCGCCTGCTGGGGCGCTCACCTCCATCCGCTTCACCGTCGCCGGCGCGGGGAGCACGTCCGGCTCGATCGCCACCTGGTTGCCCGCGAGGTCTCGGACGGTGTGTGCCGGGGCAGCCGCCGTAGCCGCCCATCCGACGGCGCCGACCCCGATCAGGACGACCGCGACGCCGAGGGCCACGAAGACGAGTCCGTTGCGCCTGTGATGGCCGGGCTGCTCGGTGCCCGGCTCGGACAGGGCGGCGCGTGCCGTGCGCATGGGTCGTCCTCTTTTCTGAAGCTCGGCGTCGGGATGCTGCCGGATCGGCGCATGCACCATCCACGCGCTGATTGCGACATATAAGAGACGCGCAATCGCGCTACTTATGACGCGGTTTCAGAAAATATTTCAGCTGACCTTCACCCTGACCACGAAGGCGGTCAACAGGACGTCAGGCATCGCCGGGCCGGTGGTCCGGCTCACCCCGTTCGACGATCATGGCGGGGTCGACATCGTCCTCGGGCGGGACCGGGATGTCGCCCTGGTCGTCGGGGCCTCCGGTGCCGGGGAGGACGGACGAACCGGTGGACTCGTCCTGCAGCACCTCGGTCTCCCGCTCGCTCGACGGGCTGTACGCCCGGTCCCGGGCGGTCTGCTCGGCATCGGTCGGATGGTCGCCGGGTTCCGGCGATTCGGGGGCGTCCGGTGTCGCGTTCATTGGGGGGACGGTACGCGCACTCGGCGGACGGCCCAACCCCCTGACGTCCACCGCCTCCCGGTGTTTCCTGGGGGTCGAAACCGACGACGGAAGCGGAGGTCGATCCATGTCATTCCCCGAGCAACAGCAGCAGCCGCCCGGCAGCACCGAGGCGATGGAGCCGCGCCCCGACCACGGCGAGGACAGCTACCGCGGGAGCGGGAAGCTCACCGGCAAGGTCGCGCTGATCACCGGAGCCGACAGCGGCATCGGCAAGGCGGTGGCGATCGCGTACGCGCGCGAGGGCGCCGACGTCGCCATCTCCTACCTCGACGAGGACTCCGACGCCGAAGACACCGCGAATTGGGTCCGGGAGGCCGGCCGTCGCGCCATCCTCCTTCCCGGCGACGTGTCCGACCCGCAGCACTGCCGTGATCTCGTCGCGAAGACGGTCGAGGAGCTCGGCGGCATCGACGTGCTCGTCAGCAACGCGGCGTTCCAGATGACCCACGAGTCCCTGGACGAGATCCCCGACGACGAGTGGGACCACACGATCGCGACGAACCTGTCGGCGTTCTTCCACCTGGCCAAGGCCTCTGTCCCGCACATGAAACCGGGGTCGAGCATCATCGGCTCCTCCTCCGTGAATTCCGATATGCCGTCACCGGCCCTCCTCCCGTACGCCGCGACCAAGGCCGCCATCGCCAACATGACGGCGTCGCTCGCGCAGCTCCTCGGCGAGAAGGGCATCCGCGCGAACAGCGTCGCGCCGGGGCCGATCTGGACGCCGCTGATCCCCTCGACGATGCCCGACAAGAAGGTGACGCAGTTCGGGAGCGACACCCCGCTCGGTCGCCCTGGTCAGCCGGCCGAACTGGCGCCGGTCTACGTGCTGCTCGCCGGCGACGAGGGCTCCTACATCTCGGGAGCGCGCATCGCGGTCACCGGAGGCCGGCCCATCCTGTAGCGCGAGCGGCCCCGGCCACGGTGCTACTGCCGGCCGGTGAACTCCTCCATGGAGTCGTAGACGCCGAAGACGCGCCCGGCGACCGCATCCCACGCCCGGGTGGGCAGGATGCCGCGGAGCGTCTTCGCAAGGCCGACGGTCCACGGGAGCATGAGCATCGGCCGGCCCGCGAGCATCGCCCGCCAGACGCGGTCCACGACGTACTCCGGAGTCATCATCGGGGTCAGCAGCGGTCCGCGGGCGCCCTCGAACATCCCGGTGTCGATGTAGCTCGGGGCGACGGTCGTGACCTTGACGTGCCCGAAACCCTGCTGCTGCAGCTCGATCCGGAGGCTGTCGCTCCACCCGATGACCGCCCACTTGCTGGCGGCGTAGACGCTCATCCGCGGATTGGAGACCGTCCCTGCAGCCGAGGCGATGTTCACGATGCGCGCCTCACGGCCGCTCTGCAGCATCCCGGACACGAACTCGCGCGTCACGTACATCGGGGCGAGCGCGTTCACCTGCATGGTGGGGCGGGTGTCGTCGCCGTTGTCGTGCTCCCAGAAGTACTTGCCACGGACGATCCCGGCGTTGTTGATGAGGACGTCGATGCCGTCGAGCTCCTTGCGGACGGCCTGGGCTGTCTGTGCGATAGCGCCCAGCTCGGACAGGTCGACGACGTACGGGAGGACGGTGGTGGTGGGCCGTCCGGCGGCGGAACTCGGCGAGCGCGGTGGCGCTCCCCACGCGGCGGCCGTGCGGCCGGCGAGCACTTCGTGCCGCAGCCGCTGGGTCACATCCTGGAGTCCCGCCTCGTCCCGGTCCCACAGCACGACGGCGCGCGCCCCCTCCAGGACCGCGCGCTCGGCGTAGAGCCGTCCCATGCCGGAGGCCGCACCGGTGATGAGCACGCGTGCGCCGCGGACCGTTCTCGCCATGCCCCTATCTTCGCAGCGTTACACCACAACGGGCCGGAAAGGGAGGCATGGACCCGGAGACCGAGGCGGGCGAGGGTGGAGAGAGAGCGACAGTGGGCTCATCAGGGAGGCTGGGATGGCTGAGAAGAAGATCGTGATGCCGAGCGACGTCAGTACCGAGGTCGGCTGGTTCGACCGCTTCGCCGACAAGGCGTCGAAGGTCGCGAGCCGGGCCTGGTTCTTCGCGTTCTGCGTCCTCCTGGTGGTGATCTGGGCTCCGTCGTACTTCGTGCTGAGGAGCGTGGATACGTGGCAGCTGATCATCAATACTGCGACGACGATCATCACGTTCCTTCTCGTGGCGCTGCTGCAGAACAGTCAAGAGCGCGCCGATCAGGCCATCCAGCAGAAGCTGAACGCGATCGCCGACTCGCTCTCCGACCTCATGGAGAGCCAGAACCTGCCCGACGACGCGCGCGAGCTGCGGCAGGCGGTGGGACTGGAGAACTTCGAATCCAGCGACGGCCGGTGACGGGCATCCCGGCCCACCGCGACCCGCCCGCGGCGCAAACCGGATGACATTCATTCATTGCGTAACCGCAACCACGGGTGGACACTATGTGCTGACGGCGCGATGCGGTGCCGACTCCTCCCGGAGGTGTGCAATGACGGATGACACGATTCCCGTGCTTGTCAGAGGCTCGGGACTGAAACGACGAGGGGGGCTCTGGGGCGAATGCCTCGCGGAGTTCCTCGGTACCTTCGTACTGATCGCCTTCGGCGACGGCGTGGTCGCCATGGCGGTGGCCGCCCTTCCCGGTTCCGGCCGCACCAGCGGTCCGACCACCTTCTTCCTCGGTTCCGGCGACTGGCTCCTCATCACCTGGGGATGGGCACTGGCCGTCGTCTTCGGCGTCTACGTGGCCGGTGGTGTCAGCGGCGCGCACCTCAACCCCGCGGTCACCCTGGCTTTCGCCGTCCGCCGTGGATTCGCGTGGGTGAAGGTCCTGCCGTACATGCTGTCCCAGCTGCTCGGTGCGTTCGCCGGTGCCGCACTGGTTCTCGGCGTGTACGTGGCCGCGATCAACACGTTCGATGCGGCGAGCAAGGGACCCAAGACCAACGGGCACACGCTCGCGTCCTTCTCGATCTTCGCGACCTTCCCGGCGCCCTACTTCAAGGGCAACATGTGGGGTCCGCTGTTCGACCAGATCGTCGGCACGATGTTCCTGGTGATGCTGATCGTCGCGGTCATCGACCTCCGCAACACAGCGGTCAAGGCGAACCTCGGGCCGCTGATCGTCGGCTTCGCTGTGGCCGCCATCGGAATGTCCTACGGCGCGAACGCGGGCTACGCGATCAACCCGGCGCGTGACCTCGGCCCGCGGCTGCTGGCCTGGCTGGGCGGATGGGGCGACCTCGCGGTGCCGGGCAACGGGCCCTGGTTCAGCTGGTATCTCTGGGTGCCCATCCTGGGTCCCCTGATCGGCGGCGTGATCGGCGTGCTCCTCTACGACCTGTTCGTCGGGGATGTGCTCCACGCCCGCCTGCTGCGCACCGGTCCGGCCGCTCCCGCAATGCCGGAGGCACCGCCGCGGCCTCCGGGGCCCGACACCACCGAGCCGCGCCTGCGACGCCGGACCTGAGCCACCGGACCTGCACCGCCGGGAGCGTACGCTCCTGATCGATGACGACGGTGTACACGATCGGGCACTCGACGCGCAGCTTCGACGAGGTGCTCGGGATGCTGCGCGAGAACGGCGTGACGGCGCTGGCCGACATCCGGCACTTCCCGTCGTCGCGCCGGCTCCCGCAGTGGAACCGGGAGGCGATCGTCGCCGCCCTGCCGTCCGATATCGAGTACCGCTGGCTCCCGAGACTCGGTGGGCGCCGCCACACGCCCGCGGGCGTCGCCAGCCCCAACGACTACTGGCAGGTGGCCGCCTTCCGGGCGTATGCCGACTACATGGCGACCGCTGAGTTCGCCGAGGGACTTGCGGAACTGATCGAGCTGGCGGAGGTGCGCCGGCCGGCGATCATGTGCAGCGAGGCCGTCCCCTGGCGGTGCCACCGCCGCCTCGTCACGGATGCGCTGCTCACCGCAGGCGTCGAGGTCTTCGACATCCTGTCGCCGACCTCCGTGCGGCCGGCCGTGCTCAACCCGCGGGCACGCGTGCTCGACGGGCACCTTGTGTACCCGGCAGCCGGGTAGCGAATCCCTGCGCTGCGGCGCCATCTGGCGCAGTTTTCCGCCGGAATGGACAAGAAAACGCTTGCGATCCCCGGATAGGCTCGTCTCATCCGCTCAATTTGCCGCGTGTACAGCGGCCGGCCAACGACGGGAGGTTCGTCATGTCTCAATTCGTCCAGCAGTTCCGTGCAGATGCGATTGTCGGGGAGCCCGAGGTCGTCGAGGACGGCCGCTCCGTCCGCGAGGTCGCGACCGACCCCGCCTGGCTGCGCCTGAAGGAAGCGGCCATCGCCCTGCAGGGACTTCAAGCGAAGGATGGTTCGGTCGGGCAGGAATCCGACCGTCCGGCAGCAGCTGAGCACGTCCGCGCCATCCTCGACTCGATCGCCGCACTCGCACCGGCGTTCCCGCACGACGCGTCCTACCTCGCTGCCCTTCAGCGCGACTTCGGTCGCTGGGCGGACGAGGGCTTCGGCATCCCCGACTTCCTCGACGCGCTGAACGAGTTCCAGCCGCAGCAGCACCGCGTGGATGGGCTCGGCCACCTGGTCGTGTTCCCGATGTACACGCAGAACGGCAGCCCCGACCGGTACGTCGAGGCGCTGCTGGTCGAGGTGATCTGGCCGGAGTTCGTCGCCGAGCTGGAAGCCGGCGACTACGGCAACAAGCTGTTCGTCGCCCTGCGGTTCGTCGACTTCACGCCCGGCTACGACACCAACTCGGCGGTGCTCTTCCCGGAGACCGTGGCGATGCGCGAGATCCCGAGGTTCACGTGGGGCGCGATCTTCCAGGACCGGGAGGCCGCCCGCTACCGCCGCGTGGTCCGGGCCGCCGCCGAGATCACCAAGCTGGAGCTGCCGGTGGACGCCGCCGCGATGCTGGACGACCAGCACCTCACGGAGGAGACCTTCGTGATGTGGGACATCATCCACGACCGCAGCCACATGCGCGGCGACCTGCCGTTCGACCCGTTCATGATCAAGCAGCGCATGCCGTTCTTCCTGTACTCGCTGGAGGAGCTGCGCTGCGATCTGACCGCGTTCCGCGAATCGGTGAAGCTGGAGCGCGAGCTCAGCGCGCTGCCCGAGGCGGAGCTCTCGGAGGCGCAGCGCGCCATCCGCGACCATGCCCACCTGGTGCAGTACGCCGTGATCTTCGACCGGATCTTCCGGTTCGCCATCACCGGCAGCCGCGTGCGCAACTACGACGGGCTGGGCGGTCAGCTCCTGTTCGCGTGGATGCACCAGCACGGCGTCCTGCACTGGACGGACACCCGGCTCACCATCGACTGGGAGAACGTCCCGGAGGTCGTCATCGCCCTCAGCGACCGGATCAACGAGCTGTACTGGCGTTCGATCGACCGCCCCAAGGTGGCGCACTGGCTCGCCGCGTACGAGATGCTGACGCAGACTCTGACGCCGCATCCCGCATCCGTCTGGGCGCGGGGCCTGTCGGACGAGGTGCTCACCGGCGCGCCGAAGGGCTACACGGACCAGGTGCTGGATGACGAGTTCCCGCTCTCGATGTTCTACGAGGCGCTGAACAAGAAGATGGCCGGCGTCATCGAGTCCACGGCGGGGATCACCGGCGCGACCGACACGGCGGCTGGCGCGTCCGGGGAAGCGGCATGACCGACGCAGCTGCGGCGGGCTCGGCGCCAGGCTCGGCGCCAGGCTCGGCGGCGGGCGTCGCCGGGCGTCTCGTGCTCATCGCCGGCGCGACCAGCGCGTCCGGCGAAGCGGTGGCCCGCGCGCTGGTCGCGGCGGGCGCCCGGGTGCTGGCGGTGGGCACCCGGGAGGAGGCTCTGGAGGCGCTGCGCGCGTCCGTCCCGGGCGTCGAGACCCGCGCCTGCGACCTCTCGGACCCGGATGCGGTGGTCGAGCTGGCCATGCGCATCCATCTGGAGTCCGGGCACCTGGACGGCCTCATCCACCTCGTCGGCGGGTGGCGCGGCGGTGGCGGCATCGCGGGGCAGAGCGACGAGGACTGGGAGTTTCTCGAGCGCGGCTTCCGCACCCTCCGCAACACGACGCGCGTCTTCTACGACGACCTCGTCGCGTCCCCCGCCGGCCGGCTGGCGATCGTCTCATCGACGGCCGTCGAGAAGCCGTACCCGGGCGGCGCCAACTATGCGGCGGCGAAGGCCGCGGCCGACGCGTGGGTGCGGGCGATCGCGCAGGGTCTCGCCAAGGAGGCGCCGCAGAGCGCGGCCACCGTGTTCGTCGTCCAGACGCTCCAGGGCCTGGAGGCGCAGCTCGGCGAGGAGGTCGTCGCGCTGTGGGCCGCCGCGGCCTCTGCGGTCAACGGCCGCCGTGTCCCCCTCGATCCTGCGAGGATGGACGGGTGACGCTCCGACTCCACGACCTCACCCTGCGCGGCTTCGCCTCGGACAACTACGCGGGTGTGCATCCCGAGATCCTCGACGCCATCGCTGCCGCCAACAGCGGTCACCAGATCGCCTACGGCGAGGACGTCTACACCGCGCGGCTGCACGAGGTCTTCGCCGAGCACTTCGGCGAGGGCGTCGAGGTCTACCCGGTCTTCAACGGGACCGGCGCCAACGTCGTAGGGCTGCAGTCCATGCTCCCGCGCTGGGGCGCCGTGATCTGCGCGAAGACGGCCCACATCAACACCGACGAGGCCGGGGCGCCGGAGAAGGTGGCCGGCATCAAGCTGCTGCCCGTCGAGACGCCCGACGGCAAGCTCACCCCCGAGCTCATCGACCGCGAGGCGTGGGGCTGGGGGGACGAGCACCGGGCGCAGCCGCTGGTGGTCTCGATCACCCAGACCACCGAGCTGGGCACGGCCTACACGGTCGAGGAGATCCGCGCGATCGCGGACCACGCCCACGCACGCGGCATGAAGCTGCACCTGGACGGCTCCCGCATCGCCAACGCTGCCGCCACTCTCGGCGTGCCGCTGCGGGCGTTCACGACGGACGCCGGGGTGGATGTGCTCAGCTTCGGCGGCACGAAGAACGGGATGCTGTACGGCGAAGCCGTCGTCGTCCTCAACCCGAAGGCCTCCGAGGGGCTCATCTACCTGCGCAAGCTGAACATGCAGCTCGCCTCCAAGATGCGCTTCATCTCGGCGCAGTTGATCGCTCTGCTCACCGACGACCTCTACCTCCGCTCGGCGGCGCACGCGAACGCGATGGCGACGCGCCTGCGGACGGCGCTCGAGTCGGGCATCGCCGACGGCAGCATCCAGGGCGTCGGGTTCACCCAGGAGACGCAGGCCAACGGAGTCTTCGCGACGCTTCCGAGCGGTGTAGCGGACCGGCTGCGCGAGCACTTCCGCTTCTACGACTGGGATGCGGCGAACAACGAAGTGCGATGGATGTGCGCATTCGACACCACGGAGGCGGACATCGACGCCTTCGTCGCGGCGCTCATCCAGGAATTGCAAGCCGTCTAGTACGTTTGCCCCTCAGATTGGGGCAGCCGGGGTACAAAAATGTCCTCCATTTGACCCACACGAACGGGCAACTTCGTGTAGTCTCAAAGAGCGCTGGAGGAACCCGAATATCCGCCGACGTAACCCCGAACGTATGCCGGGCCGTGGAAGAAACCCTAGTCTCCCACAGCCCGGCATCGTGGTTTAACCGGCAAGTCCCATGGTGGCGTGCCGACGCGGTCGGAACGGCGTACCGTGCGGGGCATGACCGACACGCGAACCGCCGACGCGACCACCAGCGACGTTCTCCCCGAGGCCGAGGTTGCCGGGCTGAGCGCCAAGACGCTGGCCCACGTCATCCACTACCGGCGCAAGACGT